>Ga0137385_10004991_pt1 | contig 11617 bp, 9 predicted proteins | sample SagtaG_FD_104921 | JGI IMG/M metagenome (GOLD analysis project Ga0137385, IMG submission 104921) | Vadose zone soil microbial communities from Sagehorn Ranch, Mendocino, California, USA - Sage2_R_80_16 metaG | ecosystem: Environmental > Terrestrial > Soil > Vadose zone | place: USA: California...
GGATGTGGACCGCAGCTTGCCGGCGCGCGTCGAATCGCATTCGAAGTACCGGAAGAAACCTGGGATGCTGCTCGCGTTCGGGATCGGCTCGTTGCTGTCGAGCGTGGTCGGCATTGCCGCGCCGCTGTTCCAGAACCAGAGCGCGCCCGTGCCGCCGGATGACAGGAAAAAGAAACCAGGCAGCGGACCGGCCGGGACAACGCCGACGCCGGCACCAACACCAGCACCTACGCCGACCCCAACGCCGACCCCAACGCCAACGCCAACGCCAAAGGTGCGCGTGGTGACGGTCGAACCTGGCGAGACGCTCTGGGGCATCGCCGCCGCAAGCGGCCAGGCGCTCTCGAAGCTCGAGCCGCCGAATCCGCAGTTCGACTGGGCGCTGCTCGACGGCAATCCGTTCAGCGCGCGCGAGCCGGACGACGGGCGCGATCCCGACCTGATCGTGCCGGGCGACAAGGTGAACGTGCCGCAACCGCAACACTAGCGCGCGATCCGTGCGGTTCATACAGCGGCTGTCCGGTCCCGCATGACGCGGCGGTCGCCGGCCGCGCGCCGTTTCAATCGCCTGTTTCAGCGAAGATCCGTAGTTTTAATTTCATCGCAAAGATGTTCAGATGATGCGTTTCGGGGACGTTTCCCCCGGCGGGTTTGACGCCATTCATCACCGAATCCACTTAATCGAGCCGGTTTTCTTCGTTTGTTCGTACCGCGCTCCGGCCATACCCTCTACGCATCGGGCGACGTGGTCGTCCCGACCTCGGTGTCTTCTTTCATCCCAGGAGCGGAGCGTAACGTCATGGCCAAGCTGCTGTACATCGAATGCTCGCCGCGCAAGCAGCATTCGGCATCCATTGAAGTGTGCAACGCGTTTCTCGACGCGTATCGAGCCGCCCATCCCGGCGACGCGATCGAGACTCTGGACATCTGGGCGCTTACGCTGCCGGAGTTCGACGGCGACGCGCTGGCGGCGAAGTACGCCGGCCTGCGTGGCGATGCATTGACGCCGCAGCAGGCGTCGGCATGGCGGCAAATCGAAGCGCTCGCGGCGCCGTTTCACGAGGCCGACAAGCTGCTGTTCGGCGTACCGCTGTGGAATTTCGGCATACCGTACCGCCTCAAGCATCTGATCGACGTGATCTCGCAGAAAGACGTGTTGTTCACGTTCGACGGCACGGGCTTTAGCGGCAAACTGGCCGGCAAGAAGGCGGCGATTGTTTACGCGCGCGGGTTGGACTACGTGTCGCCGGGGTCTTTCACGCCGGCGCGTGAATACGACCTGCAACGGCCCTACATGGAGATGTGGCTGAAGTTCGTCGGCGTGACGGACGTGCAACCGATCGTGGTGGAGAAAACGCTTTTCGGAGCGGACGGCGAGCCGGACCGCGCCGCGGCGCTCGGTGCCGCGCGCACGTTGGCGCGCGATTTTTGACGCGGCTTGCCGGCTGCTTGCGATCGTGGTCTGCCAGGCAAATTTAGTTCGGATCACCAAGGGTCGGCAGCACCGCGTTGCAGATTTCATCGACGGTGGCGGACGCGGCATCGGGCGCGGCGAACACGGTGAATTCCACCTTGGGCAGCGCCGGCAGCCGCGGCTCGCCGGTGAGCGCCCGAAGTCCGCGCCCCAATTGGCCGCGCACGGCCGGCATCACGGCGAACCCGGCCAGCGCCGCGGCGCGCAGACCCGCGCTGCTCGGGCAGACCATCGCGATACGGCAGCCCACACCGGCTTGCGCCAGCGCGGTCAGCGCCGCTTCGCGATAAGGGCAGGGCTCGGGAAAGAGCGCGAGCGGCACCGGCAGCGCGGGGTCGAGCGCGGCGTCTTCGGCGAAAGCCCAGACGAGCGGCTCACGCCACAGCAGGCGCCCGGGGCGCCCGTCGTGGCAGCGGCCACCGATCACCAGATCGAGCTCGCCTTCGTCCATGGTTTGCAGCAGATGCGCGGGAATGCCGACTCTGACGTCGACCGTTACGCCGGTGTGGCTGCTGGCGAAACTCTGCAGCGCCTGCATCAACGGAGCGGTGACGATGTCCTCGGAGAGCCCGATGCGCACCGGACCTTGGGCGGACACGCGGGTCAGTTGCGTCAGCGCGTCCTGATTGAGGGCCAGGATGGCGCGCGCATAACCCATCAGCAATTCGCCGTCGGACGTCAGCGTGACCGAGCGCGTCGTGCGGAAAAGCAGGCTTTTTCCGGCCTGTTCCTCGAGCCGCCGCAGGTGCGCGCTGATCGCGGATTGGGTCAGATGCAAACGGTTCGCCGCGCGCGTGAAGCCGCCTTCCTGAACGACGGTCACGAAGGATCGCAGAAGCACGGTATCAAACATGGTTCACTCGAAAAGCTCCTTGAAGTCCGACGATGTTACTTTCAATTCACGAAGATATGCTGAGATAGTGTGACGAGGGCGGATCGCTTACCGCTTTACTCTCACGTTCACCGGAGCAGTCCAATGCATGGCTTTTCGGTACCGTCGATCGATATGGAGCGCGGCCAGGCCGGCGAGCAGCCCGCCGCGGCCGGAGCAACGCAGCCCGCCGCCGCCCCGCCGGAACTGATCTGGCACACGGATCGCGATCTCGCGGCCGATTCCACCGCAGGCCGCGCGGACGCCGCGCAATCGCATCTGATCCGGGAGCTGGCTTCGGCGGCCACGCCGGCGGAGCGCATGCGGCTTTTCGCGGGTTTGCTGCGCATCATCGGCTTCAATACGGTCGCTTATGTGACGCTGCAGGTCGTCAACGAGCGGGTGGCGCGCGCGTTCATGGTGGAGGGCCTGATACCGGCGCAGTTTCGCGGCAATTACTTTCAGGAGCGCTATTTCGAAGTCGATCCACGCCTCGTGATCGGCCGTGTGCATGCGCCGCCGGTCGTGTGGGACCTGTCGCAACTGAACAAGGCGTGCCGCAGCCGCGGGCGCGATCCGCGCGCGAATCGTTTTCTGCAGGAGATGGACGCCGACGGCATGCGCTCGGGCATCATGCTCGGTCTGCCGGTTCCGTCGACCGATCTGCAGGTGATCGTCAGTTTCACGTCGATGAACCCTAAAAACAAGTGGATCGACAGCAGCATTCTTGCGCAGACGCTTGGGCTCGGTTTATCGCTGCATCAGCTTGCGGCCGGGTATCGGCGCACGATCGCGCGGCAGTCCGTGGCGACGACGGTGTCGGAAAGGCAGCGGGAGATTCTGCTGTGCGTGGCGTCCGGTCTGTCGGACAAGCAGATTGCGTTGCGGCTGCATACGAGCGTGCATAACGTCGACTATCACTTGCGGCTGCTGCGCAAGGCGTATGGGGTCGGCAATCGCTCGGAGCTGGCGTATCTGGCGGGACGTTTGCGGTTGAATTGAATGGCTCGCGTGCCCCTGGCTCTGGATCTAATGCGCGGCAAGCGTCGTCACGCCGAGGCAGCGCGTGCACCAGCGGTTGGGATTATCGGCGCAACGTATCGTGATGGACTGCCGCGCGTCCGCCGCGCGGCACTGCTGCGTGGAGGCGGCTGAGCGCGAGGATGGTTTGTTTTTCCGCACAAGGGTTGCACGTGGAGCGGATGCCGGCTGTTGTGTGGTCGCCGCCTGCGGAGCACGCTGCATGGCAGCAGCGGCCTGGCTCGATTCAGGCGCTCGAGTTGTCGTTTGAACAGTCGGCGCGGTTGGCGCCGAGGTCCGCACCACCGGTATCGGCAACGCCGCCGCATCCGAACCGCGGGCCGCTTGCCGCGCATTCGTATAAGCGCCGGCAATCACACGCGCCACATAGCCGTGCTGATAGCCCGTCGAAAAATTGCCGCTGTAGTAGCAGGAAAACGCGCCGCGCAGCGCGCCTTGTTCGTCGCGTGTCTGTTCCGCCGAGCGTGCAAAGCACTGCGAGAGAATCGCGCCGCTCGCGCGCAGATTGCGGCACGGCTCGAAAATCGTTTCGATGGTTTCGCCGAAGCGCGGCAAATTGCGCACGTTGATCTGCCCAAGCCCGAGACTGAAATCGAAACCGCGTGCGGCAAGCCCATGCGCGGTCGCAACTGCTTCTTCGTAGCTGCGCGGCTGGCGCTGCAAATGCCCGCGGACCACGCCGATCGCGTACGGATTGAAACTCGACTCCACGCGAACCACTGCCGCCAAGGTCTGCGTATCGACGTGCGGTGCACAGGTCCGCGCGAGTTCGGTGAAGCTGACCGACGTTGCGTCGCTCCGCTGGACTTGCTGCGCAGCGGCGGCGAGCGGCAGCGCGGCGGCGAGCGCCATTGCCGCTATCCTCATGAACCCGCGCGCGGCGCTCATCACGATCACGGCCTCAGCGATACGACAGGATCAGCCCGTGAATCAGCACGGACCAGCCGTCGAGTGTGACGAACAGCAGCAGCTTGAACGGCACGGAGATGGTGGTCGGCGCGATCATCTGCATGCCGAGCGCGAGCAGTACATTGGCCACCACCAGGTCGACCACCACGAACACCAGATACAGCACGAAGCCGATCTGGAACGCCTTCATCAACTCGCTCAACGTGAAGCTCGGCACCAGCACCAGCAGGTCGTCCTGTTGCAGATTCTTCGCGCGCGCGGCGGGCCACACACTGGTGGCCGAGCGCACGAAGAAGCTGCGTTCGCGTTCCTGCGTGTGCTGCATCATGAACGTTTTGATCGGCGGCGCGGCGGCGTCGAACAATTGCAGCACCTCCTGCACGTTCATCTGACTGCCTACCGAGAAATTCTGCTGCTTCAGGTTGTCGCCGATATCCATGCCGACCGGCGCCATGATGTACACGGACAGGATCAGCGCGATGCCGTTCAGCACGATATTCGGCGGCACCTGCTGGATGCCGAGCGCGCTGCGCAACAAGCCGAACACGACGACGAGCTTGGTGTAGCTCGTCACCATCAATGCCGCGAATGGGGCGATGCCGAGTGCTGCAAGCAGCGCCACCATCGCTACGGGATTCGGCAGATTACCCATCGTTGCGGCTGTCCGTCGAATGTGTGGGGGTGTGTGCTTGTCCGTGTGCTTGCGTCGGCGTGGCCCCAGGCGCGAGTTCCGCGACCCGCACGCCGAGCTTGTTGCCGACCGCGATCAGATGCCCGTGTCCCACCAGCGTGCCGTTTGCAAGAATGCGGATCACACCCTGGTTCAGCGGCTGATCGAGTTCGAGCACGAAGCCCGGCCGCAGCGCCTTGAGTTGCGCGAGCGTCAGCGTGCGGCGTTCGAGTTCGAAGCTCGTAGTCACTTCGAGAGCGTCGAGCGGCAGTGCGGCGCCGTTGTCGTTGGCGTCGTTGCCGTTTGGCGCGGCGTGTTGATCCGGCGTGGGCGTGGCTGCGGTCACGGCGTTCCCCTGAATCTGTTCGATGGTGATGGTGGCACCCAGCACGCGCGCGTTCAACGTGATGCCGGGCGTGCCGCGCGTTGTTGCGTGGCAGGTCAGACCCGTGCCGGCCGACTTCCAGCGTTCGATCGCGACGATGTCGCCGTGCTGCAGGCCGGTCAGTTCCTGTTGCGTGAGCCGCGTCGTGCCGATGCAGAACGACAGCGGCACCGTGAGCATGTCGAAATCATGCGGGCCTAGCTTGGGCGGTGGCGGATCGGCCGGGCACGCGAGCGCGAGAAAACGCGCGTCGTCGAATTGCAGCGCGCCATGCGTGCGCCAGTCGCCGCCGCCGTTTTGACCGACTTCACCGGCCTTGCCCACTTTGCTGACCGAGAAACGCAGCTCGGCGATACCGTCTGTTTCACCAGGCGCTTCGCCGTGCTCGGGCGCGAGCAGCACGGCCTCGTGACGGGTCAGCCGCGCGAGCGCGTTGCACACGGGCGCCAGTGCATCGGCGACGAGCGCGCAGCGAATCGCATCGGGCACGGCAGGATCGGCGGCGTCGCCGATCAACTCGCGCTCGGCGAATGGCTCGAGCAGCAGCCAGCCGGATGCCGGGCCGAGTCGAAAGCGGTAGCGGCGCGGGGCGCCTTCGGCGAGCCGCGCATTGAAATCCCAGCGCAACGCATAGGAAGCGCCGCCGGCTTCGAGCGCGAACGGGCGCGGCCATGCATACGCGCGCTGCAATGCGCGCGCGGCTTCCGGTGCAAGCCGCGGCAGCAGCGTGGTGTCGCCGAGCGCGCTGATCGTGGCAGCGTGCGGCGTTTTCACGTGCGGTGCGGCGTTCGGCGGCGCGACATCGCCGCCGAACGTCTGGGCTTCGCGCATCATCGCGGGGGCGTTCATCGCGCGTCGTGCTGGCCGGCCAGATACGCGAGATGCACGCGGTTCTGCGCGCCGTAGCGTTTCTTCAGAAGCCGCAAGTGATAATCGACGTTATGCGTGGACATCTGCAACTGGTCGGCGATCTGCCGGTCGCTCATGCCTTGTGTAAGCGCGGTCAAAATGCGGCGCTGCACCTGCGAAATAGGTTTGTGGCGTGGCGGCGTGTCGTCGAGCGGGGCGGCATGGCTCAACAGATATTCATGCAGCGCCAGACCGAGCGCATACGCCTGGCCGATCACGCGGTCGCCGATCCAGTGTTTCGACAGATTGGCGCAACTGAAATTGATCACGCTTTGATGCGGACTCGAAGGACTCGCGAGCCCGAACGTAATGCCGCTGCGCAAGCCGGCCTCATGCGCGTCGTCGAGCAGATGCCGCAAACGCGGCTCCACGGTCTGCGCGGGATTGCCGTAAGGAGCTTGCGCGAGCGACGTGAGGTCCCACACGAGCGGCCACTCGTAGCGACACGCGAAGGCGATGCGCGGATCCACTTCGATATAACGCTGTGCCACGTAACGGTCGGGCCAGCCGGGCGCGGCGTACTCACGCACATACAGCGCGCGCGTGATCAGATCGCCCACTCGCGCGAGCCGCCAGTAGCACAGCCAGTCGAAGCCGATCGCGCCGAGCATCGTGCTGATCAGCATGCGCCGTTGCGCCGGCGTGCGCGCGCCGCTCAGTTCGTCCGCGACCGCGGAGCGCGCCGCCGGCAACGGCTTGCTGGCGAGGTCGGCGATGCAGCGTTGCCTGCCGTCCAGCATCACGTAGCTATCTTCGGCGCATTCGCTCGATTTCAAGCTCTCCTCCATGTCCGGATGCGTGACCCCAATGTAATGTCGAACGCGGACGCGGAACACTACAACGTTCCGTAGTGCGGCGTGAAATGAGCCTGTTCAAACCACCGGATCCCACGAGTTTTCCAGGCACCGGCGCGACCCGCTTTCACTAAACTGACTGCACCATTGGCTTTCATGGAGCGCTGTTTTCGCAGCACGCCGCGCGGTTCGCGACCGGCGGTTGCGAAGGACACACGTTCATGCCCTTCGATACGGTCAACAAGCTCTGGAACGGCACGCTAGGCGTGGGCTGGCGCGAACGCGGCGCCCGCTTCCCGCTCGCGCGCAACTACGACTTGCTGCTGGCGCTCTTCGTCGCGGCGGTGGTCGCGCTATTCGTGTTGCCGCTGCCGACCGTGGTGCTCGACGGCCTGATTTCGCTGAACCTGGCGCTGAGCATTCTGCTGCTGACGGTGTCGACGTATCTGCCGTCCGCCGTGAGCTTTTCTTCGTTTCCAGCGCTGCTGCTGTTCACCACGCTGCTGCGGCTCGCGTTGAATATCGCGTCGTGCAAGCTGATTCTGCTGCAGGCGAATGCCGGTCATGTCATTGATACCTTCGGTCGTCTGATCGTCGGTAATAACTTCGTGGTGGGCGGCGTGGTGTTTCTGGTGATCGCGATCGTGCAGTTCATCGTGATCGCGAAAGGTTCGGAACGGGTCGCGGAAGTCGGCGCGCGTTTCTCGCTCGACGCAATGCCCGGCAAGCAGATGAGCATCGACGCCGATCTGCGCGCCGGCATCATCACGTCGGACGAAGCCAAGCGCCGGCGCGAATTGCTCGAGCAGGAATCGCAGCTGCATGGCGCGATGGACGGCGCGATGAAGTTCGTCAAGGGCGATGCGATCGCCGGCATCATCATCGCGTTCATCAATATTCTGGCGGGCATTGCGGTCGGCACGCTGATGCACGACATGAGCGTCTCGCAGGCCTTGCATCGTTACGCGGTGCTGACAGTCGGCGACGGCATGGCCTCGCAGATTCCGTCGCTGCTGGTGTCGATCGCGGCGGGCGTGGTGACCACGCGAGTCGCGTCGCGCGATGCGCAGGAGCGGCATCTGGGCGAGCAGATCGGCACGCAGATCGCCAATCATCCGCGCGCAATTCTGATTGCCGGTGTGATCGTGCTGGCCTTCGTGCCGGTGTCGGGTTTTCCGAAGTGGTCGTTTCTGTTGCTGGCCGGCGCGATGATCGCGGGCGGCGTGTTCCTGATGCGGCGGCGCAAGACCGTGCCGGCGCTGAATCTGATCACGCTCGCCGACGCGCCCGCCGACAGCGAAGCGGGCATCGGCGCGGGCGGCTCACAGGTGCATCCGCTCGGCATGACGGCGCTGCTCGCCGTGGTGTTCGCGCGCGATCTGCGCGCCCATCTGAACCTCGTGCAATTGCAGGCGGCGCTCTCCGAGGCGAAAGCGCGTGTCGACGTTGATCTCGGCCCCGTGTTTCCGCGCATGAATCTGCGTTTCGATTCGGCGCTCGCGCAACGCAGCTACCGGATTCTGTTGCAGGACGTGATCGCGTCGGCCGGTTATCTGCGGCCGGGTTTGCTGCTGTGGGACGGCAGCTCGCAACTGCCGCCCGATCTCGAACGCGAAGCGGGCGAACCGTTCGGGCCTTTTACGCAACCCGTGTGGATCGCGGCTCGTGCGTCGCCAACGCGCGGCGCCGCAACGCAAGCGAGCCACAGCGGCAACCTCACGCATGAACAGGTGCTCGCACAACATCTGGAATCGATCGTGCGCGCGAATCCTTCCGCGCTGATCGGGATTCAGGAAACGCAGGCGCTCGTGCATCTGGCGCGCCGCGACCACCCCGAACTGATCGCCGAACTCACGCGCATCGTGCCGTTGCAGCGGATCACCGAAGTGCTGCGGCGTTTGTTGCTCGAACACATTCCGATCCGTAATTTGCGGGTGATTTTCGAAAGCCTCATCACGTGGGCGCCGAAAGAACCCGACGACACCATCGCGCTGGTCGAGCAGGTGCGCGTCGACTTGAAACGGATGATCACCGACCGTTATTGCGGCGTGAGCCGCAGCCTCGACGTCGTGCTGTTCGAACAGAGCTTGCAGGATCGCGTGCAGGCCGCGATCACGAAGACGCCGCAGGGCGTGTTTCTCGGCCTCGCGCGCGACGTGAAGGACAACGTCTGCGAACAGACGCGCGCGGTGATGGATTCGCTGCGCAGCGCCGCGCGCGACGGTCGCGAGCGACGGGTCGGCGTGCTGGTGCCGATGGCGGTGCGCTTTTACGTGAAGTCGATTATCGAGCCGATGCTGCCGGACGTGCCCGTGCTGTCGTATCAGGAGATCGAAGAGGACGTGCGGCTGCATACGATCGGCTGGGTGAAGAACCCGGCATGAAATGTGTGATGAGCCCGGATCGGAACTATGGAGAAACCGCATGACCGCAGCCGCGATTCTCGACATCACGCGCCAGGCGCTGCTGCTGGTGTTGATGCTGTCGTTGCCGGTGGTGCTGGTGGCGACCGGCACCGCGCTGTTCGTCGCGATCGCGCAGGCCGTCACGCAGGTGCAGGACTCGAGTATCGGCACGTCGGTGCGGATGATTGTCGTGATGGTGACGGTGATCGTGCTGGCGGGCTGGGCCGGGCGCGAATTGCTGATCTTCGCGCGTCAGGCGCTCGAACGGGTGTTCGTCGTTTTGCCAGGAATGTCGTGATCAACTCGCCACAGGGCTTTCACTTGAAAAAAACAATTCATCCGGTGCTGTTGATACGTATGCGCGGCACGCTGCTGCTGATGTTCGCGCTCTGTGTGCTGGTGCCGCTGTCGCGCGCGCATGCAGCGGAATTGCAATGGCGCAACCGCAGTTTCGAAATCGTCGCGAACGGCCGGCCGCTGGCCGATTTCCTGCGCGAACTTGCGGCGTCCCAAGGCACCACGGCGGTGATCGACGGCAAGGTGGAAGGCAGCATCAGCGGGCGCTTTAACGACACGCCGGCGCGCACGCTCAATAGCGTCTGCGCGACCTACGGTTTGACGTGGTACTACGACGGCTCGTTTCTGTACATCGAACGCGCGTCCGACGCGCAAACCCAGGTGCTGCCGATTCCGCGCGGTTCCGCGTCGAACCTGGGCGCGGCGATGCAGTCGATGCAGATCACCGACAAGCGCTTCCCGCTGCAGATCAGCGACCGCGACAGCACGGCCTATGTGTCCGGGCCGCGCCGTTACGTGGAACTGGTGCGCCAGGCGATCGACTCGGTGGGCAACGGCGCGGCCAACACCGACCATGCCGACATTCGCGCGTTCCGCCTGAAGTACAACTGGGCCGCGGACTTCGTGATCAATCGCTCGGGCAAGGAGGTGACGATTCCCGGCGTCGCGACGATTCTGCGCAAGCTGTACCGGCGCGGCGCGAGCAACAATGCGCCGAGCGCGGGCGCGATGCGTCTCGGCGGCCCCACCCGTGAAGTCAAGCTGAGTTCGGGCGACACGATCAACGTGCCGCGCATCGAGATTCCGCTCGCGGGCATGGGCGGTGGCAACGCCGGCGGCTATGGGGGCGGTTACGGCCAGGGCCAGGGTCCGGGCGGCGACCTCAACGCGGTTGGCGGCCCCGACCAGTTGCCGCAGATCGAAGCCGATCCAGCGATCAACGCCGTGCTGATTCGCGACACGCCGGATCACATGGGACGCTACGCGTCGCTGATCCAGCAACTCGACGTGAAGCCGCGCATCGTCGAGATCAATCTGACGATCATGGATATCAGCTTGCAGTCGCTCGATCAGTTGGGGGTCGACTGGCGGCTGCATACGAGTCACGGCGACTTCCAGTTCGGCAACGGCGCCAATCCGCCGCTCACCTTCGCGGCCGGCAACACCGAGGCGGGCCAGACCGGCACCACCACGCCAGTGGGCTTGGCGCTGACCGCGTCGATCGGCGGGTCGCTGCGCGACTATCTGCTCGCGCGGATCAACGCGCTCGCCCGCACCGGCGACGCCAAGCTGTATTCGAAGCCGAAGGTGCTGACGCTCGACAACACCGAAGCGGTGCTCGAAAACCTCACCGAGTTTTACGTGCAGGTGCAGGGTTTCCAGGACTCGTCGCTGTACGGCATCACGACCGGGCAGAGCGTGAAGGTGACGCCGCTGATCGTGGAGGACGGCGCGCAGCGCGTGATGATGTCGCTCGACATTCAGGACGGCGAGGTGACGAGCCAGCAGGTGTCGAACGTGCCGGTGATCTTGCAGCGGAACATTGTCACCAAGGCGATGATCGACGAAGGCAAGAGCCTGTTGATCGCGGGCTTCAACAGCGACGCGCAGAGCTTCGACAAGACCGGTATTCCGCTGCTCTCCGACATTCCGTGGATCGGCAATCTGTTCAAGTACACCAACAAGAACGGGCAGCACATGGAGCGCTTTTACATGATCACGCCGCGCGTGGTCACGCCGTCGGCTGAATATGCGTCGACGGGCGGACCGGAGAACTACACGTCGGATCTGATGCAGAACGTGGTGGTGCCGCCGTCGAACGATTCGCTGACCGCGCGTGCGCAGACGATCGCGCCGCCGCC
>Ga0137385_10005002_pt1 | contig 11601 bp, 10 predicted proteins | sample SagtaG_FD_104921 | JGI IMG/M metagenome (GOLD analysis project Ga0137385, IMG submission 104921) | Vadose zone soil microbial communities from Sagehorn Ranch, Mendocino, California, USA - Sage2_R_80_16 metaG | ecosystem: Environmental > Terrestrial > Soil > Vadose zone | place: USA: California...
CTGCACGAACCTTCCCTATGGCGACGGTGTCTCCTGCGGACCGACGCCCAGCGAAGAGTTGTACGCGGGGCTGGTTCGAGACTCGGAATCGGGACTCGACCATGCTATGTACCGGCAATACTCCTCGACCTTCGGCCGCTGGACCACGCCCGATCCGTACGGCGGCAGCTACAACTTTACCAACCCCCAGAGCCTGAATCGCTATGCCTATGTCAATGGAAGCCCTCTGGGTGCGACTGATCGGAGCGGCTTGTTCCCTTGCCCGTTGTGTGTTTTCAGCTATAACGGCGGGTCCTCGACTTCATTCTCGTTCTGGGGCGGGGGTGCGGGGCTCTCTAGTTCGCTTCTGTCTTCCATCCTTGGCTACGCTGCGCCGTTTGTCTTTGGTGCCGACATCTTTGAACTTGGGAAGGCGGCTGGATTTTGGGGTGGTGGACCGCAATTTCATGGAAATGCCCCAGCTTCGCAGTCAGGCAAGAATGTGCCTAACGCTCCGAAAGATGGGTTTGCGGACTGCGGTTGCATAGCGGGGCAGGGGCTGTTTCACAGCCCCCAAGCACAGCAGACGTGGGTCAACGCAAACCAGGGAGTAGAAACGGTAACGAAGTACGCAGCTCAGGCCTACCTCACGGCGTTCACCCTTGGAGCTAGCTCATTTGGCTCGAGCGTAGGCAGCCTTGGCCTAGAAGCGACAGCATCAACAACCCCTGGCTTTGGCACGGCTGCATTTGGAACTGCTATGCACGCTCAATTTGGAGAAGTGCTGCTTGAGCAAACGGGCACAGCTGCTGAAGATTGGATATTCGCGGCGCCAAACGCACCAGGCGTAGATGCGACATACCTCGGGAGTGAAAATCTTGGATTCAACGCAGCGGAGCTCAAACCGTTTGGTTTCGATATGAATGCGGTCGGGAACCAGATAGGTAGCTTTGCCAATCAACCGGGAGCGACGTCGGTGTGGTGGTACAACAGCAACGGAATTATAGGCGATACCGGTGTAATTTTTCATTAACGCGGGTCTTATTTCTACTAAGATCAGAAGGGCAGGGGGTAGGGTTCATGAGCGTTGAGGATCAATGGGCTCTCATGCGGGGAGGAGACGTAGAGCGAGGGCTCACGCTTATGCAGGAAAGCTTCGACGGAACTCCCAACCCTTCCACGCTCGTGACCCTGGGTCTAGGATATTTATGGGCAGAGAAATACGAAGCGGCGCGGATCCATTTTCAAGATTGGATGCACAGATATGGGGTTACTGCGGACGCTTATTTTGCCTTGGTTGGCGTCGCACAGTGGTGTCTTGATGACGTCATCGCTGCTTCTGAGTCTTGGAAGTTGGGGTTGGGTGCTCAGTATGTTGATATGGCCGGAGGAATCGAATCGCCCATTCTTCTCTGGGTCGCCTCTGTCCTTAGACCGAATGACACACTGCGAAGAGAAGCCGCTCAAATTCTCGAAAAAAGAGTTAGGGATCCCAAGGTGAGGCATTGGCCAGGGCCGTTGGCGCAATTTGTTCTCGGCCAGATCGACGAGAGAACCCTGGATGAGCGATCAATAGAGCGCCTGAGCCGGGGAATTTCGCCACGACGGAAGTGGCACCTGGCATTTTATAGACATGTTCTCGCACTAGAGCGCGGAGGACTAAGCTTAAATGATTTTCAGATGGAGATGCGGAAATTAGTGGATACCTCAACCTCCGAATGGTCTGATGAAGAAAACGTTCTGCAACTTGTGCGCAATCCGGAATTTTATATCGCCCGACACGAAGCCTCGGTAGGCAGTAGTCTGCGGACGACGCTGCTACGCAACGGCTTGCGGGGTGACCCGTAACCCTAACGGCATCCATTTCAATATTACCGATTGGGAGGGGTCGCGCCGTGTGCAGACCGACTACCAGGGCGTGGTGGAGCAGACCTGCACGAACCTTCCCTATGGCGACGGTGTCTCCTGCGGACCGACGCCCAGTGAAGAGTTGTACGCGGGGCTGGATCGAGACTCGGAATCGGGACTCTACCATGCTATGTATCGGCAATACTCCTCGACCTTCGGCCGCTGGACCACGCCCGATCCGTACGGTGGCAGCTACAACTTTACCAACCCGCAGAGCCTGAATCGCTATGCCTATGTCAATGGAAGCCCTCTGGGTGCGACTGATCGGAGCGGCTTGTTCCCTTGCCCGTTGTGTGTTTTCAGCTATAACGGCGGGTCCTCGACTTCATTATCGTTCTGGGGCGGGGGCTCGGGGCTCTCTAGTTCGCTTCTGTCTTCCATCCTTGGCTACGCTGCGCCGTTTGTCTTTGGTGCCGACATCTATGAACTTGGGAAGGCAGCTGGATTGTGGGGTGGTGGACCGAAATTTCATGGAAATGCCCCAGCTTCGCAGTCAGGCAAGAATGTGCCCAACGCACCACGATCCCATATTTGCGGGGACTTCCGCTGCTCTAATGGGCATTTTATAGGCACCGCACCGGGAGGTGGGGCCATTACTCCGGAACCTGGACTGATCCTCATGGGTGCCGGCGGCATATTGGGTCTCGCAGATGGAGTAGCCGCGGGAACAGCCGCGGGAACAGGCACTGTTTGGGATTCAATCACGGCTACGCAGGAGGTCTATGACGGCACTGTAATTCCGCGATCGTTTGAGCTTGAGACCCAAGGCGCTAAGATTTGGGTTCATGGGAACGCCACGGAGCATATGGCAGAATACGCTCTGGGAAACCTCGGCAAAGGAGTCAGCACCGATTTGGTCAACATCGGGACGCAATCCCAGTTGACAAGCCTTCAATTTGCGGTTGGAGTAGCGACGGAAAACGGAGTGACCTACGGTACGCTAATCAATGAGGGAGACTGGGAGCTTATATTCTCTCCTGCCAGAGAAGCCGGCCAGCTTCCGGCTTTGATCCATGCCTACCCCTATTAAGGATCGAGACAATGCTGAGAGTTACAGGTGTTCTAGAGACCTCCGAGACGTCATGCGTCGTGAATATCGATTCATACGTCCCTATATCCTTCAGATCACGTAGTCAACCTATTGCTGGAGCGCGCTATATCCGTCTTGGAGACTTCAATACGCAGCTGCTTGAGTTGCAGTTCCCCCCAGAATCACTCGCTTTAAGCGGCTTCACCCTAGTTTCGGGGGAGGGTACCGCGCAGGGAGGATTGAGAGGAGTTGGGGCATCAGCGGTGGGCCTGCCCATAGTAAGCCTGCCTAGAGGAGAGGCGTTTTCTAACGATGGGAAAATTTCGCACCTCGACATCCAGACCGAGGTAGTGTTGACGTGCACCGATGGAAACGCTGAGGTCAGGCTTGGATCCGCCAAGATCTTTGATCGTACACTCATGCATGGAAGGGCGCAGTTCCTCCTGTCGGAAGATATTCTGGTTGGGTTGCGGCTTCTCGATCTGACCGAAAAGGAGCGACACATCCTGCAGAATTACGTCGCGGAGCATCCGCGTCGCCCGATTTAGCAAAGACGAAACTAAGCGGGTACGTTTTGAATAGTGGAGTACATATTGGGGTCTGCAATGATGCGCTTATTCAAGCTTTCGCGTTACCGCCTTGCGAAGGTATGGCTAGACGAAGCTCCACAGGCAAACTTCTCGGCATCGTCCACAGAGATACGCACGTTGCGTCCTACGGTGAGACTTGAAGCCTCCCGTGGAATTGCTGTGGCTCCAGCGAGAGGCTCCTGGCGCGAACTCACACCTGAAGAGATGTTTCCCGATGCAACAATCGCACCCATTGGCCGATTCCCCAATTGATGCGAGTGAGTCTCGTCTACGCGGACCCGACCAATGAGTCTCTTCGCGCGGGTCTGGGACGGGATGCCGGAGTCGGGGTTCGACCATGCCATGTATCGGCAATACTCCTCGACTTTCGGGCGCTGGACCACGCCGGATCCATACGGCGGAAGCTACAACTTTGCCAATCCGCAGAGCCTGAATCGCTATGCCTATGTCAATCGAGCCCGCTGGGGGCGCGTGATCCGAGCGGGTTGGATCCTTGCCCGTGGTGTGTTTTCGTCTATAACGCCGGAGACTCGGCGGCGACGTCTTCGACTTTGCTAAGCACTATCCTTGGCTATGCTGCACCGGTTGCCTTTGGTGCAGATATTTATGAACTGGGGAAGGCATTTGGATTGTGGGGTGCTGGGCCGTCATTTAGTGGAAACGCCCCAGCTTCGCAATCAGGCAAGTATGTGCCAAACGCCCCGAAAGATGGGTTTGCAGACTGCGGCTGCCCGGCGCAGGGTCGTGGGTAAACGTGATTGAGAGCGACGAGGGATTCTCGATAGAAGTAGTAGGTAAAAGCTGTCTTCGGTACGTCGAGGGTGCGTGGGCCTTCGCTGGCGTCATAGCCCTACCTCTCGAAATACGACGCTGCTACGCAGCGGCTTGAGGGTGACACGTCACCCCGGCTCGGGTGCTGCAAGGTTTTTGAAGGTTACTGCGACGGGAACTTGCTAAAAACACGGTGGTTGACCGCAAAATGGACCGTTCACGGTTACCGGGGGAGTAACCTGCCGCTTCCGCTCGGGGAACCTCTTGAAAGCACACGGCGAGAGGTAGAACCAGCATCCGGGCGCGCTCACGCGCGTGTAGCCTCCGCTCCGCCGTCCGTAAAGGCTCTCCGCTTCGCTCCGACCGCTGGCGCGGCTCCCGTTGGTCGGCCTTGACTGACGGCTCCGCTGCGGCTGGTTGGCAGCTATGAGAAGAATGTCTTCTTCTCATGTTCCACATGACAAGTGCCACGGCTCCGATCTTCCGATCTTCGGCGGCTCTGGGGCGGGCCAGCGCCTATCACGATACGGCGGCGCGAAGCACGCGGTGCCAGGGTTGTAGGTGAGAGAAGAGATGAGGCAAAATCTCTGAAAACGGGTTACTCTGATAGCAACCTGGCGTTGCTGACGGGGTAACTTGATGACTCCCCTCCCCTTAGCAAGAAAACGGCTCCGTACGGCCCGTTGCCCGGTACGTTGCGGCACGCGGCTAGCGTGCGGCCCGAATCCCGGTCCCAATCCCCAGCACAATCGAATCGGCGGTGAGCTATGAAAGCGCCGCTCAGAACTAAGTCCATCGGCACGAAGGTGAGCGAGGAGGAGTTCGCGGCGCTGGAGACAAGCGCGCGGGCGGCGGACATGACGCTGAGCGAATGGGTGCGAGCGGTGCTCTTGGCCGCGCCGGGCGTTGAGTTGCCCGGCAATGAATCGACGGGGGAGGCGGCGCTGGCGGGAAGGGTGACTCTGGCCGAGGTGCTGGCGTTGCGGACGCTGTTCCTCAATCTCCAGTTCCGGACAAGTAATGGCGGGCAGAGCCAGGGACCGATGACCGAGGTCGAGATGCGCGGGCTGATCGAGCGGGCCGACGCGGTGAAGGCCGCGCGTGCGCGGGAGCGGCTGGAGGCGGCGCGGAAGGAAGCCAAGGAGACGAAGTCGTGAGCGCCAGGTGGCCGAGCCGATATCCGGTGTGGACGTTCGGGGCCGTGGGGGTTGCGGCGCTGGTCTTCTGCGCACAGATGGGGGTCGAGTATGCGCGGGAGTGGAGCGCGGCGGAGCGAGTGTACCTGGGGGACTATCTGCGCAGCGGGATACGGGGTGCGTGGCCGGGTGCGCACGGTCGATATGTGCTGCTGAATGGCGTGATGGCGAAGGGCGAGGCGCGGCTTGTGCTGGACGAGGAAGCGGAACGGGTGAAGGACGTGGACGGCAAGCCAGGCTATCGGCTTACGGAGGAAGGAATCAAGGACGGGCTGGCGCGGCTGGAGTGGCGTGCGGCAGTGTACGACGACCGTGGCCTGCACGCGGTGCTGGCGCGCTGGATATATCGCAACGGCGATGTGTGGAGCTATGCGGCGAGGCCGTTATATGAGGCTCTGGCGGTGTTCGCGCTGGGTCTGTTCGTGGCCGTGCCGAGGGACCGTGCGCGACGGATGGTGCTGAAACATGGCCGTCCTCTGCGCGGCCCGGAACTGGCGACGGCGGCGGAGTTCAATGCCCGGCTGGGGCGGTCGAAGGGGCTGCTGGTGTATCCGCCGGATGGGGTGGCGTTCGTCAATGAACAGAGGAACTGGGGCGACAAACTCCTGCACGAAAAGCTGAGCGGATGGGTGCGGGTGCCGCGCGAGCGGGAGGGGCTGCACTTGCTTGTCGCGGGCGACAGCGGCGCGGCCAAGAGCGCAGCGATCCGGCAGATACTCGCCGAGGCTGCGGAACGGAAGGAGGCGGCCATCGTGTACGACCCGGCGATGGAATACCTGCCCGAGTTCTACTCGGAAGCGCGTGGCGACGTGGTGCTGAATCCGCTGGACGCGCGCTGCCCATACTGGACGCCGTGCGACGAAGTTGGGCACGAGGCGGAGGTTTTTCCCTTAGCCGCTTCGCTGTTCCCCGGCCCAGTCTCCGGCCCCGATGGGACAGCGCGGAGAATCTTCGCGCACCTGTTGAATCTCAAACCGACGCCGGAGGAACTGGCGCAGTGGATGGGCCGGGCCGAGGAGATCGAGCGGCGTGTGCGGGGCACGGAGATGCAGGCTGGGAGCGGGGTTCTAGCCGCGTTGAAGACGGCGGCGGATGCGGTCGGGCTGCTGCCCAAAGAGGCCGAGACGGAGCGGCGTTGGAGTGCGGCGGAGTGGGCCGGTACGCGCCAGGGATGGGTGTTTCTTACCTCGAAGGCGACAACGCGGGAGCGTCTGAGTCCGCTGCTCAGCCTGTGGCTGGACCTGCTTGCGCTGCAGGTGTTCGACGATGCGATCAGGGGCCGGAAGACCTGGTTCGTGCTGGAGGAGCTGGGGAGCTTGCAACGTCTGCCGCAGTTGACGGCGGCGATGATGGAGCGGCGGAGGTCGCATCATCCGGTGGTGCTGGGGGTGTCCAGCAGGGCACAGTTGGAAGCCGTGTATGGCAAGGAAACAGAGGCTCTGCTGGAGCAACCGGCGACGCGGATCTGGCTCAGGGCGAGCGAGCCGGGGATGGCGGAGTGGATCTCGAAGAGTATCGGCGAATGTGAGGTGGAGCGGTTCCGTGGCAGGCAAGGCAAGGGTGACATCTTCTATCCGAAGGATGCGCGCAGCCTGCGCGGAGAGATCGTGCGCGGGCCGCTGGTGACGGCTGCGCAGATCGGCGCGCTCGATGCGTTGGAGGGGTATCTGCAGCAGGGGAACCTCGTGGTGCGAATGCGCTTCCCGCGCCTGGAGCCGGAGGAGCGGGCAGAGCGATTCGTCGAACGCAGGCGGGCGGCGGCGATGCCGGCAAAGCCGGCTGCTCAGGTGATCCCGGCAGGCATCCAACAGCAGAAAGAAGTTGCTCCGTCGAGGAAGTCGCCAAAGACCGTGCAGGAGCAGGAGCCCGCAGCGGTGAACGAGCAGCATCCTTACTTCGAATAAAAATTTCAGTGGATGAGAAAACTTGATGCGGCTCTCCTATAGTGAAGAGGCAAAAAGTCCCTCCAGGAGAGAAAGCCATGAAGAAGAAAAAGGAACAGAAGTACAAGCTGGAGCGCGAGGGTGCGGTGGAGTATGTGGTTGTGAGTTGTCCGAACGGGCATCTGAACCGTGGGCAGAAGGTCAGCGACATGAAGCTGTGTGTTGAGTTGTTCTGCGCCGTGCCGCGTTGCGGCCTGCCGTGGACGGAGACCATCCCGGCAATCCTGTATCTGGAGGCTGTGCCGTAGATGATCACGCTGTCGAAACCCATCAGCGCCGGGCAGGCTCAGGCGTACCACCGGGAGGAGTTCTCGAACGCGAAGGAGAACTACTACACAGAGGGCGAGCGTGTGCGCGGCGAGTGGCAGGGCCAGCTTGCCACTCGCTGGGGCTTGCAGGGTGAGGTACAGGAGCAGCAGTTCGCGCGGCTGGCTGAGGGCCAGCACCCGGAGACGGGCGAGCAGTTGGTTCGGCATCAGACGGCCCGCGAGTATATGAACGCGCAGGGCGACACGGTGCGCACGATGGAGCACCGGGCGGGATGGGATGCGACGTTCAGCGCGCCCAAGAGTGTATCGCTGACTGCGTTGGTTGGCGGGGATGATCGAGTGCGCGAGGCACATAGAGAGAGTGTGCGCACGGCGCTTGACGAGATGGAGAAATATGCGCAGGCCCGCATGGGCGGCAACGTCCCGGCGCAGACGACGGGCCAGTGGGCCGTCGCCAAGTTTGAGCACGACTCCAGCCGCCCGGTCGATGGGTACGCCGCGCCTCAGTTGCACACGCACGCGGTCGTCTTCAATGTGACCGAAACAGCGGACGGCCAGACGCGCGCTCTTCAGCCGCAAGAGCTATACAAGACACAGCAGTACGCAACGGCGGTGTACCGGTCGGAGCTGGCGGCACAGTTGCAACGGCTGGGCTACGACATCGAGCGCGGCGAGCATGGGCAGCCTGAGATCAAGGGTTACACGCGCGAGTATCTGGAGGCGTCGAGTCCGCGGCGGCAGCAGATCGAAAAGCACATGGAGACGGCGGGCGTACGCGGGGCTGGCGCCGCGCAGATCGCGGCGCATCAGACGCGGGATGCGAAGCAGCCGCTCTCACACGAAGAGGTGCGGGAGCAGCATCAGAGACTCGCTGCTCAACACGGCCATCAGCCGCAGCACGTGATCGAAGAAGCCGCGCGGCGGCCCGGTGTGGAACTGAAGCCGGAGCAGCCGGGACTCGCCGCGCACGAGGGCGTGAGCTATGCGCGCGAGCGCGGCATGGAGCGCGAGGCCGTAGCCGACGAAAGAACGCTGATGCGCGATGCTCTCAAGCACACGATGGGCGAGGCGCGGTTGCCGGAGGTGCGCGCCGAGTTCGAGCGGCGTGTGCAGTCGCATAATCTGATCGAAGTGGAGCGCAGGCCAGGTCTCCCAGGCCGCGCGTTTACGACAGGCGAAATGCAGGGTTACGAGCGCGAGCTAATCGAGCGGATGAAGATGGGCCAGGGCGCAAGCGAGGTGTTGGCCGACGGCCAGGTTCGGCAGCAGACGATGGAGCAGCATTCACACTTGAGCGTGAGCCAGCGGCACGCGGTCGAAGATGTGCTGACAAGCCGTGACCGCATGATGGCGCTTGAGGGTGTAGCTGGGGCTGGAAAAACTACTTCCTTAGCCGCTGTCCGTGAAGGGGCCGAGCGCGCGGGCTATCAGGTCGAGGGACTCGCGCCGACATCGAGGGCCGCGCAGAAGCTCGCCGAAGCGGGCATCGAGACTCAAACGCTGCAAGGCATCTTGCACGCGGCGAACAGCAAGACGACGGATACAGGCGGCTCTATGTGGTCGATGAATCGAGCATGGCGAGCACGAAGCAGATACACACTTTTGTTGAGCGGCTGAGAGAAAACGACCGAGTGCTATTCGTAGGCGACGTGCGGCAGCATGAGGCGGTTGAAGCAGGACGGCCGTATGCGCAGTTGCAGGAAGCGGGACTGCGCACGGCCAGACTGGATGAGATCATCCGGCAGAAAGACCCGGCGCTCAAAGAGGTCGTGGAGCAGCTTGCGCGTGGCGAAGTGCGCGAAGGCATCGGCAATTTGAACAGCCAGGGCCGCGTTCACGAAATCGGCGACAGGCAGGAACGCATCGGCGAAATCGCCCGCGAGTACTTGCGCTCGCCGGAGCGAACGTTGGTTGTGTCGCCAGATAACGCATCACGCCGTGAGATCAACGAGGCCATCCATCGTACGATGCAGAGCGAGGGAAAGGTCAGCAATAACGAGCAGCGCGTGCATGTGCTCTACGCGCGGCAGGATGTGACGGGCGCGGACCGGCAGCACGCGCGGAACTACGAGCGTGGCGACGTACTGCGCTACTCGAAAGGTAGCAAGCCTCTCGGCATCGAGCCAGGAGAATACGCGCGAGTTTCGCGCGTGGACAGCGAAAGCAACACGCTCACAGTGAAGCGGCACGGCGGCGAAGAGCTGAGCTACGATCCGCGCCGCTTGCAGGGTGTGACGGTCTACCGCGACAGCGAGCGCAAGTTCGCGCAGGGCGACCGCGTGCAGCTCACGGCCCCGTACCACGAACAGAAACTCGCTAACCGCGAACTGGCGACCATCGAGCGGATCGAGGGCACCGGCAATCTGAAGCTCCGCACGGACTCGGGGCGCGAGGTCGAGTTCAACGCGAGGCAGCATCCACATCTTGATTACGGTTATGCGGTGACGAGCCACAGCAGCCAGGGCCAGACAGCAGAGCGCGTGCTAATCCACGTGGACACGGAACAGGCTCCCGGCGAACTCGTCAACAGCCGCATGGCCTATGTGTCGGTGTCGCGCGCTCAGTTTGACGTGCAGATATACACGAACGACGCGAAGCCGCTGGGATACGAACTGAGCCGCGACGTGTCGCACCCGACTGCGATCCAGCAAGAGCCAGCGGCAGCACAGAAAATCGAGCCTCAATCGGTGGGCATGGAAATTTCCCAGGGGCTGAGCGTTGGATAGACGAAGCGCTGCCGTGGAGTTTCTAACCCGCTGCGGTACAATCTCTATATTGGCGGGTTGGCGGAACTGGCAGACGCAGGGGTCTCAAAAACCCCCGAGAGCAATCTCATATCGGTTCGATTCCGATACCCGCCACCACCTAGCGACTTCCCCAAAAATCAATGCAAAAGATTCTCCAGGGTGACCAGTCGGGGCCGATGCTGATTCTTGCCCAAAAAGTCGAAATTTACACATTTTCTTACGCAGTTTCTAGTGGATCGTAATTATCTTTTTTATTTAGCGTGATTTACTGGCAGACGCAGCGGACTCAAAATCCGCCGATCGCAAGGTCGTGGGGGTTCGACCCCCCCTCCCGGCACCAAGATAATGAATGATTTAAAGAGCAAATGCCCGACTCCTACGAGTGGGGCATTTTCAGTGCACGTCTCCGGTTAAACGGGGCCGAACCGCGCCTTGCTTCGAACGAGCCGCTCAGTTTAGAACCATGCCGCTGAATTTGAAACAACGCTTGCATCGGGTCTCCATTCTGGTCCGTCCACGACATCTGCCAATTGCTGAAGATCGTGCCGGTCATTTTGTCGCCATCTACGGTGCCGGTGAACGAGACTTGCCGCTTTCGCGCCTTCACCCTCAGGGAACCTGTTTGCCCTGCGACGGAGCAAGGAAAATTCTGGACGGCAACGCGTCAGTAGCGTAGATTCGCACAATCATCGAGTAGGCTCAACTGCTTTCCGGCGGATGAATGAGACTTGCGCTGTTTGTTCTGATCTTTGCGGCGGCACGCGGATTATGTGCCCAACAAACCCCGACCTTGTCTGTAAACGTCAATGTCGTTTCACTCCTTGCGACCGTGCACGATCACAGCGGCAAGATCGTCAACGACCTGACCCCGGAAGGCTTTGTGCTCAAAGAGGACGGCGCCCAGCAGAAGATTCGCTACTTCTCACGGGAGACGAATCTACCTCTCACCATCGGTCTTTTGGTGGATACAAGCCGGAGCCAGCGGCAGGTTCTGGAAAAAGAGCGAAGCGCCAGCGAGACATTTCTCGATCAAGTCCTGCGGGAGGACAAAGATCATGCATTCATCGTTCACTTCGACACCCACGTCGAAACCTTGCAGGGATTGACGTCATCGCATAGCGAGCTTGCGTCGGCCCTCGGGGAGTTGCGGATTCCTGACGAGGTTGCC
>Ga0137385_10005003_pt1 | contig 11601 bp, 7 predicted proteins | sample SagtaG_FD_104921 | JGI IMG/M metagenome (GOLD analysis project Ga0137385, IMG submission 104921) | Vadose zone soil microbial communities from Sagehorn Ranch, Mendocino, California, USA - Sage2_R_80_16 metaG | ecosystem: Environmental > Terrestrial > Soil > Vadose zone | place: USA: California...
ATCCTTTTTAGGAACCCAACTGCACTTCTATTCCTGCCGCCTCGGAGCGAACCGGGCGCAATAAATGAGACCAAACACCAGCAGCATCGCGCCCCACCATACATTTGCGTGCAAATGAAACAGCACGACGGGATTGGCAGGCGGATTGAAAATCTGCCAGACTCCAGCGCTCACAATCAGGGCCCCATTGACCAGCAATGAAAGCCCGATAAAGAACCAGATCGAAATGCCGCGCTCGCGCATTCGTCTCTCCGAGACTTACCAGACCAGAATATTGAGCACTACAAATACAGCTCCCACTACTACCGCCCAGAACGCCGGCCGATGGTAAATGGGGGCTTCAGCCTCTTGCGGGATCGCTGTCACACCGTAGACCAAGCCCTCCAGTTCACTGACCGGCTTCGGCTGCGTCATGTAACTGATAACCACCGTCACCAGGACGCATATAATCCACGACCACAATGCGCGGTACATGTTCTCGGCCATGTCGCGTGCATTGGCCGAGAGCGCGACATAACGTAATGCGCTATGGTCCGCCTTCACCCACGCCCACATTCCAATCGAAGATAATGTGCCCGCAAGCAAGCCCCAGAAGCCTCCCGGCCCGCTGGCCCGCTTCCATAACATGCCGAGGACCACGGTCCCGAATAGCGGCGCAACGAAGAAGCTGAACAGTGCTTGCACGTAATCCATGATGCTGGCGAATTGCATAACCAGGTATGCCGTGCCCACACTGATTAGCACCCCTAAAATCGTGCACCAGCGCCCCATATTGACGTAATGATGGTCGCTGCCTCCCTTATTAATCAGCGCCCGATAGATGTCATACGTCCACACAGTCGTGAACGCGCTCACATTCCCGGCCATGCCTGACATGAAGCCTGCAATCAATGCGGTAATCCCCAAGCCCAGCAACCCCGGCCCGCAATACCGCGCCAGCATCAGCGGCAGCACTTCGTTGTAGCTGTGGCCGCCCGTGGCCACGGCCATGGTCTCACCGGTCAACTTCATCGGCAGTACAGCCAGTCCCAGCAGGCCCGGGAGTATCACGATGAACGGCACCAGCATCTTGAAGGCCGCTCCAATGATCGGCGCCAGCTTCGCCGAGCGAAGATCCTTCGCCGCAAGCACGCGTTGCACGACCAGAAAATCCGTTGTCCAATAGCCAAACGAGATCACAAATCCCAAGCCGAAGACGATACCGGTCCAGTGGATGCCCATGGGGTTGTTATGGAATGAGCCCAATGTCGACCACAGGTGTGTGTACGCAGGCGACGCATTCTGTGCAATCTGCAGCTTCAGATTGCTCCACCCGCCTGCTTCCACCAATCCAAGGATCGGAATCAAAAGCGCTCCCGCCCAGATCAAAATGAACTGCAATACCTCATTAAAGATTGCCGAGCGCAACCCGCCCAGCGCCACGTACACCGCCACCGTGAGCGACGAAACCCATATGCTGAAATTGATATTCCAGCCGAGCACCACCTTCATGACCAGCGCCATGGAATACATGTTGATGCCGCTCATCAGCACCGTCATGAATGCAAACGAGATCGCCGCCAGAGTGCGGCTGGATTCCCCGAACCGGAGCCTCAGGTAACCCGGAACCGAATGCGTCTTGGAAATGTAATAAAACGGCATCATCACGATGCCCAGAAACAGCATTGCCGGGATGGCGCCAATCCAGTACCAGTGTGTTGCCAGGATTCCATACTGATACGCGGACGCGGCCCACCCCATCAGCTCGAGCGCTCCCAGATTGGCAGAAAGGAAGCTTAGACCGGCAATCCACGCCGTCATTTCCCGTCCGGCCATGAAGAAGTCTTCGCCGGTCTTGGCACGCCGCTGCAGATAGAAGCCGATCGTGAGGACGAGCGCGAAGTAAAAAACAATGATGGCGGCGTCCACTGCCGACAAATGCACAAGCCTGGGTGCGACATACATCGCAGCAGCCGTGATCATCTTTTGTCCTTAGCCTGCCCGTAATATGCATTGCTGCCATGCTTTCTGAGGTAATGCTTGTCGTGCAATCCGCGGCTGATCGCAGAAGCATCATTGTTGATTGCCATTGTGAGATACGCCATTCTCGCCACCGACTCGAGCACTACGGCATTGTGTGCCGCCGATGGCGAATCCTGTCCCCAAGTGAACGGCCCGTGATTGGCTACAAGCACCGCAGGAACCGATGCACGGTCGGCGTGCTCGAACGCGCGCACGATTGCATGCCCCGTGTTCGTTTCGTAGTGGGAAGCAATCTCGTGGTCCTCCATAACGCCTGTTACCGGAACTGGCCCGTAGAAATAGTCCGCATGCGTGGTCCCAAGGCAGGGAATCGGTTGCCGCGCCTGCGCCCACGCCGTGGCGTATTCGGAATGCGTATGTGCAATGCCTCCGATTTCCGCAAAGACCTCATAAAGGACAAGATGGGTCGGCAAATCGGATGATGGCCTCAATTTGCCTTCGACGATTTTGCCGTCGAGATCTGTGACCACCATGTGTTCCGGTTCCATTTCTTCGTACGGGACGCCACTCGGTTTAATCACGACGAGCTCATCTTCGCGCGAGATCCCGCTGACATTGCCGAAGGTGTAGAGCACCAGCCCGCGCCGCACCAATTCAAGATTGGCTTGGAGCACCTCTTCACGTAGTTTCTGTAACCGCAGCTTCGCCATGGTCGCTATTTTAGAGAGAATGTCAAGTAAATCCGCGTGAGTAATCGTTTACTGACGTAAAAAAAACTAGAGCACTTGGCTCCTGTTGTCAATCAACCTTCCATGCCAATTCACGTGACCGATGTCCCACTGCGCCCGAAAACCTATTCGAACTTCGTTGACACTAGTACTCAACCGCAAAGATATGCCCGTCCAGAGTGACCGAATCTTTCTCACTAGATGAGCACCGTATGGTCACTGCCTCTCCGGTTGTCATTGCGGAATGTTTTATCTCGCCAACTGCCCAGGAAAGCCCACTCCAGATCGCCTTGTCATAGTTGATTTCAATCGGAAGTGGCTGGCCACTTTGCCAGGCGCGCAACATCAAGATTTTGCCCATGGTAGTTCCATTCGGTGGAGCGCCACCCGAACTACGCCGGATACGGCCGTCACTTCCTCGTTGCTGCATTACGATTCGGAGGTCGCCGCGTTCTGGTGCTGATAGCTCAGCTTTAATCGCATTTTTGCCGTCGGGTATGAATTTAGCCGCAAGTGGCTGGATTCTGATTGGAATTCGCACATCCTCCTGAATACCCAAATCGTATTCGGGATTGGCATATCTGGCGAGCCCCACAACGGCTAATTGTCCCGGTCCTAGTTTGATTTTGCTGCCAGTTAACACGGGCACAAAGCCCGCGTCCCGAAAGAGCACGCGGCCCTCCTCATTAGGCTCCTGCAGACGAGAAAGGAGTGGCATTTCAATCTCTGCGATACTTTCTGTCGGATTCAGAATTGTGTAAACTGCACCCCCGCTATCCACAGACCCAAAGCCGTACGGCTTAACTTCTCGTGGGATTCCACCGAATGTTTTGGTTCGACCCGTTGCCTCGAGGCGCAGATAGAGAGACTGCACCTTGGCAAACCAGCGTGCGTCCTCGTCAGAGATGAACTCCAGATTCCCATGCACAGTGTTCAGCCACCCTCCGCGAGCGAGCATCAGTACTAGCGCCCCTCTCCACGCGTTGGTTTTTCTGTAGTAGACAGTTCCAGTGTTCCCGACCATGAAGCCGGTCGAGTCGATGCGTTCAAGCGGCACGTCACTTTGTTCGTAGCGCCGCACCATGTGATCGCTGTAAATATCCATGGAACGCCAGAAATTCATCTCGGGTACGTCGGACGGCTGGGGATCGCCCGAGTACAAAGAATCGAAGACTTCCAACCAGCGCAGGTCAATAGGATGCTGGAATGGGAAGGGGTTAGCCGTAGATTCGATATCGCCGCCGAAACCATTAAAGGCTACGAGCACCACATTAGGATTTTTTCGCCGGAAATTTTTGAGCGCGGCGCGGAAGGCGTCGACGTTCCGGGAATAAATCTCTTCCCGCGACTGTGTCTCTTCCGCTTTGGGAGTTGCAGCCGTGAAATCTACAAAATCAAACTTGAACATCCGAATTCCGCGCTCGTACCAATACTGCAAGACATCTATAAAACCCTGCAAGAATCCACCTTCATAGAAAGACATCGCCCGCCGTTGCCGATTCAGCGAGTCCTCCCACTGGGGAACGGGGTCGATTTTCACAAGAGTATTCGTGCCGAACCATAGGCCGGGAATGAGGCCGTTGTCATTGCACCTCGTCAACCAGTGATCTGGACCATTTGGCCAAGTGGACTTTCGCCAGGTCTTGTAACCGCCGTCCTGGGCAAACCAGAATGCGTCCATCATGTAGTAATCGAACCTGACGCCAAAACGGCGCAGCCGAATGATCTCATCGAGTTCCTTCATTGCGAGATGTTCGGTCAGTTGTACGTTATCGGAAAGCTCGTCGTAGGAGGACCAATTGTTGTACACGAAAATCGGATCTGGAACGAAGGTCTCTCCGAGCAGTCGAGGAGACCAGGATGTCGGTCCTTCCGCACGGAGATTGATTTCAACCCTGATGCCGTTTGCGTGCACTATGGCGGCGCAACTCACCGCACACACTAAACCTATGCAGCAGACAACACGCAAAGCAGCGCCTTTTGTTCTGTTTTTCATCGCCAATATCACAGCGGGGGAGGGGAGCGACTTTGGGGCGAGCCGCTCCCAATACCGAGCCGTGCTAAACAGCTCAGAAGTACAGGTGCAGTCCGAGCTGAATGACACGGTTGCCATAGAAGGACGTGCCGCTGATCGCGCCGAATCCAGCGGCGCGATTGCCATTCGCGGCTGGGAAGTAACCCAACGACGGGTCGCCTGCCGGTTCCGCGAATTCAGCATGGTTCGGAAGATTAAAGAAGTCCGCCGAGAACACGAGCCGAGTCTGTTCTCCCGCTGGAATCTTGAAGTCCTTTTGCAGGGAGAAGTCGAGGTTGTCAACCCCTGGGTTCCGGACATTCGAGAAGAAACGCGGAGCGTTGCCAAATGCCTTGGTCACGTCACAGCAAAAATCCGGAGCCGGGGCGGAATTGACCAACCCTGCTTTCGGACATGTGCCCGCGAAATCGAATGCCTGGTTATTGAACCAAAGATTCGGGCTGCGACGAGATCCTGATATGGAAGCCGGATTGCCAATGAGCATAGGGCGATCCTCCAGCACGCCGGCGCCGTTGCAGAATCCATAGTTGTTATCGGTAATTCCAAAGGGAGTACCAGCGCTGATGGTGTAGATCGTGCTCACTCGCCAGCCACCCAATAAGTCACTGGCAACACCGCTGTTTAACCACTTCTTGCCTGGACCAAAGGGCAACTCAACGATCGGCGCAAGCGTGAAGCGTTCTGGTACGTCCCCCGCGCTTACCGATCGCTCTGCTTTGCGGTTGTAAAAATCTTGGCCTAGCACATCAAGCGACCAGAAGCCGCCCCAATCCGATGATGAGTCGTCAATCAGCTTGCTCCAGGTGAAGTTCGCCAGCATAGAGAACCCGCGCGAGAAGCGATGGTCGAATTGCGCTTGCATCGAATGATAAATAGAGCTGGAGAGCCCCCACCACCCTGGGTTAATGGTTAGGCAGCAGTAAACTGCGGTGAAGCCGGAGTTGGCATTTACCGCTGCTGCCGCCGCCGGGCAGTAGGGAGTACTTGTGGGGCCGACGAAATCGAACGGATTGCCTTCTTGGGCAGTGCTCGCCGGCGTTTGCTGGCAGATGTTATATGCATAGTTGATAGGCAAGTGCGTGCCCTTGCTGCCCACGTACCCGATCTGGGCAGTGGTGTCCCTGCCGAATTGCTTTTGTACCGTCAGGTTCCATAGTTGAGTGTAGGTTGGATACTGCTTTCGTGGCGCCCAGGAACTGAAACTCACCTGGAAATTCACCGGTATGGGTGCCGTTGTGTCCGACGGGGGTACGGCCACAGGTAAGGCGCTATCCCACGGTGTTCCTTTGCCAAGGCTCGAGCCCAACAACAAATTAGGTCCGGGCTGACCATCACCGGCTCTGCCGTGGCCGACATATCCGGGGTGCATAATGCCATAACCGGCGCGGACCACGAACCCGCCCCGCGGATTCCATGCCAATCCGATGCGAGGCTCAAATTGATGCTTAGAAGGATCAAGCGTCGTATCGGGCGTGCCACCTACGCCAAACTGTTCCCAATGCGGAACACAGGACGACTCTTTCCCCGAATAGAGAGTTGCGCACGGATCGAAGAAGGCATCGCCATGATGGAGCTCATGGAACGACTGGTCGTATTGCCACCGGAGGCCAGCGTTCAGAGTCAGTTTCGGTGTCAGCTTGATGTCATCCTGGAGGAAAAAGGAATACGACCAAGCGCGCGAGGAGACAAACTTGGGTTGCACTTGGACGCTACCCTTGTTCATTACCCCAAACAGGAAGTCCGAGAAGGCATTGCCCGTCACGGATCCGGTGAAATGGAAATTCCCGACCACGTCATTCGGCTGGTAGTTGTCAATAGAATAGTGGTCGGCTTGACCTCCCATCTTCAGGCTGTGTCTGCCCACTGACTTGCTGAGGGTGTCGCTGAAATGCAAGGTCGTAGCGGGCTCGTACAGCATTCCAGAGTTAAGGAAGTCGTTGTAGCCATTGACGGCAACTCCGGGCGTGCCGCAGGCCGCTCCACTTTTGGTGTCAGGTACGCTGGAGAGACAATTGGGAATGCCGCTGATTCCGAATGAGGATGGTGAAACGGCGCCCACACCAAAGGGCATGCGGTCGCCTTTGTGGTGGCCCGAGCCAAAACGAAATTCGTTCAGCATAGTGGGAGTGAAGGTGTGTGTCCATCCCACTGTGCCCGCATAATTGCTTCCCCGCGAGATTGACTTGCCGTCAGGCCCGAGAATGATGTCATAACTAAAACCAGAGCCATAATCGGTGTGAAACGCGGCAAACAAATGGTCGCTTTGGGAAAGACTCAGGTCCACGCGCGGATTGAATCGGTTCGTGGTGTTACTAAACGGCGGATTTATGGTCAGCTCGTTCGTCCCGGTCCCAATTGCCGAGCCGCCGCTGGGCCAAACGGCGAGTAGGGCTTGAGAAACAGCACTGATCGGGGTAGTGGCATTCGCCACGTTGTCAAATGGAATCGCAGCTTTTGTGACCGGGTCGAAGATCTGATTGCTCGCATTGCTGCAGTTACCTGCTGAATCAAATGTGCCTCCATTACCCGTACACAACGTTCCCAAGTTGCCGCTTCGAAACAAGGAATTTGGGACCAATGTGTTCGGTCCTACCGTGTCTCCATGATTACGGATCCCCTCGTAATCAGTGAAGAAGAAGAGCTTGCCCTTAATGATCGGACCCCCAATGCTGCCGCCGAACTCATTGTAGTTGTATGGGCTCTTACGCACCTTGGGATCTTCAAAGTAATTCCTCGCGTCCCAATTCTCATTGCGGTTGTATTCATAGGCAGATCCGTGGAACTGATTCGTTCCAGACTTGCTGACCTGAATTACGATCAGTCCGCCGGCTTTGCCGTACTCCGCTGACATGCTGTTCTGCTCAATGCGGAATTCCTGGATCGCTTCCACGGTTGGCTGCACGTCTTGGCCGCCGAATACCGGTGGCGTGATAGAGGCGCCGTCAAGGATATTGTCATCGGTACGAGGCCGGCTACCGCTGATGCGTACATTGCCATCATTTCCGCAAGAACCAAGACCACCGCCGCCGGTCCCGGCGCCTGTGCAACCGGTCTGCTGCGTAACCCCTGCTGCCAGCGTCAGGAAGTTGTAGGGCCGCCGGCCGGCGTTGCTGAATGTCGGCAGTTCCTGCAACCGGCTCGTGTCCATGGTCTGACCTAAGTCGGTTTGCTCGGTCTGCAAGATGGCAGCATTCGCAGCTGTGACCTCAACGACCTCAGTGGCTTGCCCCACGGCTAGCGACAAATCCACTTTGGGAGTTGCACCCACTTCGAGAGTAATCCTATCGGCTACCGCCTTCTTGAAGCCCGCCGCTTCGGCTTCCACTCGGTACGTGCCGACAATCAAGCTGCTGGCGACGTACACGCCCGCGCCGTTCGTTTTGAGAGTGGTAGTGACGTTGGTATCTACATTCGTCACCTTTACGGTTGCGTTCGGAACCATGGCCCGGCTGGGATCGGTAATTGTCCCTGTGATGGTTCCGTAAAACTGCTGCGCCGCAACATTGAGCGCGCAGACCAAAACAAAAAGCAGGGAGCCTGTGACGACTGCAACGATTCTCGCTCGTCTCACAATGTCCTCCAGAAAGTTGCGGTACCTGAGTCCGCGAGTGTGGCCGGCTTGCGCTGGCGCGTTTCCCTGGGGCTTACGGATCTAATTCTGCGGTTTCGAGTATACGTTTACTCAAAAAACGAAAGTATGTTGCTGCTATTTGTGGGTATTTGTCAAGATATTTTTTTTTAGACTGGGCTGGGGCCTGATTTTCAGGCAAACGCTTACGCTAGTCACCCTTTTGCGTGGTAGGGGCAGACGATTTCTTCGCCGCTCCGCTCACTTTTAGGGACTTTACTCGTCCGTCGTGGGCGGGAGCCAGGGCGGTGGAACGCCGTAATACTAGGTGGGTATTCAATTCGTACTCGCTCTTTCCCTGCGCTGGGGACTCTCGCTCCACTTCATTCATCAGCGCCTTGAATGCTATCTGTGCCAGTCCAGTTTGCGACATTTGTACTGTCGTCAACGGCGGAATCATGAACTGCGACAGCCGAATATCGTCGAAACCCACAACCGAGAGGTCTTGTGGGATGTTAATACCCTGATCGTACGCTTCCCGCATCAGACCAATCGCCGTCATGTCATTGGAGCACAGGACTGCGGTCGGGCAGTTACGAGTGCTGATCACGTTGAGCGCCCTCATGCCGCCTTCCATCGTGTGATCTCCCACGACGATCTGTTCTGGCGCAATCGGCAAGCCGATTTCCTCCATCGAGGTTTTGAAAGCGTCTCGTCTGGCCACAGCCGACTTCAGATGTAGCGGTCCGGTAACGAACGCGATCCGGGTATGTCGTAGAGCAGCCAGGTGTTGCACCGCTTGCCGGATACCATTTTGATAATTGATCCTGATGTTGCTAATGCCTGGGACGTCCGGCCCGACATCGACAAACACCAATGGTACCTTGCGGAACCGAAGATGCTCGATCAGCGAATCCTCCATGCCAAATGTAAGGATGGCTACTCCATCCACTCTACGCTCGATCATGCGGCGCACCGACGACTCCATGCGTTTGGGATCATGTACGGTGGAGGTTAGAAGGATCTCATAATTATGCTGGACTGCAAGGTTCTCAAAAGTCTGAACAATTTCCGGGAAAAATGGATTGGTAATTTCCGAGACCACGAGGCCGAAGATGCGGCTCTTTCCAGAAACCAGCGCGCGTGCTTGGGTGTTCGGATAGTAGCCCAGTTCATCGACCACCCTCCATACCCGTTTGGCGAGTTGAGGATCAACCGTGGGAATATGGTTGATAGCTCGTGACACTGTGGCGGTAGAAACCTTGGCGCGCCTTGCAATTTCGCGGATATCCATACGTCTTCGGCACTCACAGGCGACTCGTGACGCATCTTAGCACGCCGAGAATACGTTTGCTGAAATTATTGCCTGCTCCGCTTATCCTCCCGGTGCTGCGTGTCAGCTAATGCTGCTCGCCCATTTCGCGCAGGCGCGCGGCAGCTGTTTCAGGCGTGATGTCGCGCTGCGGGGAGCCAAGCATTTCATACCCAACCATGAACTTACGAACGCTCGCTGAGCGCAGCAGCGGCGGGTAAAAATGAGCGTGCAGGTGCCACTCGGGATGTTCCTGGTCATCCGTGGGCTGCTGGTGAAAGCCCATTGAATAAGGAAATGAAACCTCGAAGAGACGATCGTATCGTGAGGTCACGCGCTTGAGAATGTAAGCCAAGGCGCCGGCTTCCTCGTGGGTCAACTCGCTGATCGAAGTTCGATGATGCCGGGGAATCAGCAAAGTTTCAAAAGGCCACACCGCCCAAAAGGGAACCAGCACTGAAAAGTATTGGTTCTCGCAAACTATTCGCTGCCCCAGTTCATGCTCGAGCGCCAGGTAATCGCAAAGCAGACAGGAATTGTGTGCCGAACGATACTCCTGCTGAGCTATCTGCTCTTTCGCCGGCTCATTGGGCAGCTGTGCATTGGCCCAAATTTGACAATGCGGATGGGGGTTGCTGGCACCCATCATGGCCCCGCGATTTTCGAAAATCTGAACGTAGTGGATGAAGGGAAATGCCCCGAGTTCGCGATATTGTGCGGACAATATATCCACCACTCGCCCAAGCTCGTCAGCGGACATGCGCGAAACCGTCAAGTCATGACGTGGCGAGAAACACACCACGCGGCAGATGCCGGCTTCGCCTTCCGCGACAATCAACCCATTCTGATTTACGCTGCAATCTGGGGTATCTGGCAGCAAGGCTGGGTAGTCATTGTCGAACACAAACGTGTCGCGGTAATTGGGATTGCGAATTCGGGCGGCACGCAGGTTTCCCGGACACATGTAGCAAGTGGAATCGTAAGCCGGTGACGCTGAACTGGACAACTGCTCGAGTTGTCCGAGCCAAGGCCGCTGGGTACGATGCGGAGAAACTAGCACCCATTCCTTCGTCAACGGGTTGAAGCGACGATGCGGATGCTGCTTGAGATCCGATGAGCTCATGCGCGTCTTTGAATGGATAATTTCTGTGATCTAGGCACCAAGGCCTATTGCGACCTGAAGAGAATATCTAACTTTTGTTCGGCGTGTAATTGTGTGTCGAAACAGAGCACTCGCGTTCTCGGCAGGATCTCGGTCGCAGGACCAGCTTCGCTCATGCTTCAATCTCACATGCCCCTTCGGCGGCAGCGGATGCGAATATCTGAGGCGAAAAGCCGACGAGGCGTTCATATCCAGCGCTAACGTTTTGTGCGAACTCGCCGACCGACTCACATGCGACAAGACTAATCGTGCAGCCTCCAAAGCCGCCTCCGGTCATGCGTGTCCCGAAAACGCCCGGTTGTGCTTTTGCCAGATCAACCATGAGGTCGAGTTCGGAACAGCTAACCTGATAGTCATTCCGCAAGCTGTGGTGGGAATCTGCCATGAGCCGGCCGAAGGTGGGGAGGTCGCCACGTTCCAAGGCATCCGCGGCTTCTGCCACGCGGGCGTTTTCGGTGACTACGTGCCGGCACCTTTTATAAATGACTTCGGGAATTCCGCTGGCGTGCCGTTCCAGATCAGCGAGGCTGACATCACGCAAGCTGCCCACGTTTGGCAACGAACGGGAAAGTAACCGCACGCCTTCTTCGCATTCGGCCCGTCTGGTATTGTATTCGCCGCCGGCAAGCTCGTGCTTGACCATGGTATTACAGATCACGAGGCTAACGTGGCCGGGCAGCGGCAACAAATCGTACTCCAGGGAGCGGCAGTCGAGCTTAAGTGCGTTACCGGCGTGGCCATAGCATGCGATGAACTGGTCCATGATGCCGACCCTGGCTCCGACGAACTCGTTTTCGGCGCGCTGGCAGATCCTGGCAAGATCGAGCCGGTGTA
>Ga0137385_10005007_pt1 | contig 11593 bp, 10 predicted proteins | sample SagtaG_FD_104921 | JGI IMG/M metagenome (GOLD analysis project Ga0137385, IMG submission 104921) | Vadose zone soil microbial communities from Sagehorn Ranch, Mendocino, California, USA - Sage2_R_80_16 metaG | ecosystem: Environmental > Terrestrial > Soil > Vadose zone | place: USA: California...
CCCACGCGGCACCCCAGTCCCAGCCGGCTCCAGGCCGGCCCGTGGCGCCGGCTCTCGGCACCGCACCGGGTCAGCTAGCCCAGCCGCGCACCGTGACCGGGCCCGCGCGGGCCGGCGATGGGGCCGGGGCGCCACCTGGCCGGGCACCCGCACCAGCCCCGGCACCAGGAACAACCAGGGGGCCAGGCCCGGCACCAGGAACAACCAGGGGGCCAGGCCCAGCACCAGGAACGGCCGCAACCGGCCCGCCACCAGGAGCCACCCCACCACCAGGGACCGGCCCAGCAGCAGGCACGGGGGTGCCGGGAACCGTGCCGCGCGGCACCACCCCGGTGCGGCTGCGGGGCGCCGCCGCCCGCACCGTGACGAACATGGCCGCGAGCCTCAGCGTGCCCACCGCGACCAGCGTGCGGTCCATCCCGGCCAAGCTGCTGATCGACAACCGCATCGTGATCAACAATCATCTGGCGCGTGGCCGGGGCGGCAAGGTCTCGTTCACCCACCTCATCGGGTACGCGATGGTGCGGGCACTGGCCGTGATGCCACAGATGAACTACGCCTACACCGAGGTGGACGGCAAGCCGGCGGTGCTCCAGCCGGAGCATGTCAACCTGGGCCTGGCGATCGACGTCACCACCCGCGACGGGGCGCGGCAACTGCTGGTGCCGAGCATCAAGTCGGCGGAGGCACTGGAGTTCCGCCAGTTCTGGATGGCCTATGAGGACATCGTGCGGCGGGCGAGGACGGGCAAGCTGACCGTCGAGGATTACGCGGGCACGACGATCACCCTCACGAACCCGGGCACCATTGGCACCGAACATTCCATCGCCCGGCTGATGGCGGGCCAGGGCTGCATCGTCGGGGTCGGCGCCATGGAGTACCCGGCGGAATACCAGGGCGCCTCCGCCGAGACGATGGCCCGGCTGGCCATCAGCAGGACCGTCGCCCTGACCTCCACCTACGACCACCGGATCATCCAGGGTGCGCAGTCAGGCGAGTTCCTGCGCCGCATCCACCAGTTGCTGCTCGGCGAGGACGGCTTCTACGACGCGATTTTCTCCTCGCTCCGCATCCCCTATGAGCCGGTCAGGTGGGTGCGTGACATCCCCGCCATGCGCGAGGACGACATCACCAAGTCCTCACGCGTGCACGAACTGATCCACGCCTACCGGGTGCGCGGCCACCTGATGGCCGACACCGACCCGCTGGAGTACCGGCAGCGCAAGCACCCGGACCTGGACATCAACGAGCACGGCCTCACCCTGTGGGACCTTGAGCGCGAGTTCGCCACCGGCGGTTTCGGCGGAAAGCCGCGGATGAAGCTGCGGGACATCCTCGGCGTGCTGCGGGACTCCTACTGCCGCACCGTCGGCGTGGAGTACATGCACATCCAGAACCCCGAGGAGCGTGCCTGGCTGCAGGAGCGCATCGAGCGGCCGCAGGAGCGGCACGGCCACGGGGAGCAGATGCAGATCCTTTCCCGGCTGAACGTGGCCGAGGCGTTCGAGATGTTCCTGCAGACCAAGTACGTGGGCCAGCGCCGGTTCTCGCTGGAGGGCGCGGAGTCGCTGATCCCGCTGCTGGACGCGGTGCTCACCGAGGCGGCGCAGCGGGGCATGGACGAAGCCGTCATCGGGATGGCCCACCGCGGCAGGCTGAACGTGCTCGCCAACATCGTCGGCAAGTCGTACGCGCAGATCTTCGGCGAGTTCGAGGGCAACCTGGACCCGCGCAGCACGCACGGGTCCGGTGACGTGAAGTACCACCTGGGTGCGGACGGCGTGTTCACCGCCCACGACGGCTCGGCCATCCGGACCGCGCTGGTCGCCAACCCCAGCCACCTGGAGGCGGTCGACCCGGTGCTGGAAGGCGTGGTCCGTGCCAAACAGGACGTGCTCGACATGGGTGAGCCAGGGTTCACGGTGCTGCCCGTCCTGGTCCACGGCGACGCCGCGTTCGCCGGCCAGGGAGTGGTCGCCGAAACGCTCAACCTGTCCCAGCTGAGGGGCTACCGAACCGGCGGAACCGTCCACATCGTGGTGAACAACCAGGTCGGGTTCACCACCGCGCCACAGCATTCGCGCTCCAGCGTTTACGCCACGGACGCCGCCCGGATGATCCAGGCACCGATCTTCCACGTCAACGGTGATGACCCGGAAGCCGTGGTGAGGGTAGGCACGCTCTCCTTCGAATACCGGCAGGCGTTTGGCAAAGACGTGGTGATCGACATGATCTGCTACCGCCGGCGCGGGCACAACGAGGCAGACAACCCGTCCTTCACCCAGCCGCTGATGTACGACCTGATCGACGCGAAGCGCTCCACCCGCAAGCTCTACACCGAAGCCCTCATCGGCCGTGGTGACATCACCCTGGAAGAGGCTGAGCACGCGCTGCGCGACTACCAGCAGCAACTGGAACGGGCGTTCACAGAAACCCGGGAGGCCACCCACCGGCCCACCGAGCCCGGCGCGGTGATCCGGCCGGAGCCCGCCGCCCCGGCGCCGATCGACCACCGGGGCACGCCGACCGCGATCACCGAGGAAACCGTCAAGCAGATCATCGACACGCAGCTCAGCCTGCCGGACGGCTTCATCCCCCACCCGCGGCTCCAGCCGCTGCTCCAGCGCCGTGCCACCATGGTCAACGAAGACGCTATCGACTGGGCGACCGGCGAACTGCTGGCGCTCGGCGCGGTGCTCATGGACGGTGTCACCGTCCGGCTGGTCGGCCAGGACACCCGGCGCGGCACCTTCGGCCAGCGGCACGCGGTGCTGGTGGACCGGCACAGCGGCCGGGAGTACATCCCGCTGCGGCGCTTCAACTCGGCCACCGCGAAGTTCCACGTCTATGACTCGCTGCTGTCGGAGTTCGCGGCGATGGGCTTCGAGTACGGCTACTCGGTCGTCCGTCCCGACGCGCTGGTCTGCTGGGAGGCACAGTTCGGCGATTTCGCCAACGGCGCGCAGACGATCGTGGATGAGTTCATCAGTTCTGGCGAGCAGAAGTGGAGTCAGCCCGCCAGCCTGGTGCTGCTGCTCCCGCACGGTTACGAGGGCCAGGGCCCGGACCACTCCTCGGCGCGGATCGAGCGCTTCCTGACCCTCTGCGCGCAGGACAACATGACCGTGGCCATGCCTAGCAGCCCGGCCAGCTACTTCCACCTGCTCCGCTGGCAGGCGCTGTCGGGACGCCACAAGCCGCTGGTCGTCTTCACGCCGAAGTCGATGCTCCGGCTCAAGGCGGCTGCCTCGCCGGTGGCGGCCTTCACCCAGGGATCGTTCCAGCCGGTCGTCGGCGATCGCGCCGAGGCGGACCCAGCGGCCGTGCGCCGGGTCTGCCTGTGCACCGGCAAGATCTACCACGACCTGGCCGACAAGCGCCGGGCGGACGGGCACAACGAGACGGCGCTCATCCGGGTCGAGCGGCTCTACCCACTGCCCGCCGGGGAACTGCGGGCGGAGCTTGCCGGCTACCCGAACACCGCGGAAGTGGTCTGGGTGCAGGAAGAGCCGCAGAACATGGGCGCCTGGCCGACGATGGCGCTGCATTTGCCCGCCATCCTCGAGCGGCCGGTGCGGGCGATCACGCTGCCGCCCAGCTCGGCTCCCGCGGTGGGGTCGGCGAGGGCCCACTCGGCCGAGCACCACCGTGTGGTGGAAACCGCGCTGGCAAGGCCCTAGCTGTGTACTTCACCGACCGGGGCATTGAGGAACTGGCGGAGCGGCGCGGTGACGAGCAGATCAGCCTGTCCTGGCTGGCCGAGCGGCTGCGCGAGTTCGTGGACGTCTCGCCGGAGTTCGAAGCGGCCGTCGACCAGCTTGCCACCTGGCTCGCGCGGCTGGACGACGACGAGTAGGCCGGCCGCGCCGTTTTTCCCGGCGGGGACCGGTGGCCGTCCCCGCACCGTTCCCGTCTGCGCTCACCCCCCTTCTTCACCCCAAACGCAGGCTGCCGACCACCCACACCACCCCGCTCATTGTGACGACGGCGAGACAAGATATATCGTGTTAGTGCGCCGCCAAGCGTCCGCCGCGGCGGATCCTGGATGCGCATGTGGCCCTCGAACGAAGGGATGCACGATGAGCCCTGTGTTCCGTCACGGAAGGCTGCGGCTCTATCTGCTCAAGCTGCTGGATGAGGCTCCACGGCACGGGTATGAGGTCATCCGGCTGCTGCAGGACCGCTTCCTGGGCGTCTACGCCCCGTCCCCCGGCACGATCTACCCCCGCCTCACCAGGCTCGAGGAGGAGGGACTGGTTACCCATGAGGAGGTAGCGGGGAGGAAGGTGTACCGGATCACGGACAAGGGGCGGGCGGAACTGCGGGCGCGCCTCGATGATCTCGCCGAGCTCGAAGCGGAAATCACGGCCTCGGTCCGGGATATCGCCCGTGAGGTCACCGAAGACGTCCGCGAAACCGTGCGGACGCTCCGCGAACGAACGAACCGCGGCTGGGGCGAGCGGGGCAGTTGGGGCCAGTGGGACCAGTGGGTCGATTGGGGTGAGCGTCATGAGCCCGGTGAACGTCACGAACCCGGTGGCCAGCCCGGGAGAGGGCAGGGCGGCGGCTCCCGGCCGCACGTGTGCGCGGACCCGCACACCTACCGCGACCTGGAGCGGCTAGCGCGGCAGTTCAGCCAGGATCTGCAGGCCACGGCCTCGCAGGCCCAGGCCGTCAGCCAGGACGCGGTACGCGAGCTCCGCGGCATCCTGAGCGAGGCGCTGGACCGGATCCGGACTGACGTGTTCCGCGGCACGAGCAGCGAGGAACAGCGTGGCAACCGTGACCCTGGTGCGGAGCCCGGCCCGGCCTCCGCACCAGGAACCCAGCCCGGACCGCGCCCAGAATCCGCACCACCCGAGCCCGGGGCAAACCCGGAGCCTTGACCAAGCGCGAGCCCGGACGAGCCCCCGTGCCGGCACTCAGGCGGTGAAGACGATCTTCCCGAACAGATCTCCGGCGATCATCGCGGCGAAGCCCTCCCTGGCCTGTGCCAGTGGCAGGGTCCGGTCGATCCGCGGCCGGACACCCGTCTGCTGGCAGAAGCTCACCAGCCGCTCCAGCTGATCGCGGCTGCCCATGGTTGAGCCCACCACTGACAGCTGCAGGAAGAACACCCGGTTCAGTTCGGCAGGAGGGACCGTACCGCTGGTCGCCCCGGCAATGACGATCCGGCCGCCTGGGCGCAGCGCGCGCAGCGAGTGCGCCCAGGTTGCCTCGCCGACGGTCTCCATGACCGCGTCCACCCGCTCCGGCAGCCGGCTCCCGGGAGGGAAGACCTGGTCCGCGCCCAGTTCCAGCGCGCGCTCACGCTTGGCCTCGCTCCGGCTGGTCGCCCATATCCGGTATCCGGCCGCACGTCCCAGCAGGATCAGCGCGGTGGAAACCCCTCCGCCAGCGCCCTGCACCAGCACCGTGGCCCCCGGCTCCAGGCCGGACCGGGAAAACAGCATGCGGTAGGCGGTCAGGTACGCCGTGGGCAGACAGGCCGCGTCCTCGAAGGACAGACTGGCGGCCTTGGGCACCAGGTTGCGGCGGGGTACCGCCACTTTCTGGGCGAACGTCCCGTCGTGGCGCTCCGACAACAGCGACCGGCCTGGGTCGAGGGTTTCATCGCCCCCAGCGGCACTTGGCTCGCCGACGATGGCGTGGACGACCACCTCGTTTCCGTCCTCATCGACCCCGGCTGCGTCGCAGCCCAGGACCATCGGCAGGCGGTCGGCCGAGATACCGACCCCGCGCAGCGTCCAGATATCATGATGATTCAGGGAGGCAGCCCGGACGGTGACTGTCGTCCAGCCGTCCGGCGGAGACGGATCGGCGTGGTCACCAAGTTCGAGTGCGGACAGCGGGTCATCGGGTTCAATGCGCGCAGCGGTGACAGCGAACATGCCCGAACCCTAACCGCCCGGGGCCATTCCATCGCGTGCGGGCTGTCCATTCGTTGCCGTCCCAGACCGCGAACCGGCCATGACCAGCCATCCACGAGCCGTCGCAGCGTTCCCGAAATCACGAGCCGGGCCTGCCCTTCCCGAACCACGAGACGGCCTCGGCTGCCTGTGCCATACTCGACTGCGGAGTGTGCCCGGACGGTACCTCCTATAGCCCTTGCCCGAATCTCACCCAACGCAGAAACCCCCGCAGCCGAAGGACCGGAGTGGACCTCGCCTCCTACGCCGATTTGGCCGTGCGCTTGGTGAACACCGTTGGCCGTGGCCCAGCCGATGGCCTCGCCACGGTGGAGTCCTACCGTTCTCTCGTCGCTGACCGGCCGCAGCTGAGCGGCCGGGTCACCGCGGCGGACCTGGGAACGCTCCGGCTGTTGCGCGAGGAGTTGCAACTGATCTTCACCGCAGCCGCCCGGCACGAAGACGCCGAGGTCATCGAGCGGCTCAACGCGCTGCTGGCGCGCCACCCCATTCACCCCGAGCTCAGTGCGCACGATGGCCAGCCATGCCACCTCCACCTCGTAGCGAGCGGGTCGGCTGCCGACAGGTACGCTGCGGGCGCTGTCGCCGGGCTTACCGCATTGATCACCGAATCGGGAACCGGCCGGGTGAAGCTGTGCGCCGCCAGGGACTGCGCACGTGTCTTCATCGACTACAGCCCCGGCCAGGACAGGCAGTTCTGCTCGGACCAGTGCCTGCCGAGTGCGAGCGTCCGGGCGCTGCGCGCGGGGGGGCGGAGCGGCGGGGCACGCCGGGCATCCACCGCGGCAGGCTGACCGCCGGAACCAATTGCCAGCAGCCGGCGGAGTAGAAACCCTCGCCGCCACCGCACGCCACCAGCCCGCTCGGCCCTTACCACCGCCAGCAGCCCGAATTCACCGACGTGAGCGACGCGCCGCAGCCGGTGGCCGGTGAGCGTGCCAGGACCTGGCCGCGACCGGTCTGGTGGCCTGCGTTATCGAAATGAAGCCAGTGACTTCTTCTCATGGTCCTTGACGATCATTACCATGAGCCCTACTCACGGGCGTATGGCCCCCGAATGCGAACCCTGGAAGAAGGTTCGAACATGGCAACTGAATCTATCGTGCCCGCCACCAGACCGGCAGACGTCGGTCTGAAGCGGGAGATGGGGTTGATCGGCGGCATGTGGGCCTCCGAGACCTCGATCATCGGCTCCGGCTGGCTGTTCGGCTCCTGGTTGGCTGCGTCAGCGGCCGGAAGCGCGGCCGTCCTCGGCTGGATCATGGGGGGCGCGGCAGTCATCGTCCTGGCCCTGGTCCACGCCGAGCTCGGCGCCATGTACCCGGTGGCCGGCGGCACTGCGCGATTCCCGCACTTCGCGTTCGGCAGCGTGACGGGCATGTCGTTCGGCTTCTTCTCCTGGGTGCAGGCGGTCACGGTTGCGCCGATCGAGTGCTTCGCGGTGATGCAGTACGCCTCCTACTACTGGCACGGCGTCTTCAACACGGACACGGGTATCACCACCGGGCTTGGCTTCGTGTTGTCGATCATCCTGCTGGCCCTCTTCACGGTCGTCAACTTCCTCGCCATGCGCCTGTTCAACAAGGTGAACAGCGCCATCACGTGGTGGAAGATCGCGGTCCCGGTCCTGGCCATCATCGTGCTGTTCACCCAGTTCCGCGGCAGCAACTTCGGCTCGCACGGCGGCTGGAACCCCGAGGGGTGGAAAGCCCTGTTCGGGGCGATCCCCGGGGCCGGCATCATCTTCGCCTACCTGGGCTTCGAGCAGGCCGACCAGCTGGCCGGCGAGATCAAGAATCCGGGGCGGAACCTGCCACGGGCCATCATCGGCGCGATCGTGCTCGGCACGGCGATCTACATCCTGCTCCAGGTCGTGTTCATTGGCGCGCTACGGCCTGGCGACCTCACGCACGGCTGGACTGGCCTCGCCACCAATAGCGGCCTCATCTCCGGGCCGCTCGCCTTCCTTGCTGGCGCGGTGGGGCTCGCCTGGCTCGCGACCCTGCTGCGGATCGACGCGGTCATCTCCCCGGCCGGCACCGGCCTGATCTACCAGACGTCGACCTCGCGGGTCGGCTACGGCCTGGCTCGCAACCGCTACTACCCGCAGATCTTCGCCAGGGTCGACAGCCGCGGTGTGCCGTGGGTCAGCCTGCTCCTCGCGTTCGTGCTCGGCCTGTTCTTCCTGCTGCCGTTCCCGAGCTGGAGGTCACTGGTCGGCCTGGTCACCTCGGCCAGCGTGCTGATGTACGCCGGCGCGCCGCTGTCCCTGGGCGCGCTCCGCAGGGAGGTGCCAGACGCGGTCCGGCCGTATCGCGTGCCGTGGGCGGGTGTGACGGCGCCGGTCGCGTTCATCATCGCAAACCTGATCATGTACTGGTCGGGGCTTGAGGTGATCTGGAAGCTCGGCGTGGTGCTGGTGATCGGCTACGTATTGATCGGCATCTTTATGGCGCTCGACCCGCAGCGGCCGCCGCTGGACTGGAGGCAGGGGCAGTGGCTGCCGGTGTGGCTGATCGGCATGGGCATCATCTCCTGGCTGGGCCAGTACAGCGGCGGCGCCGTCAAGCCACCTGTCAACACCGGCACGATCCCGTTCTGGTGGGACATGCTGATCGTCGCCCTGTTCAGCCTCGTCATCTTCTACTGGGCCATGGCCACCAGGCTGTCCAAGGAGGAGGTGCTGAACCTCGTCGGACGGCAGGCCGCAGAACCGGTGGAGCCGGTGCCGGGCAGCTGAGGTCAGGCAAATCCCTGACGGCGATTCAATGACCAGAATCGGCTAGGGCCTGCGTTCGCCCGAAGGCCCCGTCCCCCGGGACGGGGCCTTCGGCGTTCAAGAACCAGTTGGCCGGGCGCGGTGGTAGCGCAGCAGTACCCTGCCCACGATCAGCGCGGGAGGCACCGGGCCGAATGTCCGGCTGTCCACGGCGCCCGCATCAGGGTTGTCCGAGGCCAGCCACCAGCCGTCCCCCTCGCGCCGGACGGCGCGCTTGACGATCAGCAGGTCCGGGTGGCCTGGCTGCTGGGCAACCACGAGCTGTCCTGGGCGGAGGGACACAGGGTGGTGGGTGCGAATCGTTTGGCGGATGACAAGAAGCCAGTCGCCCGGGCGGAGGGTGGGCTCCATGGACCGTTCGACCACGGCGACACGCCACAATGGCAAGCGCATGCGTCCCTCCCGTTCACGCCGATTCCGACCGGGTAGTGTCGGAGTCCGGCAACCCATGATCCGACAGAGAGTAGGAGACCGATGAGGCTGCTCGCACGCCTCCTGGAACCGAAGGCCATCGCCCACGCGCACTGCGACCTTCCCTGCGGGGTCTACGACCCGGCGCAGGCACGGATCGAGGCCGAGTCCGTGAAGGCCATCTGCCAGAAGTACCAGGACAGCAACGACCCGGCGTTCCAGACCCGTGCCTTGATCATCAAGGAGCAGCGGTCCGAACTCGTCAAGCACCACCTGTGGGTGCTGTGGACCGACTACTTCAAGCCGCCGCACTTCGAGAAGTACCCCCAGCTGCACCAGCTTTTCAACGAGGCGACCAAGCTGGCCGGCGCGAGCGGTACCAAGGGCAGCGCCGATGTGGGCCAGGCGGAAGAGCTGCTTTCCAAGATCGACGAGATCTCAAAGATCTTCTGGGAGACGAAGCAAGGCTGATCTCTCGCCGTCAGCGACGCTGCGCCGGAGGCCGTGCGGAAGATCGCGCGGCCTCCGGTGCAGCGGGAAACGGGCGAGAATCGCGCGGCCTCCGGCGCAGCGAGGATCGCGACACCTTCCGCGCACAGCACGCCAGAATCCCGCCCGCTTCCAGTGGTACCGGGCGTAGCAGGCATCACGGGCGTGACACGGGGCGGCGCGTCATGAGCACTTGCAGTGGGCGGTAGGTTGCACACAAGAGCGATGGCGGTCACCAGCCAAGGGGGGCTGCCGCCAGTGGAGGGCAGACGTGACCGGAGAAACCAGCGCCCGGGGGGCTGCGGGCCCATCAGCAGCCGTGATGGCCGGCGGCGGCTCCCCGCTGCGCCGAGAGGTCAAAGACCAGGTGACCATTCAGATGCCGGCCGAGGGTGCGTACCTGTCAGTGCTGCGCACCGCCACGGCCGGTTTGGCGGCCCGCCTCGACTTCACGCTGGATGAGATCGAGGATCTGCGCATCGCGGTGGATGAGGCGTGCGGAATGCTGCTGGCGCAGGCACTGCCGGACGCCAGCCTTGAGTGCGACTTCACTCTTGGGAAGGACAGCATCAGCATTGCCGTATCCACCCTGAGCCAGCAGCCCCGCACTCCAGCCCGTGACACTTTCGCATGGACGGTGCTTTCCGCGCTGGCAGGAAGCGCTGACGCTTGGGCTGGCCCTGGCAACAAAGTCACCGTCTTGCTCCGCAAGATCCGCGAGTCATCGAGGTCAGGGTGACCGGGGAAACGGAAACCCGGCTGAGCGAGGACACGAGCCGGCACGTTACTGAGGACATCGACATCGAGGTGACCGACGAATTCGACACCGCAGCCGGTGGTGGTGGGACTCCCACCGCCCCGAAGATCCAGCATGCGGTGCCTGACCGGGGCCGGGCCAGGCAGCTGTTCGAGCGGCTGGCTGCTCTCCCCGGCGAGGACGAGGAACGGCTGCGGATACGCAGCGAACTCGTTGAGCTTCACCTTCCGCTGGTGGAGTACCTGGCACGCAGGTTTCGCAACCGGGGGGAATGGCTCGACGATCTGACGCAAGTCGCCACCATCGGCCTGATCAAGTCCATCGACCGGTTCGACCTGGCGCGCGGGGTTGAATTCTCCACCTACGCGACCCCCACGATCGTGGGCGAGATCAAGCGCCACTTCCGGGACAAGGGCTGGGCAGTCCGCGTGCCGCGCCGCCTGCAGGAGCTGAAGCTGGCCCTGACCAAGGCCATCAGCGACCTGGCCCAGCGGGAGGGACGCGCCCCCACCGTCGCCGAAATCGCCGCTCATCTGCAGATGACTGAAGAGGAAGTGCTCGAAGGCCTGGAATCTGCCAATGCCTACTCCACCGTCTCGCTCGACGCGCCGGACTCCGGTGACGATGACGCACCCGCGGTGGCCGAGTCCCTCGGCATGCTGGACGAAGCGCTGGAAGGTGTGGAGTACCGGGAGTCCCTCAAGCCGCTGCTTGAGCAGTTGCCATCCCGGGAGAAGCGGATTCTGCTGCTGCGGTTCTTCGGCAACATGACACAGTCCCAGATCGCGACCGAACTCGGCATCTCGCAGATGCATGTGTCACGGCTGCTGGCAAGAACTCTGACCCAGCTACGGGCCGGTCTGACCGCTGACGAATAGCCGGTGACTCCTGCCCACGCGACCCGCTAGGGCCATGCTTCCCCTCTCCGCCGAGCGCACATCCATTCTTCGCAATAAGAAGACGTGCCTGGCAGGCGGCAGTTACCTGGGAAGGCGTGATCATGGGAAAGTGGGGGCCAGGGCCCCCACTTTCCCATGATCACAAAGGATCGACTGACGGAGAGTAACGGAGCAGCCTCCACCTCATTACAGACAGTGAAACCCGGTCAATCTTGCTCGTCGCACGGGGGCCGGTGCTCAACGCGCTGGGGCCGGTGCTCAAACACCCTGGGCCGGTGCTCGTCGCTCGGGTCTTATGCTCCGGGTGCGGGCGGCGGTTGCCGGGCGG
>Ga0137385_10005011_pt1 | contig 11590 bp, 11 predicted proteins | sample SagtaG_FD_104921 | JGI IMG/M metagenome (GOLD analysis project Ga0137385, IMG submission 104921) | Vadose zone soil microbial communities from Sagehorn Ranch, Mendocino, California, USA - Sage2_R_80_16 metaG | ecosystem: Environmental > Terrestrial > Soil > Vadose zone | place: USA: California...
ATAGCCTCGATTCGCTAGAACGCCATCTGTCTGATTCGCTTCGCAACCTCGAACTGGACCATCAACGGGTACGCTCCATCGTCGCATGGCCGTGGATTATTTCTTCACTAATGAATTAGAAATTGAATTAGTTACCATTTCGCACAGTCAATCCAGAAGAATTGCATTCACGAAATAGGCGTTTGTGCTCTGATGAAGACGCTTTTCTGGATGCCGCGTGTCGTCCGCTCACCGATCGATTCTTCCGGAATTCCACGCTTTTGCGAGCGAGCACTCTCCCCGACATGAGCCACACAGTTAAAGCAGAATTGCTTTCAAGCCGTGCATGCAGCTATGCGGCTACGTTTGATGGAAATAGGGTGTTTCGGAAGGAGACAGCGCTTTCCTTCGTGCCTGACTGACGAGGTGATATGACATGGCCAAGAAGCACAGTGGGCGATGCGCCTGCGGCGCCGTGAAATTTTAATTCGATACTGATCCCACATTCATCGCCGACTGTTATTGCCTCGATTGCCAGAAGGCGAGCGGTGGCGTCATGGCGACTTTCTTCGGTATTCCGGAAACCGATTTTCACGCTACTCAGCGGGCAGCCGAGATCTTTCTCGTACATCGCCGATTCCGGTTTGAGGATGGATCGGAATTTCTGTCCTGAGTGTGGGTCGCGCATCTTCTCCAACAACGCAGGCGCGTTTCCCGGCACCGTATTTGTCATGCTGGGCAGCCTCGACAATGCTGAGACCATTCAGCCGATACTCGAGATGTACGCGAAGCGTCGGCACACCTGGTTGAAGCATCTGGACGTTCCTCAGTTCTCGAGTATGCCTACCTGAACAGACAGGAACGACGTATGTCGCTACCTTGCCGAGGACATGCAGAAAGCAGCACCGCGAGGACGCTTTCGACGTCATGTTCGCACGATCTTCCAATCCGCACGTGTACCCGACATGGTTCTTTCGATTCCGTTAACGTCGTGACCGTGCGAGGTGTCGTGCGCATTGAAATCAGCGTTGATGATCGGCGTGACACCGCCCGGTCGGTCAGTAAGCGCGGGCATAGGAGAACGTCGTCGACGAGACGCCCTATCAGGTAGGTCGGACGAAGATCACATTGCGATGAGGATGAAATGCCACGCACGTACAACAGTTTGACGCTTGAGGATGCGAAACACATGCTGTCCGCGGCAGAAGCGAAGGCGACGAGCCTCGGTATTCCGTACAACATCGCAGTGGTCGACGCCGGCGGTCATCTGTTGGCGTTTATTCGCCAGGATGGCGCGCTTATCGGCAGCATTGACCTGGCGATAGACAAGGCAGTAACGGCAAGGATCTTCGACAAGGCGACGTCGGACCTGGCGGCGCTCGCGCAATCTGGAAAGCCGCTCTTCGGCATTCAGGAGAGCAATGCGGGCAAGGTCGTGATCTTCGGTGGCGGCATTCCCGTGGTGATCGATGGAAAGATCATCGGCGCTGTGGGAGCCAGTGCGGGTACCGTCGAGCAGGACATTGAGGTTGCCGAAGCCGCGCTCGCCGCGCTCGCCCGATAAATCGCCGTTCGTGGCGAGGCATTCGAATTCTGTATCAAGGCGCTTGTGAGCGAGTGCATGGTCATGACAACCGGACGACCTTTGATGCGCGGCTTCGCAAGTGGTTAAGTGACGCACCAACACCGGAAAGGAAACGCATATGAAAGCAGCGCGCATGCATGAATATGGGAAGCCTCTCGTTCTCGAAGACATCCCCGTTCCGGACATCAAACCCGACGAAATCCTTGTCGAGGTCAAGGCATGCGGAATGTGCCGCTCCGACGTTCAGTTAATCGACGGGTATTTCCGGAAGTACGCCGATATCCCGACGCCTATCACGCTCGGACATGAGATCACGGGCGTCATCAGCAAGATTGGCGGCATCGTACCCGAGGCGGCCGGGTTCCAGCAGGGTGACCATGTGGTCGTCGCGCCCGGCTGGGGCGATGGCATTTGCCGTCATTGCCAGATCGGCAATACGCACATTTGCCCTAACGTACGGTGGCCAGGCTTTGGACCCGTTGGCGGCTTCGCGGAGTTTCTGCCTGTACCGGCGCGTTATCTGATCAAGGTCGATAAACGCCTTCCCTTTGAAACGCTCGCGCCGCTGACTGATGCAGGCCTCACGCCGTATCGCGGCATCAAGAAACTGCGGGACGCCGGTGCGTTAGGACCTGATCGCGTGATTGGCGTGTTCGGTATTGGTGGGCTTGGTGGCTATGCGGTGCAGTACGCAAAGATCCTTGGCGCGGGTGCAAAGATCGTCGCACTGGCACGCAATCCCGACAAGCTTGCCGTCGCGAAGGAATACGGAGCCGACTACATCATCAACATCAAGGGCAAGACATCGGGCGATATCGCTAAAGAACTGAGTCAGGCCACGGGGCGAAACGATATCGATGCCGCCATCGATTGCGCGGGTGCTCCCGAGATGGTGCAACTTGCGATGAGCCTGCTGTCGATCAGCGGTCATTATGCGGACGTCGGCCTGGTGGGCGATCGCATCGATATACCGCTATTTCCCCGTGTTTCCCGGGAGCAGACCTTGCACGGCTCGTTCTGGGGCAACAATACCGACCTGAGCGAAGTGATGGCGCTTGCCGCTCAAGACAAGATCCAGCACACCGTCGAAACATTTGCCTTCGATAAACTCAACGAGTACATCGACCGGCTGAGAGTGGGCGAGGTTGTCGGCCGGGCGGTGATGAAGTTCTGATCGCGTTCGCGCGGCAACGGTTTTCGGTGCTCAAGGAGAGCGGCTACGGAAGAGAGCTTTCGCATTTCGGCCTGCGTGAGTTCATCAATGCGCAGGCAGTGTGGATGAAGGCCATATCCCGATTCGCGTGGTATTTCTGGAGACGCGTACGTGGACAACGATCACGATTCAAAAAGTGGACTGCCCCGTTCAACCGGAAGCCTGCCATGGGACGAGGTGATGCGCGATTTATCCGGACCTCAGCCGGAAGAGTTGCGCGACCCAAACTTCCATTTCGTCAATCCGGTTGAATCCGACGGCACAGTCTCCGTGCTGTCCAGCGGACAGGAACAGATGTTCCCGTATTTGCCGGAGCGGGAAGTCGAAAGGACGCGCCCATTCGGCAAAGAGACGCAATGGGCGGTGGGACGGGTGATGTTCACGATGGGGCATCCAGCTCCCGGCCTCGTCGTCATGCTGAAGGGCTTCGTGCGGGTGATACGGCGCGATGCGATGGGCCGCGTGCACCGCATCTTCGAATATCGGCCTGGCCAGTTCCTGGGCGAGATCGCGCAACTGTTTGGCCATCCTTGTCTGGGCGACGGCATCGTCGTCGAAGATACGACTGCGATCGTGATCCAGTCTCTGGATCTACGCAGGTTGCTGGTGATGGAAGCGGAACTCGGCGAGAAGATCATGCGTGCGCTGATCTTGCGCCGGCTCGGACTCATCGAACGTGGCAGCGGTCCTGTGCTGATCGGAGATTCGAGCGATGCGCGCCTCATCTCATTGCAGGATTTGCTGCGACGCAATTCGTATCCCTATTCGCTGATCGATGCACGCGAAGATCCCGATACGGTTGCGCTGCTGCAACGCATTTCAGCAACCAAGGCCGACTTTCCGATTGTGGTCTGCCCGGACGGGACCGTGCTGCGCGCCCCGGACGAGAATCGTGTGGCGACGGCGCTTGGCTGGTTGCCGAACTTCGATCCGGAACATGTCTACGATACCGTTATCGTCGGCGCTGGCCCTGCCGGTCTCGCTGCGGCGGTCTATGCCGCATCCGAAGGGCTGTCGGTTGCGATCTTCGACAGTTGGGGACCGGGCGGTCAGGCCGGCACGAGTGCGAGAATCGAGAACTATCTGGGATTTCCGGCGGGCATTTCAGGCCAGGCGCTAACCGGGCGCGCGTTCATGCAGGCGCAGAAGTTCGGCGTGCACATCTCGATTCCAACGCGCATCAACACGCTTTGCTGCGACTGCATGCCGCTCGAGGTCGAACTCGAAGGCGGGCGGCGTGTGGCTTCGCATACGGTGGTGATTGCGTCCGGCGCGGCTTACGTGCGGCCGTCGATCGCCGGGCTCGAACGATTGACGGGGCGCGGCGTATTCTTCGGCACGTCTCCCGTCGAGGCGAAGCTGTGCAGAGGACTGGAGGTGGTGCTGGTCGGCGGCGGCAACTCTGCAGGACAGGGCGTCGTGTATCTTGCGTCTCATGCCGATCACGTGCATCTGCTGATACGCGGGCACAGTCTCGAAGAACATATGTCCCAGTATCTGATCGACCGGATAACGGGGCTCGCCAATGTGACGCTTTACACGGAAACCGAGGTCGTGTCGTTGACGGACGATTCTGCGGGGTTGTCGGAAGTCAACAGTAATGGGCCGTGTGGTCCGCTCTCGTTCTCCGTGAGACATCTCTTTCTATTCACGGGCGCCGAACCCAATACCCGCTGGCTCGACGATTGCAGCGTAAAAACCGATGCCAAAGGCTTTGTGCTTACGGGAGCAGAGGCGCGCCCAGGGTACGATGATGGGACACACACGCTCGAAACCAGCGTGAGCGGCGTGTTCGCAATCGGCGATGTGCGCTACGGCTCCATCAAGCGCGTGTCGGCGGCTGTCGGCGAAGGAGCGGCCGTGGTTGCTCAGATTCACGGCGTGTTGGGCGCGCGCAGGGCGCGCGCTAAAGCCACCTGAAGTTCTGGCCGATTCCGTTCGAAGAAGTCTGGGAAATGAATGTTCATGATTTGTCTAAAGGAGGCAGTTAAGTGACCTCAAATGTAAAGATCGTCGCTATTCTCACGGCGAAGGCAGGGCGCGAATCTGAGCTGGATAAATTGCTGCGCGGCATGACGTCGCCGTCGCGCGCGGAGCCCGGCAACCTGCGCTATGACCTGTGGCAGGACGTAGATAATCCAGGCCGGTTCGTGCTCGATGAGCTTTATAAAAATACCGATGCCGTGGCCTCGCATCGCGCGACCCCTCATTTCCAGAATTACCTCTCCCAGATCAATGATTTCGCAGAACGCACTGCTGTCGTGGTGCATTCGGTCGATGTGTCGGATTGATGCGCGATAGTCGTGGCGGCGAATGGCGCGTGTCGCCACGCCGCCCGTTTGGCCGCGCGAGCATGGAGATAGGATCTGCTCGCGCCAGCCTCGTGCATCGGCGCGTATTTCGCTAGCGCATGCTTGTTCAAGTTCCTTGGGTGTTCTTTCCGAGGCTGCAAAGCAAACCGCTTTCAGGTTCAAAGCGGCCTTTTCAAAATATGATCTCATTCGGCAGGCCGTTCATCGGCGATCCGGACCTGGTGGAGCGATAGCGCTTGAACGTGCCGCTGACAGAAGCACCTGCCGAAACCTGTTACGGCGGCGGGGCCACCGGTTACACGGACTTCGAGCCGGTCGCGCAGGTTGCCAGAGGATCGGCGGTGAGCAAACGGACGCTCCGCCTTTGACCTATACCTTGGTTTAGGGTGCGGAAGGTTGTGCTGCGCCGCTCGATACCGCCGTAGGCTACCCACCTCGATGCAGGGACGCTATCGTGTAGCCGTGTCCTGGCGGTCAGCCGGCACGCTGCGGACGCACATGCGAGACACTCCGGGCCGCTGTGGCATGGAGTAGTTTGACGCTAACTTGCGGGCGAGAGTAAGGGGAAAGTCCATGCACGAATCAGTTGCCATCGATCGCTACGGCGAGCCGACGACATTCGCTTCGTATTCGTTCCCGGTCGCGGAAAATCCGCTGGATATGTCGGGTGACGAACGCGCAAGCGCCACGTCGCAAGCGGGATTTCAATTGCGCAGCGGGACCGATACAAACCCGGTCTGGTTTTTCGTATCGAGGTGGACGAGCGAAGCGCCGAGCGTATGGAGCACGAATGTCGACCATGAACGCATGCTGGTCGCCCTGTGCTTGCGTCAATCGCTGATGACGGTCTCGTCCAACGGAAGACAGCTTTATGGCGGCGTCATCGATCGGGGCGCAGCGCTAATCGTGCCGTCCGGCTCGGAGCTTCGTGGCACGTGCCACACGCCCGCCGATTTCCTGCACATCTATGTACCGTCGCACTGGCTGGCAGCGTGGCTCGACGACGACGCAGGCGAATCGAACGTCACTTCGCTGTTAACGGCAGCGCCACTGCATATCCGGGACACGGTCGTCATCAAACTCACGGCCACACTGTTGCACGCGCTGCACGGCAAAGCGTTGATCAGTTCGATGTACGCGGACGGGATCACGGTTTCCATCCTTGCGCGATTGCTGGAAATTGTCGTTGCTCGCGCATCGGTCAAGCCGGCGCGCGTATCGTCGGTATCGCCGCTCGAGGCCTGGCGGGTCAAGATAGCGATCGAATTTATCGACCAGAGAATCGACGCAAGCCTGACGCTGGCCGAGCTGGGCGCCGCGGTGGGGCTATCGCCGATGCATTTCGCCGCACGTTTTCGTGCGGCAACGGGGACGTCACCCCATACGTTCATTTTGCGTCGGCGCATCGAGCACGCTCAGACGCTGCTCGCCACGACGACCTCGACAGTAGCGGATATCGCGTTTAGTGTCGGCTTTCGCACGCAGGCTCATTTCACGACCGTTTTCCGGCGGCACGTCGACGATACGCCGCACCGCTGGCGTGCGAAACATGGGGCAATCGAAAGCACGATGTCTCGGGGCGCGTGACACGCCGCGTTCTTCCGGAAGTACCAGGTAAAACAGCCTTTTGCGAACCAGGATCGCAAAAGGCTGTTGCTTTTTAATGATGCATCGATGCGGCGACAAGAAAATGAAACGGCATCGCGAGCAACATCGTGCCGGCAAAACCGAATAGCCAGAGTATGACGAACCACATCATACGCTTGCCAAATGTCGACTCAGGATCGGATGGAGTCTTTGACATGGCTGGACACTCCGTTAATGATATTGGCTCCCTGCTTCGACTTTCCCGCGAAAGACCCAATAGCCCGCCGTCGTATAAACAATGATGATGGGAATGATGATGACAGCGCCGACCAGCGCGAACAGCTGACTGGATCGAGGTGAGGCAGCGTCCCAAAGGGTGACGCTGTTTGGAATCGCATAAGGCCAGATGCTGACCAGCAGACCGATATACCCGAGCAGAATGAGAACGAGGCACAAAATGAACGGGGTGGCCTCATGGCGGCGCCGGACTGCATTGAACATCAGCAGCGCAGTCATCGTCACGAGGACAGGGATGGGATACAGCCTGTAGCGGAACGACGAACTGAACCATCGTGAGGCAATTTGCGCGTCGGTAAGCGGCGTCCAGACGCTAACGGCAATGATGAAGCCGAGCAAGGCGAGCGTGAGCGGCCAGACGAGTGCGCGCAGGCGTTCCTGCAGGTCTCCGTCTATCTTCATCACCAGATAGGTCGCGCCCTGCAGTGCATAAGTCACCATCAGACCCATTCCAGTAAAGAAGCTGAAAGGCGTGACCCAGAAGAACGGGTCGCCGGAAAATACGCCGTCTTTCACAGGGATGCCCTGGAGGTAGGCACCCAGAATCACGCCCTGGAAAAACGCAGCGCCTGCCGATCCGCAGATGAAGGAAAGGCTCCACAGATTCTTCGTTCGATTCGCCTTGCCGCGTATTTCAAACGATACGCCGCGAAAGATCAGGCAGACCAGCATGAAGATGATGGGCAGATAGAGTCCCGACAAGGCAACCGAATAGACCATCGGAAAGGCGGCGAATAGGGCGGCGCCACCTAGCACCAGCCAGGTTTCGTTGCCGTCCCAGACGGGCGCAATGCTGTGCATCATCATGTCTCTCTCGCTGTCCGCCGGGAAGAACGGAAAGATCATTCCGACGCCGAGATCGAACCCATCGAGGGCGATGTACATAAACAGACCGAGGGCGATGATGGCGGCCCAGATCACGGTGACATCCATGGCATGCTCCCGAAGCTGCGAAGAGTTTTATGTGCCGGATCGGCTATTCGGTTGCGGCGGCAAGCGGACGTCGTCCACTCGCGTTCGCTGGTTCCGCAGGCGTAGGAGGCGACGCGTGGTCTTCCGCCGTGCCCGGTCCAGTTTGAATGAGCTTGAAGATGTAGTAGATGCCGGTGCCGAACACGAGGAAGTACACCATGATGAAAATCAGCAGCGACAGGCCTGCGCTTTGCGATGTCACGGGCGATACCGCGTCTTTGGTGCGCAGCACACCGTAGACGACCCACGGTTGGCGTCCTGCCTCCGTCGTAATCCATCCCGCTATGAGAGAAATGAGGCCTGTCGGCCCCATGAATACCGTGAGCCACTGATATGCCCGAAACTCGAAGAGCTTTGCCCCGCGCCGCAAGAGCACACCTGCTATCGCAGTGAGGATCATCAGGACGCCGAGGCCCGCCATGATGCGGAAGGTCCAGAAGATCAGCGACGAATTAGGACGGTCCTCTTTGGGAAATTCCTTGAGTCCGCGAATTTCACCATCCCAGCTATGCGTGAGAATCAGGCTGCCAAGGTGGGGAACCTTGATTGCGTAGCGTGTTACTTCCGCCTGCATGTCGGGAAAGCCGATCAGGTTGAGCGACGTGCCGCCTTTTTCCGTCTCCCATAGTCCTTCGATCGCGGCAATCTTGGCGGGCTGATAGTGACGTGTATTCAAGCCATGCTGATCACCGACGAAGGCCTGGATCGGGGCGAGAAATAGCAGCAGCCACAGCGCCATCGAGTACATCGTTTTCACTTCGGGATCGCGCCGGCCACGTAGCAGATGCCATCCTCCCGTTGCGGCGACGATCAGGGCGGCGACGATAAAGGCGGCAATCGTCATATGCGCGAGGCGGTACGGAAATGACGGGTTGAATATGACGGCGAACCAGTCGACAGGTACGACATGTCCATTCTCGATGATGAAACCTTGTGGCGTTTGCATCCAGCTGTTGGACGCGAGAATCCAGAACGTCGAGATCAATGTGCCGATCGCGACGAGCAGCGTCGCGGCGAAATGCCCCCTCGGCCCGACTTTCTCCCAGCCGAATAGCATGATTCCGAGAAATCCCGCTTCGAGAAAGAACGCTGTCATCACTTCGTAAGTGAGGAGTGGACCGGTGATCGGCCCGGCGAATCGCGAGAAGCCGGACCAGTTGGTGCCGAACTGATACGCCATCACGACGCCGGACACTACCCCCATTCCGAAGCCGACCGCGAAGATCTTTGCCCAGTAGACGCACAACGCCTTGTAGTGCGGCTTGCCTGTTTTCAGATAGCAAGCTTCGAGGACGGCGAGAAAGCTCGCGAGTCCGATACTGAGCGCCGGAAAGATGATGTGAAAGGACACCGTGAAGGCAAACTGCAGCCGTGACAGATCGAGCGCATTGGCATCCATCGTGATCACCTTTAGAGGGGCGCGCGGATCTGAGGGTGGCTCCGCCGCCTGGTTCTCCATAGGACGGGAGTGAGCCGCCCAATAGCGGCGCGCTGGTCCGTCGTCTCGATGCCGCAACACTAACGCGATCCTGTCAGCGAGGGAAATAGTACCCGGGTATGCTATGAATCCAACGCGGCGTCATCACCCTATACCCAGGTATAAATCGTTGCCAGCATGCTCCCGCGGACACCGTTGCGCGGCTGTCGGCGGCGCGAGCACGCATGTTGCATGCGGCATCTTTGGCCTACGGCGTGCCGATCGCCTGCTGGACTTGCGCCAGCATCGTGTTCGCATCAACGGGCTTTTCGAGGTACGCGAGCGCGCCGTTGGCAAGGACGATGGCTTCGTCCTGAGCGTTCGGGTAACCCGTGATGAAGATGGTAGGCGGTGCGCAACCCTGCGAGATCAGCAGCGCGTGCATTTCAATGCCGGACATGCCCGGCATGGTCACGTCCGAGATCAGGCACCCCGTTCGATACACGGCGCCGGAAGCGATAAACGAGTCAGCGGAATCAAAAGAAAGCACGTCCCATCCCATCGACCGGATGAGATTTTCGGTTGCCTTTCGAACCAGTTCGTCGTCTTCTACTATGGAAACGAGCGCGGCAGGATTCACGGGATTCCTCGGACTGACCCCACAGGCGAACCCGCGGCAACCCTGTGGGGGTGTTAGATTTTCTGAATCCAGAATAATCCGCCGGGAAAGCACCGATAACCATACCTTGGTATAAAAATGCGGCCCATGCCAGGTCGATGCCGCTGGGCGGAAAAACGTCCGTCCCGGCAATTCGTTGCGGTGCGAGCGGGCGCGGCCCCATGCCGAGCTTTGGAAACGGGCACCCGCTACAATAAGGGCGATATGCAGGGTTGCGCCCACCCAGCAAGCCGAGGGAGAGGCGGCGCCCTCTGGCAATGGTCTGGACTAGTTGAGGGGAAGTCGGATGACAACCACGACGAGGTCGACGCCCGTAAGCGACGACGGTTCACTTCCGCCGTCGGCCGTCTATATCATCGACGACGATGAAGATATGAGGCAATCCCTGGGCAGCCTCCTTCGCTCGGTTGGGCATCGCGTTGAAGTGTTCAGTTCGCCGGCCGAATTTCTCGATTTCACGCGGGAGAACATTCCGAGCTGCCTGATTCTCGATGTCAGACTGCGCGGCGAAAGCGGACTGGCTTTCCAGCAGTCGATTGCGAAGATCGCGCCGCACATTCCCATTCTCTTCATCACCGGCTATGCCGACGTCGAGATGTCGGTCAAAGCGATGAAAGCGGGCGCAATGGATTTCTTCTCCAAGCCGTTCCGTGAACAGGACATGCTCGACGCGGTCGCCCAGGCGTTGCGGCGTGACGCGGAGCGTCTCTCAGTGGAGTCGTCCACGGCGGAGTTGCGCGGGCGGTACCAATCGTTGACACCGAAAGAGCGCGAGGTTCTGGAGTTCGTGCTCGCGGGACTGCTGAACAAGCAGATCGCTGACGAAATGCACGTCAGCGAAATCACCGTCAAGCTGCATCGGGGCCAGTTGATGCGCAAGATGGGTGTGCGTTCTCTCGTCGATCTGGTTCGCCACGCACAGGTTCTTGGTGTCAATCCCCGCCCGCATACGCGTCGCGCCTGATCACCCTGTCCGCGTTTCTCTATCTGTTCGCGCACTTCACCTCACCTCGCGTCGCGTTCGCGCCGAACGCAACCGGCCCACAACGTTGAACGACCACGCGTCGCTGTATGACGCCGGCCGCGCCGCGCGCAGTGACTCGCTGCGCCCATTTCTGCCCGACCATTCGACGCCGGCTGCCGCCATACCACCCTAAACAAAGGTTTAAGGTCTCACATTTTCCATGACGAGCCGCAACCCTTTGTAGGGCTGGTCCGTCGCGTTGCGCGCGGCTATCTTGAGTTGACCGCATCTGCTCCCGCCGATGACAGACGCTGAAATCGAAGACGGGGCACCCGCTGCGGATATGGCAAGTGTCGAAAGGAGGCGTAAATGCTGCTAGAAGCAAACCTCGACGATCCGTGGACTCGAACGATCAATCTTCTGTCTTTGCCTGCGGGTTCGCAATTCGCAATTGAGGAGTTGTTTGACCCTGCTGTGACACGCAGGGCCGCTGCCGACGTCAGTGGGTCCACATGGGAGCCCGCGGTGCGTGTCATCGATCGTCCCAGTCCACTGAGCGTCACGCTCGATTGGCGGGACGCAACG
>Ga0137385_10005014_pt1 | contig 11586 bp, 8 predicted proteins | sample SagtaG_FD_104921 | JGI IMG/M metagenome (GOLD analysis project Ga0137385, IMG submission 104921) | Vadose zone soil microbial communities from Sagehorn Ranch, Mendocino, California, USA - Sage2_R_80_16 metaG | ecosystem: Environmental > Terrestrial > Soil > Vadose zone | place: USA: California...
CTACGTCACCGTAAAGAAATGCATTGACACTTTCTCCGTGATCCGGATCAAGTTGTAATCGATCCTGCTGATCACCAAACTGAGAAAATTGCATTTCAGCCTCCCGAGTTCACCTGCAACTGGTAAGTGAACTGGATCGAGTCGCCGCTATTCACGTTGATGGCTGAGAATACCTTGTGATCCCACATGACGGGACGGATCGCGTAAGTCTCTGTACCACCAGGTGTAGAGCCTGCCGCACCATTCGACTGGTTGTACCACGCTGGAACCTGGAAGACAGTGGTCGTGTTACTAGTAATCAAACCCCAGACCGCGGTCGTGCCGGGAACGAGAATGTTCTGAGTATGCCCGCGTACCGTCGCAGATGATGCGGTAAGTCCACTCGCAACGGTTCCGCTCGTCGCCGTCGTAGACGTAAACGGCGAACCTGTAGTTACCGACAACGTAGTTGCAGTGAACAGGCCCCACTCGGTGACCGCCTCGGTACCGGTGTAGTTGATGGTAGCTACTGTCTGGTACTTAGGCACTGTACCTGAAGGTAGCAACGTCTGCGCACCCGCAACCGGAGTCTGCCCGCCGAACCCTGAAGCCGTCTGCAACTTAAAGTCGGTAGTTGCGGCTGCGGTCACACCCGTACCGGTGGCGTGATTATTCGCCAGAGTAAGCGTCGCAAGATTAAGCTGCGCCGACCAGAACGGATCGTTTGCCATCGCCAAGACGCCGATGTTCGTAACGAGTCCCGAACCCAAGTCGCGGACGTCCACGACCTCGCCGCGCCGATTGCGGTGCACCGCGCGCAGGTTACTCGAGAAGTATTCGCGTCCCAGGAAGAAGCCGTCGCCCGGGTCGCGCGTGAACATCACGCGTCCCAGGCCCGGCACGCGCACCGAGTGAATCGGCCTCGGCTTAGGAGCGCGCACGACGCGCGCCCGTAGGTCGCCGCCGAAGCCGGCACCACCGCTCATGGACATGCGGCCTCCTCGGGCTACACCAGCGCGATGGCACCGCACTGCGATGCCGGTGGTGCGTTCGTGGTGAGGTTGTAGAGCCAATGCTCCGTTATGAGCGCGCTCGGCGTCCCGGACGGTAGCCACGTGGACGCGCCGGGACCGTCCAGCCACTGCGGACCCGCGCCCGACGTGTCGCACTGGAACTGGAAGTTCGAGCGCGCGTTCGAGATCGTGTACGTCTGAATCTGCCCGTTGTAGCAGTGAGGCCACGCGTGATAGATGTACTGTGCCAGACCGCCAGGCGAGCACGCGCCCGCGCCCGCGACGCGCTGCCACACCTCGAACGAGAAGTGCGCCGACGCCGGTCCCTCACTGAGGCCGAAGCCGTAGCCCGACACGGGTCCCGTAGAAACGAGCTCACGCGCCGAGATGATGTACGGCGTCATGTCCGGATCGATGGACATCATGTCGATCTGCAGGTTCATGCGCTTGAGGATCGGCGGGTCGATCTGGTTGACGCCGATGAGGCCGTCGGCGGTCTTCTCGAAGAAGTCCGTGCCCGCCTGGTACTGCGGCGTCATTTGAACCTGCGTCCAGAGGCTGTTGACAACCACGTGACTCGACGCACCCGTGACCGGGTTGCCACAGACGTCGAGCTGGACGATGCGCATCGCGACGCCCTTGATGGGAGATGCACACACGGAGGGCATACGTCACGTTCCTCTCGGTACGCCGATCGCGGTCTGCACCGCGAAGTGGCAGCAGTCCCAGCCGATAACGTACGTCCGCTCGGCGATCATCTTGCGTGTGTTGGTGGCGCGATCCAGCGACGCGGCCGAGCTGTCGGGCGCGCGGACGCGCACCGGCGACCGGTACCCGAACACGTTGCCGGTGGCGTACATCCAGCACTGGTTTCCGGCGCGCGCCGAGCTGTCAGGTCCCGTGCCCGGGTAGCCCGCGCCGACGGCGACCTTGTTGCCGTTCAACGTCTTCATCACGGGACCCTGCTGCCGAATGATGCCCCACGCGTCCATGGTCGGCACCAGCAGCTGCGGCACGTGGATGATGCCCACGCCGTCGTAGCAGTTCGCGAGCGCGGCCTCGAGCAGGCCGAGCGCGGTCTCGATGTTGACGAGGTCACCAACGACGCCGACGCTGCCCGTGCCCGTAACGTTCACCGCCGCGGTCTGTAGCAGGATGCCCGTGACGTCGAGCACCTGCGCGTTCGCCGCGAGGTGCGGGTATACCACGGTCTGTCCGCCCGCGAGTCCCGTCCAGAACGCGCGCTCGACCTGCCACGGCTCGGCCGCCGACAGCGCGCGCACAGCCAGGCCCTGCGCGTCCTGTAGACCCACTGTCGAGCAGTCGAACTCGGCGTACGTCGTGAACGGCTGCGCGCCGCGCGGCGCCTGCGTGAAGTTGTTGGTGAAGTCCGGTGACGCCGGCGGCGAGAAGCCGCCGCCCGTGACGACGATGCACTCTTCGTACGTCAGCGCGCCGACGCCCGAGACGTTGATGCCGCACAGCGGCTCGTACGTGATACCCTGCTGCCAGTGCATCGGCTCGGGCGTCGGCATCTCCATGACGGACAGCAGACCGAACGAGAGCGGGGTGAACGACGGCGCGTCGACGATCTGCCGAAAGTTCGCCATCGTTCACCACCTCCACGTCGCTATAGGAAGATCCAACCTTGAAGATTAGATCTGAGCACCCAAGGTCTGACCGCTCCAGTTGACGCCGGTCTGACCGGTAACGTTGAAGGTAAGCGTGTAACGACGTGACTCGTTGCCGACGCGCGCCACGAGGTGGCACTCTTCGGACCATGCGGCTGTAAAGTCGTTCGTCTTGTTGAGCGTCGAGTCGCGAACTACGCCCAGGTCAAGGTTGAGGCCGTTACCCTTGATGAACGTTCCCGCGGCGTAAACGAGGAAGTCCGCGGTCGTTGGCCACGCGGTCATCGGAGTGGTCGCATTACCAAACTGCCCGGAACCACGCACCTGCCAGTCGTTGACCCACTGAACACGGAACGCTCGATCCGCGGCGAACGCGTCGATCTGCGCGTCAGTGACCGAGAGCAGATCGGTCGTCGTTGCATTGCGCCACGCCAGGTCCGCCTGAATCATCTCCTGCACCCAGAACGGCGCGATGACCTCAACGACGGTATCGTCATTCATTCCGTACTTTGCCTTGTAGTCCGTGGTAGCTAGACTCATACCGTCCAGCACCGCCTGGAATACCGGCTTAGTGGCCGAACCGCCGCCAACGCCCGTGATGGCCGACGAGGACAGCGCCTGCATCTGTGAGATGATGCGCGCGTTCTGCGCGTGCTGCCACGCGGTAAGCAGCAGGCGCAGCGTGTGCCCGGTCGCCTCAGGATACGCGTCGTCGGTGAGGTTCCCGGCCGTCAGCGTGATGCCGTAGCACTCGAGCCGTGCCTCCGAGAACGTCGGGCATGCGACGCGCAGCGTCGGCTTCGTCGGCGCGCCGGTAACCGACGCGATGTCGTCGGTCTCGGACCACAGCCACGGATCGGACGCCGAGGAGAACGTCGCGCCATACGGCGCCAGACCGACGGTCGCGCCCGCGTCGTTCTTGAACGCGTCGGCGATCGTTGGCGAGACGGGGAACCGCAGACCGCCGCGGGTGATGCCCACCGTCGGCAGGTCGACCAGGCCGCTGACGTCCGCGACGTTGAAGAACTCGTACCGGATCTCGGACGGCGCGCACCAGCCGCCGCCCGCGCGCAGCGCCTCCATCTTCTCGGGACGCCGCAGGTAGTTGAGAAGGTCCTCGATCTGCGCGGGCGACGTACGGTCGTCCACGGTGTGCTCGAACTCGTTGCGGATCGACGCGACGAGGCGCTCCTGCCCGGTGCCGTCGCGCGTGACCGGCATACCCTTCGCCGTACGCTGGAACGCGTTGATGAGCGCGTCCATGTTGTTCAGCTCGGAGTTGCTGGCCATGCCGGGGATGTCCACGCCCGCCGTGACGGCGAGCCGCTGGCGCGGAACCGCGACGGTCGGCTGGTGCCGGCGCGCCTCCGCAAGCGAGGTAGTCGCGCGCTGCGTCACGGCACTCTGGTCGAGCCGTCGCTGCCCGAGCGCCGCAACGAGCGCGGCGGTCGCACCCCGCGCGGCGGCCTCAGCGATCGCGTTGACGTCCATGACACCACCGGAACCACCGCCACCGTCACCGCCGCCCGTGCCTCCGTTACCGCCACCGCCGCCCTCACGACCGTGAACGCGCGCCTGCAGATCGGCGCGCTCCCCGAGGAGACGCGCCCGCTCCTGCTCGGCGATGCGCTGCGCGCGAACCGCGCGTCCCGCCTTCTCGGCGCGAATGCGGTCCAGATCGTTGGTGAGTCGGAGCTGATACTCCAAGATCTCAGGCGTCACGTTGTCGTCGGCGTTCAGCCGATCGAACTCGGCGACGGCGCGGGTCTCGATATCGGCGAGGTCAGAGTCGCTCAGTAGCGTCAGATCCGCCGGGACGGTGACGAGTTCGTCGGCCACTGTTGGCCTCCCTTAACAGATGTACCGGACTACGTGTACGGCGGTGAGGTGCCTCACCGTCGCGATGTCGATACCGGCTCGGGAGCCGGCTGTGGCGCCTGCGGCGCCGGCTGCGCGGGCTCGAGCGGTGCGCTCGAACCCTGCACGATGACGGGCTTGTTACAACCGCACATCAGTCTGTCCTCCCATGAACGCGTTCCGTGAGAGTCTTTCGCATCAGGCGAAGCGCGCGCTGGTTGAGCTCGTCGTCCGTCGGTCCCTGATGCTTCACCGTGATCATGCCGGACGAGATGAGCGTCTGAATCTCACCGCCCGACACGAGCGATCGGGCGCGCGGGACCGTGTAGCCCGACGTGTTGACGGTCAGTAGCGCGACCATGCGCAGCGTGCCACCGATGCGCCGCCAGTCCGGCGATACCTGACCGGACGCGCGTAGCGCGGCGACGCGCGACGCCTGCGCCCACGGGCGAACGGCGCCGGCGACCCAAACGCCATGCTTGTCGTTACCCACGACGACGTCCGCCACGACGGCGTCAGTGTTCTCGTAGTGCTGCTTCGCGCTCGAGGCGCGCAGCGGCAGTGCGGCGTGCTCGATGCCCGCGGTGATCTGGCCGACCGCGATGCGCGCGCCGTCGTCACACACGAGCTCGCCGGTCATGAAGTACCCGTGGTAGTCCTCGTGCGGTGGCATCACGCACTCGGACATGTAGCCGAGGTGACACTGACCCCACTGCGCGGCGAGACCGTAGAGCCTGCCCTGGTCGGTGACCACGATGGGCGTCACCTGACCGAGGTGCGGATCCTGGAACCAGTCCCGCGGCGGTCGCCACTCGTCGTGCCACGCGTGCGCGACCAGCGAGCCGGCGTCGCCGTCGTACGGCGGCGGCTCGAGACCCGCGTCTCGAATGTGCTTCGCGAGGTGGTTGTAGATGCCACGGTGGTCCGAGTGCGGGGTGCGCGCGCCGCCGCGCCCGCTCAGGATGCCGATGCCGGACGAGCACGCCGTCAGGTTGGCCGCCTCTGGAACGCCGTCCGCACTCACCTCGTGGTGAATAAACTTGCCGGCCTTCCGCGGCACCTCGTTGCTATCATTCGCCAGCTCGCGATCCACCCACGCATACGCGCGGTGCGCGACGGACAGCGGCATCGACTTGGGAAGTCGCCGGTCGTTCGCCGCGGCGTCCCACGTGCGATCGGACGTCGCAGTCTCGTGCGTCGCCACCGAGTCGTAGAGAGTCCCGCCCGCGCCCGCCAGCAATGCGGCCGGTTCCTCGTCGCCGATGAGATGGATCTGCGCCTCGACGAACGCGGGAATGTCGCACAGTGTGGCGGCGCGAACCCGCGCCGAGTGAAAGATGATCTTGTCCGGCATCGCGAACAGCAGAAAGAAGAGGTCGTCGTCCTCGTCCTCGTCTTCCGCCTCGGGGAAGACGTACTCGATGTCGGCGTCCGTGATGTCGTCCGCGTCGATGCTGATACCCGAGAGCGTGTCCGCGCCCATACGCCGGAACGCCTCGTGCGAGTCGTCGTCCTCGGGACCGCCCAGGTCGAAGAAGCCCTCACCCATGATGTTCGAGCCATCGCGCCAGACGCGCGTGATGTTGCCGACGCGCACGGTCTCGTTCGTTGGCATGCCGCCGTGGCTGTCCGTCTTCTGCCAGCGCAGCGGCAGCGGCATGTCGGCCCACTCGATCGAGTCCGGTGCGAACTCGCGTCCGTCGCCGGTGGGCGTGCCCTCGACTACGAGGACGCCGCGCCACTGCGGCTGCGCGCTCTCGTCACCGGACTGCAGTGCGGTCGTGTCGTCGCCCGAGTTCGGCGTGGGACCGGACTTGTTCTGGCGCAAGCGCTTGTCCTTGGGAGTACCCTTGCTCGGCTTACCGCCGAGGTCGTCATCACCGTGTACGTGATGCTCACCCGCTAGGCAGTCGCCGCACTCGCCCTCGCGCTCTAGCGCCTCGCGCTCTTCGATCGTAAGCTCGAGTGTTGCCTTGATGGAGTCCGGCGGGTCCTCGTTCAGCTGCGAGTAGTGCGACCGCAGGTGCGACTTCGCGCGCCCGACGGCGGCGGCGCTATATCCCTTGAGCTGACTCGCGCGCTGCGCGGCGGCGTGAACGCCGTTGCGGTTCGTCGCGCCGCCCGGCTCGTGATGTGGCAGAAAGCACTGCTGCTTGACGGTGTTACCCGCGTCGGGATCACACGCCGCTGCGGCGTTCTTATACTGGTCGTCGTTGAACCGCGACGCCGAACCGTCCCACGGTGCGTCCGTAACCGAGCTGTCGGTAGAACCCAGTGCTGTCGTCACAGCGGCACCTCCCGATGAAGGTAGCGTACCAGGAGTCACTACGGTGGTGATCCGTTGTAGCTAATGCAGCTAAAAATCATTTATCCTGATGTGCCGGTTCATCATCTACGATGATAAGTGAAACGGGCGGCGACTCGCCCGGCGTTCGCAGCACATTCGCCGGATCGTAGTCCTTCTCGAGAAAAAATCCCGGTGTGATGTACGGTTCGGCATCAGCACCCGGAAGTGATTCGATACGTGATGGAATCTTAAGAGGTTTTACCGGAGGAACGTCCTGAGAGCCTTCTACAAAGCGCCCAACGTCACCTTCATCTTTAGCGATCACGAGGTCTCATCTCCTTCAAGTGGTTCTATCGTCGCCGGATCCGCAGGCTGTCCGTCGACGAGGTGAAGCGTGTACGGGCCAATGATGTGAGTGTACACGACCTTCTCGAGGTGTGCACCCACCAAGTCGTCGTCCTCGTAGTCGTACGGATCGAGGATGTCGATGCGTGTGACGTTACCTGTGGATCCCTCATTCCAGCCGAGACGCTTCGCTCTTACGATCGTCATCTTCAACATCCGTTCTCGTGCCGGATCATCTGGTCGTTGCGTTTACGGTTGCAGGCGAAGCACTCGGGAAGGAGGTTGGTGAGCTGGTAGCCGCCACCCTGGCACTTGACGAATATCTTGCCTCGTTCGAACCGCTGGTACCCGAACGGATTCTCGACTCCGATGTCCATCCAGTGCATCTTCGCACCACAGCCGTGACAAACGACGTAGCCCTTGTCGTAGCCGCCGAACTCCCTAAACAGGTTCTGCCGCTGCTTGCGTCGGGCGGCCGCCGACCCGCCACGTGACTCGCCGCCCGCGCGTCCGGTGCCCGCCCGCGCCTTCTCCAGCTCGGCGCGTGCCTTGGTTATCGCCGCCTCGGACGGCACCGGCGAGTTCTGTATCTTCTGTAGCGCCTGCTCGAGTACCTGCTGATACTCCGCATCTGATGCAAACGCAACGTCGGCGGTGGCAAACCGCGGCGGCGCTATCACCTCCACGTCGATCTCGCGCATACGCTCATTGGTCCACCCACGGTCGGCAATGACTCGATACGTGTACCCACGGTCGAGTAGCATCTCTGCCTCGAGGCTGGACGCACTTGAAATGCCGAGCATGCTCGTCCCGGCGGGTGCGTGTATGTGCATGAGCATCTGCTTTGAGGTCTCATCTCCGAAAAGTTTCTTCTCGACGAACGTGCGCGCCGCGTCGGCGTTTACGGCGGTCGAAACGAAACTCTGGTCGACCCACTCAGCGCCCACCATGCTCTTATCATCCGCCCACATAAACTGCATGTTGTACTCGGGCCTGTGAACACCCCGGGTAAGTTCTACCGGCGTGTCATTCGTGGATGACGCCATCGCGTCGTCTATCGAGCGGATCAGGTCGGTCGTTCCTCTAGGGTACCCGACCTCCTGCCTACCGCCGCCCTGCTCCTTCGGAATCTTCTCAAATCTACCCTCGTCCGCCTTGATCTTTTCGAGATCGCCGTCGAAGTCGCGTAGGCTGCCAGTGAACATCTGCGACTTGGACTTATACTTAGCGACAGCCTTTCGCTGCGTCTCATTCTGGATACCCTTAAGAGATTTGATCGTCACCGAGTCAAGTGCCTGCTGCCCGGTGACTTCCTTCGCGGCCTCCTTCGTGACTTTCTCTTTCACCGAAATCTTTGCCGCGGGTACCTTCACCTTAGAAACGATCTTTGCACCAAGCTCTGGACACGAACCGAGGTCAACGCACAGCGGCGCGGGATCAAGACCCATCTCACGCATCAGCGTCTCGCCCCACTTGATGACCCACGTTGGGCGTGACGCACCACCCATGTGATAGTTCATCCACAACTCGGCCTGCGCCTCGTGCGCGTCGGTCTCCGCGTACCTTGAAAGCGACTGACCTAGTACGCCGTCAGGTGCGCCCGCCGCGCGGGCCGCGCGCTCTGCACGAAGAAAGTTCTCTGTGCGACGTGCTCCGCTGTTCCAGCTAGATATTCCTTGCCTCTGTAAGAAAAAGTGCCCGTGTTCGTGAACGAGAATATCCTCGATCTTTCCAGTTCCCGATGCCAACCACTTTTGTTTTTCACTGCTTAAAAGTTGAGCATCTTTAAACAACCGCGGGTTAATCCCAAGCGTCCTACCACCGTACCTACTACTTCGAATATAAGCGATAACATTCGCATTAACACCGGTAGGATGATCGGCGACGTTCTCAACGAGCGCCAAGGGCTCGCTAAACCGTTCATCAAGTATGCGGTTAAAGTCAAGAACACGCTTGCGCGTCGAGGCGTCCTTGACACCGGCATCTTGAAGCGCACGATCGTTCAATCCAGACTGTTCACGTAGCGGGTCAACACGAAATCGAGCGTTATTTCCAATTTCAAGGTCAGCACTCCAATCATCGAACCACGATACGGAACTGTCCTCGATAAGCGGCGCCGCGCACGTACTCACCGCATCAAGCGACTCGTCGCGCTGAAGCGTCTGCACCGCCTTCTGGATCGGCGACGCTTCCTTCAGCACCTTTGGTGGCGGCGGGGTAGGCGGCTCGGGCGTCGGCACGATCGCCCCCGCGTCGCGCTCGGCCTGACGCTTGAGTCGCTGCTTCTCGCGAAACTTCCGGGCGTACTCGGGATCGTACTTAGCGAACGTTACCGTGATAGGCAAAAGCGAAGCGAATAGCGCGGACAGACCGGGACTGTCGCAACCGGCCGCACTCGACGCGTACACGTCGTCGTTCGGGATGTCAAAGCCGTACGTACAACGACAGTTAGGTGCTTCACCGGGTTCGAGACCGTTGCTAAACACGCCGTCCAGCGGTATCTTCTCGCCGTTCGCTTCGATGTGATCGGGCCGCACACGACCGTCGTCGACCGCGATCCACTCCTTGAGCATTCCTGGTGTGTCGATCTGTCGCATCTGATCGAGCGCGCCACTGTTCATCGCGCTGGCGACCTCGCTGCGCGCGATCAGCTCGGCACGCGCAGCCGTGAAGTCGGTGGCGGCGCTAACGCGATTGCGAAGCTCGGGTATGCCCTCGCCGTTCTGTAGCCCGATGAGGAGCTCACCGCGCGCGTGCTCCCACACCTCGTTGCCGACGTTCGAGAGTCGGTTCTCGGCGGACGCCATGATGGACTCGGCCTGCTGGTTGCCAACTAGCGGTATCTCGAACGGCTGCGCGTCGCCCACCGCCGCAACCAGTCCGGACCTAGCGGCGTCGTTCTTCTTAAGAATCTGCATCAGCGCGTCGCGCTGCTTAACACGCGTTTGCATCGCACCATCGAGATACGACTGACCGATGCGATCACGCAAACTAGAGACGTACGTCAACCACGTCGTCTGAATCAATGCGAGATCGTCGATTGAAACTACACCGGCGAACCGGCGTGTCACCGAGTTAAGTGTGTGCCAGATCGCCGATAACACGAGCTCGGTGAACGCGTCGCCGCGACGGGCAATGTCCTCGCGCGACGGCCCGTCAATGCGCGACACCGTTGCTCCGCACCATCGACGACTCGATCATATCCTGCGCGGCAACGGTGAAGACGCGCTCGCCAATGATGGGCTGACCGTGCGCGTTGAGCCAGCACCGGTAGAGTCCCGTGGTCGCCGGCAGCGCGCCGATGCGTGGCTTCCACAGCGCGTGTGTCATCGGACACGAAAAGAGATGCTCCGCGCAGTCCTTCGGGTGCAGGACCTCGGTGTGCACCTGGTTACCGCGCGTGCTAATGCGCAGCGCGTGCATGAGTCCGGCCTGGTGTGTTAGTATCTTGTTGAGCTGAACCGCAGATATACTCGCCTTCTCGGGCTGAAGCGGCGGCGCCTCGGGCGGACCCGGCTCGACCGGTCGGTCCTGTGTCGGTGCGGGTTCCTCCGGAGGACGAGGCGCGGTGGGTGGCGTGTCGTGCGTCGTCTCAAGCCCAAGCTCGTCCATCGCCTGGAAGGTGTTCACCGGCTGCAGCGACGCCTTCTTCAGGATGATCTCGCGCAGCTCGTCCTCGGTTGGCTTGTCGCTGTCGTCGAAGCCGTGCTCGCGCCGCAGCGCCTCGCCGCTCAGCTCGAGTCGATCGTACGTGTCGGTGGCGTCCTGCGACCGGTCAGGACGCAAGACGAGCTCGGACGCGTCGTACCACACCACCCAGTCGGCGGGATCGTCGCCCTGCGCGAGCATGCGCGGCGTCAGGTAGCCGGTGGTCAGCGCGTCGCAGACCAGCTCGACGGTGGGTGCCACGTGGATCTTCACGCCCTGCTCGTCGATGAGCCAGGCGTTCCAGTGATTCACGTTCCGGGTCCCGAGCAGCGCCTCAGGCGGCATGTCCAGCGAGATGGCCAGACGCGTGAGACCAGAGTCACGCTTCTGCACGATGGTATCGTCGATCTTCAGCGTGAAGTCGATAAGCTTAATCTTGTCGAGATACTCGCCGGGCACCTTGATGGGAATGGGCACGACCGCCGCCGCCGTACCCGGCGTGCGGATCGCCTCGGCGGCGATCTCAATCCACTCGGCGACAAACGGATCGGGCTCGTCGGCGAACTCAGGCCGCACCGGGAAGGTGACCTCGTCCGGAAGAAGAATGACTCCCGCCGACGCAAGTCGCGACATGTACTGTGACTGGATGTGCCGATTGAGCAGCTCAAGCTCGCGCATCAGCGGACGCGCGGCGCGCGCCGGCGAGTCGGCGACGTTGTGATACCGACGGTGTGGTCGCCACGCACGCACCACCATCGAGTCGTTAGGCAGGTCGCGCCAGTGCCCGTCGCCCTCCGACACCACGTAGCCGTCGGTGCCGGTGATC
>Ga0137385_10005015_pt1 | contig 11586 bp, 17 predicted proteins | sample SagtaG_FD_104921 | JGI IMG/M metagenome (GOLD analysis project Ga0137385, IMG submission 104921) | Vadose zone soil microbial communities from Sagehorn Ranch, Mendocino, California, USA - Sage2_R_80_16 metaG | ecosystem: Environmental > Terrestrial > Soil > Vadose zone | place: USA: California...
CCCCCTAGCTCTGCGCCTCGACCGCCGTCTTCAAGTCCTAAATCATCACCACCGGCCCCCCTTACGATTCCTGCTCCTCTTCCTCCTTCATCGTCTCCGCCTGCACCACCGCCGCCTTCCCATCCACCACCGTCACCACCACCGCCCCCTCCAACGTCCCAACCACCACCGCCCCCACCACCTCTAGCTCCAGAACCGCACCCACCTTCATGTTCTACCCGTCCACCTTCCACATCTCCACCGTCCCTGCCGCTCCCACCTTCCATAGCCCCACGGACTCATCGACCCACATCCTCTTTACCACCCGCCCCTAGCATACGAATACCTCTTCCTCCACGTCCCGACACTTCGCACTTATCTGCGTCCTCGTCGACACGGGTAGCCTCACCGGCTCGATCACCACTACCACCACATTCGTCTAAGCCTTCGTCACCTCGTGCCCAGCCGCCGCCCTCTTCGTCACCAGCGCCTGTCTATTCTCTCCCACCGTTACCACCTTGGCCACCCGCACGGTCAGAATACCCGTCCGATAGGAACTTCAAGGTTCTGTTCGACTCCGCTCTTGACAAGGACAAGGACTTGAAGTTTGCGCTGCTCATGGACAAGGTGAGGGAAGCAGGCGCGGCTGGAACGAGAATCAAGACGAAGGGTGGAAAAGAGACGTTGCTGAGATTTGAGGGGGAGGTTGTACCTGGGGAGCCTGAGATCATTCCGGCAGATCCACGCAAGGCAGGGGGGTTCAAAAGACAGGTCAGTCTTCGGCCATTTAGGACAGAGTTGTACGAAGTCAAGTATGAGGTGCGTGACATTTTTTTTCCATATATTGTGTTCAACTGAATTGCCGTGCTTTAGCATGACGAAAACTCCAGCGGGCCTCCACCCCCCACCTCGGTCCTAGTAACTAACGTCTCACCATTGGCACCGAAAGAACAAATCCGACGACACTTTTCCGCGCACGGATCGATCCTCCTATTTGAACCTCAAGTGGACAAGGCTACCGGTGGTGCGCTAGGCATCATCTTCATTAAATACAGCTCCCACGCTGAGGCTACCCGATGCGTCGAGCGCGAACACGGACGGAAGCTTGGCCGCGCCGTGCTTGGACTAAACGTCGGTGGTGAAGATTTCGAGATCAAAGTCGTATTTGATGGCGAGCGCAAACGGCTTCGCGCAGTATTACACGAGCTTGAGGAGCGGAAGCGGTTGAAGCGTGCGACCCCTATGCCCGGGCATAGCCAGGCGAACCTGCAGACACCCCCCACTCCTCGGCACGGTTCTCATGCCAGCGCGCATGGCCCGGCGGCCCCATCCCACCTCCGCTCACAGGCTAGCGCGTCTACCCCACCAGTCTCGTCGACTCTCTTACCGCTTGGTCCCGGGCACGGACTCCCGCCTAAACCAGTCACGCCCTCTAGTGCACAAGCCAATGGTGGCTTTACAGGTGGTCCACTGGCGCCTATGGGCGGCCGTATGCGCCGACCGCCGCCGACACTGGTCAAGGCGCGGCGGGCAGCTGCGACCGCACACCCGACCTCACATACTGGTGGAACGTCTGCCGACTCGACGCCTTTACCTTCACTGCGTCCTCATACATCTCGTGGCAGACGCGGTGGGCGAAATCGGATGCACGTGGCGGTCGACCACTATTCCCCGCCTCACTCACGCTCACGATCTCGTTCGCGTTCGCGTTCTCGTTCTAGATCGCGGTCGCGATCACCCTCTCCTGCATTACGCAGACCTGGACAGTCAAGTCGGAACGCGCAGGCGCGTCAGCGCGAAGCCGTTCTTGAAGCACTAGCGAGGAATCGACTCGAGCACGTGAAGATCGATGGGAATGGTGGACTTTTGGGAGGTGCTGTGACAGAGGAAGACGTTCGGGCATTTGTCAGGGAGTTCCAGGTCGATCAGGTACGCTTGTTTTTTTTTTCTCCCCTTCACCGAAAATGACATTCGTAACGGCATTGAAAGGTGCTCCGAGATCATACTGGCTGGTACGTCACCTTCAAGGCCGCGGGCGTCGCACGTCGCGCCGCAATGGTCCTCAACATGCGCTCGCTCGCGCACCACTCCGTGACGCTCACCGTACACCCACCGCCTTCATCCACACATGCACCGGCGGCCAAATCGAGCTGGAGCGACACAGAACTAGTGGACGAGGCAAGTCAAGTGATCAGGAAGGAGCTACGGCAGTTGCTCGAGAAAGACATCATCGACCGCCTTATCACTGTGCGCTTGCGGCGCCTCGTAGTCGACCATAAGCGCAACGCAGCAGTGGTCAAGAACAAGGCCGTAGTCGCGGCGGCAGATGGCAAGCCTGGTGCAGAGGTGCCGCTTTTTGGGGCTGGTGCGGGGCTCAAGGGCTTGTCATTCAGGAAAGCGAACAAGCGCGCCAGAGAGGAATCCAGGTTCGCACCTGTACTAGACGTCGAGGCGGAGGTCGGAGGAGGGGTACAGACTGAAGAGAAAACTGTCGAACAGGCAGAAGTCGTCACACCGCCAAAGAAGAAGCGGAAGAAGGACGCCCGACCATTGGTCACTGAGGTCGAGTCTGATGGAGAACAGGAAAAGCCGGAGCAACTCCCTCTTGCCCCAGCTCCTGTCCCTACCCCTGCTTCTACTCCTACTGTCGTAGAAGAACGGAAGAGACCGCTGACCAAGGACAGCGAGGACGACGAGCCTGCGATCAAGAAGCCAAAGACAGATGTAGTGGACGAAAAGGAGTTGGTCGAGATCATTGAGACGCCTGTCTCAATCGTGTCGGCTAAACGGCCACCACCACCGGCGGAGGTCAAGAAGAAATCAACGTCAAAGGTCAAAGCACGGCCAGTTAAGAAGGCTGTCTCTGAGACGCCGGTTGATCAATTCGTCCTACCCGATGACCACGAATTTTCCGTTCCTGCTGTCACTCAGCTTCACTTTCCTCCCGATCGACCTTCTGTATCACCTCCGCTGTCACCTGTGCTCAAGCCCAAACCCCGACTTCCCACCCCGCCTCCAGATCCATATGGACCTGGTCTCTGTGAGGATGACGAAGACCTGTATTTCGCCCGTCTTGCACTCGCAGAGTCTATGGGTCTTCCCATTCCAGAGCCACCGCCGACACCCGAGCCGGATCCCGACTCGCCTCCTCCGTTCCGCGTGCACCTTACTGGTTCCGCCCGGACAGAAAGCCATTACAAGATCTCGCACGCCGAAAAGTCAGCGTATGTCACACAGTACGCGACGCGCGGCGCCGTGGCCGACCCCGCCGAAACGCATGTACAACAGCCCAAGCCCGCGATGACGTCCTCGCGTTCCAATCGTGCAAACGCACGGCGTCAGGCACAGGGATTGGAGGAGATCAACCAGGTGCAGCGCGCGATGGCGCTGTCCAAGGGCGAGACGGCGGCGGCGGAACTGTCGATCAAGTTCAACCAGCTGCAGACGCGCAAGAAGCACCTGCGGTTCGCGCGCTCGCCGATCCATGACTGGGGCTTGTATGCGATGGAGCGCATCTCGCGCGGAGAGATGGTCATCGAGTACGTTGGTGAGGTCATCCGGGCGCAGGTGGCGGACAAGCGCGAGAAGGCGTACGAGCGGCAGGGCATCGGTAGCAGTTATTTGTTCCGCATCGATGAGGACTTGGTGGTGGATGCTACGAAGAAGGGGAACCTCGGGTACGTTGTCGTTGTGTTGTCACGCCACCTAGGCTGGCGTCCCACTCACTGAAACACCTCTCTTTGTAGGCGGTTGATCAACCACTCGTGCGATCCTAACTGCACCGCTAAGATCATCACCATCAATGGCGAGAAGAAGATCGTCATCTACGCCAAGCAAGACATCGAGCTCGGCGACGAGATCACTTACGGTACGGAGAGCGCCACATTGTGCTACCGGGTCAAACCCAGGGCTGACGACGCACTGGCCACACAGATTACCACTTCCCGATCGAGCAGGATAAGATCCCTTGTCTGTGTGGCTCCGCCAAATGTCGCGGGTACCTCAACTAGTGCAGCGGACAGCAATACTTACACGTCACTTATGTATCTCGCAATACCCTCTCTTCATCCCTTCCTCCCCTCTCTTCCCCTCTTCGTCGTTGCTAGCTGTCATCTCTTTCTTTCATGGGTTTACGCGATTGCGGATTTTGTATCATCTATCGTCCATTCGCTCAAACGCTGGCTCTCGCACTGCATCGTAAATGTGATTTATTATAACTTTTTTTCTTTCTTTCTTTCTTGTAGACTGTACGTCCCCGTAATGTGACCATCCTCCCTCCCCCCAAGGCAGCACACACGCCCATACAGAAAAAATTGTAACATTGTTTTTTTTTTGTTATCACAAGCTAGTGTGGGATGAGGGGTATGGTGTTTAGTCATGGCGATAATGGGGTGAAGTCGACGCCTTGCGCGAGGGGTGCCTCGTCAGAAAAATTGATTGTACATGCGCTCCAGCGAACATATTGCTTCCAAGCGTCGCCACCGGATTCGCGGCCCCAGCCAGTGCTCTGATAGGGAGAAGAGGCGGACACGTCAGTCAGTGCTACAGCAGTTACAGTAGTAGAATCTAACCTTGTTCCCGCCGAAAGCGGCACCGATCTCTGCTCCACTTGTGCCAACGTTGACCTGTGCGACGTGTAAATGGATCGAACAACACCCGATAGAGAAGGAACTCACGTTGACGATCCCTGCGTCCGAGCCGGCAGGGCCGATCCACTTGCCGACGTTGCGCAAGTCGCGCGTCCAGAGGCTACTCGACAAGCCCTGCGGCACCGCATTATTCCACGCGATGGCCTGCTCAAGTTCATCAAACTCTGCGACGAGCAACACTGGCGCGAAGCGCTCCGTCGCCCACAGCGCTGCGTCTGCAGCAGCAGGGGGAGGCACCGCGATAGTCGGGCGCACAAAGTTGCCGCCCTCGAGGTCATGCTGCGCGTACCGGGCGCCGCCGACGAGGATGCGCGAGCCGGCGGCTTTGAGCTCCGCGATGGAGCCGTCGTAGGCGTCGGCCGCGCCGCGCGTGTGTAGGGGCCCCAATAGCGTGCGCGCGTCTAGCGGGTCGCCGGGCTGTAGCGCGGCGTAGAGATTCTGTAGGCGCGCGAGGAACTCGGGCGCGATGGTGCGGTGGAGGTAGAGGCGGCGTGTGGAGGTGCAGCGCTGGCCTGCGGTGCCGACGGAACCGAAGAAGACGGCGGGCACGGCGAGCGAGAGGTCCGCGTCGGGCATGACGATGGCGGCTGGATGCGAAAAATAAAAATAAAACGAATGAAAAGTGCTGGTTGTGTCATGACGAGGAGGGGAGCGAACCGTTGTTTCCGCCCAGCTCGAGTAGCACTTTGCCGAACCGGGACTGGACCTTCTTGCCGACGACCCTGCCAACGCCCTCGCTCCCAGTGAAAGAAACTATGTAGTAGGAAGTGAGCTCGAGCCCCGTCGCGTGTTAAGTTCCATTCGAAGGGGCACGCACCCATGTCTACTTCTCGGCTCTGCACCAACGCTTCTCCGACATCTTTCCCGCCTGTGACAAGACCGGCAACGGCTCCGGGTATATCGTTCTTCTCCAATACGCTAGAGACGATTCTGGTCACGGCGATGGAACACAGCGGAGTAGTTGGGGAGGGCTTCCAGATGGTGGCATTTCCGGCCGCCATCGAGATGGAGAGGTTCCTGGATAATTCATGCGTTCATCCTCTTTTTTTTCAAACTCGGAGGTTTAGTGCGAAGCGTCAATACCAGCCATATACAGCAACAGGGAAGTTGAACGCGGACAAAACACCGAGGACGCCGAGGGGATTCGGAACTGCACACGAACGGATAAGCAACGCGGGCAGCAAGCACTACAAACCTCCGAGTCTTCACCTTCGAGTATGGTATGGCCCGGCCGTTCGGAGTTGATTACTCTTCCATTGAGCATCCTCGAAAGCCCCACTGCGTAATCGCACTTCGGAAGGACGCTTTAGGGACGTGAACAAACATGGCCAGTCCACAACAGACTTACGATGTCGACAAATTCTTGAACCTCGCCTACTCCCTCCGTTCGGATCTTGCCCATCTCGAGAGACACGAGCGCACCAAGTTCGTCGCGCTGCAACGAGAGCGTCGCATGACCCGGGTGAGACACACGACATGACAACGCTCGTACCTTGGCAGCCAACGCCTCCCGGATCTGGCGAATTATCTCGCCTCTCCTAGGCGCGGGTATGCTCCTGAAATATACGTAGGCCTCCCTGGTCCTCTCCAATGCAGCATGGAACTCAGCTGGTGAAGCCTGTGGGTTGAAGCGCCACCGCGTTCGCACTCAAAACTGCTGATGTATACAAAAGAAAAAAAAAACGTACGGACTTGACATGCGCCAGGACCTCTCCAGTTGTAGGACAAACGCTCCGAAGTATGTCACCAGAGCCCTTCCACTCTCCGTCGTAGACGCCGGGAAGCTCAGTCGGGGTTGTCGGGATGTCTAATGCGCCGAGCACGGAAGAGGCCCTGCTTGAAAGACGACGCGTCAATGGCGTAGTGTATGCTATCCCGAGCGACCTGCGGGTGAGAAACATGGTGTTAACGAACAAAGTCTCGAGGTTGTATTGGAGTTGCGTTGGGGTCGTTGATCCGTGCCGAAACGGTTCAGATCACATGCCCGGACCAGTCTCATTACGTCGTGTCATTATCGGGTATTTACACACCACCAATAGAGATACGAAAAACAATTGTGAGAGATGATGATAACAGATGACTTTTGAATGCATGACGAAAACAAATGCTGCGAGTCAAAAAAACAAGGGTATATGTGACAATGACAATGCAAGTGAATGTTCATGCCAGGAGAAGCGCCTATAATACCGAAAATGAGGCAGGGCTCCAAGGACGTGATGTAACCTCAGGTGAACAGCATAGCGTCAAGATTCTGATTCTGCGTGAAGTCCAGAACAACGATCCTCTGATCGTGCGATGTACTAAGTGGCGCACGTAATGAGTATTGTTACCGGCGATCGCAATCACAGCATCAAAAGTGACGCACCTAACAATCCGGTGAACGTCAAACTTGACGTCAAAGATATAGCCCAAATGGTGCTGCTTGTACTGCTGCACAAGCCGCCCGGTCCGAAGGTCCCACACCTTGACAGCCTTGTCGTAACTCGCGCTGACGAGGCGCCCCGTAGCGGGATCGAGTGCAAGTGCACGCACGAGTGCGTCGTGCCCAACGAGTGTACGTATACATTCGCCTGTCGTTGCATTCCACACTTTGATTTGACAATCGCTCGAGCCGGACACGATGTAATTGTCCTGTCATCGCCAAATTGTGAGCATGTCATAAGCGAGATAATAACAAAACCGATATGAACGAACCTTGAATTCAATGCACGCGAGCCCGCGATCGTGCCCGTCGAAAGTGCGCAAACAGGTGCCGCGTTCGATGTCCCAAAGCATCATCTTTGTGTCCCCGCTGGCGCTCACGACGAGCCCATTCTGCAAACCAATAGCATTGACAGGACCTTGATGTCCGGAAAGCGTGCGGTGCAGCTCGAGAGTTTCCCGATTCCACACCCGGATCTTTGTATCTTTCGAGCTATTGAGAAAAAAAAAAGTCCGCGAGTTGAACGCCGCTCTGCGTGGCCGAGACGAAGGTGCCACTCACCAGCTCACGATCCATTGATCGTCAACGCGAAGGTCCAGAACGCCATCGAGGTGCCCTTTCAGCACCGCCCTCACTCGTGCACGAATCTTGCCACCCTCACCGATCCACATATCCCAAACGCACGCCCTCCGGTCGCTGCTGCCACTAACCATAAAACCCTTCTTCTTGTCACCTTGGATGTCCCAGTCCTTCTCGAACTTCAGACAGAGAACACTTCCATAATGGCCCCTGAACGTGCCCAAGCAGCGTCCAGTCTTGATGTCCCAGGCCTTGATCGTCTGATCACGAGAACCAGAGATGATTCGCTGGCTGTCAAACTCGAGACAATAGACGCTGTCGGCGTGTCCCCGGAGATGCCTAGGGTTTGGGGTACCCTTAGTCCAGCGTGCGTCCAGGGCAGAACGTCTTTGGTACAAATCGCGCCAAGGGAGGAACAGCGGCGCATGGACCGAAGCGGGGCTTGGGAGGAATGAGTCAGTGAGATGCTCGGGACTCCAGGGTGATGGTGTATGCGGAAAGGAGGGTATGGGGACGGGTGATCGTGTGAGCACGTTGAGGTTGTCGGTTCGTACGCTGGTAGACGAAGGGGTGGGTAGATTGTGGAGACGCCGTCCTAAATTCCGGCCCATTGGACTGTCTGGGGGTGATGTGGGGCTGTCGGGACTCTCCAGGAGCTCGTCCGGGGCAGGGTGTGTCCGGGCGTGTGCGATGGCGCGTTCAAGATTGATTCCCCACCCCTGGCGGTGGTAGAAGAGCTCGCGCCAGACAGCACTGTCATTGGCGAGGATGTTCCATCTGCGTGAGACGCTCTGACAGGCGATTATGGATGAAAGATCGAGGAAGCATAGAAGGTAGATAGCTATTTCGGGAGGGAGGCAGGATAAAAAGTCTACTAGGGCTTTAGAAGATGTCCGTGAGAGAAGATGGGGAACGAACCGGCAAATTTCGGAGGGGAGTACAGGACATCACCGGAATCCACGTAGCATGCCTCGGCGACGAGCTCACCCTCTTCCCCATCGAGGGGCAGAAGGTCTGCGTAGCTGATGTTGGAGGGCATTGCACTGTAGGCCTTACGACGGGTTGCTTTGCGTCTTCCTTTGCGCGTTTGGGAGGACAATGCTCCCCAGAGGCGAGGGATGAGGCACTTCATGGTTTTGCCGGTGTGAGGCGATCGTTGACCTAACGTACGATACGAGGGATGGCCTTGAATAGTGTTATAACGTTTGTCACTGGTAGAAGTGCCGAGCCAACGTAATGAAGGGAGGGAGATTTGAGAGCTGCCATGCCTTGAATGCGGGAAAGAGGGGAAAGAATTGCGATCTGGACCGGGGCTGGGTGGACTGACAATGGAGAAGTCGAAAGAGAATGATGGGGAGGGTGGCCTTGTGACGGTCATTGCGTGCTGTACGGAGAAAGGAGAGCCGTCGATGAAGTCGAAATCATCGGAGGAAAGGTCGGTGTCGATGGTGAGCGTTGGAGATGACATCTTGGTTAAACAGCAACCAGTATGAGCCGCCACGAAGACCCTCGGGATTCGTCGCTCGAAAGCAGGTTCACAATACCACAATCCTGGAAAGGTCAAGATAGCGTCGGTTGGTGTCCCTCGTCGAGTTCTTTTATTCATTCTGCTCATTCCCTTGGTGAACCACAGACGGGCTGGCAACCGGGGGCATGTTTCTCGCCGGTCTCATCATGGTCACCCGAAACAGGTCGCTCTCTTTCCTGTTACCCTATCACCGCCACTTCTCGCTCATTAGCTGAACAGGATCCTTGCTTGGCCCTCCCTTCTTCTTGGTGCGAGCGCCTGGATCAATCAGCATCCCCTTCGCACCAAAGAGGGAGGTACACCGCCGATCGGCAACCTGATGTCCGTCCTGCCCCCTCGTGTCTCGCTTGCGATGCTCAATCCATTCTTCTCGTCACAGGCTGGCTTTTTTTGCCCTGGTCTCAGCCTATCTCCCCCTCTTCGTGAAAACCGGCTCTGCGGCCGCCGCGAAACAAGTCCCGCTGAACTATACTCCGTGACCGTGTTTCCTCACGGGGCACCCCTTGTCCATACGCTGTAGCCCCACACTTCTCATCTTCCCGTGCTGCGTCACGATCGCACTATCTACCATAGTAAGCTTTTTTAGAGTAAACCATGGGTGCTGGTGTGCCCCTCACAAAGCGAGATAGCACGATCGGTAATAATACATGCGGCTTTACAGCATCGATGCGGGAACTTCCCGTGGTTACCCTGGGTCAACATCAACTTAAGCAGCTATTGATGAGTGTCGCCTGGTTGGCTCGCGGGGGTCATAATGACATATAGAATAGGAGTGACAGACGCTACAGTCCTGAGAAAAACGAAGGATCGGCATCGATCTGATTCCTCCCCTTTTTCTGCGGCCTCCCTTCGAGTTCACTCTTGTCCATTTTTCTCCTCTTCTTCGGTTTGAGGACGTCTGACTCCTTGCCTGCCTTTTCCTCGTCGCTTGAAGTGTTGTCTTTCTCTTCTTCGTCCTCTGTCTTCGCATCGCTCGCGTCTTCATCCTCGAACACCTCGCGCAAATCTGTCATCCGCAGCGCCTCGTCATGTCCAACGCTCCCAACCCACCGGCCCTCACCAGCACGGTCAATTGCGATACGCTCAATAGGGAAATCACCATGGTCTGCAATAACGCCTACGAGGCGCGTGGGTAGGAGCTCAATGACGCGCAAAAGCCCGTCAGAGGAACCCGTGAGGATGGTGTTGTGCGAAGAGGGGTAAGTTGAAGGAAGTGCGCAGAGGGCGTCAACGGAGTTTGGGTGCCTGCAATGCGGCTCGCGTTGGTAGTGCGATAGGAGCTGCGCTCATGATGTCTCACCCTGGCACTCGATCAACGCAGTCACCCCAACCTTTATTGCGGTTGAAGATGGAGATAATGCCGAGCTGTGTGCCGACGGCTACCTTTGTGTCTCTGCAATCGGCGGATGACAGGGGTAACGGAGCGGAAAGGAAGAAGTTATTCACCCTTTGAATGGTACAATTGACAGCAGCTCGTCTTCTTGATCTTCCGAATGGGCGAACGGCTCGGGCTTTTTCGACCGCACGTCCATGACAGATAGGGTGCCATCACCACTTGCGTACATTAACTTACTCACAGTGCACGGACGGAAAGGGGAGCCATCGACACACCTCGTCGCGACTAGCTGCTTCTTATCTTGCAACCACATGAAGTCGGAGATAAAGTCAAAGTGCTGTGTATATTGACGAACAGCGTCTTGTTTTCGTGGGTCCCATAGCTTTCCTTAACCTTTCCGCATCTCGTCAACAATGGGTAACAGTATGAGACCACTCTACCTTGATCACGCCATCATCATCGCCAGTGGCGAGGAGATGCGGGGTAGGGTGCGCGACGCAGTTGATAGGTGCGCTGGGGGGAAGTAGACTGGGTTCACGGACGCACCACGGACCTTGTGTGCCGTAGGACTCACTCGTGTACCCCCTGGCGTGTCTCAGACAGGGCTCCGGTGCCTGTGTCAATGATACTTTAACACCGAACCGCGTAAACGAAGAGATCGATTATATTTGATGGTAGCAACACACTGCAGAGCTTTGTTCTTTCCTACGGCATAGAGAGATGCCCCGTCCGGACTCAACGCAAGGCCGCGGCACGATCGTTTCGAAATGCGCAGCTCAAAAGCTGGGGCATGCACACCCTGGTCATCATAGGTGAAGGCTTTGACCTTGCCGTTGAGAAGACCCGTGTAGACGACGTTGGAGGTTGGATGGAAAGCCAAGTCAAAGATTTGGGAGCCAACCGGAACGACTGGCATGACGCAGACGTTGTACGGAAGCGTGTGAGCGTGAGAGACTCGCCGCGGCCGATTCGGAGCGAGGCTGTACCGCACCGCGACCCCGCAACCGAATACCGTTTCATCGTCGTTGGTCGTCGCGGCATGCAGAGCGTCTTTTGAACGCTCATCACAATGCGCTCCTCCTCCTTTCTCCTC
>Ga0137385_10005021_pt1 | contig 11582 bp, 11 predicted proteins | sample SagtaG_FD_104921 | JGI IMG/M metagenome (GOLD analysis project Ga0137385, IMG submission 104921) | Vadose zone soil microbial communities from Sagehorn Ranch, Mendocino, California, USA - Sage2_R_80_16 metaG | ecosystem: Environmental > Terrestrial > Soil > Vadose zone | place: USA: California...
CGCTGTTTTCGGGGAAAAGGCCGGATGGCGAGGCGCGACGAAGGAGAATATCCCTGGTGGATCTTCGACTGAGGAGCAACGAAGCCAGACGGCCTTTTCCCCGAAAACCCTCCGGGCGGCGGGACTTTTGTCCGTGGCCGGCGTTGGCTCGTTCCTTACAGCCCGCTGCGGGGATGCTCGGAACTCGCCGCCTTGGCCACAGCCAAAATCCCTCGCCGCAGCACCCCTCGTAGTTTCCAAACAGGCTCTAAGGGTCAGGCCGAGGGAAAAGCTCAGATCCGTCAACTTGTGCGCGGCCTCGATGGACTTGAGCATGTCCGGCAGCGTCTCCTGAAAGACCAGCCGCCAGCCGGCGCCTTCGATGCCGCCGAGCGGCGCGCGGGGATTGGCGGCATAGACACGGGTCTGGAAAAACTGACGCCAGTCCAGCGGCGCAATTTCGTTCAGCACGGCCACGACATCGTCGAAGGTGTAGGGGACAACCTTGGGCAGGCCGCCTTCTCCGCCATAGAACTTTTTGCAGAAATCGTCCAGTGAGCGGTGGCCCTGGCTTTGCTGGCGGATCAGGACATCGGCCTCCAGCCAGATCAAATCGCCTTCCGGGTAGAAATCCACGCCCCGCCGCCAGGCGGCGCCTTCGGGCCGGGCGAGGTAGAAGCAATTGGGCGGCCACGGTGGTGTCGGCCAGCGGGCGCCAGGTGCGTCCGGCCTGGCGGTCGAGCCTGGCGGCGTTCAAAGCGAGTGATTGGCGGAAGTTCTCGTTTGTCCAGAGGCCGCAGCGCGCGGCGAGCACTTCGCCCAGGTAATCCGTCAGCCCTTCATACACCCAGAGCAGTTCTCCTCTCATGGGCTGATCGAAGTCTGGTGTAGCCAGCCCGGCGGGGCGGCGATACTTGCCGTTCCAGGAGTGGATTTCCTGCTCGACCGGGCGCTCGCGCAGGCTCAGGCGAAACGACCTCGCGGGCAAACCTTTGAAAGTCGCCGCCGCCCTCCTTCGCCCGCGAACAAGGCAGCCGAACAGGCCTTTGCAGCTTCTGAAAGAGGCGTTTTGGGATGAACGGGTTGCGGCCGCTCGGTCACGCGGCGAGCTTCTGATCCTGAGCAACACCCTGTTCCGGCGGGGGTGGGACGAGCTGTAGCGGCGGTCTGTGACCGCCGGATTCCTGTGCGGCGGCTGGCGCCGGCGAGGGTGCGACGAGGCTCGCGGTTGCAACTATCGCCGCCGCCACCTGTGCGGCGCCTGCTTGCGACGGAGATGAAACGAGGGGTTGTCGGTCATTCGCGAAAAGCTCCTTGAGTCTGATTCTCGCTTCGGTGTGCCCTTTGTCTCCGGCCTTGCGAAACCACTTGGCAGCCTGTCCGATGTCCCGGGCGGTCCCTTCGCCTCCGCAATATATCTGCCCAAGAACAAACTGTGCTTCGGTATGTCCTTGGGCGGCAGCCTTTTGCAACCAAAGCATTCCCTCGGTCGCATCCACTGCCACCCCGTGGCCGTGGAGATACCTCATGCCAAGCGCGTATTGTGCGTTGGCGTGACCCTGATAAGCCGCCTTCCGGTACCACTTAAGAGCCAGGTCGAGGGCTTTGGCCTGACCCTCCCCGCTGTCGCACGCGACGCCCAAACGGTACTGGGCCGCAGCATCCCCCTGCGCGGCCTTCCGTCGTGTATAAGCGTGACAAGCAGCGGAAAATTCCGTTTTCAGCCAGCCGGCGAATTTACGCGCCAGCATCCGCCAGCCCTTGTTTGCGTTTAAGGCTGGCGATTTAAAAGGGTTCAACTTCAACACGCCCACACTATTGTCATCGGCAACGATTTCGCATGATGAAGTACAAAATCCAACGGTTTGAAGCAACGACGGAGAACCCTGACAATGCTTGCAGAGGCAGGGAGAAGGCCACGAGGCAGGGCTGCATCAAGCTCCTCGATTTCTCCCTCTCCTCCATCGGATGGAGGAGAGGGCTGGGGAGAGGAGGTGCGTCTTTATTGGTTTCCCCTCTCCTCGGTCCTCTCCCCACTCGTTCCTCATGGGGAGAGGATGGGGGGCTTGATGCAGCCCTGGCCGCGAGGCGAAAGGCTCCCGAAATCGCGCTGAAACCGCTTAGAAAATCACTCCAACGGTCGGCGTCATCCTGGGCGTGGCAGCGAACGTATCGGCAGGTTGGCTGCACAGGTTGGCGAATCTCCTGGACCGCTCGGCCACCGTGCGGCTGATTCGACCGGTCAACGCCTGGGTCGGCGCATTCCAGAGGGCATAGAATTCATAATCCGTCGGGCTGCGATGATAAACGGACTGGAACCGTTCCATCCGCTGCTCGAGCAGCCTGGCCGTGACCATGCGGGCGGTGATGGGATTGCAATACGCGGTGGAATTCGTGACGGACCGCCACTCGATCTTCAAAACTTGGTAGCGGCTGATTTCTCCAGCCCGGCCCACGACTCGGTCGTTATCGCCCGTTTCGAGCATGGACAAAGCCGAAAGCCGATCCATCCCGAAGGAGATCATCGGCGCCAGAACAAAAAGCAATGCCAGTTTCATGAATACTCATAGTATCGGCTAAGGCGGGAACATTTTCAGGAATTCCAGCTACGAGAATCTACGGTTCGCGCCCTAGGGGATTCCCCTAATGGACCTTTCCTGGGAGAGCCATAGTTATGCGCGTAGTTTGCCCCTTGCTCGGGCGAAGTCGTTCTGCCGCAACAAGTAACGAAGCCGGTGGGACTTTTAACCGGAGCCGAGCTGCCCTGGCCGCCTCGCTGCATTGTCGCGCGCTGGTCGAAGGGCTTACCGAAGTTCCTTCAGACTGTGTCCGGATAATGGGTAGCACTGCGACCCGCCCATGCCGGTCGGCGACTGTATGTGTTTAGCCTGGTAGATGACATCGCGCTGCGATGTCCGCGCCGCGTGCAGCGGCGCGACTCCCTCGCACGCCAGTGTCGCTCGGACGTTCGTTCCGCCCGCAACCTCGCGGGCGGGGACGGCGCGGCGCGCCATCCCTACCATCACGCTAAACACATACCGGCGACTCGCCGACCGGAACGGCGAGGCGGCAGCTCCATAGGAGCGACCTATTTGTAGCAAACGGACCCCACCCAGCCAAAAGCCCCGTCGGGGCGGCATCTTCGGCTTCGATGCCGCTCCTACGGAGCTTTGGTATTTTGCCGTACGCCATCTACAAAGATACCGCCCCGCTGGGGCTTGGAAAGGGTCCTCCCGGCTTCAATTCAACGCCAGTGGGCCAGCGGCTAGGGCTACCCAAAAACGATTTTCCAGACCCGCTCTCAGGTTCGGTCTTCCAAATGGCTGACGAACCGGAGTCGATGAGAGCGTAAACGAACAGCCAATGGGGACACGTACCGAGCAACTGTGCTTGGCTGCTTCTATTCGGGATCAAGCGGGAAGGCCAGGCTGCCCTCCCGAAGCACGGATCCGACCGTTTCGGAGGCAGGCTATTTCGAATCGAAGATCGTGACCGCGTCGAGGTCCTTCCACTTGCCGTTATCCTTTTTGATCTGCGGAGTAGTGCGGCCGATGTATTCCACGATCCGGTGGGCGCCATCTTTCTCAACGACGAAGAATAACGGATCGACCAGTTGGGCGATGATCAGGCTGGTCGGTTCCATCTTGATGCGGACGACCGGTTTCCCGTGCCAGGTGGTCTCGGATTCCTTGACCAATTTGAACCCGACGGTCTCCGCGCGCGACAATGCGATGTAGCGGAACTTGGCCGGCGAGCCTTTCAACAGCGCGTCCCAGTGCGTGACGATGAATTGAGGGATCATGTCATCGACCAGGGTCTCATTTTCCAGGGCTTCGGTGTTGCTCTTTTTCCTGGCCTCGCTGCCCTGGCCGGTCGTGTATTCGAAAAACAGTTTCTCCTTCTCCGGGTTCTTGGGGTCGGGACGAACTGCGACGCGGCCTTTCTCGGAAGTCTGAAGCTCCTCCAGATCGAAGGAAGCGAGTTTGCCCGCCTCATAGACCATCGTCTCGCGCGCGGCGAGCGAGCCATCGGGATAAGTGTATCCGCACACGACCCGAACCGTCGAGCCGGAGCGGGTGGCTGTCCTTTGGGAAGTGAAGAGAACTTTCTTGGGATCGGGCGCCATCTCGAAGATGGTGCCGATCAATAACTTTGGCTCCTCGTAATCGATTGCATTGGTTCGTGAGTTAGCGGCGATGGGGGTCGCGCCGACGCCAGATACGCCGTTGAGCATCCCCAGCAGGACGCCGACGCCCAATGCCATTCGCCAGATGTGATTCGCAATTCCAATCATAGTGATACTCCAGTTCGCCGTGTGGCGTGTTCAGGCAGTCATGTCAAGCAGGTTCGTTGCCAGCGGGGCGCATTTCATCTTTTGTGCTCTGGCCTACACCTTCTCATTAACCCCCTGCTTCAGCTGGGGGTTGGATGACCTGCTCACTCGCCAGCCGTTTCAACGGCTTTCGGCAGATGATAAACCGCTAAAAGCGGTTGCCCGGTTACGGCCATCGCGGCCCACCTTGCTGAAGCAGGGTGTTAATGAAAGGGCTGTAAATACTGCTGTTCGCCAACGATGTCTGCTTGTTCAAAAAGCGCCCGGATTGCTTAAGGTCCATCGCTGGGAAACGAGCGCCGGCCGGCTTGCTTCCGCAAGCAGGGAAAATTATGCGTAGAATGGTCCGCGAGACAAGGCATCGGGAGCCGTGAGTTCTAAATTGAAGCGGCGGGCTTAAAATCCAGTCTAAACGCCAACATGAAAACAGAATCGAGTCTCTCACCTTCAGAACGCATCGCCGGCCTCCTTTTTGGTCGCAACGGCACCGCGCGCGCCCTGACCTGTCCTTCGCCAACACAGCTGCTAACTCTAATCGTGGTCAGCCTGATTCTCCTTTCAGTATCGGCAACTCGCGGCGCGGAGACGGTCAACCGGGTCAACCTCATCCGAATTCCTGGCGGCGGGAAGGTGCTGAAATCCGAACGCAGCGCCGACGGCACAATTCATCTGTTGGTGGACGCCGCTGACGGCCCACAGTATCTGCGGTCGAAAGACGACGGGGGCACGTTCAGCGCGCCGATTGCCATTGTGGACGCGGCAGCGCAGAAACCGGGTCTTAAATTCTCCGGGTGGGACATGGCGGCAGGCAAGGACGGACGAGTGCATGTGGCGATGGGGAACAACGCCTGGAAACTCAAATTGCCCCAGGAAGAATGGAGCCTCTACTCCGCGAGCCTCGCGCGGGGTGCGAAAGCGTTCTCCCCTGTGCGGCCTCTGAACCGCAAGCCCAGCGAGGGCTTCTCCCTGGCCGCCAATGGCCGCGGCCTGGTGACCGCCTGTTTCCTCTCGGATAAACTTTTCGCCATGGTGTCACGCGACAATGGAGAGAGCTTTGCCGCCAGCGCGGAACTCAATCAGGCCTGGGACCCCTGTAATTGCTGCACCACCAGCGCCGCTTACGGACCGGACGGGAAATTGGCCGTGCTCTATCGTGAGGAAACCAATAACGAGCGCGACATCTATTTAGCTCTCTGGGATCAGGACAGCGCGGCGAAGCCATCGCGCCTCCGCGTCAGCAGCACTCCCTGGAAAATCGACGGCTGCCCAATGACCTATTTCACGATCACTCCCACAGTTGGAGGTTACGTGGCCGCATGGCCGACGAAAGGCCAGGCCTATTTCGCTCGGCTCGATAAGAACGGCGCCCTATTGCCTCCTGGAGAAATCAAAACGCCGGGAACCACCGGAATGCGCACCGGCCTCCTGGCGTTGAGCGCGAACGACGGGGCCACGCTCGTCGCCTGGAAGGACAAGGACGTGTTGGGTTGGCAACTTTACAATCAGAAGGGCCAGCCGCAAGGAAACCCCGGCTCCCAAACCAGCCCCGGCCACGGAGCAGCCGGTGTCGTGCTCCCGAATGGCAACTTCGTCCTCTTTCCGTAATCAGTCGAAGGCAAAGCTACGCAGAGCGTGTTTTCTGTAGGCCGCGTGCCCTCACGCGGCGCTTTCGTGGGTTTTTAAAACACGTTCGCAGATAAAAGGGACCGACAAAGAAGCAGATCGTTATTTCGGAGGCGCCGCTGGTCCGTTCGGTTCGGGCTTTTGAGTCGCGCCCTCGTTGGCTTGGTTCATCGCCTGGGCGAAGACCGCCGCGCCGTTCTTGCCGTAGCCCTTGACGAAGCCGTGCTCGAAGTCAGTGCGGAGCGGGTCGGGCACGTTCACAACTTGCGCTTGAAGGAAAGCGACGAACTGTTCCATCGTCACCGTGCCGCGTTTTAAATCCTTGCCCCACTGCTTGCCCAACCCGTCATACGACAGACCGTAGGGTTCGGCATACGTGCCATAGACGTAAAACGGATACCCCCAGTAAGGATACCAAAAAGCGTCATGGTAGATAATAAACGGCGGATGGACGCAGAAACACTTTCCGCCAACCAGGACTTGGCCGGGAAGACAGGGCGGGGTGGTGCCTTTGGGTGGACTGACTACCGTGAGGGAGCGGGGCTGAACCGGCGCGGCTGCAACCGTCGAACGATGGGCGCTCGGTGGCGCCGACATTCTGCCCCCGGCGAAACCCCCGCCGCGCCCTGGCCCGGCGACACTGTTCGCTCCCGCCAACCCGGCCGCGACGAGCACGGCGAGGGCGCAGACCCAATTCTGAAATTTCAACCCGCACGCCATCGTTTCAGTGTCTGAACAAATTTAGCACGAACTTCCGCCCGCGCAACGGTCATTGCCGATCAAAGACTATCTCTGAGGAGCCTTAAACAACTCGGCGCGGCGCGTTTGCCCTGTCCTGGAACCGAACCGAGCTAGCGCCACGTTGCGGGCCTGAACCGCCCGCGGTCAGCCTGCGGAAAGAGTTGCCGTTTTTTGGTCGTGGTTTATTTGTTTCCTGGAACGAGTTTCGATTTTATGCGGAGTCATCCTCCCGCCAGCAAGGCGCTTTCGCGACCGGAGGTCGCCACGCCAGACGATGGGGGCTGGCTGGCGCCCGCGCCGCGGTCGCGAACCCTTCACTTCTGGCTCCGCTCCGCTCTTATGTTGTTCGCCGCAATCGGACTCGGCGGCTGGGTTGCCAGTCGGGCGTCGGCCGGGGCAAAACCCGGTCCCGCTGATGCGGCTGAACTTTGGTCGTTTCAACCCATTCACGCGGCGATGCCGCCAGTCCCAACGGGCAAAGCTTGGGCGAAACATCCCATCGACGCCTTTATCCTGGCCAAATTGGAACAAAACCACCTGGCTGGCCGGCGGCGGCATTCGGGGCGGCAAAATCATCGGCGCCACCGACGAATTTGGTTTCCGCGCGGTCGAAGATCGGATCCACGTTAACGATCTCCACGCCACCATCCTCAAATTGCTGGGTTTGGAGCACGAGAAGTTGACCTTCCTGTTCCAGGGCCGGAAACAACGGCTGACGGACGTTGGCGGCGAAAATGAATTCGCGCAACGTTTGCTGAGCTGAACGGAATCGATGCCGTGATGCCCTTCGGGACCTCCCTTACAATGATTTTGAAATTTTTGCTGTCCAAGCCGGGATTTTAGGTCTTTAATACCGCCTGATCGTTTTAGCAATGTCGAATGTGGCGGAAAATTGTCAGGGGTGCTCGTTGGAGCGTGCAATTTTGAGACCCGTTTCCTGGGAACGCTCATCACAGGCAGACTAAGACCGCAGCAAAGTTAGGGTTCTATGGGCACAAAACTCTTCGTGGGAAACCTGGCGTTTGACGTCACCGAGAATGACTTGCAGGATTTATTCGCGCAAGCGGGCGGCGTCAATACCGTCAACATCATGCAGGATCGAGCAACCGGTCGCTCGCGCGGCTTTGGGTTCGTCGAAATGGCTTCGGAGGCCGATACGGCCAAAGCCATTTCCATGTTCGGCGGAAAGGAACTGAAAGGACGGGCTTTGACCGTCAATGAAGCGCGTCCACGCGAAGAGCGTCCCGCCTGGGGTGGGGGCGGTTATCGCGGCGGGGGCCAGCGGGATCGGCGATAAGGCCACCCATTGCTAAGGGCGCGCGGCTGGCGAAATCGATCTTCACGGTGGGTTCGAGGGGTAGGGAGTTGCGGCGCCCGGGTGCAACTTCGCTCGGGTTGACCTGGTAGGCGGCCCACCACGCGGCTCGCGCGTCCAGTCCCCACTCCGCCGCGCGCGGGCTGGCCAGCAGCGACGCACGCAGTTCGCCGACCGATTGCGGGCGAAGGTCCGGTTCTTTTGCCAGACATCGCAGCAGGGTCGCTTCGAGTTCGGTGCTGACTGGATTGGCGGCGCGCTTGCTCGGAGGAATCGGGGCTTCGGTCAAATGTTTCTGGTAAAGGTCGAAAGATGCCTTCAGGGGTGTGGCCGTAATCATAGACCTGGATCGTGTTGGGATGCGTGAGCTGGCAGGTCAGGCAGACTTCGCGCTCGAAGCGCAGGATCGAGTCCGCATCGGCCCGGTCCGGCAGCAAAAGTTTGACCGCCGTGTCCCGCCGCATCAGGGCATGGCGCGCCCGGTAAACGACGCCCATGCCGCCTTCGCCGATTTTTTCTTCCAGCGTGTATTGGCCCAGTTGTTTGAGTTTAAGCTCGGCTTCGCCCAAACGCCGGCGCCAGCTCACGTTGGCATACGAGAAGAGGAACATGCCGGTGGCGCAAAGCACCAGCAGGAGCGAGAGCGTTACGAACAGGACCTTGAGCACGCGCAACGGCTGGTAGGCTTCCCGGGCGTCGATTTGGGTGGCTACGCCGAAGCCGTGCTGTGGCAACCATCGCCACGCGCCAACCACCGGCACCCCGCGATAGTCGCGCGCAGGCTCCGCGTCCACCCCGCTCCCGCCGGCCACCGCCTCGGCGACGATGTGGGTCAAGGGTTGCGACGCGATGGCCGCGTCTTCCGGCCGCCGCGGCCCTCCACGCGCTTCGCGGCCGGGATCGCTCAACCGCAGATTCAAGGCGGAACTGGCGCCCGGTCGGTTTTCAATCAGCCCCAGCTCCTTGAGTTGGTCGTCGAAGCGGCTTTTGGAAATCATCAGGCCATGCTGGTCGAAGGCATAGGTTTCGCCCGAGGTTCCGGAACGGGCCACCGAAAGAATCCGCGTAAACTCCGCGTCCGGATTGATGATCAATGCCAGCGCGCCACGCACGACGCCGTTGTCGTCGCGGACGGGCGCCGCCACTTGCATGAGGGTAACATCGCCGCGGCGGAAGCGGGCCATCTCGGCGGGAGGCGGGCGGTCTTGGCCCGGGAACTCATTGGTCTCGCGGGCGCGGGATGGCGGGGGACTATTGGGAGGCCAGCCGAAGGGAGGCTCGCCGGTTCGTCTTCTGGGCGGCCTGCCCGGGCTGGGTCGTTTGGGTTTGAAGGGGGTGATGATGACCGGTTGGCCGGAAGCAAACAGCTCGGAAAACTTTTCGGTATGGTCCTCGTGGACCGCGAATCCCGGCCGCGATCGGCCGCCGATGGCGTTGGCGACCACGTAAAGGTTCGTACTGACCAAATGCGCCGTCTCGTAGCCCACTTTTTTGAGGCGGGGTTTGAGGTAATTGGCCAATTCCTCCAGCTCCGGCAAGTCCGGGAGCTTCTGGTGGTTCGCTTCGGCCTGGTCAAACTTGTCGAGGATCCGCAGCGCGAGAGCGCGGACGCCCGATTCGTCGGCGAGGGAAGTGGCCAGCTTGGCCTGGTTGGTCGTCCAGAGATCCAGGGCGGTGACGTTGGCATCCAGGGTCGCGGCCAGTTCCGCCTTTAGCTGCCCTTCGACCGTCCGCCGCAGCCGCGCGTTGCCCCACCAGCCGAACACGGCCACTAATGCCGCGATGGCTAGCGGAACGATCCAGATCGGCTGCCTAAGATTGCGGTCCTCATGCTTCACCACTGAAGGAGACGTTGAAGATGCCGTCTGGGTTTCGTCAAGCTTCCCAACGGCTTGGTCAGCGCACGCGCGAACAGGTAATGCTGCGGCGGCGGAGCGGCCAGGGAAGAATGGCCACTTACCTCTCCGATTCTCTTATCAGCCTGGCCAGATGCTTTTTCCAGATGGGCGCCAGCGTGTGGGTTCCGTGTCCCCGCGTGCGGTCGCTCATCGGGATAAGAACGGCTTGGCCGCGCCTCACCCGTTTGATCTCGCGTTCGAGGACGCCCAGTTCGGGCGGATTGATCAGATCATCGGCGAAGTTGACCGCCAACAGGCGCGCCTGGATGGTCTCCAGGCTGGGACCCGGATCGTAGTCGCGGGAGCTTTCCAGCGCGTAGAGGACATCGTTGGCGTCGAGGTTGTTGAGGATGTTGGTGAGGTGGGCGTCGAGGAATTTATCGGCTAGTTCGAGGGTGGGAGCGTCCTTGAGCCGCTGCACCGGATTGTTGGCCATGAAATAGAGCACCTCCGCCGCAATGCGAAGCCCGTGTGGCTGGGTCTGATAGTCGCCGTTTTGCCATCCGGGATCAGTGCGAATGGCGTCGATGATCAGTCGGCGCCAGAGACGGTTTCGGCCCGAAATTTGCGTGGGCAGGCAGGCCAGCGGCATGAGCGCGTCCATGAAGTCCGGGTGCGTCTCGGCCCAAAGCCAGGTGTGCATGCCGCCCATCGAGGTGCCCATCACCAGCCGCAGATGATTTATTTTGAGTCCTTCGGTGAGGAGGCGGTATTGGGCCTGGATCATGTCGCGGTAACCGTAGCGAGGGAACCGGGCGCGCAACCCGTCGCTCGGCTTGCTGGATTGGCCGTGGCCGAGGTTGTCCGGCAGGATAACGTAATAACGGGTCGCATCCAGAAGCTGGCCTTTGCCGAAGAGTTCGCCGGCAAATTCGGCGCGCACAAAGTTGCTGCTGTTTCCGGTGGTGCCGTGAAGGATGAGGACGGCATTGCGGACGATGCCCTGGTCGTCGCGGCGCGGACTGCCGAAGGCGCGGTAGTGCATCCGCAGTTCAGGCAAGACTTCGCCTGAGTAGAAACGGAAATCCCGGATGACATAATCTCTGCTCGTGGGCGGCGGATAATCGGCGGCCGTTAGCAAACTGCCAGCGGCCAGAAGGAACAAGAATCCGAGGACCACATGCCGTTGCACGCGCGCGACTTTTTTGGAGTGAAATGTTCTGAGGTTCATGCGGAGTGAGCATAGGCAACCGGAAATGACCTGGAAAGCGAGATGTCCGCTCGCGGCAGGCGGGCAGGGGGTCATCAAAAGTGAAATGCGCCCCAACGGCCATTCTCGCCGGCGAAAATGCTTGCCAGGAAGTGGCGGATGGGGTAAGGATACGCCGTGTCACCTAACGTCGTTTTGCGGAGGTGAAGTTCATGCGCACGGTCGGTCTTAAGCCTCACTCAGGGGCGGATTTCCAACGCGGAACGTTTAGCCTGTTCATCATTGGCGTGGCGTTGAGGTTCATTCCGGCTGGAATCGCAGCCGCGCCAGCGCCCCGGACTGCGTCGAGCGGTTCGAATTCGAGCAGTGGCGTTATACCAACCTATTCGTTGTCGGTCACGACACCTGGTGGCGGAAATGGAGTGGATTCCGAATAACTCTGGTTGGGCAGCTTGGCGACCACTATCAATTGGAGGGATCCGCGGACCTGGTGTCCTGGACACCGTTGGTCACGTTGACGAATGCGTTTGGGCTATCGCAATA
>Ga0137385_10005027_pt1 | contig 11575 bp, 16 predicted proteins | sample SagtaG_FD_104921 | JGI IMG/M metagenome (GOLD analysis project Ga0137385, IMG submission 104921) | Vadose zone soil microbial communities from Sagehorn Ranch, Mendocino, California, USA - Sage2_R_80_16 metaG | ecosystem: Environmental > Terrestrial > Soil > Vadose zone | place: USA: California...
CGTCACAGCAGGATAGGAAAGACCGAAGACGCACTTGGGTGCAAGAGGCAAGGTCTCGGTAATGCAGCGTCGCGAGGATATGTGTGATCAGCTCATTGGGCAAGATTTTGAGTAAACCTCTTGTCGAGTCGTCCATTTGTTCTACTTGAACCTGGCGATGCAGCGAAAAGGGAAGGAGGTAGCTTCCTCTCTCGGACGCGGTCATGTCAACGTCAGCGAACCACCAAGCAGAAGGTCTTTGCCTCCGTTTTCCAGAGAACTTACCGCCGCACTCGTCGCTCACACATGAGGTCGCCGTTCAAATGCTCGCTCGTGCGGTCGGCCTCGCAACACAAATCGCATTTCAGCCAAGCTACATCGACAAACCACCGGGTGCGCTTCTTCCTTCTTGCGCATCGTCGTGTATCACTTAGACACGGTCACAGATGGCCAAATCTATCTCCTTTTTATTCCGGGCGGCGTAAACTTCCCACTAGATGGGGTGAGGTATATGGAGACGGAGCAGCGCTATTCTATCCCTATTCAAGGCGGACGCGTACGTTGACCCTTTTACATCCACCCGTACACCTGTAACGCGCTTTTCTTATCGATAGGAGCTGGAAGTCGTCGAGGCACGTCACGGGTTTATCCCTCTTTCAGGGGAGATGGTCGCTTCGCGCTTCCGCAGGCGGTATCGTCTTGTCAAGGGCGGTCATCCTTTCCTCGTCCTTGTGCACTATTCACGCGGGCAGTCGATACGTCAGTCTCTCTCTCTCACTTTCCATGCCACACCGACGCTATTCTTTTTTTTATTTTAAAATAGCTGTCCCACCGCCTCTGCAAGCACAGCCGGTCCGACAGTACCCATTGCGCCAGCACAACGAGCCTGCCGTCTTCGTTCTCGGCGAACGGCAAGGCCAGCGTATTCCTTCCGGAGGTCCCATCGCGGCGGGCATGCCGCCCAACGTGGGCGTTGGGGTCGGGATCGGAGTGGGCGGAAGGCCCGACGCGCAGGCGATGCTTTTGCAGCAGAACCGCGAGATGGAGGCGCTGGAGCGTCGCAGCCAGCGTGAGCGCAGCGCCAGCATGAACCCAGGACCGGTGCGTCGCGTCTTTGCGGCCACCTTGGCATATTTGACTCTGACTGGTTCGTATGCAGAGGCAGCAGCCGCCGCCGCAGCCGCAGCCGCAGCGGCTCGACGAGGAAGACTCGGCTGACGAGCTCGAGAACATATCGACGAGGACGCTCGCGCTGACGCGGTACAGGCGGAACCACGAGCTTATGAACGAGGTGTTTACGTACGCCGCATTCGGTCAGTTTCGTTGCCCGTAGCGACTGCACCGGGCGGTAATTAACGCACACATGCGTTCTCGTTATATAGGTGATAAACAGCCGCCCAAGCCCCCAGCGCCATATTCCATTTTTGAAAAGGCCGAGTTGGAAAGTCGCGTGGTGCGCGTGTGCTTCTCACCTCACAATATCCGGTGCTGGTCAAAGGGAGCTGATTCACTTCATCATACAGGAAGACTTGACGAAAGAAATCGAGGAGCTTCGAGCAAAGTCGGCGGCGAGGAAGGCGATGGCGCGGGAAAAGGAAGAATGTGCAGATATGTTCATCGACAAGGCCTCTGCTGCCACCCCTCCTGCGGTGTCGAGCACCTTCGTGGCTTGAGAATTTGATCGTATCACATCTGTCTAGTCCAGCGGTTTGTCCATTTTTACTCGCGCCCTGTAGGGCTGTTATCTCGCAGCTACCATCTACACCTTGAAAAGTTGCATCTCAAGATGTGGTGATCCTCGTCTTTCTTTTTCCTCTCAGTGGTACTGTTGCTTCACCTTTTGGGTTAATACGTGTCGGGTGTATATGGACCACAAGAGGGTATTCTCGACGCCTGCGGCGAAGAGGTCCTCGGTCCGGCGACTAATCCGATAGCAGCTTTTCCTTAGTTTGCAAAATCGATATGTGATAATCTCTGCTCGCATCTCTTGTTGGCAGGTACACGACGCCGTGTGAGATATGTTAGTTGGGACTTCGGCGGCTGGTCTGGACTTAGACTGGGCTAGACATCATGACCACGCAGGCTGGTATACAACGTCTAGTAAAAGGATGGCTGTGAGGGCTGACGCTGGTGGCGGCATCTTTCTCATTTGAGTCGAGCGAACGGAACAGTCAAGTCAACTTGCAAGTGTGGTGCACCGTCACCGTCACCGTTCTTCTAGACGCACCCGTTACTACGCCGCAGCCTCACTCCTGCTTGGATGTGGAAATAATACTTGCGCCCCTGCGGCCGCAGCGATGGCCCTCCCCAAAGCGCCAACACATGTCCAACTGCGGCATCTCTTCACTCCCACCGTTGTCTTCGCCGCTGCTCAACACCGTCTTATAAATGGATCTTGCAACCTCCTGCCTCGATATTCAGAATCTCCCTCGACTCTAAGACGGCACACATTTGAATATGTCGCGCGAACAGCCTAGTCTCGGCTTCTCTAGCTTCACTGGCTCAGCTGCACGTGGCGGCGGCCGCAACAGGCCGGACCATGCAAACAGCCACTACATCCGCAGTTCTCGTGGGGGGCGGGGAGGCGCCACCACCAGACCTGCCCGTGACACCCTCCCCGAGGTCAACGTCAAAGTGGGCTTGGACACGTCCAAGATCATCGAGACGATACCTCAGCCAACGCGCGCCAGCGCGCCAGAGGATTTCCCCATCGAGAACGTGAAATACGTCGCGTCGTACAATTGGATCGACACGGAGAAACCGACGATCGTAGTCCCAGGTGCGACACATTTTCCCTCTTTCAACACCAAGTTTTTCTTTCCATGTCTGATATCAAATCATCGTAGGTTCGCCGGCCATATGGACAGGGCATGCCGTCCCATTCACGCTGCAGCCCGACGACGGCTCCGTTTTTGTCGACCAGAACAGCGCACGGCTGTCCGAGTATCCGATGCTTCCCCTCTTCGCCGCCGCGGACGCGATACACGGCCCCAAGGCGGCGGCAGCGCCCGTCGACTGGCCGACGGTCGACGTCATCACGGACCGCAACGGCCTGCGCAAGCTCCTGCGCTGGCTCAACCCGTCGCCGGGCAGAGAGGTGCGCGACTTCAGGATCGACGTCCAGCTCGTGGGGACCAAGACCCTTGTGCTGGGCCGCTGGGAGGGCAGCACGCGCGAGCCGCCCACCGGTCGCACGTATGGGTTCGGTTTTGAGAACGCGACGACGCGCGCCGCGCCGGGCTGTCCTCCCTCGGGTCATCATCGGGCAATCACATATGTGCGCCGCCACAGCGTTTCCTTTTTCTTGGGTTAAACGTGCCTTTTTTTCATGATAGGATATGCTTGATATTAAGATGGTGGTTCGGTTCGAGGTTGACGCGTGCTTGCCTAGTGCGGGCTCCAGCGTCCCGAAGACGACAACGGCGTCCGTCGACGACCTAGCGGACGCGCTCGGCGGCATGAACATCAAGCGTGCCACTCCTACGACTACAAAGACGGCTTCTTCTTCGTCATCGCCACTCGTCAACATCGTCCGTGCGGGGACGCAAGTCCCACAAGAAGCCCTGGTTGAGCTGACCTCGCGTTCGGCGTACTTCCTCGACCAACTCGACTGGAACGAGCTCTACCCGCAGCTTGCACTCTCGCAGACGCCGGCGCTGCACATGGGCGTGCACGAGCGGGGTGTGTTTTCCCAGCTACACGAGTGGCAGCTCGACGGACGACCACCACGCGCCGGAACGAGAACGGGCGCCGCGAAGGCGCCGGATATCTCGGCGCAGCGCCAGGAGACGGGCGTGCAGATCGTGCGGCTCGCGAGGCTGCTCGAGGACGTGCAGGAACTCGCGATCGCGCGCGGCCCCGGCCCCGCGGGCAGCTTCAGTCTCGTGTGCGAAGGCGGCGAGCTGCGCGTGTACGCGCGCAAGAAGGACGCGGGAGCGAAGAGCTGCTTGCCGCCCGATGTGGTGGCGCGATTCGAGGCCCCCGCGCGGATCTAGGCCCCCGTGTTGTGTAATTGTGTACAGTAATACATGTAGGGGAAATAGTGCGTGCGGAAGTCCGGCGCCGATATGAGTTGTTGTCGTTGTACGCGTACAGTAATTTAGGGTACGATCATCTGGGTGTTACGGGTTACAATCAATGCGACTCATAACGTGCATAGCCGATTGAGGGAGACGGGGAGGGGAAGCCCGTCATTGCCACTGAATGTGTCGACTCAGTTGCAAGGTGTTGGCCCGCACTCGAGCTGCATCCTTTCCCTCACAGTAACACGTTATTCACCTTATCGAATGAACACGACGATACAACACGACCGGTTTTTGTAACACACCGCATCCACATCAGTTGTTGGCCCGGACGGCGGCGCAAGCCGGCGCTCGGACAAGGCGAAAGTTCGGTGAAACTGCGGGGAAAATGGCACGGATCGCTGGGGTAAGGGAGCCACTGGTAAATCCTTTGTTTGTTAAAAGTCGCACCCATATCAATCAATTAGTACAAGCCGGCGAACGCGCAGTTACACGTAAACGTAAGTACGTAGGTGTTGTTACAGTACCCCAAATGCCCGCGGCCTGCCAGTGGTGGGTTAAAGTGGTATTGGTAGCTCCTAAGGTAGAGTAATCAGTGCGATCGGTGCTTGCGGTGTAATTTCCGTGCAGTGCAGATTGCTCATCGCCACACGCAACCCACGCGCCCATGTTGCCGCGAGGGGACTGCGAAGAAATGAAAGTAAAGCAAAAGAATTGGCAGGCTCTCATTTACGGTATGCTGCATGCAGTACGCTGCCAAAATAACTTGTGCAGAGTGGCGCAAGTGGCACATAGAGACACCGAAGAAAGCCCCTATCGGGTTTGAGTTGCATCTGTAACAAATCACGTTGCATCAGTGTTGCTTCGCTTCCTTTTTTTTTTTTCCTCCAAGGTGGTGGTGCATCGGAAGCCGTGTGGTTTTGAGACAAATGCGTTGTTTGTGTTACGGTACAGTAGCCCAATTTCGATGGGGTCTGAGCTAGGAATACACGTTCGCTTATTGGCCACGGCGAAGGCGGCGCTCAGCACCGAACAAGCGAAACCCAGGGGCGAGAAACGAAGTTGGCAAGGAACAGGGAGCAGGGAGCAGACTCGACACAACATTACCGTAAGACACCACCACCCCCTGCCCCGAGAGAGCAATCGTTTCTTCAGTTGCTGTGTTCGTATGGGAAAGCCCTCCTGCGTATTACGGCAATAAGCGGTTTTCAGTCCACGAAAGTGATAGAACTTGAAAAAAAAAGATTGAAGTAAAACATCAACAAGGACGGGCGCCGTGAACACACCCGCGCCACCTCGGACTTCCCCGGAAAAAAACGCGGGACTTGTGATTGGAGCATCATTGAGAGTCAGAGATCATGAATCAGTACCCGAGAGCCACGAACCTGGGATCGGCTGCAGCCTTGTATGGTGCGAGGTGAGGGACTGGAAGATACTGCAGGATGCGGGCGGAGCTACTAGGGACATCACCTGGCATGTTCTACTACCCGTATGGCCAGCGCTGGGTGGGGGATATACGAGTCTTTGGACGCACGTGTTGCGCCAAGGATCTCTGGAAACACAAATATGTTATCAGGATTCGGACTGTTCCGTGATTGGGGAATGCCCGCGGCGACTCTTCGAGTCGACTCTAAATTACATCCTTTTTGGTACACTAAGTAAGGGCAGATCGTCAACAGTGGCGCTGATTGAATGCATGTTCGTATACGTACTGTATCCGCCGGCAAGCGAGAATAACGGAGTTGTTGAGACATGCCGTAACGGTCCGAATAGATCAAAAGAAGAGACACGGAGAAAAGGCCATTTGCAGGGTTGACTCCGAACCCACTCGCAAAGAAGCCAAGGTGAATGGGTGGGTGGATGCCATAAACGCCAGAAGGAGGAAAAGTTGCGCGTTGCGAAGATTATAATCCAAAGCCGCGCGATGCATGCTCACCGCGCACAAGGAAGCACAGGTTAGAACCTTCGAATGAAACGGAAGGTGGTCGTTGGGATGTTTGCGCCGAAGAGTCACCATGTGTCACCGCCTCGAGGTTGGAGGTTACGCCCTAGGTCATCTTATGAACTACAACGCTTTAGGGCGTAGATTAACACAGGTCAAGAATGGTCGGGGATACCAAATCCGAGGGCACTGCGTGTTCGTCAAAATCACGATCACGACTGAATATGGTTGTGAGGGCACCATTCCATTGCACTGATCAGTCACCTGGCACATGTTCGCAGCGGAGGTGCCAGCTACGCGCCCGTGACCGCTTTTGGTAGCTCTGCTGTGCTACGAAGGGTGAGGGAAAAACGTCTATTCGGGGTGAAACAAGTAATTGTATACCGAGTAGATGGAGGCTGTCGCGCGCCGTTCGATGCTCGAGGCCAGGGACGTCAAGACAAGAGAAGCGTGGAGGGGAAGGGCCTGGAAAAGGGATTTTGGGTGCTGAGGGTGTTTTGACGCCCTAATGGAGGCGGCCTAAATCCACCGGGTGGCTTATGTAGTGCCAAGGACGTAAAAGAAGTGATCGGGCTCAGTTCTATGTTAAACAACAAGACGAATGGTGAACCGGTGGAGTGCCTAAAGTAGACGATGACGGTGAATGGGTCGAGGCGAGATTGCATAGCCGAAATCGAATGAACTATGGGAAATCTAGAGGGCACCAGCAAGGCGGGGAAAGATAGGCAGTGGGCCAGAACGGTGAGAGCGCAAGGAGAGAGTCGTTGTGAGAATAGAAGGGCGGCCGAATGCCGGGGAAGCGGAGCAACAGCCAAGAGATGGATTGCCTTGTTTAGAGATAAGATAAGCCGGGGAGTCGTCGGGAGATTGCCGCACTAGGGAAGTAGACACCGGCCGGAGTAACTAAGCCTGATGCATTCAAACTCCGACACACCCGCAGTTCGTCGTCCCCTTTGCTACAATGACGCGCGTCGGGTGCGTATATCAGCCTCGATTACTCTTCCGTTCTCTATTCTTTTCCCCCTTCCATCTTCCTCCCCCACATAATCCCCAATGCCAGACATGTCCGCTATTCTTAACCCGCAACAAAGGCAGTTTAACCCGTATGCCGAAAATGGCGGCACAATCCTCGCCATCGCAGGCGCTGACTTCACGGTCATTGCCGGCGACACCCGCCAAAGCGAGGGTTACAGCATCCAGACCCGCTATGCCCCCAAGGTTTTCAGATTGTATGCTATACACCTTGCAATTTCGCATCGTGCTGATGCGTCCCTTTCAGGACCGACCGGGCTGTACTCGCAGTCAATGGCTTCGCTGCCGACGGCAATATGTTCGTGAAAAAGGTCAAGCAACGACTCGAGGTACTTCCCCCTCCCCCTACCCTGGGGCTGTTGTTCATTCCGATGTTCCAGTGGTATCGGCATGCTCATGCAAAGGACATGCCTCTACGCGCGATAGCGCGTTTAATCCAAACGATGCTCTACGCGCAACGCTTCTTCCCATACTATGTTTACAACATTCTTGGCGGCATCGAGGAAGACGGTAAGCTCATTTTGTTGGCCCCTGCCAAGCATGCACTCACTCCCGCATTCCTTAATATGCAGGTACAGGCGCCGTTTATTCCTTTGATCCCGTGGGATCCTATGAACGCGAGACATGTCGTGCCGCGGGAGCGGCACAGTCCCTCGTACAACCTTTCCTCGATAACCAGGTGAATATACCGTTGTCGAAATGATTGCCCTACACCGCGCGACCCGCCCCCTCCATTCCGTCTCTCCGATCTCTTCCCGAAAATTTTCCGGACCTCTTGCTAACTCCGTCCTTCTCGATAAGATCTACTTCAAGAACCAGACACCTGCGCAGGCTTCGCCACACCCGGCACACTTGCCTTTACCAGATGTTCTGTCTATCGTGATCGACTCGTTCACCAGCGCAACGGAGCGTCATATCGAGGTACGCTTCCATTCCCCAACCATCCCCGTTGATGACCATATCGATCACGTCCCACTTGCCAGGTTGGCGATGGCCTAGAGATTTATATCGTTTTGGCGAAGGGACGGACCTTACCCGACGCGGTAGCGGGTCTACGACCGCAGGAACTTCCTTCAGCAGCTGATGGTGAGAGGGTGTTTGTACTGAAACGAGATTTGAAGAAAGACTAGTCCTTTGTATAATACTATCCCACTGGTTCTTTGCAATCACAATGGACCGCCACTGGCCTCCGTTCACATCGTCATATTGTTTGTTAATAACTAGTGTCATGTATTCTTTGTTGGCGCATGGGCAATTGCTTGGCATATGACTGTGTGTGAGCCTGTGAGGCCGTGGGTGTTGCCACGCCGGGTTGGGAAGGAGACCCAAAACAGGAACAAACTCAACCCGTCCTCTGGCAGCGCAGTCATTATTTACTGATCTTCACCTCGTCCACGTCCTCCTCGTCGCCACGCGCACTCGCGTCCCCCTCAAGCCCTCAAGACCACTCATTTTTCGTTGGCCTGCGAGTGCAAAGAAAACCGTTCCTCCTTTCCCTCTATTAATACCCTGGCTCTCGGCTTTCCCATGTTTGTCAGCTCTCTCGCTCTCCTAGCCCTCGCGACCATCCCTGCCCTCGCGCAGTACGACTCGGCACACAATGCCACTCCCATTGGCGGAACATGGGCGTCAGGTTCAAAGAACGTTATCACTGGTTCTGTGCGTATTGTGTGTCCGCGTTCTTGCACGAGCAGTCGTTCACTGGTGGGAATTGGAATAGTCGTTCGTAAATCCTGCCAACCTCAGCTTCAACTATCCCCGGACGACAGGCATCTCCTTTTCTTTGTGCGTAAACTCTTCTCTTTTCGAAAATGACCAAAAATTCGATTGATGTTCATCCCCTTTTAGCACTGAAGACGGGTTCTATGAGATTGCACGATACCGGATGTCTGGCAATGGTGAGTATCCACAGTTCGCTGCCTCGATATATCCTCTCCTACGCTCAACTGTCCACTTATAGGCTCAGCTCCCCAATGCATCACCGGTGTCATGAACTGGACCCATGGCAAATTTACATATAATTCCAATGGGTCGTTGACCATGTACCCATTTGGCGACGGCTTCCAGCAGATCCAGGCGCCATGTTCCGCGACCTCCAATTTCTTGGAGAATTACAACGACACGGAGCTATACCAGTTGTGGCAAATTTTCGTAGATGCAACCGACGGGCCCAAGCTCCACATCTTCCAGTTTGATGGATCCCCACTTCCGCCCATGTTCCAAGTCTCCACAACGCCAAACATGCTCCCCACACAGCCACTACGCAATGTCTCCACTCCCTCGTCGTCATCGTCTAGCGTTTCGAAACGCTCGACCAACGACGCACCGCCCGTCGGCCGGTGGGCAACTGCGAGTATCACCGCAGTAGGAGGGTTACTTGGCGGTGCACTGCTCGTTTTGGCCTAGGTGTGGTGAGCACAGTTGGGAGCCGCGGCGCGGGTTTTGAGCGGAGGCTGGGTAGATTCCAAAGCATACACGCGGACTTGGGAGCAGACACTTTGCCCGAACGATTTTCTAAATGCACAACCAGTACAGTATACTTCCCGTTTCCTACGTTTACCCCGTTTACCCCTTCCCCCTCACGATACCCGATCCGTCGGAGAAACACGCTCCTTTGTTTTTTATGTTCATTCCACTGCGTGAATGAACGCTCTGTTGGTCGGTGGCTCGCACTCGAAACGCAACGCCTCATAATGGCGGCAGCAGGATACATAGCAAGCATTTCTCCTTTGACCTTCCTCTTGTTTATAACCTTTTCTTTGCGCTTACTGGCGTGCTGTGATCTGGGCGGGGTTACCTTTGTGTTGAGTATGCTTGATACATTACTTTATGGGATTACCGCCTGGCGTTGGTGAAAACGACTGTAATGTATTTTCGGTTATGGTTTTAACACGGTATATAATTAACACCGCCTGGGGTTGAGCCCGATCGCGTCAAGTAGCACCATCCTTATCTCATCGAAGTGCCAGCGGGGCAGAGTTCCAGTGTTCGACTCATTTTGCTTCTCATGTTCCCATTACATGGCCCCAGTCACGGTCATGTTGTGTTTTCACGTCGACGGACGAAAAACTCCTCGAAGCTCGAACAGTCGAAAGGGGCCGGGCACGCGTGTGCCGCAGTCGTGCGATGGTCGGGCCCACGGAGGAGTACCAAAGTGACCGAACTTTTAGCATTGTCCTTCTTTTTCTGCTTGGTTATTGTTATTCTGTAAGACGATGTCCTCGGCGCGAGTACTGTAATGATGCATCGTGACGATGATTCTTCTGGTGAATAGTTTAGGGTCATTCCGCCGCCTAGCTAGCGTGCGCTAGAGGGGTGTCATGGCTCGACGTGATGACTGTCGGAACATAAAGGTGATAGAACACACGGAGGGGGCTCGACAGGGCGAAGGAAGACCTCTACTGATGGTATGCACCACAGCACCGGTATCACTGCTCGGTAGGTGAGTCTCCTCGAGCAGCAGCTACGTGGGCGATCGGACGATGACCGTGGGGCCACTCTGCCTGCCATAAGATCCGAACGAGGGTCACGCACGTATTACTTTGCTACTCAAAAGCGAAACTCCCGTATCCGAGTCAGAGTCAGCGGTCGGTCGGCATCGCGTTGCACTACTACCTGACGGCCTGGAGAGAGCGTGTTATCAAGAAAGAAAGAAAAAGAACAAGAAAACATACATACGCGCCCGTCGAATTGGAACCACCGGAATTAAGTCAACGCGATAAACATCGCGCGCGCACGCATCGCAGGGCAGGAACGGGTGTGCGCGCGGCCATACTGCCATAGACGCAGGTACGCATGCACGGTCGCACACTCAGTAGTGGTCGTGGCCCCTGAATCGTGCTTCGCTCGAAGGAAGAAAGCTCTGCCCCATGGGGCCGCCGCAAATCAGAAAGAGATCGAGCCAAGAGGGCAATTGTTACGGTATGCCCGCGCCGCAGGCCTTCTTCCTCTATCCCCACTCGCTCCGGAAGAAGGGGTTGGGGAGACGTTGTTGGCTCGGTTCCGTTCCGTGCGCGAGGCGCGCAGTCATTCAGTTGGCGCGGCAATTTGTCCCTCCTGTCATCTACGCGGGCAAAACTCGCTTCTCCAGACGCAATACAGCGCACGAAGAGCGGACGTGTAACGAATCGAGTGAACGAAGGAAAGAACAGAACGAGTGAATGAATGGATTCCCCGACGGATTAGCGCGAGAGTACAGGTTCTGAGTCAGGGACGCCCACACTAGCCTCGTCAGATTTGAGCATGTATCGTTCTTTGCGTCCGTGGTACAAGTGCCGCATACTTACTATATCGAATGAGCGATTGGCGTCACCTGTTCACCGTAACGGTATCTCTTTCTCCGTGTCTTTCTGTGTTTTTCTTCTGCCACACAGAGATAGGTGTCACGCGCCTCCTTGCTCGGTAAACACTGAGAGTACCGTGCTAGTGCACTGCATGCAAAGCAGAGTTTTCAGTCAAATAAAACCCATAGAAAACTCTGTGAGGTGTTAACCACTTATCAGAGTTTATATTATTGAAAAACTTTGGAAAAAAAAGTTTAAATTTTATTTGGGCTACTGGGCCACCACCAAAAAAGAGGTAAACTCTTTTTTCTCCTCAC
>Ga0137385_10005029_pt1 | contig 11575 bp, 8 predicted proteins | sample SagtaG_FD_104921 | JGI IMG/M metagenome (GOLD analysis project Ga0137385, IMG submission 104921) | Vadose zone soil microbial communities from Sagehorn Ranch, Mendocino, California, USA - Sage2_R_80_16 metaG | ecosystem: Environmental > Terrestrial > Soil > Vadose zone | place: USA: California...
AAGTACAGCTCTAGCATGGAAGGTATGAATCTCTCCCGTACGAATCTCAAGCGCGGCAACACCGCAAGCCCGCCCGTCATTCAACAACAGGTCCAGCACCAGGTATTCGTTGAAGAAGCGTACCTGGTTTTTGATCGCATTCTGGTACATGGTCTGAAGCATCATGTGTCCGGTGCGATCGGCGGCATAGCAGGAGCGGCGGACAGGGCCTTCACCAAAGTTGCGGGTATGTCCGCCAAAGCGCCTCTGATCGATACGTCCATCAGGGGTGCGGTTAAAAGGCAGGCCGCGATGCTCCAGTTCGTAGATGGCATCGATAGCGTCACGCGCCAGGATTTCGGCGGCGGGTTGATCAACCAGGTAGTCGCCGCCTTTGACGGTGTCGTACATGTGCCATTTCCAGTGGTCTTCTTCCGTGTTGCCGAGAGCAGCCGCCACGCCTCCCTGGGCTGCTCCAGTGTGGGAGCGCGTAGGATAGACCTTGCTGAGCACCGCAACGCTGGCGTTTGGCAGTTGCATTGCAGCCATCAGGCCGGCACCTCCGGCACCAACGATGACCACATCAAATTTATAGTACATAGTATGTCCTCGCTTTTAGACACGATAACGAATATGACAAAGGGGCGCAGAGCGACCACGTGCTCGATAAATCGGCACTCTACCGGTCGCCCCTACCCAACCTACGTCAGATCGTTCGTCGTGCCTGGTAGGGGCGACCACGTGACATGCTGGATAAATCTCTTACCTCTCCCCCGGAGAGGGTGCTCTACAGATAAATCTCTTACCTCTCCCCCAGAGAGGGTGCTCTACCGGTCGCCCTCCTGACATGTTCACTTGCCGACACACTTCGCGCCGAGGTCTGCAACGGGCTGGAAGGTGATCAGCGTAATGGTACCCCACATAAAGAACACCAGAACTAAGGTTCCGACGGTAGATTGTAAGAAGAGTCGCAGTCCGCGACCGCGTACATAGTCATCGATAACGATACGTAAACCGTTCATGCCATGTGTTAGGGCCAGGGCAAGCAATAGCCAGTCGTAGAGTCGCCAGAGTGGGTTGGCATAGCGCATGGCGACGAACTGGTAGCTTGTGCAAGAGACATCGGTGGTCACATGCGTGAGTAGCAGGTGAATGACAACAAGAAAGATAATCGCTATCCCACTGACGCGGAAGAAATACCAGGAGAAGGTCTCAAATCCTCCACCGGCAGGGCGTGGGCCATATCCAGTCGAAATACGCATATCAGTCAGTGCTCCTTCCTTCTTTACTTCCGGCCTACTTGCCCAAACCGACAGTAGGGAGGTTGAAGACGGGTGCAATCACAAAGTAGCCCATGGGGACGAAGCAGAGAATGGTGAGCACCATGACGGCTGCAAACATGGCCCCCTGATAGCGTACAGCCTTCGGCCAGAAGTCGATCAGGATGATGCGTATACCATTGAAGCCATGGTAGAAGACGGCAGCGATGAGTGCCAGCGAGATGACACGGACAGGCGCGAGGCCGAAGAGGGCAATGCCTTCATTGTAGACTTTAGGCCCGAAGCCCAGGAGAGAGATGTCCACGATATGGACAAGCAGGAATAAGAGAATACCGAGTCCACTGATGCGATGCAGCAGCCAGGACCACATACCAGATTGACCGCGATACATATTACTCCTCAATTTCTGCATGAATGGAGGCGGGAGATAGTGGACCGGAGGCAAAGAACCAGGGGAACTATTCCCCACCAGGATATCTGCACCCCATCCCAGGCGACCACGTGACGTGCTGGATAAATCCGCACTCTACAGATACATCTCTTACCTCTCCCCCAGAGAGGGTGCTCTACCGGTCGCCCCTACCATACCACGGATCGGCTTGCAAAGTTCTACGCTGTAGAGTGCCGATTTATCGAGCACGTGGGTGCCGATAGTGTAATAAAGAAGCCTGCCTCTGCCCTTGCTTCTTCCTGCCTCTATTTCGTTTGGTTGTATTTGTATTATACGTCACTGTAGAGGAAGGCGCAAAGGTGGGTAAGGTTAAGGGCTGGTTGGTTGTGACATTTGTGACCATTGTGTCAGTTGTGCCAGGACATTTTCATTACGGTTTCAAAGTTTTGGTAGTTGAAGGTTGAAGTTGTGACTATTGTGACTGATGGATCAGATGTCTTGATTATGGGTTCAAAGTTTTGGTGGTTGAGGTTGTGACTGTTGTGACTCGTGACAGGGGTATTCTTTCTGTTTGCCTGAGATGTTTGTTGGGAGAGAGAGAAATGCTCTCTGGTTGCTTGTTTATATGGAGTATAGCATGAGTTGGGGGGAAAAACAAGGGATTCGCCCGAAAAACCAGGAGTTCGCTCACCTGATTAAACTTGAACGAGGCAATTACAAATGTCCAGAAAGTACCCCGTACCAAAAAGTCCTATACAGATAACATAGATCCATTTCCCCCTAGAGGTCAGAAATCTTCTCTTTCAGGTGCACGGTTCGAGTTTGTTGTGTTCCTCTGCCAGAACACCTCTGAACAGTGCGAACTCTGTGAGAGCTTCCGTTTATTTAGAACAGCAGCCTTTCAGTGTGTGTACGAACATTTCTTGCTCTGTAAAGAAAGTTAGAGATATTTGTCAAGACCCAGGAGCATTCTTGTGTTCATTGGATTTGTTAGAGCCTGGATGGTCGGTTCTCGTTTCATTCCTGGGAATGAAGAGAAATGGCTATGCGGGTCTGTGTAGGGGCAGCCACGTGCTCGATAAATTGGCACTCTACTGGTTGCCTGGGCGCTCTCTCTTATAGAGCGGGTGTCTACGGGAGAATACTATGCGACGGAACCTTGTACGGAATCTCCTCTTTGTATTTGCCGCTCTACTGTTGATTGGAGTCAGTCTAATCGCTGCCCGTATGGTAGTGCGTGCAGACCTCAATCCTCGTGTTACTCTCAGTGGTCAAACAGTGCCGCTCGTGCAGCAAGCCCAGCTCTTGCAGGCGACGGACACAAATCAGCAGCTCCAACTCTCCATTGGTCTCAAGTTGCGCAACTCGGCAGAACTGGATAGCCTGTTAAACGCAATCTCCGATCCTCAATCACCGCAATACCATCACTACCTGACTCCTGAGCAGTTCGACCAGCTATTTGCTCCCACACCCGACCAGGTGCAACAGGTAGTAGCGTTTTTGCAGAGTCAGGGATTGACTGTCACGAATATAGCCTCAGATAGTCTGCTCATCGACGCTACAGGTTCTGTCGGCCAGGTCCAGCAGGCATTTCAGACCCAGATCAATAATTATCAATCAGGCGACCATACCTTCTATGAAAACGCAACACCGCCTACTATCCCGGCATCGCTCAGCCAGATCATCGTCTCAGTTGGTGGACTGGATAACAACATGCACTATCATCCACTCTATCATCAATTCCCCAGTTCGCATCAGCAGAAGCCTGCTACCAGGTTAGCGACGCCAGGCGGCTATGGCCCAAAGCAGCTGGGGGATGCCTACGGTGCCACACCATTGCAGGGACTTGGAAGTGGAAACCTGGGAGATGGTCAGACCGTTGCTGTCTTTGAGTTAGATGGGTATCAGCAAAGCGACATTAATCAATACTTGCAGAACTACAATCTAGGGAGTCCCAGCATCACCAACGTTCTCGTCGATGGCTTCGATGGCTCTGCCGGACAGGGAGCAATTGAGGTCGAGCTGGATATGGAAGTGGTTGCGGCTCTCGCACCTCATGCCAACCAGGTTGTCTACGAAGGGCCAAACACGACGCAAGGCCTCAATGATACCTATAATGCGATTGTGAGCGACACTGTTCATAAGCCCCAGATCACAACGATTAGCTGGGGACTCTGCGAGGCGAGCACAGGCAATGCAGAGCTGGATACACTCGATGGCTTCTTCAAGAAAGGTGCTGTGCAGGGTATCTCATTCTATGCAGCCTCGGGAGATTCAGGAGCCTATGACTGCAATGATAACAACCTGGCGGTAGATTCTCCGGCTGATGATCCCTATATCACCGGTGTTGGCGGTACAAACCTGCAAATCAGCAGTAGTGGAAATAGCTATCAGTATGGTAGTGAGTCGGTCTGGTCGAACCCCAATGATACACAGCGCAGTCCCAGGGGTTCTGGTAGTGGTGGAGGAATAAGCAATCACTTCGCGCAGCCCAGCTGGCAGACCGGGCAGGGGACAGGGGGTAGTAATGGCAAACGACAAGTCCCTGATGTCTCAGCCGATGCTGATCCTGCGAGCGGGTACGCAGTGTATTGTACGGTGTCCAATGCAGGGTGCCCTTCCTCTGGCTGGATTACCGTTGGTGGCACGAGCGCAGCAGCCCCATTATGGGCCGGGAGCACAGCCCTGATCAATCAATACTTGCAGAGCCAGGGAAAGGGAGCTATGGGTTATGCAAATCCTGCATTGTATGCTGTCTTCAATGCCCAGCAAGCATTCCCTGCCTTCCACGATATCACGACTGGTGACAATCTCAACTACCCGGCTACCCCTGGCTATGACATGGCGAGTGGTATTGGGACGCCAAATGTCTACAACATTGCCCGCGACCTGGCAAACCTCTCTCCTACACCAACGCCAACACCAGTGCCATCGCCCACTCCAAGCCCAACGCCATCGCCAACAGCGACACCAACGACTGTACCCAGTCCAACCCCAACGGCTACTCCGACCCCACCACCACCGCCACCAGCACTCATAAAGAATGGTAGCTTTGAGAGTGGCCCGGCAGCCTGGCAGGAGTCCTCTTCTGGTGGGTATGAGCTTATCGACACTACGAACTCGCACACTGGCCTGTATAGTGCCTACTTCTGTGGGTATGGGAGCTGCGATGATCGCCTCTGGCAAGCCTTTACAGTTCCTGCGAACTATACAAAGCTCACCATTACCTACTGGTTCTATTCTGATACGACGCGGTCGACCCGGACATGCATTGATACCTTTGCCAGTCGGCTGGTAACCACATCGGGGACAACCATTCGCAACATGCAGCAGAGTTGTAACTCTAATGCAACGAATGGCTGGGTGCAGCAGACGTTTGATGTCACGGCTGATCTGGCTTCATATAAGGGAAAGCAGGTGGTGCTCTTCTTCCGTGGTACCAACGCCTCTGGTTATCTGGTCTCGGACTTCTTTGTGGATGATGTAGCGGCGACGGCACAGTAACTTCTCTCTTTGTAGGTGTAGACAAATTTGTGTGGGAGCCTGGCACCGCCCATGGGGCGGTGCCAGGCTCCCACACAAATTTGTCTACACCTACTGAGTTGCTGGTCAACGTGCTATACTTAGATTGTAAGAGCAATTTCGCCGGTCGCTCTTCCTGACGAGCGTATTTTCACACACTATTTCATCTGTAACCAGGGAAGGAAAGCTTTTTCTCCCTCCTTTGGGAACAGGCACGTATTACATGTACTACGAGGAAAATCTGTTATGATTGAATTGGATGGAGCCATATCCCCAAAGAACACACTTTTTGTCCTCCTTTGCTTCGAGGGACCAGATATCTACTCCACCGCGGGTGGTCTGGGCACCCGCGTCAGTGAGCTTAGTGAAGCTCTAGCAACACTTGGCTATACAACACACCTGATCTTTATTGGAGACCCTACCAAGCCTGCCATCGAACATCGTGTCGATGGTCGCCTGGTACTCAAACGCTGGTCACAATGGATCAGCAAATATTATCCCAATGGTGTCTACGACGGTGAGGAGCAGAAGCTCTACGACTACAACGAGAGTGTGCCTTACCATATTTATGAAGAAATCGTCCGTCCTGCGCTGGCTGAAGGTAAAATGCCCGTCATCATGGGCGAAGACTGGCATACTGCCGAAGTGACATGCCGTACATCTGACCTGCTTCACTGGTTCGGTGTGCGCCACAAGGCATTAGTGCTCTGGAACCTTAACAGCTTGATGTCACTGCACCGTATCAATTGGGGGCGCCTCAACTTCGTCACCACGATTTGTACTGTCAGTAAGTACATGAAGCACAGGATGTGGAGTTACGGAGTCAACCCGCTCGTCATTCCAAATGGCATTCCCACACGCCACCTCACTCCTGTTGACCAGAATGCTGTCACACGCCTGCAAGAGATTGCTCACCAGGGAGACCCGCGTCGCCTGTTCCTCTTCAAAATTGGTCGCTTCGATCCTGACAAACGCTGGATGATGGCGATTGAAGCTGCGGCTCGCCTGAAGTATAGTGGGCACCCCGTCACAATTTTTGTGCGTGGGGGTATCGAACCCCATGGGCGCGAAGTACTGCAGCATGCCTATCAGTTGGGTCTGCATATTCGCGATATCGAAGCCAGGCGACCGAACCTGGAGCAGTGCCTGGACCTCGTGGCGAATGCTGGTCCGGCTGATATCTATAACCTGCGCTTCTTCCTTCCCGAAGAATTTGTGCGTACCATCTACAATGCCGCAGATGCGACCCTGGCAAACAGTGGACATGAACCCTTTGGGCTCGTCGCACTCGAAGTCATGGCGGCAGAAGGTATCGCCGTGACTGGTTCCACTGGCGAGGATTATGCCATCTCTTTCGAGAATGCCATTGTCACTGAAACCGATGATCCCGATGAAATTGTTGGTTACCTGCTGCATTTGCGTCGTAACCCGGAAGAGCAAGAGCGTATTCGCTGCGCTGGTCGTCGTACAGCGGAACAGTTCCTTTGGGATCAAGTAATCGAAAACCTGGTAGGGAAGTTGGAGTTTCTGGCGCGAAAACAGAATATATCGCTGGCTTGAGAGGAAAGAAACGATCATGGTTGCAGACCTGGCGATCTATACCGTAGTGCATCAGCCGCGTCGCCTGAAGTTGCCTGCGCAGCCGATCCCGCGAGGGGCCTCAATTGAGGACATTGTCCGTTGTATATTCGATGAGCGCATGAACGAACGCTACTTCAGGAAAGTTGCGCAGTATTGCTACTATCCTGCTACACGCCTATTTTTGGACCTCGTGCGGCAGGGCATGCAGCTTTCTATCGGTTTCTCCCTCTCCTTCTTGCGCCAGGCCGAAGCCTGGGATCCGGCACTGCTGGATCTTTTCCGCGAACTGGTAGCCGAGGAGAACGTTGAGCTTATCGGTGTCGAGCCGTACCACAGTTTCCTGTTTTTGCTCGATCTGCCGATGTTTGTCTCGCGGATGCAGGGGATGGTGGATGAGATAGAGCGTATTTTTGGCAAGCGACCTGTTGTCACCGATACCACCGAGATGTGTATGTCGGCAGACCTTTACGATGCACTGGACAGCGCCGGTTTTCGTGGTGCCCTTATGGATGGGCGTCCCTGGGTCATGGGCTGGCGCGAGAGCACCCACCTCTATCGCTATAGCGATGAAGAGCCGTATCCGTTTCCCATAGAGGGAAAGAAAACTCCAGCAGGTACGCGCGGCAAACGCACACAAAAGCTGCTACCTGCTAAAGAACGCGAGTCTGGTCCCTATCTGCTCACACGCCACCTGGAGTTGAGCGACGATGTTGGCTATCGCTTCTCAAATCAGGGCTGGTCCTCCTACCCGCTCTACGCGGATACCTATGCCAGCTGGATTGCTAACACCTGGGGAGATTTCCTCTTGCTCGGTTGGGATTTTGAGACCTTCGGGGAACACCACCGCGTGGATAGCGGCATCTTCGACTTCATGCGTGCCTTACCTGGCGAACTTGCCCGCCGAGGTGTGACCACTCGTACTCCCAGTGCCCTGATTGAACGCTATAAAGACCCTGAGCGTGTCTATCACCTGCCGCTGCCGGTCTTCCCAACCACCTGGGCTGGTAGTGGCGGCATGGAGTTTTTCCTTGGCAACAGCGCTCAGCAAGCCATTTTCCAGCTCATGGGCCACGTTTATGGCCTGGCAAAGTTGACGGAGCATCCCGACCTGCTCGATCTCGCCATCTGGCTGGCACAGTCCGACAACCTGCACCTCATTCAGTGGTTTGGACGCAGTGGGCCAGAAGCAGAAGTCTCCGCCTACTTCACACCGAATGAGTGGTGGTCGCTGGGACCGAACGGTGTGATCCATGAACAGCAGCAGGTGTATCTCAATGCTCTGCATGCCATGGAGCCATACCTTCCCCCTCGCTTGATTCGGCAGGCCAGACGCAAAGGTCCAGCCAGGCCGCGCCGCAAAAGGGAAGTAGAGCCTGAGTTGGAAATGAGCTATATGGCAAGGAGAGCATAAATCAAAGAGAGCGATGGCATACAGGGCGACCGTTCATGCGGTCGGCCTGTATGCCATCGCTCTCTTTGATTTATAGGGAATGAGCTACAGGACTTTTAGCGGATGTCATCAAAGAACTGGCTGAATTGACAGCTAAAACCTGGGAGATAGGGTGATTGGATCAGGCCATCTTTCGTCAGGGTACTATGAAAGGTGAGCGTAGCGCCATCCTGTCGGTAGATGTCCAGACGGCGTTCTATCCAACTGACAATCCAGTATTCCAGGACTCCTTGATGTGCATAAAGCTGAAGTTTGGCTTCGCGGTCTCGGCGTTCGTTGGCTGGCCCAGGGGAAAGAATTTCTACGACTAACTCCGGGGCGGCGTGATACTTTCCATCTGGATGTACTGCTTTGGCTCCCCGTTCTTTGCTCATCCAGATCACATCTGGCACGACATCGTTATCTTCTCCAAAAATCAGACCAGGGGTGGTGATGGCTGTTCCTGCTTGGGTTTGGCGACTCCATACTTGAAGCAATTCCCATATTCTGTCGCCAACCAGTTGATGATAATTGCTGGGTTGTTTTGACACGTACAACTCTCCATCAATGATTTCATAGCGGTTGCTGTCGTCTGGGAGCATTTCCAGGTCTGCTGATGTCCATTTTGAGGTTTTCATTTTGGTTCCTTTTGTTCGATGAGTGGCTACTAACTCTATGTATCATACTAGCATTGAGAGCATTATACCATAGGGTTGTTGCGAGCATCGGCACCTCTCCTTTTCTTTCAACAAGTAGCTTGCTCTATGCTCTCAGTGAACATATCCAATTGGTCTCTTATTCAACTGGTGAGCCAGAGACCGCGCTGGCGAGTCAGTCCAAATCAATTGCGACCCAGTGTGCTACTGGAGGCTCTGCGTCATCTGCAGCTGGTCGGCCTGGCTGCCAGTATGCCCATCAAGGCAGGGGAAGACCTGCTTCAACGCCGCTACTGGCGTGCCCCTACCTTCGATCGATAGGAGTTGAGGAGGGTGGCAACCCTCCTCTCGTTACCTTACAGGACAGCCGGACTCTTGCACCAATTCCTGCCACGCTGCCCGCTGATAAAAGAAGTTCGGTTTGAGGACCGTGTTCTTGTAGCGAGTAATATGGAAGATCGGGCAGGCCGAGCCGGAGAGAGGGGGGACGATCCACCCCCAGTGGGCCGGCACCGTTCGTCCCGCTCGCTTTTCCTGCTCGTCATGTAACAGAAATTGTCGAGATGCGGTATGGTGATCGACCATCGTGACTCCATTCCTGGCGAAGGAGTGTAAGACCGCAACGTTCAGTTCGACCAGCGCGCGATCTTTCCACAGGCTACGGTCAGAGTGGGTGTCGAGACCCATCTGGTTCGCAACCACGGGCAGCAGGTTGTACCGGTTGACGTCGCCGAGATTGCGTGCTCCAATCTCCGTCCCCATGTACCACCCGTTGAAGGGGGCAGCCGGGTAGGAAATGCCGCCGATCTCCAGGCGCATATTGGAGATCACTGGCAGAGCATGCCACTTGAGGCCGAGTTCGGCGAACCAGGCATAGTCGGGGTGGCTCAGCGGCACCTCAAGCACCACATCGCCTGGCAGATCAAAGAGCCTGGGATGCTGATGGGGCAGCTGAATGACGAGAGGAAGGATATCAAAGGGAGTACCCGCTCCCCCTTTCCATCCCAGGCGCTGGATCATGGCGGTCAGTTCTGCATGCAGCGGGTCACCGATGATCGAGCCATCGCTTTGACGGTAGCCCGCATAGCGGATGAGCTGGGGATTCCAGAGGTGGATGCCTGGTTGCCCAGGAGCTTGTGGTGCGAAAACAGTGATGGTCGAGCGTATCTTCCCGCCATTCGTCGCGAAACGGAGGTGCTCGACGAGCGCTTCGAAGATTTCCTGAGCTGTCTCAAGGTGGCGCATATCGCGCACCTCCAGAGTTTTCCAGTGGAGCCGTCCAATGCAACGCGTATTGTTCCTCCAGGCCACTTTTGCTCCGTAGGCCAGTTCATCGTAGGTGTGCCAGTAGGTGCCAGTCTGGGCGATCTCAGCTTGCACATGAGCAAACCGTGGAGCATAGGCACCAGGTGTCGCCGTTTCATGATGGAACAGGCGTAGATAGGCTTCGGCTTCTAGGAAGAGTTCTTGCGGGTCGTTGATTGCGAGGTGCTGCTGCGCCTGGGTCTTCCCGTTGGAGGCAGGCTGGTTGGTAGATTGTTCTGCGAGATCCATTGTTGATAGAGATGATATAGGTCCATGCTTCCCCCTTTGTTCATGTTCCACCAGACAAGACGTTGCTTGAAAGCTTCGGTAACGCCTATAGTACTGTTCTTCGATGCAAGCGAGAGAGGATGGTCAGTAACTTGGAAGCTTCTCGGTTGAGAAGTGGTTAAGATATGGTTAAGATTTTGGGAGTTTCGTCCTATTTATAACCGCCTCATGCTCAAAAAATTGACGGGTTTCAGTCTATTTATGTAGACTGACTTGCGGCACAGATAAACGTTTCTTTGTAGAAGGCCAATTCATTGGCCTGTAGCAACGAGGTAGTTATGCAAAATACTCGCCCACTTCCGCCAGAGTTACAACCCGATCTCACTCAGATGTTTATGATGGAAGGAGAGCAAGCGCAGGATGTAGGAGCACAATTGACTGCATCCGCTCCAGGAGTGACATCCCCACTGATTATAAATGCACCAGTTATTTTATTTACAGGTAGTCATCCGGCAGTGACTGCAAATTTGCAAGGCGACCAAAAAGGTTCGTCTTCTCTACTTCAATCTACCGCGCCATCGCTCACCAGCGCTTTACAGGCCACTCTGGCCACTCAGACCACGGCTCATCTTGTGGTAATTCCAGGCTCAGGCAAACGCAAACCTGCCCGGCAAAGGAAGCGAGAAAAAGCTACTTTTAAACGACGTATGAGTCCACGTCTGCGTCAGAGTATCGTCCTGCTCAGTATCCTGACGGTAACCGTGATGACACTGCTCTCCCTGGCTCCGTTGGCGAATGGAGAGGGTACGTCTCCATTCTTTAGTGGCATCGGAAGGTTGTTGAGTATGCAGTTCGCCAATGGGCAGATCGCCGCGCATACTCAGGATCAGAGAGTGGCTGCCCCTGTGCAATCGGGTCCGCCCCCAATGACTCTACCGAAGAGTCAATATGTTGCTATTGCTCAGCAAGATGCTACTGATGCCGGTATCTCGCCAGTCTATTTTGTGCGACAGATTAATGAGGAGAGTGGCTTTAATCCGAATGCGATCTCCCCTGCTGGAGCAGTAGGTATCGCGCAGTTCCTGCCGAGCACGGCTGCTGGCCTGGGTATCAATCCCTGGGATCCTATCCAGTCGCTACGTGGTGCTGCTCGCCTGATGGCAAATTATGCCAAAAATTATGGTGGAGATTATGCCAAGGCTCT
>Ga0137385_10005031_pt1 | contig 11572 bp, 13 predicted proteins | sample SagtaG_FD_104921 | JGI IMG/M metagenome (GOLD analysis project Ga0137385, IMG submission 104921) | Vadose zone soil microbial communities from Sagehorn Ranch, Mendocino, California, USA - Sage2_R_80_16 metaG | ecosystem: Environmental > Terrestrial > Soil > Vadose zone | place: USA: California...
CAGGCGGTCGGGGCCTGCGCAGCGATCGGTCGAGGCCGGGGTGGTTCAGACCTCGTTGGCGCTGGGTCAGACCTGGATGCGGCTCGTGCGGGTTTCGCTGTGTGTCGCCGTGAGCCGGGGGGCCGTTTTTTTGGGCTCAACGAACGGGACCGGGTGGTTCGCTCCCGGTTTCCCGGTTTGTCACCGGATCGAGTGATCTTGGACCGCGAACTTTGTCGATCTTACCAGGTCAGACCAGGTCCCAGCGGGATGCGGTGAGCCGCAGGCGGGCCAGAGCCCTGTGCTGCGCGACCCGGACCGCGCCGGGAGTTGAGCCGACCGCTTCCGCCGTCTCTTCTGCGGACAGGCCTACCACCACGCGCAGTACGAGGATCTCGCGCTGCTTCGCCGGGAGTACCTGGAGCAGCTCGGCCATCCGGGCCGTGGTCTCGTCGCGCATCGCGCGCTGTTCGGGGCCTGCCTCCAACTCGGGCTCGTCCGGGACCTCGGCTACCGGCTCGGCGCGGTTGCGGGCGGCAGCGCGGTGGGCATCCGCAACTTTGTGTGCGGCGATGCCGTAGACGAACGCCAGGAACGGACGCCCCTGGTCCCGGTAGCTCGACAACGCCGTGAGCACCGCGAGGCACACTTCCTGGGCTACGTCGTCCGCCGACGCGAACGAGCGCTCCTGGCGACCGACCCTGGCGCGGCAGTAGCGCACCACCAGCGGGCGGACGTAACCCAGCAGTCGGTCCACCGCCAGCCGGTCACCCATCACGGCAGCGGCCACGGTAAGTGCCAGGTCGTCGCTGTCTACTGTGGACGTAATGATTGGGTCAAGAACTTGCGCGTCCGTCGCGCGATGTAGAGCTACCGTCAGCGGCTCGCTGACAACAAGTTCGGTCATTCCGGCCCCCCACCTCACCGAACGATACCCCCGGCCCCAACCGGCGCATTCGTTCTCGCGCACCCGGCCTCGGCTGTGATCCACAACTGCGGCACACCACCGGCAACCGGTGTCGCTCCGAAGAGGACACCCGCCGGCGGATTCTGAGCGGTCATGGACACCACCTCTAGCTTGCCACAGCCGACGATGTCGCCTGTCGGGCGTCACAGAGAGTACCAACCCAGAGGATGGCAGGCCAGCGCTACTGACGGGGAACGTCGTTGTGTCGCGCCGATTTGGGTTCCTTGTCCGAGGGAATCCAGGTTACGGCTACCGAGTCTCCACAAGTGGCCACATTTCGTCGGACATTGACATTGACATTTGCCCCGACAACGACGGGCCACAGGTATTGTCGATCTTCCGATCCTGACATCAACGCGTGTCGGCTCGGTCATGTTCCGTAATGGCGATAATGTCAAACGATCGTGGCATGATCCACGATCGCCGATCGGGTGACCATTGGCGCCGAGCCGATCACCAGCAGTGTACAAGCGGCTCTCACAGCAAGCTAACAGCGGATCTTGAGGTTGCTCGCACCTTCGCCGGTCACGCTGCACGAATGAGCACGCCTGACGCGGCGACCGTCCTGGTCGTGGACGACGAACCGAACGTCCGTGACCTGCTCAGCGCGACACTGCGGCTGAGCGGGTTCAACGTGCACACCGTCGGCGACAGCGCGGCGGCGCTGATCGTGGCCGGCGCCTATCCGCCGGACGCCATGGTCCTGAACGCGGTCCTCCCCGACGGGGACGGCTTCGCGCTGGCCCGCAGGCTGCGCAACGGGCACGACAACGTCCCGGTCCTGTTCCTGGCCGCGCGGGACTCGGTCGCCGAACGCATCGCCGGGCTCACCGCAGGCGGCGACGACTACGTGACCAAGCCGTTCAGCCCGGAGGAGATCGTGCTGCGGCTACGCACGATCCTGCGCCGCGCATCGGGCCGCAACGACGGCCACGTCACCTACGCCGACCTGACCCTGGACGAGGACGCACACGAGGTGCGCCGCGCAGGCCGGATCGTGGAACTCTCACCGACCGAGTTCAACCTGCTGCGCTACCTGATGGTCAACGCGGAGAAAGTCGTCAGCAAGACGCAGATCCTGGACCGCGTCTGGAACTACGACTACGACGGCGACAGCCGCATCGTGGAGTCCTACATCAGCTACCTACGCAAGAAGATCGACAGCCAGGGCCGCCGCCTGATCCACACAATCAGAGGCATCGGCTATACGCCGCGTTGAATTGGCTCGCTCCGCTCGCGGGCCAGCCGCCTTTACGCGGTGTCTTCCCTACGCTCCACTCCGCGCCGCTGGCGCGTCGCTGCACTCCGCTCCGGGAAGACACCGCGACGGCTGGCCATGTATAGGAGTCGCTTCGCTCCCTTATTTTCTTTGCCGTTGGGCTGAACGCGTGACGGCCTTGGGTGAACTGTGCAGGTCCTTGGCCTTGCCTGGCGCCTGCGCACGTCCTGGGCTTGCGCCGGGTGGGCGTGAACCTGGAGGCTCGGCAGGCTTGCCGCGCGAAATCGGGTGGCGGGCGAACGGGAGGGAGATCCCATCGGCATGACCGACAGCCTCGTCCTCGGCGCGGGTGGCCGCGCTTCGCATTTCTCCCGCCGTCCCACTCAGGTGCCTGTGGCGGCTCCGGCTACGGTGCCGGACCGGATCCGGGAGTTCCTGGACCGTGTCGCGCCGCCGACGCCCTGCCTCGTTGTCGACCTGGACATCGTGCGGGATCGCTTTCTCGGCGTCCGCGCCGCGCTGCCGACGGCCCGGATCTGCTACGCGGTCAAGGCGAATCCGGCGCCCGAGGTTATCGCCCTGTTGGCCGAACTGGGCTCCGACTTCGATGTCGCCAGTACCGCCGAGATCACGCTCTGCCTTGCGAATGGCGCCCGGCCCGAATCCCTGGCCTATGGCAATACCATCAAGAAACCGGCGGACATCGCGTTCGCGCACCGGCACGGCGTCACGTTGTTCACCACGGACAGCCTTGGTGATGTCGAACACATTGCCCGGCAGGCACCCGGCGCGCGGGTGTTCTGCCGGGTGCTGGTCGAACCACCGGGCGCGGCGACCCCGTTCGGGCGCAAGTTCGGCTGCGACGAACAGATGGCCTGCGACATTTTGTTGCGTGCGACCGAAATCGGCCTGCGCGCGCACGGCGTCTCGTTCCACGTCGGGTCGCAGCAGACCGACCAGGACGCCTGGCGCGGCGGGATCGAGCAGGCGGCGCGGATCGGCCGCCGCCTCGCCGACGCGGGCGTCGAACTGCCGATGATCAATCTCGGTGGCGGCTTCCCGGTCCGGTATCGGACCGACGTGCCCACCATCGCCGACTGCGTGGCCGCGATCCGACACCGCCTCGCCGAACAGTTCGGTGACCGGCCGCCCAGCCCGCTGATCGAGCCCGGTCGGGCCGTCGTCGCGGATGCCGGGGTGATCCGCAGTGAAGTCGTGCTGGTGGCACGGAAATCAGCCGCCGACGAGCACCGCTGGGTATATCTGGACATCGGCCGGTACAGCGGGCTCGCCGAGACCGAGGCCGAGATGATCACGTACCGACTCGCCAGCGCGGTGCCGGGCCCGGACGGTCCCGTGGTGCTGGCCGGACCGACGTGTGACGGCGACGACGTGATCTACCAGCGCACGCCCTACCGGCTACCCTTGGCCCTGGCGTCCGGCGATCACGTCGACATTCTGTCCGCCGGGGCATACACGGCAAGCTATTCCTCGGTATCGTTCAACGGTTTCGCCCCGCTGCCCACGTACGTCATCCGGACCATCCGCGACTGAGTCGCCGGTCCGCCGCTCGCCACGCATCCACATCGGCGGGAGTCCGATCCTGCCCGAACCACCATGGAGAGGTTGGGAGGTTCAGAGATGTCTCGTGACCAGCGCTCGACTCCGGCCGCTGTCGGAGTCTTTGCCGGACAACACGTTCTCGCCGAGTTCGATGGGGTCGATCCGGCCCTGTTGAACGATGTCGCCTTCCTGTGCGTCACTCTGGAGCGGTCTCTCGACCGCGCAGGCGCGACCGTGTGTGACGTGGTGAGTAAACGCTTTGTGCCGCAAGGGGTTACCGTGCTCGCGCTGCTGTCGGAGTCGCACGCGTCGCTGCACACCTATCCCGAAGTCGGGTCGGTGTTCCTCGACGTGTTCACCTGTGGCAACCGCGCGGACCCGGAACTGGCGACCCGGTTGCTCGCGGAGGCGTTGGGCGCCAAGGACACGCACGTCACCATCATTCGCCGCGGCCGGCCGGCGCCGGTCGGCGTACCGGTGGAACGGGAGATCGCCCGATGAGTCCGGTTGTCGTGACGCGGCAGATCCACGAGCCGCTGGCGCCGGGGCTGACCAGGGTGTGGGACGTGGACGAGGTGATCCACGATGGCGACACGCGGTTCCAGCACGTGCTGATCGGCCGTACCGCACAAGGTGTTTCGCTGTTCTGCGACAACGACCGGCAGAGCACGGAGTTCAGCCAGCTGGTCTACCACGAGGCGCTGCTGGTGCCGGCGCTGCTGCTGGCCGACCAGGTGGACCGGGTGCTGGTCGTCGGTTCCAGCGAGGGTGTCGTCTGCCAGATCGCGGTCGAGTTCGGTGCCCGGCACGTGGACCATGTGGACATCGACGAGGAAGCGGTGCGCCTGTGTGCCCGCCACCTGCCCTACGGCTACACGGAGTCCGAACTGGACGGTGCGGAACGCGGCGACGGCCCGATCACGGTGCACTACGCGGACGGCTGGGAGTTCGTGCGGCGCATCGCCGCCGATCCGGACGCGGACCGTTACGACGTCGTGCTGGTCGACCTGCCGGACGAGCGCGAGCACGACCCGGCCGCGCAGCACAACCGGCTCTACGGCGCGGAGTTCATGGCGATGTGCCGTGCCGCGACAACGCACGGCGGTGTGGTCGTCAACCAGGCCGGCTGCCCGACGTTGTGGCGCAACGAAACCCTGATCCGGTCACTGGCCCGGTTCGGTGAAACCTTCGCCACCGTCTCGTGTTTCGCCTCCGACGAGCACGAGTGGGCGTTCATGTTCGGCCGCGCGGACCGGGTCGACGACCCGGCCGCGTTGATGATCGAGCGGTTGGCCACCAGCCGGTACACGCCGCGCACGATCGACGCGGACGCGCTGCGCAGCCGGACCGTGCTGCCCTATCACGTCCGGCACGCGGTCATTTCAGCCGACGCCGTCACAGCAGTCGACTGAACCCGACCGGCATGCGCTCCGGCCCACGTAGGTTGACATGTGGCCGGTAGCGCAGGGAATCGTTGTCCAGCAACGGATCGACCACCCGGTCGGCGAACGCGGACAGCGCGACCGTCGCCTCCAGCCGGGCCAGCCCGGCGCCGAGGCAGAAGTGCGGTCCGGCCGCGAACGACAGGTGTTGGTGCGCGTCCCGCGTGATGTCGAACCGGTCCGGTTCGGCGAACACGGCGGGATCGCGGTTGGCCGCGGCGAGCATCAGCAGCAGTACACCGTCGGTGGGCACCTCGACATCACCGAATCGGGTCGGCTGGCGCACCACACGGGTGGTGAGTTGCACGGGCGGGTCGTACCGCAGCACCTCCTCGACGGTGCCGGCGACCAGCGTCGGGTCGGCACGCAGGGCCGCGAGCTGGTCGGGGTGGCGCAGCAGCGCCAGCACGCCGTTGGCGATCAGGTTCGCGGTCGTCTCGTGTCCGGCGACGAGCAGCAGGACGCACGTGGCGATCAGTTCGGCCTCGGTGAGCTGGTCGCCCTGTTCCTCGATCAGGATCAGACGGGACAGCAGGTCGTCGCCGGGTGTGGTGCGGCGGGTCGCGATCAGCGCGGTGAAGTACTCGGTGAACTCGTACTGAGCGGTCTCGATGTCGGCCACCTCGGCCGGGTCGGTGACCGCCATGGCCGGATCCAGCGCGCGGACCAGGTTGCGGGACCAGCGTTCGAACCGCTCGTGGTCGGCCTCGGGCACGCCGAGCAGCTCGCAGATGATCCGCACCGGCAGCGGATAAGCCAGCTCGCCGACCACGTCGAACGTGTCGCGGTCGGCGAACGCGGCGAACAGCTCCGCCACGATCTCCCGGATGCGCGGTTCGAGGCCGGCGATCACCCGTGGCGTGAACGCCTTGGCCACCAGGCGGCGCAGGCGGGTGTGGTCGGGCGGGTCGAGCGACAGGAACGAGGGCCGGCCGCGTTGTTCCTCGGGCCGGTCGAAGCGGCGCGGCAGGCGGGTGCGGGTGCGGTCGCTGCTGAACCTCGGGTCGCGCAGGATCGTGGTGCACCGCTCGTGCGTGCCCAGGACGGTGAGCGCGCCGTCCAGCAGCGCGAACGGACCGAACTCGCGCAGCTCGTGGTACAGCGGGTACGGGTTCGGTCGGGTGGCCGGGTCGAACAGCGCGCCGATGTTGGGTTGGTGTGTCGTGGTCACCCTTGTCACACTGACGCTTAAACCATGGTTCAAGTCAAGGGGTGGGACCGTCATGTTCACCATCGGCCAGCTGTCCGTCGCCACCGGGGTGCCGACGTCCACGATCCGCTTCTGGGAACGGCGTGACCTGCTGCGACCGGCGGCCCGGTCCGGCGGTCAGCGCCGCTACACCGAGGACGCGCTGTCGCAGGTAGGGATGCTGCGGCTGTGTCAGGACGCCGGGTTCACGCTGGCCGAGATCCAGGACTTGGTCACCAAACAGCAGACCGACCAGTTCCGGTGGCGGGAACTGGTCGACGCCAAGATGGTCACGATCACCGAGAGCCTGCGGAAACTGAACAAGGCGCGGGACCTGCTGGCGCACGCACTGGAGTGCGAGTACGAGGACATCACGCGCTGCCCGAAGTTCCGAACGGCCGTCGACCTGCGCTCCGGGCCGGTCGCTACAGCGACCGCCCGGACCTGATCCGGCTGGTGACCTGCCGTTCGGCCACGAACGACAGGAACGGGATGGTGCCGGAGATCAGCACCAGCAGCGTGCCGCCGACCGACCAACGGGCCTTCAGCGCCAGGTCGATGCCCAGCGCCAGGTAGACCATGTAGAGGAAGCCGTGCAGCGGGCCGACGATCGTGGCCAGTTGCGGCTGGTGAAAACCCCAGTCCAGCACGGTTGCCACGCACAGCAGCAGCAGCCCGACACCAACGGTGTAGGCGATCACCCGATAGCGGCCAAGCGCCGAGTGGATCCGCTGTGTGCGCGCGTCGTCAACGGTGGCTGCCTCAGCCGGCATGGCGTTGCTCCCTGTCGGCCAGAGTGGCCAGGTATTCGTTGTAGGCCAGCAGTTCTTGATCCTCGCCGGACACGTTCGTGTTCTGGACGTACGTCAGCCTCGGGTCCACGGTCTGTGGTTGCACCGACTGCTGCGGCGCCTCGTCGTGGGCTCGCTCGCGTTGGGCGCCACGGTGGATGCGCCAGAACATGAAGGCGGGGAAGATGCCGAACAGCGGCCATTGCAGGACGTAGCCGAGGTTCTGCAGGGTGCCGGTCGCCGACTGGTACCGGGTCCACTGCCACCAGGCCAGCAACAGTCCCCCGACCACCGCGAGCAGGCTGACCGCCACGATGGCCAGCGCCCGCGAGCCGAACAACCGCTGCACACCTCGACGCTAGCACCGCGGTCCGGGTGACCTGCGTCGCACCAGGATCAGTGGCCGACGCCGTTCAGTGGCCGACCGCGTTCCGGGCGGCGTACGCCTGGCGTGCGTAGCTGTCGGCAAGGCCGAAGACCTTCTGGCCGTACACGGCGGAGTCGTTGTAGGACATCAGGCCCGACCACCAGCCCGACGCCGTGCCCATGTCGCGGCCGCCGACGCACAGGTACTGCGCGGCGGCCATGGCGGCGTCGTTGACGTTCTCCGGGTCGGGCTGTCCGTTGCCCAACGCGTCCGCGCCGTACTCGGCCCAGGTGGCCGGCAGGAACTGCATCGGGCCGACGGCGTGGTCGTACACCGGGTCGCCGTCGTAGCGGCCGTGGTCGGTGTCCGGGATGTTCCGCACGCCACCGGTGCCGTCCAGCGGGACGCCGATGACCGGTGCGGACTCCGCACCGCCCGGCAGCAGGTGCGCGCCGCCGAACTGGCCGTTGTTCGACTCCACCCGGCCGATGCCGGCGAGCGTGGCCCACGTCAGGTGGCAGCCGGGTTCCGTGGTGCGCATGGCAAGTTCCGCGTTGCCGTACGCCCACACCGCCGGCTCGGGCACACCGGTCACCGCCGTGACACGGTTCGCCCAGTCGGTCAACGACGACGGCTGCTGCGCCGTCGGCTGTTGCCGCAGGGCGACCGGGTCGGCCGCCGTGAGGCTCACCGGCACGGCGGAACCCGGTTGCACCCGAGCAGGCGTGACCTGGAGAGCGGGGATGTCCGCCGTGGTCAAGCCCGGTTTCGGGGTGGCAGCACGGGTGAGGAACCACACGCCGACCGCACCGACGAGCAGGACAACGACGACCATCGCCAACCGACTGACCAGCCCAGTCCGCACGTTAGTTACTGGGCGGTCATCAGTCGGCACACCAGACCAACGACCACATGACCTCGATGGTTACGCGCGGTTAGCCGCACTCTCCGCGCGCACGCCGTTCAGGCCACGCCATCCCGACGCTGGCGCCGCAACCGCGCCACGCACCACGCGGCGGAACTGCCGCGCCGGAGATGTTCGAGCACCGTGTACGGCCCGAGATGCCGGGCCAGGTCCGCTGGTCCGAGCCCGGCCGCCCGGTAGTCCAGCGCCCGTTGGTCCAGCGGGCTGATTCCGGCGTCCCACCAGGCTTCCGCGTCGGAGATGCCCCCGACGAGCTGCCAGCAGGTCGCCGCGCTGGCCAGCAGGTCGTCCGGCACGCCGGGCAACCGCTGACGCATTGCTTCCACATACACCGGGTCGGCCGACTCGACCGACAACAGGCCGCCGGTGCCGGCGCGGCCACGCTGGCCGGGAATACCCGGCAACGTGCCCGGCGCGCTGGTCGGCGTCTCGGCCAACCAGGCCGATGCCAACCGGCTCGCCTCGGCGAGCTCGGCGTCATGGGATCGCGCCACCGTCCACTGGTGGATGAGCTCGTCGACCCCGTGGTCCTCGACCATCCATGCCTCCCTTGCGGGCTGATGATCAGATGATGCGCGCACCGTATGCCGGCACCCTGACACTCCGCTAGACCTGAGTTGTCTCAAGACCCTGTTACCAGGGCGTTATGCGCGACTTTCCACCCGGACGGTCCAACGAGGCCCACCCGCCGGGACGCCCGGTCGCGTTCCGTGACAGGACTCGCTGGTCCGGACCGCCTTGCAGACCCATCATGCGAACAGGGTCTTGACGAACGTGACGATCGCCTCTGCGCCGTTCCGCAACCAGTTCAACACATTGTGCACCGCGGTGGCTGACTCTCCTGGCTGACTGATCAGGAAGAACAGCACGAACGCGACCGCGGCGAGAGTGATGAGCTTCTTCGCGTTCACCTGTGCATACTCCGTCCACTGCCCATGCGGGTCGACGGTCACCACGCCCTGGGGGCCGCCTCCACCGCAATCGAACCCATAGTCCCCCGAACGGGTGCCTTTCGGCCAGAGCATCACACGGATGGCCGGTGCGGCTCGCGGAGCGCGCCCGGACAACCCGTCGCCGTGCGCCCCCCGACCCCAGCTGTCCGTCCGGTGTTGACCGCGTCAACCGTACTGGACCGAGATCCACGAAGGCGACGACCCGCCGTATCGGGGGTACCCGAATGGCGGACGCCCTTCGTCACCCAAAACGGTCACCCAAACGAAACGCTCAACCGGTCAACCGACAAGATCGGCGCTCTCGGTCAAGAGACCACCCGATCCACACGGAGAGCACTGATCTCGTCCGTCGTCAGGCCCAACTCGGCCAGCACCGCGTCGGTGTCGCCACCGGTCGGCGACGGCGGCGTTGGCCGCGCCGCTGGGGTGCGGGTGAACTTGGGCGCGGGCGCGGGCTGGACGACACCACCGACCGACACGAACGTGCCGCGGGCCGCATTGTGCGGGTGGGCCGCGGCCTCCCACGGGCTGAGCACGGGCGTCAGGCACGCGTCGGTGCCCTCGGCCAGTTTGGCCCACTCGTCCCTGGTGCGGGTGGCGATCCGGGCCGCCAGGATCTCGCGCACCGCGGGCCAGTTGTCCGGGTTCGCGCGGTCGGGCATGGGCTCGCCGTCCAGGTCCAGCACGTGCAGCAGGTCCGCCCAGAAGCGCTGCTCGATCGCGCCGACGGCCACGTAACGACCGTCCGACGCGCGGTACGTGTCGTAGAACGGCGCGCCGCCGTCCAGTGTGTTCGCGCCGCGCCCGTTGCCCCACAGCCCGGCCGCGTGCATGCCGTGCAGCTGTGTGGTCAGCAGCGCCGCGCCGTCCACCATCGAGGCGTCGACCACCTGGCCGCGTCCGGAGCCTGCCCGTTCGTGCAGCGCCGCGAGCAGGCCCATCGCCAGCAGCAGTCCGCCGCCGCCGAAGTCGCCGACCAGGTTCAGCGGCGGCACCGGGCGTTCCCCGGCACGGCCGATCGCGTCCAGCGCGCCCGCGATGCCGATGTAGTTGATGTCGTGCCCGGCCGCGGCCGCCATCGGGCCGTCCTGGCCCCAGCCGGTCATCCGGCCGTAGACCAGTCGCGGATTGCGCGCCAGGCACTCGTCCGGGCCAAGACCGAGCCGCTCGGCGACGCCGGGCCGGTAGCCCTCGACGAACACGTCGGCCCGCTCGACGAGGCGGCGGACCAACTCAAGACCCGCCGGCGCCTTCACGTCGATGCCGATCGAGCGGCGGCTCCTGGCCAGCGGATCGCCCGGCACGCTCAGCACGTCGACACCGGGCGCCGCCCGGTCCACCCGGATCACGTCGGCACCGAGGTCGGCCAGGATCGTGCAGGCGAACGGGCCCGGCGCCAGCCCGGCCATCTCCACCACACGCAACCCGGCCAGCGGCCCTACCCGCATGTCAACACTCCCGTCTCAGAGGGTGCGGGAAATGATTTCCTTCATGATCTCGTTGGTGCCGCCGTAGATGCGCTGCACCCGAATGTCGGCCCAGGCGCGGGCGATCGGGTACTCGTTCATGTAGCCGTACCCGCCGTGCAGCTGCACGCATTCGTCGATGACCCGGCACGCGCGGTCGCTGCACCACCATTTCGCCATCGCCGCGGTGGGCACGTCGAGTTCGCCGCGCAGGTGCGATTCGATGCACTGGTCAAGGAAAGCGCGGCAGACCGTCGCCTCGGTCGCGCATTCGGCCATGGTGAACCTGGTGTTCTGGAAATTGAAGATCTCGCGGCCGAACGCGGTGCGATCCTTGGTGTAGCGCAGGGTTTCCGCGACCGCGGCCTCCATCGCGCAGACCGACGAGATCGCGATGATCAGCCGTTCCTGCGGCAGTTGTGACATCAGCTGCACGAAACCCTGGCCCTCGGTGCCGCCGAGCAGATTGCCCACCGGCACCCGTACGTCGTCGAAGAACAGTTCCGCGGTGTCCTGGCCCTTCAGGCCGACCTTGTCCAGTACCCGGCCGCGTCGGAAGCCGGGCGTGTCGGCCTCGATCACGAGCAGCGAGACACCGTGCGCGCCCTGGTCGGTATCGGTCTTCGCGGCCACGATCACCACGTCGGCCTGGCCGCCGTTGGTGATGAACGTCTTGGCGCCGTTGACGACGTAGTGGTCGCCGTCGCGCAC
>Ga0137385_10005036_pt1 | contig 11567 bp, 10 predicted proteins | sample SagtaG_FD_104921 | JGI IMG/M metagenome (GOLD analysis project Ga0137385, IMG submission 104921) | Vadose zone soil microbial communities from Sagehorn Ranch, Mendocino, California, USA - Sage2_R_80_16 metaG | ecosystem: Environmental > Terrestrial > Soil > Vadose zone | place: USA: California...
CCGACGCCGCCGCCGATGTTCCGGTGCGCGTACTTGCCCGTGAACTTCTTCGCGTACGCAGACGGGTCCGGATGCGGCGCACCGTTCGAGTCGCCTTCCATCGTGATGGTCGGCACCGAGATGGTCGGCGCTGCCGCGAGGCGCTTTTCGAGTTCGTCGTATTTCGCCTCGCCGCGCGAAAGCCCAAGGCGCCAGCGATAGTTGTCGATCACGATGGCAACGTGGTCCGGGTTAGCGAACGACTCGGCCGTGCGATCGAAGGTCGCGTCGTCGAAATTCCACTTCGGCGAGGCGAGTTGCCAGATCAGCTTGTTGAAGTCGTGGCGATTGGCGTCGTAGCCCGCATAACCGCGCTCCGTCGCGAAGTAGAACTGATACCACCACGCGAACTCCGCTTTCGGCGGCAGCGGCGCGCGGTTCGCCTGCTGGCTGCCGATCAGATAACCGCTCACCGACACCAGCGCCTTGACACGCTCCGGCCACAACGCGGCGATGATATCCACCGTGCGCGCGCCCCAGTCGAACCCGCCCAGCACGGCCTTGTCGATCTTCAGCGCGTCCATCAGCGCGATGATATCGACGGCGATCACGGCTTGCTGGCCGTTGCGCGGCGTATCCGCGGACAGGAAGCGCGTGCTGCCATAGCCGCGCAGATACGGCACGATCACCCGATAACCGGCTGCGACCAGCAGCGGCGTAACCTCGGCAAAGCTGTAGATGTCGTACGGCCAGCCGTGCAGCAGAATGACAACCGGGCCGCTCTGCGGGCCCGCTTCCGCGTAGCCGATGTTCAGCGTGCCCGCATTGATCTGTTTGATCGTATCGAACGAAGCGGCACGTCCGCCCGTCTTGACGCTGGTCTGCGCATTGGCGAGCCCGCTCAAGCCCAGTTCCATCAGGCCGATGCCTGCAACGGTCGTCCCGAGCAGACGACGGCGCCGAGTGTTGATCTGATCCGACATGTTTTTTTCCTCAGGTACGGTTGCTTGGATGACATCTGCGCGCTCTTGTCAGATGCGCAGCCTGTTGATTCGACAACACGCGGAACGCGCACAGCGCGAGCGTCGGCTCAGTGCGTTTCGCGCGAACGCCTGTTCGCGCTTCCCGTTCGCAACGCCAGAACATCTGGCATGGAGGTATTAAACATGTCGGACGTATCTGCGGTTTGTCCGCAATGTCCGCCAATGAGTCGTTATGTATCAGGCGGCGGGGCAGATACATTGGGATACAAAAACGTCGTGAATTACGGTCCGGGAAACGCGTTCAGCCGTTCGGACCGTCTTACTACTTCTTCGCTTCGTCCGCATCGTAGGTGACGTAGAGCTTGGTGTAGCCCTGCGTGTCGAACTGCCCCGTCCATCCTTTCGGCAGCGTGACGGCTTCGCCCGTATTCACGACCATCACCGAACCGTCCGACGACGTCAGCTTCACATTGCCCGAAAGAAAATAGAGGAACTCCGTATAAGGCAGACCTTGCGGACCTTTGATGTCCTCGTGCAACGGACCCGATTTGTAGACGCCCGTCTGATAGGCGTTATCCGGCGACGTGAAGGTGACCACGTCAGTACTTCGCTGACCGTTTTCGTCCTTCTTGACCGCGTCGTTCCGGTTGAATATCGCGCCCGCGAGTTCGGCTTTCGAAACCTTGACGGGCTTGATGATTTCCGCGTGCAAACCCGTTGATGCGATTGCACTGCTCAATGCCACTGCTGCGAAAAATCCCTTGTTCACGATGTTTTCCTGTGACTGAATGCTTTTACAACTGATTGCCCGTAAAGCGGAAATCCGATGGCGACACGCCGTATTGCCGCTTGAACAGACGGCTGAAGTGCGCTGCCGTGGTGAATCCGCACTGCCATGCAACTTCCTGAATCGAACTGTCGTGCGCGCCGCGCGTTCGCAGCAATAGCCCCGCGCGCTCGAGCCGCGCCTGCCACAGATACCGCATCAGCGACATGCCCTTTTCACGGAACAGCCGCTGCAGGTGTTGCGCAGAAACATGCACACCGGACGCAATCGCAGCGACGTCCAGCCCAGCCTCGCCGAGATGGCTTTCAATATAGCGCTTCGTCTGATGGATCAACGCTTCGGGACACCGCCTCTTCGATCGCGCGCCGGGATCGATCATCGCGAATTCGATGAGTTCGAGCAGTTGCTCGCCCATCATGTTTTGCGCAATGACGCTCGGCGCAGTGGATTGCCGTGCGATGCACTGGATGAGATCGCAGGTCGCGCGAACATCGGGCGACAGCGCATCGCCCACCAGCGGCCCCGCACTCGAACGATACACGCCGCGCTCGCGCAGACGCTCCTTCGGTACGCGCAGCACAGTCATCCGCGCGCGCTCAGGGAACACTTCGACAAACGGATAGACAGGGTCGATGATGAACATGCTGCCCGCGTCGAAACGCTCGACCAGGCCGCGCGATTGCACATGCACATGGCCCTCCGTCACGAGCTTCACGAACAGCCAGCCGCCTTGCCACGACGGCAATTCTTCGCCGACGGGCGACAGCGTCTGCGTTGCCAGGTCGGCAAGCGAGACGCCAACTTCGCCTAAGGTCCAACTCTTGACGGTCGAGTCGATCGACTGCCGCGGATCGAAGGCGCATTGCAATCCGTGGCTGTTCAACATGATGTGCGACCATCGCTCGCCCGCGCTCAGACCGGTGTCGAACGTGATCTCGTGCGTGTCGAAGTGCATGAAAACGTCCCATGATTCAAAACGGACGGGCATGCGCAGGTCTTTGGCGCGTGCGTAACCAATCGACTACAACGATCGATCACGCCCGCGCCTCTCTGCCTGTCATCCAGCCGCCGTCGGCATGAACACTGCCTTGGTTTCGAGGTACGCCTCCAGTCCCTCGCGACCGCCTTCGCGGCCCACTCCTGATAACTTGTAACCGCCGAACGGCACATTGGCCGCCAGTTCGACGCCGTTAATGCCGATATGGCCTGCCTGGATGCGGCACGCGAGCGCGTAGGCCCGCTCCACATCGCTGCTATAAACTGAGCCGCTCAGGCCATACGGCGTGTCGTTCGCGATACGCACGGCGTCGTCGATGTCGTCATAAGGAAGAATCGAAACGACGGGGCCGAAGATCTCTTGCTGCGCAATCGTCATGTCCGGCGTGACGTGAGCGAATACCGTAGGCTCGACGAAATAGCCCTTCCCGAAGCCACCATTGCCAGTACCGCCCAACACGAGCTGCGCGCCTTCGCTGATGCCCTGCTCGATATAGCCGCGCACGCGCTCGCGCTGCACTGCGTTCAATACCGGCCCGATACGCGTATCGGTCTCGCGCGGGTCGCCAAGCTTCAGCTTCGAAATGATCTCAGCGTACGCGCTGACGACCTCGTCATGTCGTGCCCTGGGCGCAAGAATGCGCGTCTGCGCGAAGCAGATCTGGCCGGAAAACGGCATCGTGAACGGCGTCAGCGCTGCCAGCGCCGAAGGCAGATCGACGTCGTCGAGCAGAATCGCCGCCGATTTCCCGCCGAGTTCCAGCGTCACGCGAGCCAGCCGGTCCACTGCCGCGCGGGCGATCCACTGCCCCGTGGCGACGCTGCCCGTAAAGCTGATCTTGTCGACATCGCGCGATTGCACCAGTTGCGCGCCCTCGTCACGGCCCGCCGTGATGACATTCAGCACGCCCGGCGGCAGGCCCACAGCCGCCGCGCATTCCGCGATGATCAGCGCATCGAGCGGACTCTCCGGCGGCGACTTGACGACGACCGTGCAACCCGCGGCCAGCGCCGCCGCGATCTTGTGCGACACGATCGGGAAGGTTGCATTCCACGGCGCAATCAACGCGGCGACACCGACGGGTTCGCGGCGCACGCGCGCGTGGCCGCGCCGTGTCGGGCGCGCGTCCTCGAATTCGAACGTCTCTGCGAGCGACGCAAAGAACTCGAAGCGCGTGATACCCGTGGGAAGCAGACCATTCGCAAACGTAATCGGCGCGCCGACCTGATCGGTCCAAAGTTGCGCGAGCAAGGGCAAGCGCTGACGGATTTCTTCCGTCAACCGCTTCAGATATACGCTTCGCTCGGTGCCCGATAGCTTCGGCCACGGGCCATGGTCGAACGCTCGCCGCGCCGCCGCGATCGCTTGCTCGACGTCCACGGAATCCGCGAGCGGAACCGACATGAAAGGCTCTTCCGTCGCAGGAGAAATCAGGACATGGTGCACGTCGGAGTGGCTCAGCACCCATTCGCCATCGATGAAAAAGCGACTGCGGACATTCGACGAAAGTGCTGTGGAGTACTCGGTCATGGTCTTTCCGATTGAAAGTCTTCTACATCTACAGTGAAAGGGTTTCGAAGCCAGCACACGACGTATCGCGTCATGTCGGGTTGAAACCCACCAACGGATTCCGCTAACGTCGGGAACCTGTGACTTTTCAGTGTAGTGATTCGACTCTTTCGGAAATTGTCCAAGGCAATTCGATCGCTTGTCCAAAACGCGCTTTCTGACTGATGCCTGGTTATAGCCTGGTTTTAGCGCAAGAATATGTCGTAATGTATCTGCCGCCGCTTACGATACATCCGGTTTCAAATGCATTTCCCGGACATACGTACCCGCTGTCGTTCGCGTCCATAGCGTTCGAATGCGCGTCCCAGACAAGACAAATGCGCCGCATGGACAAGGCATCCGTCAATTGGAAGCGATAGAGTAAGCAGTTCCCCTCCGTCAATCCGCTCCCCGATTGAAATGCAGTGCATGGATTTTTCGCTCATTCTTCCGGACATGCTTCCCCGGCTCTGGTCTTTCGCGTTAAGGCTGACAGAGAACGAATATGAAGCGGAAGAACTGGTTTATCAGGCCTGCGCGCGCGGGCTTGAAGACTCACACAAGCTGCCTCGCGACATATCCCCGCCCGACTGGATGTTCTCGATCGTCTATTCGATCTGGCGCGCCGATCCGATGGCCCATGCGCGGCGCCCTTGTACTGCGAAGAAAAGTTCTCTTTGCTCACAACACCTTTTCCAGAAAAACGTGTGCGGAATAGATCCGCCTCGCTAAGCGTTGTTGAGAAGAGAACCGGAAATCCAGCATCGGATGCATCCGGCTCGCATTACGAAATCCTCACTTTCAATCGGAGTACGACCCGCTTCGCGCTCCGTTACGGATCGAAAGAACATGTCATCCTTTTCAAGAATGCTGCTCGTCTACGACGGAACGCTCGAAGCTCAAGCCGCGTTGAAACGTTGCTCGCAATTGTCGCTGGCATTGTCCGCACACGTCGATGTGGTTTCCGTCGTCGATTCGGTCACGGCCAGTGCGACCTGTGCAGGCATGCTGTCGGATCTCGCGTGCAGCAGTATGGAAGCGCACGCGCAACACGCACTCGACGTTGCCGTCGCGCATCTGGTGAATCTCGGCGTCACCGCGCATGGCTTCATCAAGTTCGGACGCACTGTCGACGTGGTTCCGCTGCATGTCGCAGCATTCCATGCCGATATCGTGGTGATCGGCCATCGCGTGCAATCGGGGTTCGCGCGCTGGTGGGGCGAGCGTCCGGTTCATCTCGATCTGGCCGAACGGCTGCGTGGCGCCGCAATCGTGGCCGTCACCGCGCCCCTTTCGTGATTTTTGATGAGGGTGCGTGTGGACCGGGCGGCAGTTGCCGCCCGGCAAGCTCAAACAACGGGGTCGATAGGCGAAGGCGGCACGCCGCGCGCTTCGATCGCTTCGCCCGCAAGCAGACACAAGTCCTCGCGATAATGCGCGGCGACAATCTGCACGCCAACGGGCACGCCGTCGACCAGTTGCGTCGTGACAGCCAGCCCCGGCAGACCCATCGCCGGCAGCGCACGCATCGTGAGCTGCGCTTCCCATACCCGGTCGAAACCTTCAGGGCCACGCTGATCGAGGTCATCGGGAAACGGTAGTTCGCCTGAGACGGGCATCAGCACCACCGCATACTGATCGAGGAACAGACGCCATTGACGCACCAGCGTCGAGCGCCGCACCAGCGAACGGCTGATCACATCGGCTGGCAGGCCCTGTACCTTCAGATGCGCCGCCGCGACGACGGCCGCCGCGCCCGGATCGCCGTCACGCGCGACGGAATCGGCCAGCGCGTCGAAGCCGTCACCCAGCCATAAGCGCTCCTGCAATTGCCCGGCTTCACGGATCGACGGCACGTCGTCGATTTCCTCGACGGTCCAGCCAGCATCGACGAGCCGGCGCGCCGCATCGAGCAACGCATCCTCGATTTCCTTCGCGATCTGCAAACCGCCAGGGCGCAGGCACAGCGCTGCGCGCAGCGGCACGGCGCGCCCTTCCAGCGGCAGCGGCACATACCAGGGGTCGCGAAGATCCGGCGCGGCAAGCGCAAGCAGGCCGAGACGGAGATCTTCGATCGTGCGTGCAATCGGTCCCGCTGCCGACATCAGTTGCGCGCCGATCGCGCGTTCCGGCGACGACGCGTTGAATGCCGGCACACGCCCTAAGCTCGGCCTGAGTCCGTGCACGCCGCACGCGTAGGCGGGATAGCGGACCGAGCCGCCAATATCGGTGCCGAGCGCAAGCTGTCCAATGCCCACGGTGACAGCCGCCGCCGCGCCGCCCGATGAGCCACCGGGCGTGAGCTTCGCATCGCGCGGATTCAACGTGCGTCCATGCACCTGGTTCGACGTGAACCAGCGCAGCGCGAAGGTCGGCGAATTGCTGCGGCCAAGCAGCACCGCGCCCGCCTTCGACAGATTGTCCACGGCAGGACTGCTCGTTTCGGCAATCAGGTTCTCCTGCAGACGCGTGCCGTTCGTGGTCGCAAAGCCAGCCTGATCGACGTTGATCTTCACGGTGACAGGCACGCCCGCGAGCGGCCCCGGATCTTCGCCGCGCGCGATCGCCTGGTCGATCTCGTCCGCCTGGCGCAGCACCCATTCGGGCTTGTGCGCGACGACGGCGTTAATGGTGGGGTTCACTGCGTCGAGACGCGCCAGCGCGGATTGCGCCGCCTCGCGCGCGGATACCTCACGGCTGCGAACACGCCTCGCGAGTTCAGCCGCCGACAAGCGCCATAGTTCACTCATGTTGTCCCCGATAAAGATTCGGACTGGAAATGATACGCCTCATGCGACGGGCTGTTCCGCATGCGGATCGAGTGTCGCGGCGAGGATCATCTGATGCCGGTTGAACGGCACATGAAAGTCATGCGCGCGCGGACGAAACACCTCGTCGCCGCGACTGATTGCGCGGCCCGTCAGCGCGCACACGGCTGCGTCGCGCGCGAGTCCGCTGCGCCATATCTGCGCGTTGTATCGCCCCGAGCAGGGATCGCTCCACGAGACGCTGATCGTGCACGACGACAGCCGCTCTTCGACCACGATATGCGCGGGCCGGGACGGCGCGTCGCACGCGTCTTCAACGACGGGCGACGGGATGCTGACGCGCAGCTTCTTCAGCGCCGCATAACGGTTGACTGCGCACGCGTCGCGCTGCTCTGTGGAAGGGTCCAGCACATTCAGCAGCGTGCGGACCACGATATTGTCTTCGGATAGCGCATTCATCGACTCATCTCCCGTCCCTGTCGCGGGCCATAGCGTGAAAACGTCTTTGTTCCGACGGCGGCGGCCCTGCGGGACGCATGCCCGCAAGGCCGTTTGCCATCGTGTATTACGCCGCGATCAACCGCCGCCTTGCTGACGCAGCGTCAGCTTGCTGACGACAGCCGTGACGCCTCGCACCTGCTTTGCCGTTTCGACGGCGAGGTGGTCCTGGTCCTCGCTCGCAATCTGTCCGGCCAAGGTCACCTGCCCCGTCTTCGCGTTGCCGAATGCCGTGATCGACGTATCTTCCAGGCCCTTCGTCTTCAACAGCGTCTTTTGAACGGTCTTCGAGAACGCGCGATTCGCAACGCGAATCGACTTCTTCGACGTGGCAGCGGGAGCGGCCGTCGTTGCGTCCGTTGCCGATGCAGCCGCGTCCGCAGCGAACACCTGCGAGCAAGAGAATGCGATAACGGCGGCGAGGCCGCTGCCCATCACGAATTGGCGGAGGTTCATTGTCTTGTCCTTGTCGTTGTAGAAACTGGTTTGCAGGCCATCGAACGGGCTAACGTCGATGCCTGCCAAGGATTAGAAGCGCCGAATGTGTCGTCTGTTTTTCCTCGACGTATCCAAATGTATCGGGATTACAGTTGCATTGCATTCGCTCACGCATAGCGCTTTCATCAGGACGGCCTGATCGTCATCCATATCCGAGCGCGCGGCCAATCCACGTCTCCAGCTCGAATGCCTCGATCGGTTTTTCGATCATGCAAAGCGCCGCGCCCGCCTGCACGCGCTCGCGTATGCGAACCGTGGCGAAGGCGGTAACGAAGATCGTGGGGATGCGCATGCCTTTGCGCTCTAGCGTGTCGAGCAGTTCGATACCGTCCATGTCCGGCATCTGCACGTCGCAGACGAGGCAACGCGTGCGTTCGAGCACGTCGGAAGCAAGCAATTCCGCGCCGGATGCAAAGACGCGTGCCTCCCATCCGAACGAACGCACCAGACTGCTGGCCGCGGCGCGCACGAGGGAATCGTCGTCGACGATGGAAACTAGCTCGTTGTTGTGCAGGGACAAGGACACTCTCGCTGATGACCAGCCAAGCGAATGAGCGGATCCCAATCTTGCCCGGCAGCGTCAGGATAGGGCGCGTCTCACCTGCCCGCCATCATATGATCGTATATGGCCCTACTTGCCGCTTACTTGCCGCTTACCAGGCGTTTGAAGGCTGGCGGCGAGCGGTTATCGCGGCGTTTGAACGATGCCTAGCGCTTCCATTTTGCGCATCAGTTCCGCGACTGAACGTGAGTTCATCTTGCGCATTGCCTGGCCGCGATGAATCTTCGCGGTGATCTCCGCGATACCCATGTTCGCGGCAATCTGCTTGTTCAACAGCCCCGTTGCGACGAGTTGCAGCACTTCGCGCTCGCGCGGCGTCAGCGACTCCCACGCCGTGCGCATCGCGTGCAGCGAGCGGTCGGACGCGAGACGCCGCGCATCACGCTCCAGCGCGGCGATCACGGCGTCGATCATGTCCTGATCGCGGAACGGCTTGGCGAGAAAATCCATTGCGCCTGCCTTCATCGCTTTCACCGACATCGCAATGTCGCCGTAGCCCGTCATGAAGATGATGGGCATATGCAGGCGTCCGTCATCGATCAGCGTTTGCTGCAACGCCAGGCCGCTTTGACCTCGCAACCGCACGTCGAGTACAAGACACGAAGGAATGGCCGGCTTGTCCGCAGCGAGAAATTCTTCCGTCGACGCGAACGCACGCACGTCGATGTCGATCGAGCGCAACAGGCCCGAGAGCGCGCCACGTACGAGCTCATCATCATCGACGACATAAACGAGGCGGGCATCGGACTCAAGGGAACCAGTCTGGAACGGCGTGGATTTGGACACCGTTGATTTTTGCTGTATTCGATGACGCGAACGTCCGCGCAATCAAGCGGACGGCGATGGTAACAAATGCGATCGCGACGGTCCACGACGCTCATCAGCGAACGCGCGGCAATCATACGATCGTATGCGGCGGCTCAAGACACGAAGCGCGGCAGCGTGAACGTCGCGCGCGTGCCTTTCACTTCGCGCGGCGACAGCGTCAACGTGCCGCCATGTGCTTCGACGATCGAATTGCAGATGGCGAGGCCCATGCCCATGCCGTTTTCCTTCGTGGTGAAAAGCGGTTCGAGCAGACGCCCGGCAATCTGCGGATCGATGCCGCTGCCCCGGTCTTCCACCGACACGCAAACGGGCGCCCCGTCATCCGATGTACAGATCAGTCTCAGCTTGCGTTCGCCCTGCGCGAGCGATGCCATCGCTTCGGCGCCGTTCGTCGGCAGATTGATGGCGACCTGCTGTAACTGGATGCGATCACCGCTCACCTGCACGGGACAGTCGAGGCCACGCAGCTCCAGCGTGATCGCCATTGCATCGAGTTGCCCGGCGACGAGCGCGGCCGCTTCACGCAGCGCCTCGTTCAGATCGAGCGTCGTGAATTGCGGCTCTGCTCTGCGCGCCTTCGCGCGCAGACCCTGGATGATCGCCCTTGCCCGCGTCGCGCTCAAGCCGATATGCGTGAGCATCTCGCGTGTCTCGCCGATCTCGGGCGGATTGCGGTTCAGCCAGCGCAACGCCGCGCTCGCCGACGTATCGACGGCAGCGAGCGGCTGGCCAACTTCGTGCACGATCGACGCAACCAGTTCGCCCATCGCCTTCAAACGGCTCGCTCGCTCCAGATCGCCGAGCGCATTGCGCAACTGGTCTTCGGCCTTGGCGCGCTGGCGGTTCTGCTCGAACAGCTCTTCATAAAGGCGCGCGTTTTCGAGCGCGAACGCCGCTTGCGAAGCGACGACTTCGAGCAACGCCGCTTTCGCCGACGTGAACACATTCGCCGCGAGATTGTTCTCGATATAGAGCACGCCGACGAGCATCGCGTAACGCATCAGCGGCACGCACAGCACCGAGCGCGGACGATGACGCCGCACGTAATCGTCCTGCGCATAGGCGGGCGAATCGCACACGTCGTCCAGCACGAGCTTTTCCTGCGTGCGCGCGACGGCATGCACGATCGACACAGGCAGCGTCTCCGACGAGAAATCGGCCGCTTCGTGCGAGACGACGATGGCGCCGCCCAGCACATGCGCGCGTGCCGCCACGCGCCACACGCCGCGTTGCAACAGCACCAGCGCACCCTGCTCGGCGCCCGCGCTTTCGAGTGCCGTGCGCAACAGCGTTTCGACCAGACGCGCGGGCACGATGTTGCTGGCGAGCGCATTGGAAATCCGCAGCACGGCCTGAACGTCGAGTTCCTGCAGACGGCTCGCGCCCGGCGCGCTGCTATCGGACTCGAAATAGTCCGGGTAGTCGGCCTGCAACTGACGCACCTTGCCCGTCGCGCCCCAGCGCTGCCACGCGCCGCGCGCGTGGTTCAGATACGCTTGAGCAGGCACCTCTTCTTCGCGCGCGGCATGAAAGCGCGCCGCCAGTTCGGCGGCCAATGCTTCGACCTGCGTGAAGCCGTGACGGCGCGCGTGCGACACGGCCTTCGCATACCCTTGCCCGGCTTCGTTCGAAAGGCCCACTGCGCGCAAGTATTCGGCACGCACCAGTTCACGCCGCGCGACGAAGTTCATCGGGCATGCGCGAGCCCACACATCGAGCTGATCCATATGGCACTGAAGCGCCGCTTGCTGTCCGGCATCGCGCGTGGGCAACGCAAGCAGCGTCAGCGCGCCGTAGTACGGCAACTCGGCGCGCTCCGCAAACGAGCGCGCGAAGTGCGCGCAGGCATCGGCCCGTCGATGCGACTCGACGGCATCGTGAAGATCGCCGAACAGCAGCGCCCGTTGCATGCGATACACCCAGTAGGCGAGATCCACCAGCGTGACGGGCGCGCCCTCGACGGGAAAGGGCGGCGGCTCTTCGTCGGGGTCCGGCGCGCCATCCTGCAGCGCCGTGACGAACGCCCACTTCGCGAGAAAGGATTTGATGACGAGGCGAAAATTCGCGTCGCGCACCAGCGCGAGACCTCGCGCAATCGTCGCGCGCACGTCGCCGAGGA
>Ga0137385_10005043_pt1 | contig 11561 bp, 8 predicted proteins | sample SagtaG_FD_104921 | JGI IMG/M metagenome (GOLD analysis project Ga0137385, IMG submission 104921) | Vadose zone soil microbial communities from Sagehorn Ranch, Mendocino, California, USA - Sage2_R_80_16 metaG | ecosystem: Environmental > Terrestrial > Soil > Vadose zone | place: USA: California...
CTCCACCTGGCGGCGTGATGTCAAACATCTGCACGTTCGCGGGGTCGGGCTGCGTGGCCATTGAAGCAGAGCTGGGCGCGGTATCGCGTGTTTCTACTCGTGGCGCGGCAAAGCAAGGGATAGAAACGATCTCGGCGTCAGGACTCGTTCTACCCAGCAAGGCAATAGGGGTCGCTCCTCCCGATGTGGGGTAGTTCGTGTTGTTGAAGCTGAGATTGCTGACCGCAGTTGTAAACAGGCGGAAAAACACGCTGACGCCGGGTACTTGGGCCTGCGTCCGCACACGCACACGGGCGAGCGCGAAGTTGTACACATTCTCCCCGTTCACCTGTGGCAGGAGTTCAAGGGGGGCCTGGTTTTCATCCGCTGGAATACCCTCGAAATTTTGCGTGCCGGCATTGAATTCGTTGATCACATCCTGAATGTACTGGTTCGGGTTCCCCGCCGCGGCAACACTGTGGTTGAACTTCAATTCGGAATTCCTGACCGAGAAGACACGTGTATCGAAGCTCAGCCAGTACGGATTTTGACCATGAACATCGATCATGTAGGGATTGGCCGCGTGGAACAATTTGATAGGCGCGCTCAAGACATTCTGAACGGCGTTGCCGGCACGGTCCCGCGCGCTGATGTTCAGGTAGGCAAACTGAACGTCGCCGGTATTGGGCAAAAGCGCCGCGATGGTATGCACATCAAAAATGACCAGGTACTGGAACAACACGCGCTGCGAAACATTGTCTGACAGTGCCGTTTGCTCTTTAAACTGATCCGTCAACGCGACGGTAAACCAGTTCACCGGGTTCCCGTTACTATCAACGACTTGTACTCCAGGCGGAAAGCTGCCGTCGGCGGCGATCCCTGATACAACGGTGCGCGCAGGGTCTGCGAAAATGCTGGAGGTGCCGAGCCCCACAGGCGGCTCAGGCGGATCCTGCACCACGATGAAGAATGCGCTCGAGAAAGTCGCCTGTCCAGCGCCGGCAGCTTTCACGGTAATATCATCCACGGAGAAGGCGCTTTCATTGAGAATGGTTGAAACGACCGGCGCGCGATTTTCCTTGACTAAAATGATATCGATGGTCTCCGTGTAGTCGAACTGGTCGTTGGGGCCGTTCACCACGAGCTGATTCCCCACCGCGTCCAGACCGATGCTGCCGGGAATCTGGCCGACGGCTTGCAGATGACCCGTGATCTGAATGCGGCCATTCTTAAAACCGACCGCGCCGCCTGGAAGATTCTGTTTGGCGAAAGCGCCCACGCCATCAGCGTCCAGAGCGTGAAATTGGATTTCGGTCGCCGGTAAATCCACGCCCTGTTGAACGGCGTCGATGGGGATAGGAATCGCGTCGAGACCGGGGACTGGGGTAAGATCGGAACTATTGCGGTACACTTGCGCCGTTATAGCCAGATTGAGAGGGCGTGCGTAGGTCTCAGGCCTGATGTTGAATTTGATCCAGAGCGAGCCACTGCCATTGGCGGTAAGATTCGTCAACGCATTGTTTGGTTGTACTTGATCTGGTTGTGGCGCGACATGATGCACGATGGTGATCTGTCCGGAATAGTCTGTGCCATCGCTTTCAATGGGCCGGAAGCTGTCGAAGCGCGGTTGTCGAACCTCCCAGAGGTAGTCGATCCAGTGATGCCAGGCCATGAAGCGGGGGCTGTAATTGTTGGTATAGATGTCTGCAATGTCGCCTGTTGCATCTTCAGGGTTTCCGTGTCCGGCAGAATGGAGGTCGCCTTCTGCGAAGGCCGCAAGCGCCGCTAAGCTGTTAAAGTGTTTCACCTCGTCCCTGATCTCCTGATCCTGCAGGGCCGGGTTATCATCGATGTGTTTCTCCGCTAGCACCTGTTGAAAGGAACCACCCTGGAGCGCGTAGACCTCGTGGAAGTGTTGAAGGGCAGGTGGCTTCCATCGTTCCACCGGTGGCATACCCTCCCGCCTCCGCCAGTTGCCATAGGTGTTGAGGAGGTCACGGTGGAAGAGTAAGAAGTCTCCTGGCGAGTTCGTCCGCCTGCAAAACTGGCCGAAAGGGCTGTTCACGGGCGCGAAGGGGTCATTCATCGCCACCGCTGTAGAAGAAGCACAAACCGAGGTTCCTACATGCCAGATGTTATGCCAGCGATTGGCTACGTCCATAAACTCGATGTCGGAAAGGGGCACGCCATCGGCATCGTACTCGATCGGCAGGAGGAAAACAGGGATACCTAAGAGCCGGTTGCGCATAACGCTGGCCCACTTCATGAATCCCCAGAAGCGAATGCTGTAGATGGCGGCCCCTTCGTTTGCCAGTTCAATCCCCTCCAGAGTACTGAACGTGTGGACGAGGTTCCAGTGAGCGAGGACGGCCAGTCCTAACGCATTGGTATTGCCCACGCCAAAGTCCGCCTGGAGATTCGCCGTCGTTCTCCCACCGGCCAGCTGAGGATTGAGCGACGGGCCTGCAGATGCTGGCGGGAACCAGGGATACACGAAACCAGGCGAGGGAATATCAGCTGTGGGCACGCGGCCCAGGGCCTCTGACCCATTCCAGGGGCGAACACGAGTATAGCCATGTTCAAAGCGCCAGGCTTCATATTGCCACAACAGGCCATCTTGATGTAATGGATCGCCTACGTAATGCTGGAAAAAGAGATCTCCTCCATTGGGCATACTTGCCAGGTTGGCATGAGCTGCAAGCCATGCTGTGTGGCCTGGACTGAGCGTATCGATAAAGGTGCGGAAATCGGGACTGGACATAGTGACTCTCTTTCATGAAACTGAAGTACAGATAAAAGGCGTTCACGCTACGACAACATCGGAACCATATTCGATGAATACTCACCAATCGTCGTTAACCCGGTCAAAGCGTTCTCTGTTGAGCGCCCTTTCCTAAAGGCATCTGAAAGTTGCGATCTCAAATTGAGGGGCTTTCCTCAATGTTAGACGACGTGATTCCAGATTTTTTGTGGATGGGATAGATGAGAAAATAGAGAAAAATGGATCGATGTCATGGATATCAACTACTCTACCACCCCTGATTGCAGAGGGCCGCAGCAACACCGAGATCGCGGCGCGCCTGGTCCTGAGCTCGAAGACGGTGCGCAACCACGTCTCCAGCATCTTCAACAAGCTACAGGTGGTTGACCGGGCACAGGCTATTATCCGCGCAAGAGATGCTGGCTTGGGAAACCAAACGTAGTCGGCGCCCGCGAAGTCTCCTCAGGGGAGTCACATCGTCTTACCGACTGCTCGCTGTCTTGAAAATGGGTAATTCTACGGATGTTTTAAGCTCCCTCGAGTAGAGAGCAAAGCACAACTAATTGCGGGAGAAAAAAGACATGCTCTCATGATAAGAATATGGATAGTCATTTGCCTTGAACGCTGCTATACTCGCACCAGCACCTTCAAGACTCCTCTTTGACTGGCATACTTGAATGCAACCAATCCCTCATCGAGACAATAGCATGCGCTGATCAATGGGCGAACATCGACAAGCTTCTGGCTCAGTGCGCGTATTGCCGGGGGAAAGGGGCCACAGCGCGATCCCTGTACCCGTATCTCATCGATCACAACAGGGGCAAGGTGTAGTAAGGTCTTTTCTGCGACCGTACTTTTTAAGGTAATAACTCCCCTGGCTCTTACTAATCGCAACGCCATTTCTAGTCCTTGGGCCGATCCAGTACATTCGACAACCATATCGACACGTCGCCCATTTTCTAAGGTGAAACTTTGTGCGTCGGCAAGCACATAAGTATGCACTCCGCGCTTTCGTGCTAGTGCCAGTTTCTCCTCATGCTTTCCTAGCATCACTACCTCACAGCCGCTTAGGGTGAGCACTTGCGCCGCCAGTTGGCCCATTTTGCCATCACCAAGGATGACTACGCTGTGTGTTGGCTTGAGATGTACCTGTTCCAAGATTGCAAAGTTGGCTGCGAGCGGCTCAACAAATACCGCTTCCTCATCACTGACATTCTCGGGCACGAGATGCAGGTTTGCGACGGGTAAGGTCAGATATTCGGCGAACGCTCCATCACGATTGACAATCCCTAAGGTAGTGCGATTTGGGCAATGAGTAGGCATGCCGCGCTGACAATACGAGCAATCGAGACGATGGCAAGCGGCGTTGATTTCACCAACCACACGCTGCCCGATGAGGTGTCCGTACTGTTCCTGCGCGACATCGCCGTACACTGCTTCTACCAGACCCACAAACTCATGACCTAGCACTCCGTGAAAACCCAGATAGCCGCGCACAATCTCAAGATCAGTGTTGCAGATACCCGCCAGCAAGACGCGGATAAGGGCTTCGCCATTCATCGGCTTTGGTTGAGGATAGTTAGTATCAAGCACAAGGCCAGTTTCTCGGTAAACCAATGCACGCATCACATTGCTCCTGATCTGCTTTTTCCCTTTTCGTGTTACTATATACTAGCACGCCACTCTGTCAAGAAGGCGAGTGAGGAGGTCAATGATCGCTGTCTCGTCAAACCTGCTGGAAAATCGAGAGAGTGTTCTTGAGGAAGATGCACCCTCGCGGGCGCACTAACTGCATCGCCAGTTCCAGGCCCGGTGCTGAGCCGGTGCATTCTACGACGAGATCGACACGGGAAGCGGGAGAAGTGGAAGCAATGAATTGCGCCCCTACAGTTTTTGTTGAGATACCGCGTTGTGCCGCCAGTGCCAGCTTCTCCTCGTGTTTGCCGACCATCGTGACTTCGCAGCTGCTCAGTGCCAGAACCTGAGCCGCGAGTTGGCCCATCTTGCCATCGCCCAGAATGATCACACGGTCTGTTGGTTGAATATGCACTTGCTCAATCATCTCGAAGTTGGCCGCCAGTGGTTCTACAAAGACTGCCTCTTCATTGCTTACATTCTCAGGCACGACGTGCAAGTTTTCTATAGGGAGCGTCAGATACTCGGCAAACGCACCATCGCGTCCAAGGATACCAAGCGTGGTACGATGCGGGCAATGGGTAGGCATATTGTGCTGGCAGTACCAGCAATCAATGTTGTGGCAGGCGGAGTTGATCTCTCCGACGACGCGCTGACCAACCAGGGGGCTGGTCTCTGGGATGCCTGACCTAACGAGTACTTCTTCGACGATGCCAAAAAATTCATGGCCCAGTACGCCCTGGAAATCGAGGTAGCCACGTGTGATTTCGAGATCGGTGTTGCAGATACCGGCCTGCAAGACGCGGATGAGGGCTTCGCCTTCCATGAGGGCAGGGTCAGGATAGTGTTGTTCAAACGATAGGGAATTGTGAGCGTAAACCAAAGCACGCATATACTATGCTCTCTTACTATGCCTCTCGCTTGATGGCTCGAGTAGAACCTGACGCCCACAAGGGGCGTCACTACATTTTGGCTTTTCCCCACCTCCCCTCACCATATGAAGCTTGTTCACCAATTTATTGTACATCATGATGAGGTATCTCTCTGGGGTTGCGCGACTTCACCTGTGAGCGAGGTTTGGGATTTCCCAAACGGGAGCCGAACTGAGTGCAGTTTTGCAAGAGGGAGTGGTTTACTTTTTTTACTCGTGTATGGCGTTTTGAACGTCGTCAATACACGCAACCTTCACAATCTCAATGGTGTAGCCTCGTTTCTTCCACTTGCCTATTCCCCTCTCCAGACGAATCTCTAAATCCAGGCGCGTAGGAGCTTCCACCATACCCGTTGAGGTCATAGGAGTATGCTGGGAATGGGTGATACAGTAAGTGACATAGTACTTCATAGCTCTCTGCTTTCTTGTGGCGGCTATCAAGGATTTATTCTGGTCATGGTCCGCCGGGTCGTACTCATCTGACGGAGGTAGTTGGCGAGATGCGCATTGAAGGTCAACCCGTCGAACCATTCAGGGTAGGTTTTATGAAGTGATTTAAAGGCGAGGGTGATTACATGTTGAGCAAACAGATTCGCGTCCATTGCAGCAAGCAGGGTTCGCAGTTGATGCGGTGAAGGTGCACGCCATACTCCTGACCTTTCACTTTCCGCTCCGTACTCATCACAGTGTAGGTGAGGGAGCGTTTCTGTCTCCGGGGGTTCGGGGATATATCCTAATGCAAAGCGCGTATCTTCTGGTACATCAAGAGTTAACCCGGACGAATTTTCCCCTTCTACCCACCGGTGAATGGTGGAAAAGAGGTCAGCATCGCTGAGCGCCAGTAAGTCCACCTGGACTTGTTTGACAAAGGTGCGGGATTGGCCGTTCATTTTCACTGGCGATCCTTCCTGATACTGCGTTTGGAAAGTGCACTATTCAGCATGCTCTAAGTATACCACAGAAGTCCACTCTACTTTTGGCTCTTTTGGCTCTACCCAACATGTCGTAATTGTTCCAATTGAATTCGCCTGTTTGCGAGTGCCGCTGCGGTTTGGAAGCTGCTCTCTCATTGACAGGGCATGCAGGTTGTTCTATTATCAACAGTATCAATAAGCATTGCATTTATTACCGGCAAACAACAGTTCTTTAATCATGTTCGAACGGTTATCGTACAAATCCAATGAGGAATAAAAAATATGAGTCATGTTTTCCGAGTTCCCGACGAGGTTTATAGGGAAATTGCTGCCTACGCTGCGCAGCATGGGCAAACTCCCGATGCGCTCCTTATCGCATTGGTGAAAGAGGGTATGGAATAACTGAAGCAGACGGATTCCATGGTTGCTATTCCTAAAGGTTTCTATGATCCTGCACATGATCCACTGGCGCCATTCATCGGAGCATTCGATGGTGGTGATGATGATCCTGGCTGGATTGAGCGTGGCGCCTGATGCCCACCAGGGGCATCACTACATTTGGCCTGGCCCATCCACCTCCACCCCCACCATGAGACACGCTCCGGGGGAGGGGTGGGGGCTGGTTGAGATGTAGTGATGCCCCTGGTGGGCATCAGGCGCCACTTCCCCACCCCGCCCCTACCTGTCTTTCTCTTCGCCTGTCAGGGCGGCCTGGGCCGCGGCCAGGCGGGCGACGGGGACGCGGTAGGGGGAGCAGCTGACGTAATCGAGGCCGATTATGTGGCAGAACTCGATGCTGTTGGGGTCGCCGCCGTGCTCACCGCAGATGCCCAGTTCCAGGTGTGGATTTGCCGCGCGGCCCTTCTCCACTGCCATGCGTACCAGTTGGCCGACGCCGTCCCGGTCGAGTGTCTGGAACGGGTTGACGGGTAGAATCTTCACCTTTTCTTTGGCTCCTGGCTCCTCTAATCCATCGACATAGCGGAGTAGGAATTTGCCCTCGGCATCGTCGCGGCTTATGCCGAAGGTGGTCTGTGTGAGGTCGTTGGTGCCAAAGCTGAAGAATTCTGCGACGGGTGCGATCTGGTCAGCGGTCAGGGCTGCACGCGGCAGTTCGATCATCGTGCCGAACTTGTATTCGACAGCGTGAGCTCCAGCCATTTCCGCTTCAGCGGTGATCTCTTTTGCTACTGCCTCAAGCTGGCGGCGCACCTCCTTGAGTTCGTTCACATGTCCCACCAGCGGGATCATGATTTCGGGCTGGAGCTTCTTGCCCTGTTTCGCCAGGGTGAGCGCGGCTTCGAGGATGGCGCGCGTCTGCATGATGTTGATCTCAGGGAAGAGCAGACCCAGGCGGCAACCGCGCAGGCCCAGCATGGGGTTCATCTCGCGCATTGCGCCGACCGCTTCTAGCATTTTGCGCTTCTCTTGCAGCTCCTCTTCGTGTCCACCCTCTGTCTCCAGGCGTGTCACCTCCACCAGCAAATCTTCGTAGGAAGGGAGGAACTCGTGCAGCGGGGGGTCGATCAGGCGAATGACGACCGGATAGCCCTCGCCAGTTTTGGGATCGACCATCGCGGCAAAGATACCCTCAAAGTCGCTGCGCTGGAATGGCAGCAATTGGTCGAGGGCGGCCTGGCGTTCCTCTTTATCCTTGGCCAGGATCATCTTCTGCACGATGGGCAGGCGTTCCTGCTCCATGAACATGTGCTCGGTGCGACAGAGGCCGATGCCTTCCGCGCCGAAAGTCACAGCGCGCTTTGCATCGCGGGGATAGTCCGCGTTGGCCCATACGCCGAGCCTGCGGTACTTGTCTGCCCAACTCAGCAGCTTCTTGAGATCGACCTCTTTCTCATAATCGGGGTCGACCGTCTTGATGATGCCCGCGAATACTTCGCCGGTTGCGCCGTCGATGGAGATATCGTCGCCCTCGTGGAGCACGATATCCCGCCCGATCACGCGCATCAGGTGTTCCTCCTCGTTGACGCGGATACCCTCGCAGCCCGCTACGCAGGGCAGACCCAGTCCGCGCGCAACCACGGCGGCATGGCTGGTCGCACCGCCGCGCGCCGTCAAGACGCCTTTGGCCACCAGCATCCCATGCACATCATCGGGGCTGGTCTCAGGACGTACCAGCACAACAGGTGTGCCAGCTTTGCCCAGTTGCTCTGCCCGGTCGGCATCGAACACGGCTTTGCCCGTGGCAGCGCCGGGAGAGGCATTCAGGCCCTTCGCCAGCAAGCGGCCCTCTTTCGCCGCCTTCTCCTTCTCCTTTTCATCGAAACGGGGCAGCAGCAGTTGATACACCTGACCCGGCTCGACGCGCTTGATGGCCTCTTGCTCGCTGATCAGACCCTCTTCCACCATATCGACAGCCACTTTGATGGCTGCCTGGGCGTTGCGCTTGGCCGAGCGCGTCTGGAGCATGTAGAGGTGGCCTTTTTCGACGGTGAATTCCAGGTCCTGCATATCGCGGTAATGCTGTTCCAGGCGCCTGGCGATTTCCTGGAACTGTTGATACACCTGGGGCAGGTCCTGTTGCAGGCGGCTGATTTTAGATGGAGTGCGAATACCCGCGACTACGTCCTCGCCCTGCGCGTTCAGCAGGTATTCACCGTAGAGCTGCTTCTCGCCCGTACTGGGGTCGCGTGTGAAAGCTACGCCCGTGCCGCTATCATTGCCCATGTTTCCGAAGACCATACTCTGCACGTTGACAGCCGTGCCCAGGTCGTGGGGGATCTTGTTGAAATTGCGATAGTCAATGGCGCGTTTGTTATTCCAGGAAGAGAAAACGGCCTCGATGGCTTTGTGCAACTGCTGGTAGACATCGGTGGGGAACGGCTCGCCTGATTGTTTTTCGGCGATCTGCTTAAATTCGGCCACTATCTTCTTCAGATCGGAGGCGGGAATTTCCGCGTCGCTGGCAACCCCGGCGGATGTTTTGTACTGATCCAGCACGTGCTCAAAATCGCGCGGGTCGGTATCCAGCACAATTTTACTGAACATCTGGATGAAGCGGCGATAGGCGTCATAGGCGAAACGCTCGTCGCCCGTGAGCTTGACCAGGCCCAGCACCGTCTCGTCGTTGATGCCCAGGTTGAGCACGGTATCCATCATGCCGGGCATAGAGAACTTCGCTCCGGAACGCACCGAGACCAGCAGCGGGTTATCCTGCTTGCCAAAGCCCTTGCCGGTCTGCTGCTCAATGATCTTCAACGCCGCCAGCGCCTGCTTCCACATGCCCTGTGGAAACTGCTTGCCCGCGTCATAGTAGGCGTTGCAGGCTTCGGTGGTGATGGTAAATCCGGGGGGCACCGGCAGTCCGGCGTTGGTCATCTCGGCCACGCCCGCGCCCTTGCCTCCCAGCAGATCGCGCATTTTCGCGTTGCCTTCACTAAATAAATAGACCCATTTCCTGGGGGATTGTTTTACGGCCCCATCCAACTCCGACCGTGTGATTTGTTGTGTCACGAATGGCCTCCATCTAATAAAAAAATTATTCTGCATCTTGGGGAGGGACGAGGGCGACCGCGAGGGTCCCCACCCGGCATCCACTCCACTCCCGCCCTTACAATGACTACGCTGCTAATACGATGGCTCTTGCCCACTTCAAAACGTGGCGTGCGTGTTGTAGGTATGTTTGTGCCTGCTCTGCGCTGATCACGTCGTCGGCTTCCTCCGGCGGTGTGTCAGCATAGAACGCTTCGGGGTGGAACGGCGTCAATAAGGCCATTTCATCCTGAATATTTGGCGGAGCGCCTACCGTGGCGCCAAGTGTGCGCAAGTCGTGGTCATACATCGAACGGTGACCAAAACGCAGCAGGCTTACCGCTTGCGCAGCCTTTTCCACCGCCTGATTACAAAAATCTGCGCAGGCGAAGTGCCTGCCTAATCCCAGTTCCACCCCTGCAGTCGCTAAATCCTGCGCTGACTCTGCAAATAAGCCTAACGCACCCTGTAGATCACCTTCTTTAGCAACTTCCGTGTCCGCGTCCTCTTCCTCGTCTCGATACGACTCTGTATACCTGGGGTGTTTACTCGCGGAATGAGGTACACCTGCGTCCAAGCTAGACAGGGGACTTTCGCTATTGTTTACGCCTTCTAAAATCAATCGTTCCAGTTCATCCTGGCTATTGTCATGTGGCGTGGTGTGGTCGTCGGAATGCATCTGGGACATATTCTATTCTATCATCCTTGGAATGGTACGCCGACTATGCGTTCAAATTGTTTGCAGTCTCGTACGTCTCTAACGTGCATATATTATTCCCAGCAGAGCATTGTGTCAATACGAACAGGATGGGATTTATCGCGCGTAGGGACAAGGGGCGGTGGAACGGAGGGGAAGGGGCCTTGTGCTTGTCCTGGGGGAGGGTGCGATTGCGATGGTATTCAGGGTGTTCATAGGTGGGCAAACCAACAGGACGGGGACAAGCACGAGGCCCCCGCATCCGCCCCACACCGCCCCTTGTCCCTACGCACATGCCGATTGTGCGCGTTGATGGCGCATCCATCCATTGTCCCTACGCACATGCCGATTGTGCGCGCTGATGGCGCATCCACAGACTCGCGTCCGCCCCACACCGCCCCTTGTCCCTACGCGAGTGAGGGATTGCGTCGCATTGAAGGGAAGGAGAGGTGCCGATGTGCGGGAACTTCTGTTGATACATTTGCGTCATTACTGTGGAGTGAATTGTAGGGGAAATATAAGATTTCAAAAACCGGTAGCGCTCAAAGAGGAGTTGAATATGCAGACAAATGAGATAGATACAGCAGGTTCGCAGGGAGCACCACCGCCTGCCGGTCCCCGCAAACGCCATGCGTGGGTAGCGGGCGTGGGCGCGTTCCTCGTCGTCTTACTGGTCATTGGGGCCAGTATCGTGGTATTCGCTGTAGTGGGTCAACGCCATAGCAGCACGCAAACGCCTCCCACCGGGCAATGGCAACAAGTCCAGCAGGGGTACCTGTTCCTCTCGCTAGAGGCAGCGCCCAGCAATCCATCGGTCTTGTACGCGTGCGCTACAAAGTCTGCCGTCGTTTCCAACCAGGATGGTCCTGGCACAGTCACCATCTTGCGCAGCGCCGATTTTGGCGGCCATTGGCAGGATATTGGCGGGCATCTGCTGACCGGTGATGCTTGCGAGCTTGCCATCAATCCCGCCAACAGCAACGAAATCTACACCGTCAGCATCTCAAATACCTCGCAGCTCTCGGCCACACTTAAGCATAGCACCGATGGTGGACAGACATGGGAAACTATTGTGCCAGGCCTGATCGTGCCTGGTAGCGCCACGAAGGTACCCTGGTTCGTGCAGCAATTGCGCGTTGAGGGCAAAAGCCTGTA
>Ga0137385_10005044_pt1 | contig 11560 bp, 10 predicted proteins | sample SagtaG_FD_104921 | JGI IMG/M metagenome (GOLD analysis project Ga0137385, IMG submission 104921) | Vadose zone soil microbial communities from Sagehorn Ranch, Mendocino, California, USA - Sage2_R_80_16 metaG | ecosystem: Environmental > Terrestrial > Soil > Vadose zone | place: USA: California...
AGTATGCAAGGTGCTGAAGACCAAGTGTCCCGTCAACGCAGCCTGAACCGCCAGATTGGCGGTTTCGGCGTCACGGATCTCTCCCACCAGCACGACATTCGGGTCCTGGCGCAAGATAGAGCGAAGGCCAGTCGCAAACGTCAGGCCCACATCCGGGTTCACCTGAATCTGATTCACACCTTCCATTTTGTACTCAACTGGGTCTTCGAGGGTCACTATGTTGATCGCGTCGCTCTTGATTTCCTGTACCAATGCGTATAGCGAGGTCGACTTGCCAGAACCAGTCGGGCCGCTGGTCAAAACCATGCCGTTTGGTCTTTTGATACCCTTGCGAATGGCGCGTAGCGCGCGTCCCGCGTAACCCATATCTTCCAACTGAAAATTCGTGCCCGTCTTATCGAGCAAACGGATAATCACCTGCTCGCCCCACACAACTGGGCTAATTGCGATACGAAGGTCAATATCCTTCTGCGCGACATAAATGGCAAACTGGCCATCCTGCGGGATGCGGTGCTCGTCGATTTTTAGGTTGCTCAAAATTTTGATACGAGAAATCAGCGCCGGTTCAATTGACTTTGGCAACCGCATAATTTCACGCAACACGCCGTCAATTCGACAACGAATGCGCAGACTCGTCTCCAGCGGTTCGATATGAATGTCGGATGCGCGGGCGCGAGCAGCGTACTCCATAATCGTACTCAGGGCTCGGCTAATTGGCGAGTCCTGAACGATCATCTTAATGTCAGCCGCCGCAGCCGTCCCATTTCTATTCAGACGCTCTGCAGCCTCCTCAGACTGGACGGACTTGACGGCCGCACTCACGCCTTCCGCAAGGTTGGTGCGATACTGTTCCAAAACGTGTCGCACGCCTTCCTCACTGGCCATATAGACCTTAATTGGCCGATTGATCTTGCTGGCCAAGTAGTCCACAGCTTGAACGTTGTTAGCGTCCAGCATAGCGACAGCCAGACGATTCTGGACTTCGCCCAATGGCACGGCCATAAAACGCTCAGCAACTTCACGCGACAGCAGGTCCAATACGTGCACATCGACCAGCGCAGCACTCAGGTTCACATACGGAACACCAGAAACCGTCGCGATTGCCTTGGTCAGCTCCTCATTGCTAATAACTTTCTCGTCGACCAGCATGCCAAAAAGCGGCTTGCCACTCTGAACGGCCTGGTCGTGGTACTTTGCCAGCTGAGCCTTCTTAACCAAGCCTTCCTTCACGAGCAAAACTTCGAGCTTCTTCTGGTTTTCGTCGGTCAGGATGCTCATCGTTTTGCCCTCGGAGTGTGTATGAGAGTGCAATCCAAGGCAAAGCTAAGTATCGTGCAACCATACTTAGCGGTCCGGCGATCGCGAAGCAGAGGCTTTAACGAAGGAGTGCATTGCATACGCACTCCACCCCTATTGGCCGAAAGGCTGTTGATTAGATGGATTGCCGATTTGAATCACCACCGTTGGGTTGATCGCATCGCGGTTAAAAATCTGATTCGAAGGCTGCACAATGTTCGGCGTAATTGGTTCGACAACCTCGGCAGTCGTCTGCTGATTCTTCGGGTTGCCAACTATTGCCTTCACGACGAAGTAGCTAACAACTAAGCTAATAGAAACTATCAGGACAATGAGTGCGACGTCGTTCTTTTTCATTACTTCACCACCTCCTGCTTAGTTTGGGCTGACTTGCTAGGCTGGTAGTATGTGACGCCACTTACCGTTGCCGTCATAGCCGCGTCATCGCCATCCAGTGTAAGCGACGTTACCTTGATAGGTCGAATGGTTCGCTCGAGGTCGAGCAGCATGTTGCGGATCTTGTCGTAGCTGCTACTAACAGTTACGTCAAACTTCATTTCTTGCGGCGTTGGATCAGTGGTACTACCGCTGCTCGATGGCGTCGTGGTCGGCGTATTACCGCCAGTCGTGGTTTGATTTTGGTCACTTGGAACGTTAATACCTTCGATAGCGACGCCAGAGTGGCTCAGGATAGCCTTCTGAAATGATGTAGCCAGCGCGGTCGCGTCAAATGTGCTTGGTAACGCGTCGAGCACGCTCTTGGTGTTCGGATCATCCTGATTGGTTTTGACTGATGCCAGATCGTCGCTGCTGACCAAAGCGTTTACTGCATCCTGGAGCTGCTTGGCATTGGTAATGTTCTTCTGGAGTTGGCCAGCCGCCTTATACTTAGCGCTCAACACGTTGTTATTGTACGTCCACTTCTGAAAGAGAAACTGAGCCGTAACAATACAGACGGATACCGCGACCGACGCGATCACCACCCAGATGAACATTGAACGACCGGCGTTTTCGATTTGCTGACGCTTCTTCAGGCCGCCGCTTGGGTTCTTGGATTGAGCTTTTTTGTCCATTTCTATTGACCCCCCTGACTTGCACTGTTATCGAACAGCTTAGGGCTTTGAGTGACTGATTGGGTTGTCTTGATGTTCGGCACAGATGCTGCCATGTTGGTGTTGCGAGCATCAAACACTGGGTCGAGGTATGTAGCGCGAACTGTGAACGACACCTTATTGCCTCCATTGCTCTTATCGATGGCGCTGCTCTGTACGAATACTGAATCAAATATCTTTGAGGTCTGCTGTTGGCCGCTCGAGTCCTTGTACGTGACAATAGCATTCTGAAGCGTGTCCACAAAGACGTTCAAACTCTCGAACGATTCAGTTGAACCAGTCAGGCTGACAAGTTTGTCAGTTGCCGTCATCTGCAGCTGCGACAGCTGGATGTTATTTGGCGAGTTCGGGTTCAACACCGGCAAAAAATTCAGCAAGCGCGAGTAAATGCCCTTGTTTGCGTGCAAATCCGGCAAAGCAGCCAGCTGATTCTGAATGGTCAGGTACTTACTGAGGTCAGAAATGCCATTGAGCTGTTGCTGTTTACCCTTGATGTCGTTCGTAGCTAGCGTAATCTGGAATTGCTGCAGGAATGTGACGTATACAAACAGCAGTACGCTCAGGACGATGGCGCCAAGCGTTACGATAATACTCACACTCATAACCAGCGCACGCGTCTTTTGTGCGTTAATGAACTCTTTCTTGATGTCTGGCAAAAGGTTCAACTGAATCATGAGGCTTCGCCTCCTGGCAGTACTTCGGTATGTATCTTAGGAAAAATCATAAAGTTCGCTCCGCAAGCCCAACTGCGACACCAAACTGTGGTGCAATTTGCATCAGGTTATCTCGCAAATTCGGGCTGTATCGTACATTCCCCCACGCGTTTCCGGCGACAGTCTGGATACCCGTTTTGCCGGCGATGTATTCGCCAAAGGCAGGCACCGACAATGTGTAGCCAGAGAGCATCAGGTAGCGCAGCTGAACGTTTGGATAGCGTGATTGGAAAAACTTGACAGACTTATTGATCTCGACGACAAACTGGTCGAGCGTCGCGTCGAGCGACTTCAGGATTTGGCCTTCAAGACGATCAGGATGCAAGCCAAACTTCATAATGAACTGATTGGCCTGGTTGACGTCGATGTTGAGGTTCTGAGTAGCTGCCTTGATAAGCGTCTGAAGGCCCACAGGGATCGAGCGAATCAATCTCGGCGAACCACCAAGCACCGCCACGAGGTCAGTGCTAAAGTCACCGAAATCAATAATCATCATAGCGTCCTGATTGGTCGGTGGCACCAGTGCGCGGACCAGTGCCAAAGAGTCCGGCTCCAGGGCAATAACGTTGAGGCCAACGCTCTCAACAAGGTCGAGACGTGCTTCGCTGAACTTGTTAGCCACGCTAGCGAGCAACACTTCGTTCTTCTGTGGATCTCGGAGTGATTTACCCAAAACTGCCCAGTCGATCTTGGCTTCATCGATAGACATAGGGATAAACTGTTCTGCTTGGTATTTGATCGTGCTGGCGAGTTCTTGCTGCGGAAGATCTGGCAGGTCAACGACGGTGGCAAACATTTTACTGCTTGGAATACCGACGACGACGTTGCGTTCTGCGATGCCGGTCTGAGAAATAAGGTTGGTGATGACGTCGCCAAGGCGCTTCTGATCCTCGGGCGCGTCGCTACTGGCCACCTTGATATCGACAGGCGCCGAACCGTACCTTACAAGGTTCCATGCATCCCCGCTCTGTTTGAGCTGAGCAACGCGGACTGCTGTGGTACCTATGTCTAAAGCGAAGAATTCGCCCACCGAACTAAAAAGCTTCATACTGCCTCCGATTATAGCATAAGCGGCTTACCTGTATAGACTTTAGTAGCGTGGAGGAAGGTCTTTTTCGTCCACAGTTCGCAGTGTGGATGGGTTGGAGCCGTTGAGCGCACTCTTCAGATACATCTCTGGGCTAAAGTTGAAAATCTCTGCAGGGTTCTTTCGAACAGAGTCGTCGTTACCGTCTGCACCATAGGTACGCAGTAACGTCAGGCTGCCCGCGATGACTGAACCGTTTACAACAAGCTGATTATTGCAATCATTAATGCTGAGGTTGCCGCTCGGTGCATTGCTACAAGTATTGAACGTGCCTCGAGTGATAAATAGGCCGTCCATCTGCTTGACGTTGTCTTTTACAAAGACATTACCCATGGCAATGATAACCAGGGACGGCATGTCTCCCACGCTGTTGTAGCTGTCTGAATACTTGATATCGCCGTCAATGGTTACGTCACCGTTAACAAGCCAAATTTGCTGCGAGCCATTCGGAACGTCTCCATGGAATGTATGGGCGCCATTAATTTGATACGTGCCGGTTCCTTGGTTGACGTCGATAGTTGTTGGCTGGCCGGTCACAGGAGTGCCGCTATAGGTGGCCACGTAGTCGTTAATACAGTGCTGTGGCGCGCCGTAAAAACCGAGGTTGGCGCTAGTGACATTGCTAAAGGTCAGCATTTTGCCGGTTGGTGCCGCTGGATTGATGATTGCCCTGCCAGCCGAACCAAAGTTTGTAATCTTACTGAGTGCGTAGGCGGCATACTCCACCCCACCACCAGCAACGGAGCCGTCTTTGAGAGCGTGGGCGCTAGTCGTGATCTTGGAGCTAGCATTACAAGCCGGGTTGACGGCGGCAAATCCGCCACCAGCCCATACGTCATTCCCCTGGAAGTGCACGTATGGCGTCTTGGCGATAACCACACAAGCCTCGGCGCTTGCCCGGAAGCCGCCGTTTTGATCCTTCGGGTTCAGCACAAGTGATCGACAGATACGCGACCCCGGAGCGGCGTTGCCAACGTCTACTGTCTCCGTCGCCACGGTTGTCGTCGTTCCCTCCAAGAAGTTTGTCGGACATATCGTAGACGGTGGCGTGTAACCGGGATCTGAATTGCGGTCAGCGTCTTGCTGCGGCAATGGTGTGTAGCCAGAAGTATGATTATTGCCCACGATCTTGCACGTTGTGAGTGTCGACGGCGTCGGTCCAGGGTTATAGACCGTATAGGTAAATGATATCGAGTCATTCTGCTGCGCCGACCCGGTGCTCGGCGTTACTGTCGGCGTCAGATCAAAATCAGCAATGACCGTCGCACAGGCCTGGGCGCTATCGCCCGACCCTCCAAGTTGATTTTGCGGCGTAAAGTGCACGTACTGGCAAAACTTCGTACCTGGCAACGAGCCCGCGGGAATCTTGAAGTTGTTAGTGTTCACTGTATTGGTTGTAGCACCCAGAGTAAACGGACCGCCGCTTGCCTTGGCTGCACCAGATTGGTCGTAGACAGTGTAACGAACATTTGGCGCGTTGTCCGGACCGCTATTAGTTAACCTGTGCGTAAAGGTGATCGTCTGACCCGGGATTACCGTCGTGTCACTAACTGTTGACGTACCAGTAAGATTGTACGTCGGCGATGGCGTTAATGGCGAAATAGTACCGATAGGGTTAGCACACAAGTGGCGAATCATGTAGGCCACTCCGCCTCCTGAGTTACGAAACACAATAGCAGAGGCGACATTCGTCGTGCCAATGTCGTAAAAGGCGTCATCATTCGGGTTTGCGTCGCCAGGCTTTTGATCACAGTTATAACCAGAGCACGGACCCTGATAGTAGCTGTTTAATTGGTAGCTAACCATCTGATTCCAGGTAATCAATCCCTGTGCATCGGCATACCGTACACGAGCTTCCCAGTCAGCGATTTGTGCCGCAGTCGGAGGATAATCGCGCGCCGAACCGATCATTGTCTGGATGATGAATGACGCGCCTATGCCATCCTGTGTGCCTACACCGTGGGAGAGTTTGTCAAGCGTGAAGGTAATAAACTGATCAGCTGAGGTAATAGTCGTCGGCACGGCGTTTTCAGCTGGACCGTTCGTGTGCCACACACTGTCACCCCAAAAGTCTCGGATGTTCTTGAAATAGCCGTAAAATTGGCCTCGTCCATAGACCGGCCATGCGTCGGCGGTCTTGGCATAACCTACCAAGAATGTCGCAGCCATCGCCACCATCAATAATGCGAGTTTCATCTTGCTCATATGCCTAGCCGCCCAACCCTGTTATCTTAGACTGAAGTTGGTTGACATAGAAATCGTGAAGCGGATCGGCTGTCGGAACGAGCGGCACGGCTTTCTTGTAGTAGCCAAGCGCAGCAGTCTTGTCGCCCTTTGCTTCTGCAACACGGCCCATGCTCTCATACAGACCAGATGTCTGCTTGAGAGATTCAGCTTGTTTGTACGAATTGAGCGCGTCATCCCATTTCTGTTGATTCTCGTAGTTCACAGCTTGCTGAATGTAGAGCTCAAACTTTTCGTCATTGCTTCTGGAAGTTGCCAGGCTAGCCGCGATTTGCTTGTTTGACTGGTCGTAGTCGCTTTGCGCGGCCGTCCCCTGAGCATCCTTGACGCTTTGCGGAAGGTTATTCTGGGTCAGTGCGTTTTGAGAGCCATCATTCGAGCCAGGTATGCCGCTCGTAGTGACGGTACCCTTACTACCGTTGGTCGACCTGTGCTGTAGCCACTGAAGCAGCACGCCGGCGCCGGCCGCCAATGCCAAAAGTAATACAACCACCACAATTGTAATGATCTGTTTCTTCTTCCCCCTGGACGTCTTCGATGTTTTGGGCATGCTCTCTAAAAAAGCTTACGTTTCTTAGCCTTAAGCATACCCAAATCTGAAGTATGGCGCAAGCACTGTCCGCACAACAATATAGTTCGGTGTTTTCCGGTGTAGAATAGACCTATCATCTAGGAGGACACACTATGAAGATTGCAGTTGCTGGTCTAGGACGAATGGGTATGCAGATTGCCCGCAAACTTGCCGAAGATGGCCATGAGGTTATCGCACACAATCGCCACAAAGAACCGATTGACGAAGCCGTCACCTACGGCGCGATTGCCGCATACGAAAAGATAGATGTAGCAAAGGCATTTGACGGGCAGCCCATTGTGCTCTGGATCATGGTCCCTGCAGAGGCTATCGAGGCACAGCTTGACGAATGGCTCGATCTACTGCCAAAAGATAGCGTCATTATCGACGGTGGCAACTCAGATTTCCGCGGCGACAAAACCCGTGCCGAAAGGGTCGCGGCCAAAGGCTGCCAGATACTCGACGCTGGCACATCTGGGGGTATCTGGGGCTACCAGAACGGTTTTTCGATGATGGTTGGCGGCGACAAAAACGCTTTTGATGTCATCGAACCAGCCCTCAAGACGCTCGCTGCGCCGGCAGGCGCTTATCACCTCTTCGGTCCGAATGGCGCCGGCAACTACGTCAAAATGGTCCACAACGCCATCGAATACGGCATGATGGAATCGCTAGCTGAAGGCTATCGTATGCTCAAAGAAGGCCCGTACGAGAAGCTGGAACTAGCGGAGGCCGGTGAAGTCTGGCAACACCACAGTGTTATCACCAGCTGGCTGAATGAACTCAGCCGCGACGCGCTGCGCGAAAACCCAGAGCTCGATGGTATCGAAGGTTTTGTGGCCGAGTCCGGCGAAGCCCGCTGGACGCTCGAAGTCGCCAAGGACCACGGCATTCCTCTCCCCGCCATCCAATCCAGCTTTGACGTCCGTATCGCCAGTCAGAAAGGCGACTTGAGCTTCGCCACTAAACTCCTCGCCGCCATGCGCAACAAGTTCGGCGGACACCAGCTGAATAAATAAATTCTGTAAGTTCCCGTCCGCCCCGATAGAGGTGGAGGCGGACGGGAACGATTTTCTTGAGAGGGCGTCATCCCAGCCGGACAACCCAACCCTCCCACGGGCGCAATCGCGCCGAGCGAAGGCTGATGTCACTGGCTGGCATGTCCAGTTCGCTGGAAAGCAACCGCTTGCCACCGTCGAGCAGCGTGCTGAATCTGACGTCGTATCCGGACAGATTCAGCAATACCGCGACCTGTTCATCGCGATGACGACGAACATAGACGAAGACGTCAGGATGGCTCACACTGATCGGGCCGTACTCTCCCCGTTCGAGCGAGCTCTCCGTGTGCCTTATTGCTATGAGTTGACGGTAAAGCTGCAACGTCGAACGTGGATTGCCCAACTGGGCTTCTACGCTCATTGCTGACGGTTGGGTGATAGGCAACCACGGTGTGCCAGTAGTAAAACCAGCTTTCGGTCGCCGGACCGTCCATGGTATGGGCGTTCGACCAGGGTCGCGGCCAAGCTTAGCATGCTGCTTGGCGGCTGGGTCGCGCACCTGATGCGGCAGGATGACGCCGTCCACCAGCCCCAACTCGTCGCCAGCGTAGATGACCGGCAGGCCAGGTAGCGTGAGTAGGAGCATAGCCGCTGCCCGCGCAGCAGGCTCACCGACACGACTAGCCAGACGCGACGAGTCATGGTTGCCCATAACATACATCGGTACCTCTCCCACGCGGAGCACGGTCTGGACGCGGTTCACAAAGCGCCCCACTTCGAGAGCATTGAACTCACTCCACATCAACCCGAAGACAAACGGCGTCGACAAACCCAATGTGTACTGATCAAATATTGCGCGGTACTCACTCCCCAGTTCTGCTCTGCCGGCCGGGTAGGTTTCCGTGACGATGAATCGTCCAGAAAACTCCTGCGCCACCTCCTCTAGTGCGCGCAAGTAATCGGCCAACCGGGGCAGGCGGGTCGAGTTGGTGTGCAATAGCCGATGGTACGGGTCGTGGTCGATTGCCGGATCGTAGTCGGGGTTGACTGGGTCGTCTGCAAATGTCTGCAGATCCTTGCCAGTCCAGTCCCACGCATCAACTCGTACACCCATCACACCGCGTCCGAACCAGAATCGCAATACGCTCTGCAGCGCCTGCCTGACCTCTGGGCTCTCCCAGTTCAGATCAGGCTGTTGCGGCAAGAAACTGTGCAGGTAATACTGGTCGGTGGTCTCGTCGTAGGTCCAAGCAGAGCCGCCAAACACGCTGATCCAATTGTTCGGCGGGCCACCGTCCGGTGCAGGATTACGCCACGTGTACCAACCACGCCTGGGGCTGTTCCTGCTGGAGCGCGAGTCAACGAACCACTGGTGCTGATCGGATGTATGGTTAAACACCCCATCTACAACGATTCCCATGCTCCGCATCGTAGCCTCGGCCACCAGCATGTCGAAATCGGCCAGCGTACCGAACAGCGGGTCGACCCCCACGTAATTCGCTACATCGTAGCCACCATCAGCCAGCGGCGATGGATAAAACGGCGTCAACCAAAGTAGGTTGACCCCTAGCCAGCGAAGATAATCCAGCCGCTGGGTAGCTCCCAGCAGGTCGCCAATGCCGTCATCACCAGAGTCGCTAAAGCTTCGTGGGTAAACCTCGTACATGACCGCACCCTCGGGCAGCTGCGGCGCCATGCGCTTTCACCTCTCCCAAAAGGTACATACAAAGGCCAAATAGCCCTTGCGCCTACTCATATTATATCGCTAAACTGGCTAAATTACTCTAGACAGCCAACTATAGTCCCCATCAACCACCACGGCCGAACTCAAAATCTTTCATGGTTTCTTCAAGGGTGTCCTGTCTCTCTTTGTCTGAGGAACGGCGCTACGTCAAAATGTACGGCCAAGGTCATATGTCCGAACGCCTATACAAAGAGAATGGCCGAATTAAACGAAAAACGCTCCAGGCTCCTTGCTGAAGGCGCAGGCATTCGCGATACTCTTGCCAATAAGCGCCCGCTACCTCTGGAAAAAATGGTTGACGGCGTGATAGAATTAGTAGGAAATTTAGACTTTACAGATAAAAAGACTGTCATCCGAAAACTAGTAACAAAGATAGTCGCCACTAAGAAGGAGATCAATAAATATGGGGTCACATACCAGTATTAGCTACAGGACAGGTTGGGTATGAGCCTATCTATAGGCATTGTCGGCCTGCCAAACGTCGGTAAGTCTACTCTATTCAATGCGCTGACAAACAGCCAGGTTCTAGCTGCTAACTATCCGTTTGCAACGATCGAACCGAATACTGGTATTGTGCCTGTACCAGACAAGCGACTCGACAAGCTTGCCGAGTTGTATTCGAGCAAAAAACTTGTTCCCGCAACCGTCACCTTCGTCGACATCGCCGGCCTTGTTGCTGGCGCCAGCAAAGGCGAAGGGTTAGGCAACCAGTTTCTCGCTAATATCCGTGAGTGTAACGCTATAGTCCAGGTGGTGCGTGCCTTCCATAACGATGACATTCTGCACGTCGCGAACCGTGTCGAACCAAAACAGGATATTGAGGTCATCGACACCGAGCTCATCCTCGCGGATATTCAGACCGTCGAAAAGCGCATTGCCACAGCGCACAAGCAAGCCAAGGCTAACGCAAAAATGCGACCAGTCGTGGCTGAACTCGAAAAAGCTCTGGTCTATCTCAACGAAGGCAAACTTATCAGTAACACTAACGTCGACCAAGATGTTACTCGCGATCTTCACCTCCTGACTGCCAAACCGTTCATTTATGTATTCAATGTCGATGAAACCGATCTGAGCAATGACCAACGCAAACAGGAGCTCACTGCTCTTATCGCACCAGCACAGGCCCTCTTTGTAAATGCCCAGCTTGAGCACGAACTACAATCGCTCGATCCTACTGAGGCGAAAGAGCTACTTGAGACCTACGGTCAAAGCGAATCGGGTTTGCTGCAGCTTATTCACGCCGCGTATGACATCCTGGGTCTACAAAGCTATCTCACCGCTGGCGAGCAGGAAGTTCGCGCTTGGACCGTTAAAAAGGGTTCGACCGCACCACAAGCCGCCGGCGTCATACATGGCGACTTCGAGCGCGGATTTATTGCCGCACAGATTGTCGAGTATAACGATCTTATTGTTGCCGGCTCTGAAACCGCAGCCAAAGCGGCTGGCAAAGTCCGCACCGAAGGCAAAGAGTATATTATGCAGCCGAACGACGTCGTTGAATTCCGGTTCAACGTTAGCAAATAACGTATAATACTTTCTGTGACGAAATTACCCGAGGGAGACTATCTTTTTGTCCACTATGGCTACGGTGGCAAGCATCAGCCGCAACTCACCTTGCTTCGCGACAGCGATAAATCCTTCACTCACTTTGAGCCGCGAGGTGAAACCTTCACGCTCGATTTCAAAACCGAGAAACACTACTGTGGCGGATGGCACGACCTAGCCACCGCTGAAAGCTTCCCTTGCCCTGACGCAGCCGATCTGCCTGACCAATACGACCAGTGCCGTCATTGCCAGC
>Ga0137385_10005045_pt1 | contig 11558 bp, 10 predicted proteins | sample SagtaG_FD_104921 | JGI IMG/M metagenome (GOLD analysis project Ga0137385, IMG submission 104921) | Vadose zone soil microbial communities from Sagehorn Ranch, Mendocino, California, USA - Sage2_R_80_16 metaG | ecosystem: Environmental > Terrestrial > Soil > Vadose zone | place: USA: California...
ATTGTAGGCATAGCGGGCGGCCCCGGCGTGCTTCTTGCAGGCCGTGATTTGCTTGTTATTCAAATTCAATTCCGTGCGATAGCCCCGTATGATCTGCATGGGTTTCTCTCCACAAAAGACAAGGTACCAGGATATTCTTTCTCACGCAGCCGGAGGTGGAAGACCGCTGCTAGAGCCAATTTCCGCGCTTTTTGCGGCGCCGCGTCACGCGGGAGTCATTCCATTGACAGTTTCGCTCCGCGCATCACTCTTCCTGCACATCTCGCCAAAAAAGCTGCATAATCCTCTGGGGATAGCTGCTCTCTGGTGGAGACAACGTCCTGTCCGTCCCAGTTCCATGCAAAGGTAAAGCCCCCGTTTATTCATCGTTTGTCTTTAGAAGAGGTCCTTTCAAAAGGTAATTTTGCTTATTTGCCTAATCGATTGTAGAGGATGCGCGTGAGTGTGTCAAGAATCCGTAGAAAAAGTCTACAAAGTAATCTTGCTTGCTTGCTTGGTCGATTGTAGAGGATGGGCACGAGGGTATCAAGTTTACCCCGCCGGAATCGTCACTCTCCCCTGGCCGGTTGGCGGCATATTTGGTCCGCTGCCTACCCAACGAACAGCGGTGCCTATAGCCGTAACTTCCATCCATTCATTGTTGTGCATGAATTCGACCTTGATATCGACGCCTATCACGCCGTCTGCTCCAAGCTGATCAGCTTCGAATTGCATGCGACTGAGTGCCAGTTCACGGGCCTGGTACATCAACTGGGAGTATTCTCGCAGTTCGCCCTGGAAATTGCCCTTGATGCCGACTAACCAGTTGCGGATTGCGCCCATCGAGTAGATACAGTTGCCCATAACCAGGCCCATCGGCTGGAAACCTTTATCGACGACGAGCCAGAACTCTTGACCCGACAGGTCGGAGGTAAAGGCTCGACCCCGGTAGCCAGGTCTAATATCCATTGCGTTACGTGGTTCACCCATAGTGCCTTCCCTTCGTTGTTTCCCTACTAGAAAGAAATGAATGTGATGGTTGCTAGCATAGTGTAAGGTTGGAGCAAAGTCAATCAGGCCAATTAAGTACCGATTTTTGACAAGACGGTCAGAATAGGGTATAAAGTACGTACAAGTGTTTCAATCTAAAAAGTGCAACCCCGAATTCTTTGAAACAGTGAGAAAGTCATATGACAACGCCCGCTCGTAGGCAGTACCTACATATGAAGAGCCAGTATCCTGATGCCATCCTCCTGTACCAGATCGGAGATTTCTACGAGACCTTTGATGAGGATGCGCATATCGCTTCTCGCGAGCTACAAATCGTACTCACAAGGCGTTCTTACGCTGATGATGAGGTCGTACCCCTGGCCGGCATACCTGTCCATGCTCTGGAGAATTATGTTGGGAAACTTGTCCAGCGCGGCTATAAAGTGGCCATTTGTGATCAGGTCGGGGAGGTCGGTAAGGGCATCGTTGACCGGGCAGTAACCCGTATTTTGACAGCAGGTACGCTTTCGGAACCGAATCTACTACCAGCCCGCCAGAATAACTATTTGGTTGCCATTGCCCCGTCGCGTACGCAAACTGGCCTGGCAGCCGTGGATGTGAGCACCGGCGAATTTATCGTGACCTGGTTTACTGCCGATGAATTGCCCGGAGCTTTAGAGGCAGAACTACAGCGCCTCGTTCCTTCTGAGTGCCTGCTTCTAGAGGGAATGCGTGCTGATGCCTACCAGTTTCCCACTAAGGCCATGAGGGCTACAGCCTGTCCACCTTATTTTTTTGAATACGAGGCCGCCCGTACAAGGTTGTGCCGCTTATTTGGAGTACAATCACTGGATGCCTATGGCTGCGCGCATATTCCACAGGCTGTCTCGGCCGCGGGAGCAATTGTTGCCTATTTAGAAAAGATGAATGAGAAGCTGCTCTCGTTGTTGACAGGTCTGCGTTCGTACCGCACCACTAATTATATGGTGCTGGATGCCCATACTCAGCGTAACCTGGATCTCTTGCAAGGCTCACGCAGCGGTTCGGTCTACGGTAGTCTGCTCAGCGTACTGGACCGGACGATCACACCGATGGGAGCGCGGCGCTTACGACGCATGATCACCCAGCCACTACTCGATTTGAATCAGCTTGAAGGACGCCTGGAGAGTGTCGAAGAACTTTATGAGAGTCCGGCTTTACGCAGTCGTTTTGTCATGTGCTTGCAGGGTATTCATGACCTGGAACGCATCTCAGGGCGTATACGCCAGGGAAGCGCGGTACCGAATGAAGTATTGGGGCTACGCCAGTATTTAGGAGTAGTGCCCAGGCTGCGTGACCTATTGCTGGGTTGTAATACTTCTCTTTTAACCCGTCTTGCTGAAGAGCTTGACCCTTGCCCGGAAGTAATTGAGTTAATTGGGCGCGCCCTGGTGCGCGCTGTGGGTAAGGATGAGCAGGACGATGATGAGCGGTTGATTCGCCTGGGTTTCCATGCCGAACTCGACGAACTCATCGCATCGATCCATGACTCGAAGCGCTGGATGGTCTCGCTGGAGGGCCGTGAACGCGAACGCACCGGCATCAAGTCGCTCAAAGTTGGCTTTAACAAGGTCTTTGGCTACTATATCGAGGTGCGCAATAGCCATCTCAAGCTCGTTCCACCTGACTACCTGCGTAAGCAGACGCTGGTCAACGCGGAACGCTATATTACTCCCGAACTCAAGGAGCACGAGGCACGCATCCTGAGTGCAACAGAGCGTATCGAAGCTCTCGAGCAGAGCATCTATGCCGATGTCTTGCGCCAGCTGAGCGTCTTCTATCCACAGTTAATGGCAACCGCTGCTGCCATTGCTACGGTCGATGTGTTGGTAAGCCTGTCAGAGGTGGCGGCTCACCAGGGATACGTGCGCCCACAGCTGGAGCAGGGTCGTGGCTTAGAGATCGTAGGTGGGCGACATCCGGTAGTCGAGTATACCTTAGACGGTGATGTCTTCATTCCCAACGATGCACAACTTGAGGCAGATGCAGGGGCCCGTATTTTACTGCTGACGGGCCCAAACATGGCCGGCAAGTCAACGTATCTGCGCCAGGTCGCTTTGATTACCCTCTTAGCGCAGCTAGGCAGTTTTGTGCCTGCACGCAGCGCACGCATCGGACTGGTCGACCGCATTTTTACCCGTGTGGGTGCCGAGGATGATATCGCTTCGGGGAAAAGCACTTTTATGATCGAGATGGAAGAGACCGCGACGATACTCCATCACGCAACCCAGCACAGCTTGATTATCCTCGATGAAATTGGTAGAGGCACGAGCACGCATGATGGTGTATCCATTGCCCGGGCCGTCGTTGAACATCTACATAACGTGACGGGAGCGCGTACCCTTTTTGCCACCCACTACCACGAACTGGCCTCAATGGCGGAAGAGTTATCGCATCTACGTGTGTACACCATGGCCATTAGCGATGATGAGCAGGGAGAAATCGTTTTTCTGCACCGCGTGACCCCTGGATGTATTGGTCGCAGCTATGGTGTGCATGTAGCAAAATTGGCAGGCATGCCCCTGAGCATTGTGCGCCGTGCGGAAGAGGTATTGAAGCACCTGGAGTCTGGCAAGGACAGTGCGGGAGCCAATCTTGAACCCCAGCAAAATGGACATACATTAATCCCCATGCAACATAGAGTCTCCAGCAATGGCGATGAGAAACTAATAGCAGAAGGTAATGGGCGGTATGAGTGGCAGAGCGAAGAAGCCCGCCTTGTGGCGCATGCACTGGAACATGGCGATGGACAGGAGCCAGGCCTCGATGCCATCGATCTATGCGCCATTACTCCCCTTGATGCGCTGAACCTGTTGTACATGTTGCAAAAGAAGAGAATTCACCGAGGACTTAACTGATGGCTGTTGTACATAAACGCATCCCTATTCTCACCCTGGCGCAGGACGTTGCGGAACGTATCGCGGCGGGTGAGGTTATCGAGCGGCCGGCCTCGGTAGTCAAAGAACTGGTCGAGAATGCCCTTGACGCGGGGGGCCACGAGGTGCGGGTCGAGATACGTGGTGGTGGATTGCGCCTGATACGAGTTACCGATGATGGCTATGGTATTCCCGGAGATGAGCTGGAGAGAGCATGTGCGCGGCATACCACGAGCAAGATCAGCAGTGTTGAAGATCTCAGTCGCTTGCATACATTAGGGTTTCGTGGCGAAGCATTGGCGAGCATTGCCGCTGTGTCGGAATTGACGTTGCTGAGTCGGCCCATTGAAACCGAAGGCTTGAACGAGGAGGCTGCTGCCGCGCTGGTTACGCTGCGTGGAGGTGAGGTGACGCAGCGCGGGCGGCGAGCGCGTTTGCATGGGACGACCGTCACCGTACGCGAACTATTTTATAACGTGCCCGCCCGCCTCAAGTTTATGCGTGGCGCTCGCACCGAAACGGGTCATATCGTGCAATTGATGAGGCGGTACGCGGTGGGCTATCCAGGAGTGCGTTTTAATCTGACCATTGAAGAGCATACGGATTTGCAAACCAGCGGCTCTGGCAATCTTGTGACTACCCTGGCAGAACTCTATCATTTGCCCCTGGCCGAGGTGCTGCATCCGGTGTCGGTAGATATTGCTGAAGGCTATGCCCTGCATGGCTACATCGGCAACAGGGCCCTGGCGCAAAGCAGCCGGCAGCACGTGATGCTCTTTATCAATGGGCGTTGGGTGCAGTCACGAACACTGCAGGATGCGCTTGAAGCTGGTTACCGGAGTCTGCTGCCCAAAGGGAAACATCCCCTGCTCGTCTTCTATCTCGATCTTCCTGCCGAGGAACTGGATGTGAATGTACATCCTGCCAAAACTGAGGTGAAACTGCTGCACGAGACCGAGGTAGTAGCGGCTTTGACGCAGGCGGTGCAGTCGGTATTAGAGCGCAGTCCGGCTCTGCCCACCTCGATGCAATTTCCAGGCCCCGAACTCGTTTACCAGCGACGTCTCCCGGGTCCCCGGCGCCGGGGGTTGCACGTGGCACAGTCGGCAGAAGAATATAAAGCAGAAGCCGCTCCGCCAGCGACATCACAGGTTCTGGCAACATTGCGCCCTCTCGCACAGTTGCAACAGGCGGTCATTCTGGCCGAAGCCCCCGACGGCAGTTTGTACCTGATAGACCAGCACCGGGCTCATGAGCGTATCATCTACGAGCACCTGCGCAATAAACACGTTGGCATGCGGGCTGACGAAGGTGAGGAGTGGGCAGGAACGGACTCACATCTTTTACTGGAGCCTGTGATAGTCGAATTGAAGCGCCACCAGGCAGATCTATTAGAGCAGCGTTTACCCATTTTGCGCGACCTGGGTTTAGAGTGCGAACGTTTCGGTGGGCGCAGTTTCCTGGTACGCTCTGTGCCGAGCGGTGCCGGACAGGACCAACTGGCCGGGCACGTTCATGAATTAGCCGAGCTTGCCTCCGAGGATAGCACTGATTGGGAAGATCACCTTCTTATTGGCCTCGCCTGCCGTTCTGCCCTGCGTCGCGGGCGCGACCTGGGTATTGACGAACAGAGGGTACTGATTACGGCCTTAGCCAGCGTCTCCGCACCGGCTGTTTGCCCTCATGGGAGCCCGATTCTGCTGCATTATAGCCGGACCTTTCTGATCGATAAGTTTGATTGGTGAGCCCCAGCACCTGCCAGTAGACCAATCCGGCGCTTAAAGCAAGGAAGAATGCAATAAATACAATAGCCAGTTTGCGTATGTTCGTTTGGATATCCATAAGTCAGGCTTCTTTTACAACTTTCTAATGGTACAGGATATAAATATTCTTGAGAAAAGAGTAGCATCACTTTTCATAGTTAGCAAGCTGAAGAAGACAAGAGGAATGTGGGTTCACGTCTCCTCTCCCCGAGAGGAGACCTGAGAGTAAAGTACGACGTAATCAGCGCTCCGTTGGACGGAAGTCCGCCGGTTGACCAGGGTAAGGTGAAAGTCCTACGGATGGCCCGAGTTCGTCCGTCTTCGCAGAAAGTAGTTTGGCTTTCTGTTGCAGTGTGGAGCAAATGACCTCAACGGCACTATCCAGGTCAAGAAGAGAGATGTTCAAGACAATGTCGTATAGTTGAGCGTCTTGCGGTTTTCGATCGTACTCAATCTCAAGATGCCTTGTTCGATCGAGGTCCTTCATCTTGATGCGCGATTGAGCTGCATGTTGATCCAATCGCTCACGCTGCATCACATAGGCAACGCGTTTCTCAAAAGGTGCGATGATGCGTACGTGCAATACATCCCGCCGTTGTGCCAGGATCACCTGAGAGCCCCGGCCTACGATCACCACATGTCCGCGTGTGGCAGCTGCCTTGACCACCCTGTTCACTGTATCACGATACACCTGGCGATCTGATAGAAATGCTTCTGGTGGAGCACTTACCATCAAAGCTGGATCAAGGTACGCTGCACTGGTCAATGCCCGTGCGAGTACACCTTCGGTCTGCTCATCCTGAGCCTCTGCCTCCTGGGTACTCGTGCCCATCTCGCTTGCTACGCGTTCCACGATTTCATGGTCAATTAATTGCCATCCCAGGCGCCTGGCGAGACGGGCCGCGATCTCCCCACCTCCGCTTCCATATTCACGTGAGATGGTGACGGCACTCATCCGATTGATGGTATCGCTAGCATCGTTCATAATCTGTCCCTCCTGTGGGATTTTTCGTATATTCTGCAGGCGCGAAGAAGACGAGAATGGTCAGGTCCTCGGTGATCGTGTGAAAGCGGTGCTCAACGTTTGCCTGCACAAACACCACCGACCCGGCTTCGACAGGCCGGCTTTCGTTGTCTACCTGGATGGAAGCACGCCCGCTGACGATGTAGTAGACTTCATCTTCAGTGTGTGGTTCTTGTTGATCGATGGCTCCTGTTGAGAGCATATACAGCCCGACGCTCAGCGAGGGTTTGCGGATAAATTCAAGGTACTGGCTTCCTGCCTGGCTACATTCGGTGACAAGCTGGGGGAGTTCAAAGGCATCCATTGAGTCAAACTCCTTTTTTACCTTCTCACAAATCTCACTAAGCCATCTGCCACAATAAGAAAAACAAGGTCCAACCCGAGCAAGACCAGCAGGGCAAAGTCGATATGGGTGGCGATGGAAGAAGTAACTTGCAGTGTCGCATTGTCAAAGACAAGGAGTTTGGCCGACCAGGACACGACAATTATCAACATAGTTATAGAGAGAATGCCAACCACGAACCAGCGCGCCCCACGCCAGTCCTGGCGGCTGGGCCAGAATTCAGAGGTGACGGTTAAGATGAGGTAGGGGGCGAAGAGCAGCGTCCACCAGGGCCAGCCAGGCCGCAAAATTTGCAGGTGAATGTCCCAGAGATTATAGCCCGTGGCCACCCAGTAAAGAAAAACAACCATGGCAATGCCGCCGAAGAGGGGAGCGGTGGCGCTTAAACCATCTCCAACAAGGGTTACGAAGCGCCCCTGGGGGCGAACGTATTGCACTTCTCCAAGCTGCAGCGATTGCCTGCCGGTGTTTTTCATGACCCGGCCATTGGGTCCTCGCTGCACCATTGGCTTGATGCGGAAAAGTGCAATACTAGTGATACGGAAACCAAAAGGCCTGAAAAGCAGAACCACGAAGGCATGGCTCAGTTCGTGCAGGATAACTCCTGGCGCATTCAACCAGAACCAGACGAGCAGCCCTTTATTTCCCAGCAGCCGGTAGCCAATCTCGTCAACGCGCTTGCGTAGTTCCTGGCGCGTCACACGCAGCAGTATGAAGAAGACGAAGACGCCGGCAATGATGAGCCAGGGTTCGTATGGTGCAATTTGTGCTGCTAATGCTGGGTCCATAGCTTTCGGGCCCCTCCTACGAGGATGTATAAGCTGTCACATTAAAGGTTGCCAGGCGCTCGATATTGTGATGGATCTGTAAAACGCCTCCCTGGGTCTGGTTTGTAGCCGGGTCGAGTTGACCACTGTAGGCATAGCCTGCTTGAGTATCCATATCATTCAATAGGGAAAGAGACTTCTGGGAAAGCAATTGATTGTCAGGCGTATTCATAAGCTTCTTTGCGTCTGTACGTACCTGTTGTAACCAGCTTGTCACTTGATTAATCGCTTTATCGATCTGAGCAGCGATCTGGCGCTGATCCTGGGTAGCGCCTGGAGCCTGTATGATGCCTTGCAGGTGCTTATTGATGTGATACAGGTAGCCGGGCGGATTCTGATTTTGTGGATCAAACTCAAGCAGGGCTACGGAACCAAGCCTTGGATCGACCAGGTTGGGTGTACCGGGTGGTACATCTGTCTGAACAAATGTTTTTCCATCCAGGTAGTCCAGGATACGTATGACGTTCTTGCGTAAACAATTCGTTTGATTGTTTTGATAGCAGTCTTTAGCGCTTCCTGAAAATTGCATGATCTTTTGCGTATTCCTGAAGAGCCAGATATCCAGGCCACCGGGTAAGTGTAATGGCTCGAGGTCTGGGTCTTTAGCCAGAAGATGGCGCAGGTGATCGAGCAAGCTGAAGTTATCGACAGGGTTCACTGTTTGGGCAAGCTCAGAATAGTAACGCCACGTATTGCGATCGACGGAGGGAGCTATTGGCGTTGGGTTTGCATCCTCTTCAGTGATGAGAAAACGGCTGTAGGATGCGAGCAAGTTGCTATGCTGTGCATCGCCAGTATAGTGAAATTGCACTCCACCATTGGTAACGGTTAACTTTGACAGCAGGATGGATGATGCCTCGGTCACTTTTTTATCGCTGAGCAGCCACGCATAAAAGGCCTTGCCAGAAGCAGGGTTAGAGAGATTGTGCAGATCGATTTGCAGTTCATCGTTGATCCCCTGGCTGCTCTGCTCGTTGACCTGTCCACTACTGAGCAGGAAAACATGTCCTACGCTCTGATTTATGCCAACGGTGGGAGTAGAACTATGCGTGAGCCAGTAAAAAGCGCCCACGCCTGAGCCCAGCACGACAAGAATCACCAGGGCAATCAGGGGAATGAACAGGCCGCGCCGTCTTTTTCCTGGCACAGACGTAGATGGAGGTGCAGGTGCCGTTGGGGGCGCAGGTGTAGTTAAAAGTGTAGCTCCCTCTGCCCCTGTATCTGCAAAGGAAGAGATTGCCGGTCTGCCGCCAACAGGTGTTTCTGGGGCAACTTGCCCGGCGTGTGACGCACTTGTAGATCGGACGGTAGAGTCTGCAGCAACCTGAACGGGCGTTGCACCAGGTGAGGACATCGCTCTGCTCTGAGATATGCCCGGCTCCTGCACAAGCACGGTTGGGGCATCCATTGGGTACGTTCCATCTTCCGAGGACAAGGCCGCTCTCATATCTGCGGGTATGGGAACATTGAGCGCTTCGGCCACAGCTGCGGTCAGCGCGGATGCGCTGCTGAAACGGGCCGCGGGATCTTTGGCCAGACAGCGCAGGATCACCTTCGACAGAGCGGGCGGTATGTCCGGGTTAACGAGATCGGGAGCAGTGGGCGTAGTGGTAATATGTTGCATCATAATGGCGGTTATGGTCTCACCTCGAAATGGCTTTTCTCCTGTACAGATTTCGTAGAGGATGATCCCGAGTGAGTAAATATCACTGCGCTCGTTGCCAGGCTGGCCCTGAGCCTGCTCGGGCGAGGTATACATTGGAGTGCCCAGCCACGTGCCGGTAACGGTACCACTGGCTACGCCTATCAGTTTAGCAATGCCGAAGTCGCTGAGAATCGGCTCACCCATCGGATTATTGGTTGTGTTGCGTTTGTCGAGCAGGATATTGGCCGGTTTGATGTCGCGATGAATCATGTCATGCCGGTGCGCATAGTCAATGGCTCTGCTGATGGACGCAAAGAGATTGACGATATCGGTCGCCGATAGAGATTTTCCGAGGCCAGAGGAGTGACGCAGGTACTCGGCGAGGGTCTGTCCCTCGACATAATCCATTACCATGTAGGCGAGAGAGTTGCTCGACTCTGATGGATTGATGGTCTGGAAGTCATAGATCTGTACGATATTGGGATGGTGCAGGGAAGCAATCGCTCGCGCTTCACGGACGAAGCGGGTTATGAATTCAGGGTCATTCTGTAGATTGGCATGCAGGATCTTAATGGCAACGTAGCGGTGCAATTGTGTGTCAAAGCCTTTCCACACTTCGGCCATGCCGCCACTTCCCAAACGTTCACGCAGTTCATATTTTCCTAGTTGACGTGGGTTTGTACTCATAATAGTCTCTTTTCTAGAGAAAAGTTCTGTTTTTATATTTTTTTAAGGATAGCCCGTATAGTGCTAAATGTCAATGATGTTGTTCAGGGGGCTCTGCATCCTTGAGGGGGATTTGGGTGGAAAAACTGGGTCCCCTTCACACTGTCCCCCAGACAGCGTTCCCCAGACCCCGGCAAAGGACTGCGTCCTCTGCACTCCTGCTTTCCCCTTCAAGGTCAAAACTTGTTCAGGGTTTACCGGGTAGATTAACCGTTTCAACTGTTTTTTCAACTTCTTTTTGATCAATATCAGGTATTACCAGCGGGTGTTTGCGTTCATAGTAAATGCCCCAGAGCCCGAAGGCCAGTTCGCATATTGATATAAGATAAATCACTCGATCGAGACCGAACAGGTCTGCAAAAGCTCCTATAAACAGGATGATGGGGATGGCACAGGCATTGTACAACACGAGTTGTAAGGCCAGGACACGCCCTTTGATCCAGTCGGGTGTCAGTTCCTGGATGGCGGTCAGGGCCGGAATGTTGATAAAGTCGAGGGCAAATCCGGCCAGGAACATGAGGAGCGCGACGGCCAGCAGTAACAGCGGGTTTGTGTTCCAGCCATCCGGTTGTAGGGCCTGTGCCAGTAAAGTTATCAGTGGTATGAGCAGGGTCGTGAGTGCTAGAACAAGGCTGCCTGTGAAGACGGCACGGGATTTGCTCAGGCGGCGGGCGATACGCGGCATGAGCATAGAACCGGTAACCAGGCCAATGCCCGCGGGTGCAAAGATAAAGGCCATCTCCCTGGCTGGGAGATGAAGCAGCTGGGTGACGATCGGCGAGGCAAGTTCACCAATAACCAGCAGGAGAACGCCGGCAAAAGAGAGCTGGATGACGGCTAAAAAGAGTTGTTTATTGCGCCAGCCAGAGGCGCAAGAAGTTCTTGTTTTTAAGAAGGGTGATAAACCCTCCTTGTGGGGCGGTTAAAGCCATCCTGGAGTCTCCTCGCGTCTAAGTCGACAGGTCGTCATCCGGGTTTGTTAGACGCGGCAGCCTTTGCTTGGTACGGCGTTCAACCTCCGAACGTGGCAGTAAAACACGACGGCCGCATTTTTCGCAACTTAAACCAATATCGGCTCCCAGGCGTACGACTACCCAATCGTAGTTGCCGCAGGGATGTGGCTTGCGTAATCGCAGCCGATCTCCTAACTCAAATTGCATGGATGTCATGTGTTGTATTGCCTTCTATATGTTTTCGGTACAGGCCGTGTTGGACAATATAGTGCTCAACAGCCTCCGGTGTTTGATACTTTATGGGCCTGCCCTCTGCAATTCGTAGACGTAAGTCCGTTGCAGAGATGTCCAGTTGTGGCGCCGGCATGGTGAGCAGGCGCTGCTTTATTTCTG
>Ga0137385_10005052_pt1 | contig 11552 bp, 8 predicted proteins | sample SagtaG_FD_104921 | JGI IMG/M metagenome (GOLD analysis project Ga0137385, IMG submission 104921) | Vadose zone soil microbial communities from Sagehorn Ranch, Mendocino, California, USA - Sage2_R_80_16 metaG | ecosystem: Environmental > Terrestrial > Soil > Vadose zone | place: USA: California...
GATGTCTTGCCAGGCGAGGATCGAGTTTCGCCGGGTCTACAGCCACAACATGCATTCCGGCCTCGAGCAGCAGCCGGGTCCAACCACCGGGAGCCGCACCCAGATCGAGTGCACGTCCCTCTGATGGGAGCGGTACTCCAAACACTTCGAGCGCTTCGAGCAGCTTGAACTCAGATCGGCTGATTTGTTCAGGCGTTTGCGCAAAATGCCGCGTACCACCCGGCCAATCACTCAAGTTCTCCTGGACTGCCGAAATGCCCAGGTAAGCTTTTTCTGGAGTACAGAGCACCGAGACAACGATTTGAGGCTTTTTGATAAATTCTACTGCGCCCGTTTCTTCTGCAATAGCCTCAGCCAGCATTTGATTCAGGTGCCCGCTGCTATAAGCTCTCTTGACGGGTTGATCCTCGTTCTGAACGAAACGGCTCTGCACTGCAAAGCGCACACCGCGTTCGAGTTGTGCGAATGTGGGCAGTTTGGCTATTGCCAGTGCCAGCTCGCCCGCATCCTGCTCCGTATTGCTCAAGGAGACCTCTGACTGGACTGGTGCAAGGTGTCGGGCAAAAATAGGTCGTTGCTTTACTGCCATGTTCATTAATGCAGCAGCATCAGAACTGGTGCACAGGGCACTACCAGGAGCGAGAGTCTCGAGAATCGTCAATCGCTTGTCCAGGAGCCGAAGTTCGTTCAATGCCGCATCCAAAAATTCAGGCTGTGCCGTAACGATCAAGAGGTTTTCCTGACTCACAATCCCCCCATAAAGCGCCCTTTCACAAACGTTCCCTTGGGATCAAATTGGCGCTTGAGTCGTTGCATTAAATAGAAATCAGGGCCGGGTTCGCCCCACACATTAATCAGTCGCTTCAAGTCAACGGGGCAACGTTCGACCACCATGCTTCCACGAGCTTCCTGGGCATACTGACGGAGTTCCGCTATGGCCTGTATCAGTCGAGGTGTAGCGTCGCCAGGCCGCAACTCAATATAGAGTATGCCATTGCCTGCATGCGCTACAATGGCGGATTCAAGGTCGTGACGGCGACAGACCTCGTCAACTCTCTGAAGGTAGGTTGCCAGTTGTGAGACCAGGATAGCAGCTTTGCAGGTGACAGTTCCCTGAGTATGTTCGCGCACAACCTGCCAGAAGCGATCCTGCTCTTCACCTGTCAGATCGTCACCCATCAAGGCTCCATGTTTTCGTGCCAGGAGCCGCGCTTCATCCATTTGGCGCTCAATAGCAACCATGCTTCCCTCAAAGTTGACAGCCAGGGTATAGCCATTGGTTGGGAGGTTCAATCCAAAGAAATCGCTCATGTCGCTGGCGGCCCCGGCATCAATTAACTCTAGAGCACTGGGTGTCACTAAAGAGCCTGAGATGGAGATGACCGTTTGCATCGCATCTAAGGCGTTCGGGAAGGTGAGCACCAGGGTGCGTTCTGCCGTCGGGAGGGGATGCAGTTTGAAATTCGCTTCAACGATGATACCAAGGGTTCCTAGCGAACCAACGTAGAGTTTGTTGAGGTCATAGCCCGCCACATTTTTGACGACGCGACCTCCGCTCTTTGCTATTTCGCCAGTGGCTTGTACGACATTCAGGCCAATCACCAGGTCGCGTGCAGTGCCATAGCGCAACCGTTTTGGCCCACTGGCATTAGAGGCAAGGATGCCTCCCAGCGTAGATTGTTCTGCATCTGGTGGATCGAGTGCTAACCGCTGCCCCTTTGTGGCTAATTGTGCTTGCAAAGCGGCCAGTGTAAGTCCGGCTTCGACATGACAGGTGAGATCAGGTGCTTCATGCTCCAGCAGTCGCGTGAGCGAATCCATTTCGAGCAACACATCGATCCGCTCAGGGATGCCTCCGAGGTTCATGCGTGAGCCGCCACCGCGGGCTAGCACTGTCAGGTCTTGTGAGTTCGCCAGGGCAACAACCTGCGAAACCTGCTCCACCGTGGTTGGAGTGACTACCACGCGCGGTAGCAAGCCATCAACCGTGTAATTCTCCAGACTATCGATGTCAGTAGTTGCCTGTGCATCAGGAGCAAATTGCTGAATAGCGGCTACAAATGTCTCAATCTCACCCATCGTGTCACCGTCTTCCATGTTTCTACGAGGATTTGGGGCGCGATCGTGCAGTTTCACTTTTTAATCCGGCCGCCATGAGCATAGTCGTGCCGACATTAAAAAGTGAAAAACTACAATCAGGCCCACGTGACGTGCTGGATAAATCCGCACTCTACAGATAAATCCGCACTCTACAGTTGTTTCATATCAACGCAGCGGCCAGGCATGGGAAAGAGCTTCCCCGGGTTGAAGAGCTGGTGGGGATTCAGCGCCTCGCGCACCTGCTGCATCACCCGCAGGTCAACATCGCTGAAAATCAGGGCCATCTCTTCCTGCTTCTCTATGCCAACCCCATGTTCACCGGTAATGCTTCCCCCCACTTCCGCACAGACTGCCAGTATCTCGTGTCCAGCCTTGCGGACCCGCTCGACTTCGCCAGGAATTTGTGAGTCGAAAAGAATGAGTGGATGCAGGTTACCATCACCGGCATGGAAGACATTGCCCACACGCAAACCATAGTTGGCACAGATTTCACCAACCCGCCGTAAAACGTAGGGGAGGCGAGTACGTGGCACAACTCCATCCTGCACATAGAACTCCGGGCTGATGCGTCCGACCGCACCGAAAGCATTCTTGCGACCTGACCAGAACAGCTGGCGCTCCGTCTCGTTTGCGGCAATACGCACAGCGCGGGCATGATGTTTGTTACAGATGCTCACAATCTGTTCCGTCTGCACAGCCACACTTTCGCGTAGACCCTCTGTCTCCATCAGCAGAACTGCAGCAGCGTCCATTGGATAGCCAGCATGGGTATCGGCCTCGACCGCCTGTAAAATCATCTCGTCCATCATCTCAATGGCAGCAGGGATGACGCCACTGGCAATAATCTCTGAGACGGTGTTGGAGGCATCATCCATTGCATCAAATATCGCTACCATCGTCTTAACCGCTTCTGGCAGGTGGACAATCCGGACAATGATCTTCGTGACAATGCATAACGTCCCTTCGGAGCCGATCAGCAATCCGGTAAGGTCGTAGCCAGGAGTATCCTGTGCCCAACCACCTACCTGCATAATCTCTCCCTCTGGCGTGACAATTTCCAATCCCAACACGTGGTTAGTAGTAACGCCATAGATCAGCGTATGTGGCCCACCGGCATTTTCTCCCACATTGCCACCGATGGTACATGAACGCTGGCTACTGGGGTCTGGTACATAGTAAAACCCCTGGGGGTTCAGGGCATTACTCAGGTGCAGGTTGACCAGCCCTGGCTGCACAACCGCACGGAGATTGTCATAGTCGATTTCAAGGATGCGGTTCATGCGCGTAAAAACGATCATGATCCCACCATAGATCGGTATTGCACCGCCGCTCAAACCAGTTCCAGCACCTCGTGGCACGACAGGGACATGGTACCGCGCAGCGATTTTGACAATAGCCGCAACCTCTTGCGTATTGGCCGGAAAGACGACGATGTCGGGTGTACTGCGGTCTATCGAGGCATCATACTCATACAACATGAGGTCGTATAGGGAATGTAAGACGTAACGCGCTCCGAGCAAGGCACTCAGTTCATGCACTACCTCTGCTTTTCGCTCCGGTGAAATGCGCTCAAATATTGGAGATGTTGCTGGTGTAGGAGGAAGTTCTGTAATGCTCATAGCCGTCGTCCTTCCGGAGTGAGTTACACTCTAACCAATGATTGAAGCTCACCAATCCTTCTTCATTCTATGAAGATGATACCACGCGAATCAGGAAATGGGAAGAAGCCTGGTGTGATAACACTCCCTTTCAGCTTTTCAGGATGCTCTCAGCATTGCCCGGTAGCGTACAACCGGCATAGAGCTTTGCCAACAAGTTCTCTTGATCGGTAACAGTCGTCGTTCCGCCTGAGCAAGACAACTGTAAAGTACGTGCCCCCATCGGAAGGTCCTGGCGGAGCGGCTTAGGATGTCCATTCACATCGAGGAGACCGATGGGCCAGGTGGTTGTATCAATGATAAAGTCCCTCCCGCTGAAGTAAAAGAAGGGTACATGATACTTTAAGGTTGTTTGCACATCCGTGATCAACGTCAGGATATGTGAAACAGCGATCTCACGTGAATTGTTAGTGTCAAGGCCACATTGCTTGAAGCAGCCTGTACCCTCTATGACCCAGAGGTGGTTGCCCAACTCTCCGCTATTAAGATCGACGTGGAATTGCTGTGCCCAGAAGGCAAAAAGTTTCTGGAGGTTGTTGACACCATCACTGGGGTAGCCATTGTGCCAGCTATCGATCAGACCCACTACCTGTGAGTGCCAATCCCATGTACCGCCTTGATGGACGGACGTGTTCATCGCGGACTGCATAGCATCGAGGTAATGGACCTGGTTAAGTAGGGGGGAGAGATCATCTCCAACCACCTGAGGATTCAGTGCACCGAGGATCACAGGGATATCAGGTCGGACCGTATGCACGGCCTTCTCACACAGATCGTAGAACTTCGCAAACTGATCTGGTGGGATATAGATCGTGGCCGGGGAGTTTTTCATCTGCTCGTTGCCACATTGCACTGCATCAGCTTTTGCTTGTGCCACGTCGTTGAGCCGTGTCATATCAAAGAGACTTTCACCCCTCACTTGACAGAGCGTGAGCATCACTTGAATATTCATATTGTGGAAGCTTTGGATTGTGTCCTTGAGTGCCTGACCACTCAAATTCCCAAGACCACAGGTAGGGTAGCTCAGGCGTACCCAGGGAATACCTGGGTAGGAGGTGTTAAGATCAACTCCTCCACCTACACCAAGTATCATTTCTGGAGGCAGGTGGGAGGACGGTGTGGCTGTCTGTGTCACCTGCGATTTCTGGCCTTGAGAGGTGACCTCATATGTGCATGTAACCAGCAGAATGCTCCCAATTAGCGCAACGCCAAGAAGTATCAAGAATCTGCTTTTGGGTCTCTTCAAGGGGTTCATGTTACTTTTCCTCTTCAGAACCGTCTTCTGATGCCTTGTCAGTAGAACTGAGAAATCGTTATTAACATATTGTAGCAAATAGCTTCAGGTCCCTCTCATATCAAATCCGTTTCAAAAGTGATTACTTGGGGACACCCTATTACCTGCCCCCCAGGCAGGGTGCCCCGGCAGAGGGCTGGCCGCCCTCTGCACTCCCGCTCCGATGATCACTGTTCAAGCGGATTTGATATCACTTGCTTGAGAGCGTATCAGGCGTAGAGGAGCGTCAAGTTTGTCTGAAGAGTCGCCAGCACCAGAAGAGAGTCAATGCCAATGCTGCTATCAGTATGGTTAGGAGGATGCGCCTGGTGATATCAAGACCAGGGCTTGTTGATGGTGCAGATGGTGTAGATGCTGAAGTTCTCGCAGGTACAGTGACCAGGGAGGTTGCTGTAGCGGTCGGCAGGTGGAGCTTATTCCATGGGGGCTGTGACCCACTAGTGACAGATGTCCTGCTGCCGCTCCCTCCACTCGTCCGGCTACCCTTTCCATATGATGGAGTCGAGGCGGTTGGAAGTGGAGTCATCCCCGCCGATGTATTGCTTGCATCGATAGTTGGGGTGCTGGTTACTTGCCAGTTAGGAGCTCCATCATAGGAGCGTGCATAGGATTGATCGCCAGCGAGTTGTGGAACGGTGACCTGGTCAATGATAGCTAACTGGTTAGTTGTTACGTCGGCGATCACGAGCCGTAAGTAGGCTGTTTCTGTTGCTAAGAAGGCGGAGTTTGTGCGTGGAAAAAGCACCAGGAATCCATGTGCAGCGATGGCAGCTCCATAGGGAAAATAGTAGGCATTCGTGTTAGGGCCACTATCAAGGCTGGCATGGACTGTGTACAAGTCGAGAGGTTGGTTTTGTGGATTAAACAGCTCAACCCAGGAGTCAGTCACGCGAGAGTATGTTCCAGTGTCTGAGCAGTTCCAGATGGACTGTGGTTCTAAGAGTACTTCATTCAGGAGTATCTCGCCTGGTGTTGCCGGAGCAGGCTGGGGAGAGCCTGGCACTGGCGGAGGTACAGATGGGGCGCATCCATGTTTAGTGTGGGTAGTGTCGGTAGTTTGGGCATTGACAGGGAATAGCTGTAGAGCGGTTATGCTGGCAAGAAGCAGAAGAGCCAGTAGGGCCATGAAAAATCGCACAGAACCACCCTTCACTTTTTGTATTCCCCTGGCACCCTTAAAACAGATCAAAATTGCAGTAGAGCCATGTGGTACTGCAATAGCAGTACCTTCTACTCGACCCCTACCGGCTCGAGATTATTGATCCAGGTATTGGTAAGGCACCCCGCGCTGACGGAAGAAGCGCTCACCAATGGCCCGGCGGATCGTGCCTATACTACTTTCACCAAGAGTAAAAGCAATGATAGAACCAATAATGATACCGCAGATACCGCCAATGGCGATACCTTCCAGAAACATGCGATTACGAAAAAGAGACATCGTTGCTCACCTTTTCTATCAGGCTATTTTATTGCAGGTACACTATCGTCTTTGCTTCACTCCAGAGGCGTTCAAGACGGTAGTATTCCCGTTCCTTGGCCCCGAAGATGTGGACAATAACATCACCGAAGTCGAGCAGTAACCAGCCGGTCTCAGCAAAACCTTCTCGATGAAGCAGAGTAGCACCCTGTTTTCCTAATTCCTCGTCAACGGCATCAGCAATAGCCTGGATCTGACGAGGATTATTACCACTACAAATGATAAAGTAATCGGCAATGGTGGTAACATCTCGAATATCGAGCAGGATGATATCCGAGGCTTTTTTGTCAGATGCGACATCGATCGCAGCTCTTGCTAATTGCCCGGGATCTAACAGAACTTCCTCCAAATTTACTCCTATTGCTCCTGTGTTCACCTATCTTGTACGATATACACTTCTAATACAATGTAGTACACGTTCTTGTATCCGCATTATAGCACGACTGACAAGACTTGTTAAGAGGAGAATGGGTGAAAAATCTCATCCTCTTCTGCTCAATAAGGCACAGTTATCTTGCCAATTCTTGCAGTCCCAGCCACTCTTCTTTCGTGGTGTGCCGGGCAATACTGACGTTACGCAAAATTTCTGAACGTAGTTCGCCCAACGTGCCCCAACCTTCAGCCTCTACGTCATATTTGTGGATCGTTTCCTCATTGCGCTGGCGTACCCATACAAAGCTATCATCAGGCAGATCAGGATACTTCTCGACGACAGCACGCAGAATCTCGCGAACAACATCTTCGACAAAGCGTGGGTTGGCGTGCGCTTTATTGACAATGTAGAGCTCATCAGGACGTTTGAGCAATCCGTAATTTTCAGAACTCATCGCATTCTCAGCGAGAGCAACGAGATCTCTGGCATCCAGGTTCTGGTCTGTGCCAATCATAAGCGTCGCTCGTCCGCGCTGGTTGTGTGTGGCAAGTGGCGTCACCTCGAGCATTTTCTCAATCACATCGTCGGAGAAGCCTTCTTCCTGGAGACGCACACGAGCGAATGAATAAACCATATCCTGAGCGCAGGGGCAGGCAACCATGCCTTCAACTTCAACGCCAACCAACCGTCGAGATTGATTTTTTGTCGCAACAGCCTGTGCCAGCAACCCGTACACTTCCTGAGAGCGGCGGCCAGAGACGGGCGTCCACTTTTGAAGTGGATAGGCGGTGCGGATGTAGACCTCAGCCCGGAAGACTTGCTGCTTCTCGACGATTGTCCTGGCGATATGCTCGGCAAGCAACTCAATTTTGGGCCAGGTGTTGGTCCCAATCTCCTCTAGCACCTCGTCCAGGGCATCACTGAAGCGAGACATATGCACTCCTGCCTGGGTTGCATCAAGATTGGCATACAGGTCAAAGGTTGCATCGAACCACTGTTGCTGTCCCTCGTTTCCGATCAGAATGGCCTTCCTCACGCCGACGACACCAGCACGACCCAGCCGAACATGTACGCCTGGTTGGCCACTTTGAATATCTCGATCAAGCGAGATGCGTAAACTCGGTGCGAGTTTTTTCACGCCCTCCTGTGGGATGCTTGCCAGCAACTCTTGCACCTTCTGTCCGCTTGCAGGATCAACGACTTCTGGTGCAATCTCCGCCAGTGGGACCAGCACAAAAGCGCGTTCTGCCATGCGGGGATGAGGTACAGTCAAAGCATCCTCAGAAAAGGACAGGTTATCATAAAAAATGATGTCGATATCAATCGGGCGTGGTCCGTTGCGGAACGAGGGTTGTCGTCCCAGTTCGGCCTCGATCTCTTTGGCTCGCTTCAAGAGTTCTTGCGGGGAGAGCCAGGTCTTTCCGTAACAGACCATATTCAAAAAGCGCGGTTGATCGGCATAGCCCACTGGTTCTGTCTCGTAAAGGGAAGAGACAGTTTTTATCTCCACGAAATCGCGTAAACGCTGGAGTGCAGCAGCCAGGTTGCCCCGACGATCCCCTAAATTGGAGCCGAGAGCCAGGTAGATGGTGTGGGTGGGTGCGTATGTGTTTCCATTGTACTCATTGTACTCATTGTGTCCATTGTAACCGTTGTAAGGGAACAATGGCGAGACAGTACTATCAAGACTCATAAACGATCAACCTCTCTTCAGCACAAGTTTTTCTGCTTATATCAAATCCGTTTAAAGAGGGATTCTTTGGGGATACCCTATTACCTGCGCTTCATCATCCCCCGGATGCGCGCCCCCAGGCAGAGTGCCCCAGCAGAGGGCTGGCCGCCCTCTGCACTCCCGCTCCTAATGATCACTCTTCTGGCGGATTTGATATTACTCATTATTTGAGTATCCAGAGTGTTATAACATCGGCTACGCTCGATTTCTTCCAGGCTGCCTTTCGAGCTTCCTGACGCGAAGCGAGTATCTTATTCCGACCGGCAACGCACTGCGTGCTAGCTTCGCTCAGCCGGTCGGAAAAGCTTGCGCCGCGACCGAGCGGCGTTGGAAGCTCGCATTTCAAGGCAGCCCTGTAGGAAGCAACCAGGCATATCTATCGTTTATGACACGAGGAAAGAGCGAAAAACGCTTCTCAGGTCTGAAATACCCAGACATTACTGAAGATGGCTTCTGTTCCGCCAGCGCTATCGCCTCCCACCAGAAAGCCGATCAGTCCAGAGGTGTAGGCGGTGTCAGAAAAACTTGTAAGGATGAGCTGCTTATTCATGTAGAAGCGGAAATTTGATCCCCTGGCCAGAACTAAGAAGGTATTCACATGCCCATATCCGCTCACGATAGCGCTAGAGGGAGTCCAGTCGATCAGAGTCAACCAGTTGAGTGGATTATTGCCCAGGGCACGCACAAAACGATATTCACCGCGACTATTGATTTCTAAGACATAAAACTCTCTGCTCTCAGGCTGAAGACGAAAGATCAGGCCATAAATGTCTCCATGCAGCAATTGTGCCTGTGCCGTGAGCACGAGGTCTGAGAACTCTTGTTGGTTAGAGTAGCACCAGCCTACTTCGTGAGTCAGGGAAGTTTGCACATGATAGCCCTGGGGCGAGAAGTAGCATTGGTACCCGTCATCGATCCAGCCTCCTCCGAGACTCGTCAGATCATCTGAATAGAGCACATTTCCCGTACTGATGGCTGAAGTAATGCCTGCGGTGGCCTGGGCACGCGATTGGGCCGCCAGCGTTGCCTGGATTTTTGCCTGAACGGCTGCGGTGGCCGTCAAATCTACTTGCTGCTGAGGGTTGAGTAATTGGGTTTTCTGCCCTGGTTTCAGATTCCGTGATTGTAATACTTGCCATGTTGTACCAAGGGGGATAGCCGATAGCACCGCTATCAGGCAGACCAGCACGATCAGGGTAGAACGAATATGCCTGATCCCGCTCCTACGGCTGGTACCAGGGGTGGACGGAGATTCTGCTGGCTCTGGCTGGTCTACAATTAAGGGGAATAAGCGTGGTGTGATTGGTGGGCGTACCAGTTCGCGCTCTGTCTCTGGTAAGACCAGTGTTGTGACGGATCTCACAGTGTGCTCTGTTAGAGCTTCCTCCGAGCTTTCTCCCTGTACCCTCACCAGTGCAGAAGGTGGTGAATCTTCGCATACACTACTGCAAGTTTGTTCTCGTTCAAGTGCGTTCCAATATGCAATCGAAAATGTTTGTGCCTCTTGATAGCGTTCGCTCGGGTCTTTTGCTATTGCTTTGAGGATAACTGCCTCGACGCCGTGCGGAATCTCGCTATTGAGTTCGCGGGGAGGAATGGGTGTGGCCTGAATATGCTTCAATAAAATAGCTACCGGTGAATCAGCTATGAATGGGACACGCCCTGTCAACATCTGGTATAAAATAATGCCAAGTGAGTAGATGTCGCTGCGGTAGTCATTCAAACCGTTCGATTGCTCAGGTGCCATATATTCGGGGGTGCCAACCATCGCTCCTTCAGTCGTAAGTGATTCTGCCCCCATCATCGCCTTTGCCAGGCCAAAATCGACGAGATAGGCATAACCATCCGGGCGGAGCAAAATATTAGAAGGTTTGACATCACGGTGGACGACCCCGTGATCGTGAGCGTATTGGAGAGCGGAGGCTACCTGCTCGATAAAACTGCCAGCTTCCTCTAGTGTGAGCCGTTTCCGCTTGAGCAGGTAGTCGCGCAGGTTGCCACCCTCGATATAGGGCATCACCAGGTAGTACCACGGGCGCTGTTCGCCAAAGTCGTACAATGGCAGGATATGGTCATGAGAAAGTGTGCCGACTGCTGATGCTTCACGTTCAAAACGACGAACGAAAGCTTCATCCCTCCCATAGAGTACTTTTACGGCTACCTGTCTGCGTACTCGACGATCATAACCAAGGTAGACCTCAGCCATGCCTCCCTGGGCTATGCGGCGGCGCAATTCATAGCGCCCTAGAGTCAAACCTTCTATCCCCTTCATCAATCCTGGCTCCTACACTTGCATCCACATCTCCACGGCTACTTCTGATCAGGATTGGCTTCGTTACCCGTAGTAGCCCTGTAGCTTTCTACATTCCTTGCACTTCCCACCGTACCACTGCTCTATATCCATCATACCATGGCAACGAATGAAGCAGACGGTTTTGATCTCCACTTCAGAACGAAGGGATCTGCGCTTTAGCTTGCCGTCCAGTAGCGCTCCAGGTGAACTGTATGTACAGGACGAAAGTTATGGCTATAGTCCGCTATCGCCTTATACATGGCATCCCGGTTACCAAAGCTCGCCCTTACCTGTGAAGCATACATCTCTGCGGCTTCCTGGCGCAGGTGAAGCATTTCCGACATTTCCACGAATGCTGGCTCCAGGGTTCCACCCAGCTCTGTCAGGCGTTCCTGTAGCGCACCCTCGCGCCTTACAGAGGGGAAATCTTCGTAGAGTTTGACATTCGCACCACGCTGGATCAGACGATCAGCAGCAGAGCAGACTATCTGGTGATCAATGTGCCCACCGACTGCCAGAGGGGCGTACCAGACAGTATCGGGGAGCCGCTCGTGCAAGGCGAGCAGATTCTCGGCCAGTTCCTTATCGATCCGCATGTCACCTGGATGGACCTCGCCACCGATCA
>Ga0137385_10005055_pt1 | contig 11548 bp, 10 predicted proteins | sample SagtaG_FD_104921 | JGI IMG/M metagenome (GOLD analysis project Ga0137385, IMG submission 104921) | Vadose zone soil microbial communities from Sagehorn Ranch, Mendocino, California, USA - Sage2_R_80_16 metaG | ecosystem: Environmental > Terrestrial > Soil > Vadose zone | place: USA: California...
GGGGCCGCTGTCTGCGCCGCCGCCGACCTGGGCCAGGACCTGCTGTTGTGGTCGATCGGCCGAGGGCCGCCGGGCATCGGCACGCCGGCCGCGGTCGCCGACCACCTGGCCCGCGTGGTCGGCCCCGGGGACGTGGTCGGGCTCCACGACGGGATCGGGCGGGGCACCTTCGACCCAGACAGCACTCTCGCCCGGCGGCTGCGAGCCCGTCGCCTGGTCGAGCTCGCCGCCCTGCCGTCCGCGCTGCAGCGGCTCCAGGCCAGAGGGATCCGCCTGGTGACGGCCACCGAGCTCGTCGAGGCGACGGCGCAGGCCACAGCCTGACGAAGATGTCGTGTGACGAGGCCGGGCCGACAGGCGGTGCGGGCGGTCACCCGGTTCGAGGGTGCGTCGGCGTGGTGCCGCCGGCGAGGAGCAGGTCGAACCCGTCGGGGGTATTGAGCATGCCCGGCGCGGTCCCGGCCCGGTCGGTGCGGCCGTACTGCCAGACGATCCGCCGGGTGGTCGGGTCGATGACAACGACGCGGTGACGGTAGTCGTCGTTGACGCAGATGAGCCCGTCCGGCAGCCGTTCGGCGAGGCTTGGGTGGTCCAGCATGGCCCCACCTCCGCGCGGCCGGTAGACCCACACGATGCGACCTTCCCGGGTGAACTCCACGATCCCGCCGGGTCGGGAGTAGTCGGCGACGAGGTAGAGGTCCGGGCCGAGCTGCTGCGGGTCGGAGGGGTAGGCGATCGGGAGGTGCACGCTCCAGACCAGCCGCCCGGCCGGGGTGATCTCGTCGATCCACGAACCGTGGATCTCTGACACGAGGATATTGCCGTCCGCCAGGGGCGTGTCCCCGTTGGGATAGCCGAGACTGCGCGGCGGGTCGTGGGCGCAGCGCCGCGTGGTGCCGATCTGTGTGGTGCCGCCTGGGCCGATCAGCAGGACGCGGCAGTTCTTGGCGTCCGCCACGACCACCCGGCCGTCGCGGAGCAGGTAGGCGTCGTCCGGTTGGTTGAGGTAGCCGGGTCTGCCCCCCGGAATCCGCGGGTGCCCGTACCGCCACTGCACCCGGCCGCTGGGGAAGGCGATCTCGACGATGGTGTCGTTGTCTTCCTCGTTGGAGATGATGGCGGTGCCGTGGCGGATGAAGAAGGCATCGTCGGGGTAGTAGAAGCCACCTGGCGGCGCGGGTGCACCCGCCGACGGGTACCTCCACAGCACGTGTCTGGCGGCGTCGACCAGCAGCAGCCGGTTGTTGCCCCGGTCGGCGATGAGCAGCCGACCCTGGAACGGCGCGGCGGCGGGCGCGGCGTGGCCCGCGCGGGTGGGCCGGGTGGCGAGCCGGAGCATGCTCACCGTGGCCAGCTGGCCGCCGTCCTCCCCGCCGAGCAGCCAGGCGCTGCCGCCGGCCACCACCGCCGCGGCATCGGATACAGGACCGGGGAGCCTGCCCGCCGGGATCACCCTGCCGCCGGCGGGGTCGAACCGCCAGACCCTGTCGGTCGCCCGCCCGCCCGATCGGCCGCCGGCAACGTAGATCCGCCCGCCGAGCCGGACCGCGGCGGCGTGCGCAAGCCCCTGAGCGAGCTGGCCAACCATCCTGACGGTGCCGGTGCGCAGGTCGATCGCTTGGATCGCGCGCGACTCGCCGCCCGCGGCAGGCTCGCCGCCGAACACATACACGACCTCCCCGGCGCCGGCGAGCGCGGGATAGCGGACCCCTCGTGGCAGTTGCGCGACGGTGCGGAAGTGCCTGCCGTCGGCGGTTTCGAGCACCGCACGGCTCGGCGCGCGGCCGTCGTACCCTCCGACCAGGTACGCTCTGCCATCGATGGTGGCGGCGGCAAGGTCGGACCGAGGCGCCGGCAGCCGTCCCGCCAGCAGAGCACGCCCTCCGGACACGACTGCTTGAACGTCGGCGACGGTCCGCTGCGCGCCACCGCCGAAGACATACGCCGTGCCGCCGAGCAGCGCCCCCGCCGCATCGTGCACCGGGGCCGCGAGCCGACCCGCCGGCGTTGCCGTGCCGCGTGCGAGGTCCAGGTGCAGGACCCTGTCGCTGGAGGCCTGCGACCGGTCCAGCCCGCCGAGCAGCAGGGCCCCGCCGCCCCCGTCGGGCAGGGCGACCGCGCGCGACAGCGGCGCCGGCAGCCGCCACGGCGCGGCCGACGACTCCAGGACCGTCTCGCCGCCAGCACTCGCCGAGCGCGTGGATGCCGGCGGGATCCCCGGGCGGGCAGGCTGCCTCCCGCCACCGGTGCAGGCGCTGGCGAGCAGGCATGGGGCCAGCGCCAGCGCCGCGAGACCAGACAACCGCCGCTCGCCCTTCATACCGCCCTCCGCCGCACGCCAGTGGAAGCAGCGTATCCGACCCGACCGGCGATGAAGGCTCAATGAGAACTGTCACTGCCATCTGCACGGCACTGCGTTCCCGACCGGTTGCTGCGGGCGGCGCAAGCACGAAGGACGCGCAGCCCTAGGTGACCTGAACGGGTGCGTCCAGTGAGCGCACTCGGCGTGTTGACTTGCGCTCGTTTGAACTCAAAACTGATCAACTATGAGCTATATCAGCGACGAGATCGGGGACCAACCGGCCGCGTGGCGCAAAGCCGCCGACCGCGGCCGCGACCTCGACCAGGACCGCTTCCGGCCAGGCTGGCGACTGGCAGTGGTCGGCTGCGGCACCTCCTTCCACATGGCCCAGGCCCGGCCCGCCTGCCGTCCGGATCAGTGGCGGCCGGTGGTCTCGTCCAAGAACAAGACCACCCTGGACGGCCCCGGGGGGTGGGTGATCTCGGGTGACGTTCGGTGAGCCCCACGACACCGGCGACCACACGCCTGTCTGAGCGATCGAGGACAGCGTCGCTGCTGCTCGGCCTGCTGCTCAGCGGGGCCACCCTGGCAGGCTGCCAAGCCGCGGGGCGAGGCGAGCCGCCCACACCGGCCACGCAGCAGGCGCCGCCGTCCACACGTGCCTCCTCTACCCCCCTTGCCGGATGCCGCGAGGCCTTGTCCGGGGTGGGCCACTCGGCCGAGGGGCCAGGCTCACAACGATTCGAGATCACCCGGCAGCAGTTGGCGGTGATCGGCAGCCACCTGATCGAAGTCTTCTGCGACCAGGGCCTGTGGCGGCAGGACGTGGGGTTCGGCGTGCACTACCAGAAGGACCCGACCCATGTGCTGGTGCTCGTCAGCCCTGGTCGCTCCGGTCTCACGGCCAAGCAGGTGCTCGACCGCCTGCTGGGTCGGGCGTAGCGAGCATAGGGTCGATACTGCTCAGAGCCTCAGGCGCGCCAGCGGATCGGACGCAGCCGCGGCGTCCCACCGAAGGGATCCACCTCGAACAGCTCGACCCGATTGCCGTCCTGCCGGAAGAGGAAGTCGGGCACCATCGCGGCGAACCTGCGGCCGGCGCCGCCATCGCGGAAGACCTCGGAGACGCCGCCGATGGTTCCGTTTACCGCCACCGCTATGGCCGGGTCGGGGACGCTCGTTGCGCCGTTGATTTCCCCGACCACCCCGACCTTGTAGAGCCCGATCGGGCCGTCCTGCGGCCGCAGCAGCCGGTCGGTCACGCCGCCCAGCGCGACCGCGAGATTGGACGGGCCGTCGAGCAGCACGCGGCCGGCCGCTCCGGGGCGGACGTAGAAGGTCTTCTTGGTCGTCGTGCGGGTCTGCGAGCCGAGCGCCGAAACGCCGTCGATCCGCCACGGCACCTGGATGCCGAGGGCGTCGGCGACGGTGGGGACCAGGTCGACATGTTCCCAGTTGCGGTCGTCCACGCGGCCCTTGGTCTGCTGGGGAGCCTTGATGAGCAGCGGCACCCAGGCCATCTCATGGGCGGTGCCCTTGGCGGGGATGCGGACGTGCTGGGCGGGCGTGAACGAGCCTCCGTGATCGGCGGTCACCACGACAAGCGCCTTGTCGTACAGGCCTACCTGTCGGAGCCGCTCGATCATCTGGCCGACGAGGCGGTCGGTGAACGCAAGCTGCAGCAGGTGGCGCTGATGGCTCACGGTGACCGGCCACGGTTGAGATCCCCAGATCGACGCCTTCGTCCGCCCGAAGCTCCTGGACGGATAGCCGTACTGCATCCCGGACGGCAGGTACCGCCACATGGTATGTGGCAGCAACAGGTGGACGAAGTGGAAGCTGGGTTGCTCGTCGGCCTTGAACGAGTCGAGGAACTCCCGGAACCGGGAAGGCTGGTTCACGTTGATCTGACCGAACCGGAACGACGGCTCCGGCTCGCCGGTCTTCCCGCTCGGCGCGGCCTGCTGGGGCTCGGCGTCGGTCTCCTCGGCGAACTCGGCGGAGAGGTCCGACTGCGGGTCGTGGGGTAGGTCGATCTGCTTCCAGGCTCTGGCCGTCTCCTTGGCCAGGGCCCGAAACCCGGTGTTCCGCCTTCCCGCGGCCGCCGTCGCGGCGCACAGCCGCGGCGGACACAGCTGGGTGACCGACTCGAACACCTTGAGGTCGTACGAGCGGGCCAGCAAGGTGAACAGGTTGTCCGGGTACTCGTGTGGATCGGCGCCACCACCTGGCCGGGTAGCGGCCGGTCAGCATGGCCGGCACCGCGTAGGGGTATACCAGTTGACCCCGGTGGCGTTGCGGTACCAGATGGCGTGGCCGGCGAGGCGGGCGAAGTTCGGGTACATGCGGGCGTCGATCCGCCCGCGGTGGTCCAGCAGCGATTCCATCGGGAACTCGTCGAAGAACACCATCACGACCGGCGGGGTGGGCTGACCGCGCGTCTCGCCGGAGGCTCCGGGGACCGCCTGGCCGTGCGCCCGCACCAAGCTGGCGACTGGGGAGACGAAGACGAACAGCAGCACAAAACCAGCGGCGCCGGCGCCAGGTAGCGCAGCCACAGCTGCAGCTCGGGGCGCTTGGCGAGTAGCCAGGTTGCCGTCAGCGCGGCGACCAGCGCCAGCGCGACCAGCGGGCCCCCGCGCAGCGGGAAGAGCTTCTTGCCCACCTCGACCGCGAGAACGGTGAGCAGCCCCGCCACCAGGCCCAGGTGCGCGGCCCGGCGAGCCTGGCGGCCGAGCAGTCCGACCGCCAGTTCGGCAGCGAGGGCCGCCGCTGCCGGCAGGAGCGTGACGCTGGCCAGCAGCAGGATGTCGCTTCGGCTGGCCCGATGGAACACGAAGAACTCGGAGCTGCGGCCGGTGACGTCGAGCACCGGCTGGGTGATCGCGAAGCCGCGCAGGACGAAGAACTCGAGGAAGACGCGAAGCTCGGCCCACAGTCGTGCCGCCAGTCGCGGCAGGCCGGGCGCACCCACATTGTGTCGCTGGTCCGGAACCCGCGCGGACGCGCCAGCCACAAGGCACCGGCGAAGTATTGGTCCTTCGACCCGGAGCGGATGGTTCTGCGGCGGGCCGAGCGCCGTCACATGACCGAGGCGGTGCGGTGGAGCAGGTCGGCGGCGGTGGCCAGGTCAGCGACGACCTCGGAGGCTGGGCGCGACCGCTGTACGAGCCCAACGCTCTGCCCGGCGTAGATACAAGCGGTGTCGAAGTCGTGCCGCTCCAGCGCTGCCAGCAGCTCGGCATGGGCGTGGTCGTCGCCGGCGAGCTCGGGCTCCCGGCCTTCCCAGCTCTCGAAGAAGCGGTTGCGGAGCGCGCGGCCTCCGTACTCAGGCGGCCAGGCCTGCCGCAGGCCGACGTCGAAGACGCGGCCGTAGCTGGTGTCGGTCTCGCCGGCGGAGACGATCCGTTCGCGAGCTGCAGGCACGACCGTCGCCTCGGGGCACGCCAGGAACGCGGTGCCGACCCAGGCGCCGGCGGCACCGGCGGCCAGGACCGCGGCCAGTCCCCGTGCGGTGGCGATCCCACCCGCGGCAAGCACTGGCACGCTGACCTGGTCGAGGACGGCCTGTAGCAGTGGCAGCGTGGCGACGTCGTTGCGGCCGTGGCCGCCGCCCTCGCCGCCGCGGGCGACGATCAGGTCGACGCCGGCCTGCTCGGCGGCGCGGGCCTCGGCAAGCGTGCCGACCTGGGTGGCGACGGCGCTGCCGGCCTGCTTGAGGATGGCGAGGTGTCGCTGGTACGGCCCATAGCTCACGGAGACCAGCGGCGGGGCCAGCTCAGCGACCGCGTCGACCTGGGCGGGATTTGCCTCCAGCACCCAGGCCAGCAGGCCGACGCCCCATGCACGGCCGCTGGCCCCGGCGATGCGGCCCTGCTCGGTGATCCAGGCGGTTGTGGCCCAACCGCCGGCGCCAACCATGCCGAGCCCGCCACTGGTCGAAATCGCGGCGGCGAGCCGGCCACTGGCGGCGCCGGCCATGGGGGCGCCGACGACGGGGACGGCCAGCCCGAAGCGGTCGGTCAGCGGGGTGCGCATGATCTTCTCCTTGTGCTCCTCGTACGCGTGCGCGGTCGGATGCTGGGCAGCGGACTCGCGCCGCCTGTCGGCTGGCTGTCGTGCCTTGGTGCGATGATCAGCCAGCGCCCCGGTCCGCTCACACGACACGCCAGACCGGGGCACGGGGCACGCCGGAACTGGACGAAGCGGCCGTCGCCGCCGAGCCTGTGAGGAGGCCGGTGATGTATTTCGCAGTGACGCGGGAACGTGGTCCGGCCTGGAACGGTTCGCGGTCACTGCCCGAGCAGGAGCAGTGGGCGGCCCACGCGGCCTTCATGAACGCATTGGTCGACGACGGCTTCGTTGTGCTCGGCGGTCCGCTGGGTGACGGTTCGAAGACCCTGCTGATCCTCAACGCCACCAGTGAGCAGGCCATCCACGCGCAGCTTGCCGCCGACCCTTGGACCAGGATGGGGCTGCTCGCAATCACCACGATCGAGCCTTGGAGGCTCCTGCTCGGGGAGGTTCCGGGCCTGCGCGACGCGCCAGGGCCGCGACGCCGCCGTGCCGGGACCGCGACGGCCGGGACGGTGGCGGACAACGCGCACCCCAAGGCCAGGGAGATCTACGCCGCCCTGCCCGCTGGTCTGGTGCCCATGGACGTCGCCACTGGGGAGTAGCCGCCGATCCGCGGCGCGCCGACGTCCCGCTTTGGGTTTGTGCACTTGGCCGATGCGCTGATCTGCCTCAAAATCGCTAACCAGCCGAAGGAACGTCGGAAGCATACTCGTACGCGGGTTGGCTCGACGGGTCGCCAGGAGAGCAGCGGCGCCGGACGGCCTCGGTCGCGCTGGAAGGGATGGATTTCGGTGGGCTGGACGGCGCTGGACGCCTGCGGCGCATCGTCGGGTTTTTCGGCCCGCTGCCACGGCCGAGGCGATGGGCTGACCAGTCGGTGAGGTCCAACGACTGCGACGGAGGGCTGTGGTGGCAAAGATCGTGATCCTCGGTGCCGGGGTGTGCGGGCTGGCTGCGGGGATACTCCTGGCCCGCGACGGCCATGATGTCACTGTCTTGGAGGGTGACCCCGAGCCCGTCCCGGACGCTGCCGACCAGGCGTGGGCGACGTGGAGCCGGGGTGGCGTCGTGCAGTTCCGCCAGCCGCATTACCTGCAAACGCGCTGCCGCCACCTGCTGGACGTCGAGCTGCCGGACGTGCGTGATGCCCTGCTGGCGGCCGGCGCGGTCTTGTTCGACACGCTCAGCTTGACGCCGCCATCGCTTGCCGCCCTGGAGGCTCGGGCGGGCGATGAGCGGTTCGTCACCATCACGGCCCGCCGCTCCACCTTGGAGCAGGTGGTCGCGCGGGCGACGGAGGCGCAGCCGCGCCTGGAGGTCCGCCGCGGGGTGGCCGGCACCGGCCTGGTCACCCGCATCCTCGACGGGATCCCGCACGTGACGGGCGTGCGGACTGAGCCGGACGCGGAGCTGCGCGCCGAGCTGGTGGTGGACGCGATGGGCCGACGCTCGCCCCTGGCAGGGTGGCTTCGCGACGCCGGCGCCGGCCCGATGTACGAGGAGGCCGAGGACAGCGGGTTCACCTACTACACGCGCTTTTTCCGCTCCTCGGACCACGGCCAGCCTCAACCGCGCGGCCGGCTGCTCACGCCCATCGGGTCGTTCTCGATCCTCACCCTGCCCGGCGACAACGACACCTGGTCGGTCACGCTGTTCAGCTCCTCACGCGACCAGCCGCTGAAGCAGCTGCGTGACCCGGACCGGTGGACGTCAGTCGTCAAGGCCTGCCCGCTGCAGGCGCACTGGCTCGACGGGCAGCCGATCACCGGCGTGCTGCCGATGGCTGGCGTAATCGACCGCTGCCGCCGCCTGGTCGTCGACGGCCGGCCCGTGGCCACGGGCGTGGCTGCCGTCGCCGACGCGTGGGCGTGCACCAACCCATCGCTGGGGCGGGGCATAGCGCTCGGGTTCGCCCACGCAGTGTGCCTGCGGGATGTCGCCCGCACCGAGCTGGGGGACCCGCAGGGGTTCGCCGCGGCATGGGACGCCACCACCGAGGCCGAGCTGACGCCCTGGTACCGGGGTACCGTGGACCTCGATCGAGCGCGGCTGGCGGAGATCGACGCGCTACGGGCGGGGCTGGAGCCCCCGCGCCCGCAGGACCCGAGGGCGGTGCTGGGCGCGGCGCTGCCCCTGGCCATGGTCCACGACGCGGAGGTCTTCCGCGCGTTTTTGGAGATCATGGGTTGCCTGACGCTCCCGCAGGAGGTGTTCGCCCGGCCCGGTATGGTCGACCGGGTCCTCAAGGCCGCCGGCCAGGGCGACGTGCCGCCTCCGCCTGGTCCGACGCGGCAGGAGCTGCTCGGGCTGCTGGCCTGAGCAGCAACCGCGGATCACGCCGGTGGGCAAGGCGAGCAGCCAGAGCCGGTCGAAGGTCCGAGCGTGGTCTTAGCCGAGCGAGGCCCAGAACCGCTCGAGCATGTCGGCACCCCGGGCTGGGTCCTGCAGCATCCACCAGTGACCGAGCCCGGCCAGCTCGGTCACGCTTGCTCCGGCTTGGCGGGCAGCGTCGCGAGCGCTGCTGGCCGCCAGGAACGGGTCCTCGGAGGGCACCACCACCAACCCGGGCGCTGGCACGTCGCGGAAGTCCGGCGCCCACTCGCGGCCGACATCGACCGCCGACCGGTACAGCGCCAGGATGCAGCCAGCCATCGTTCGGTCCGCGCCGGCCATGGCGACGGCCTGGTCGTGGGGAACGCCGAACTGCTCGAACATGCCGGCGCGAGCCTCGACCGGCTGGGCGAGCTGCTGCTCAAAATAGTTCTCACCCGCCCCGGGCGTTTGCCAGATCTTCGCGAACTCGTGCCACTGGAAGTTGGCGTCACCAACGCCGGCTGCGTCGGTCACCCAGCAACGGACGAGCTCGGGACGAAGACTGACCAGTCGCACCACAAGGCCTCCGCCCCAGTCATGGCCCACCAGATCCACAGCGCCAGCCGCAGCCTTACGTCGTTCCAGCTCCCCGATCAGCCAGGCCACGTACTCCTCCTTGGTGGCAGCGAACCCCTCAGGCCGGGGACAGCCAAAGCCGGGAAGCTGGAGCGCGACGATGTCGGTGCGGCGCAGGTGAGATCGCAATGGCCCCCACACCGCGGGTGTCTCCGGGACACCGTGCACGAGGACGACGGGCATGAGCCGGGCACCTCCAGGCTTCCGTCGGGCAATTCGGCAGCCTGACATGGTGACCGGCGGTGGGCAAGCGTGCAGGCGGCCCAGGCCCGCAGGTCAGGTGCGAGGCACGACGACCAGGCCGTTGATGTAGTCGGCGGTCACCACGTCGGGTCGGCCGTCGCCGGTCACATCGCCGACCGCGAGGCCGCTGAAGTCGAGGTGCGTCGGGTACCCGGGCAGGTCGTAGCCGTGGTGGGCGCCGAGTCGCCCGTCGGGACGCTGCAACAGCACGGTGAAGGTGCCCCAGCCGCCGTGCACGAGGGTGACGTCGAGGAGCCTGTCGCCGTTGAGATCGGCGAGCGCCAGGGGCTCGGGGATGTTGTAGGCGGCATAGGTCACGGGATCCGCGAGGCCGCCCGTCGCCGTCTGCTCGTAGACCTGCAGCCGCGAGCCGGGGATGTTGCCGTCGACGGCGGCGACGATGTCGTCCCGTCCGTCGCCGGTCACGTCGCCAACGGCGATCGAATTGACCCCCCGCATGTACCCCGTGGGCACCTCCAGCTGCGACTGCTGGACAAAGGCGCCATCGGCTGTCTGCGCGTCCACGTAGAGCGTCCAGTTGCGGTCGCGGGTCACGATGTCCGGGCGACCGTCGCCGGTCACGTCGCCGACCTCGACCTGCTGGCGGGTGGCGGTCTCGACCACCACCGGGTCGCCGAAGGTGCCGCCCGGCCCGCTGTGGTAGACCGCCACGACCTCGAGGCCGGCGACCACCAGGTCGTCGCGGCAGTCCCTGTCGACGTCGGCGAGCGCGACGTCGCCGGTCCGCAGGTCGCCGCCGCCTTGGACAGGGACCAGGACCGGGTCGGCCAGCCCGCCGCCCGCCTGCAGGAACAGGTCGACGCCGTCGCGGACGGTGACGGCCACGTCCGCGTCGCCGTCGCCGTCGACGTCACCGGTGGCGATGCGCATGGTCGCGGCGGGCGCGCCGTGGGTCGCCAGGATCTTCGGCGGAGCCAGCGAGCCGTCGGCCTGCTGGGCGAACACCCAGAGGCGGAAATCGTCGCCGGATCCTGAGCCGAATACCTGAGTCGTCATGAGCGCGTCAGCTCTTCCGTCGCCGGTGACATCGGCGACCGCCGCGGCGACCGGCCAGGAGTCCAGCCCGTAGTGGTAGGCCCGGTACGGCCCGAAGGAGACCGGCGGGTTCGCGGCCGGCACGACGGTGTGGGGCACCGGGTCGGAGGTGCTCGACCCGAGCGGGACGGAGGTGTCGCCGCGGTACTCGGCGCGCAGGTCGCCGCTGGGGACGAGCGTCATGCGGTCGGCGACGCCGCGGTAGTCGACCGACGCCACGCCGAGCCAGGTGCCCCCCGAGTAGAAGACGACCTCGCCGCCATAGCTGCTCACCGTGGCGTCGGCCGGCCGGACGGTCGCCGAGAGCATCACCCACTGCTGGTCCTCGCTCGGCGTGGGGGAGGCCGACAGGGTCGTGGTGGTGCGCCGACCGGTGAACACCGTGAGCGGCGAGGAGTCGCTGGTGGAGCCGGTCCAGACGCCCCGGATCCAGTAGGCGTACCCCGTGGCGGGCGCGACCGTCGTGTCGGTGTAGGAGGTCTGGGTGGTGGAGCCGACGACGGCGAGGTTGGTCCCGTCGCTGGCCGAGCGCACGATGTCGTAGCGGAGCACGCCCGCGACGGCGTCCCAGGTCAGGTCCACGCGGTCCAGGTCGGCGCTCGCCCTGGCGTTGGCGGGTGGCGCGAACAGGGTGGTGACCGCCACCTGCGCGGAGGGCTGCGACGTCCTGCTGCCTGAGGTGCTGCGCACGACGTAGTAGTAGGTGGTCGCCGGGACCAGGCCTCCGTCGCTGTACGACAGCGCCGTGGTGGTCTTGACCAGCGCGTAGGGCCCGCCGGAGTGGGCGCCGCGCAGCACCTGATAGCCGGTCGCGCCGCCGGCGGCGTTCCACGAGAGGCTCACCTGCGTGTCCGAGTCCGCGCGGCCGCTGAGCCCGGTCGGGGGGCGGAGCGGCCCGGCCAGCGCCGGCACCCACACGAC
>Ga0137385_10005057_pt1 | contig 11547 bp, 6 predicted proteins | sample SagtaG_FD_104921 | JGI IMG/M metagenome (GOLD analysis project Ga0137385, IMG submission 104921) | Vadose zone soil microbial communities from Sagehorn Ranch, Mendocino, California, USA - Sage2_R_80_16 metaG | ecosystem: Environmental > Terrestrial > Soil > Vadose zone | place: USA: California...
GGAGCCTCGCTGGGGAGCTGGTTCGGTGGGCTGTTCGGCGGTTTTGTCGCGGCCCTGCTTGCCATCCCCGCCGCGGGCGCCCTCCAAGTGGTCGTCCGCGAGATCTGGCAGGCAACCGCCACGCAGGTGCCAGCCGCCCCGGGTCGGGATGGTCCACGGCCACCCGGCCAAGTTGGGCCCGGCGGGGCGGAGACCGGAGTGGCGGAACCCGGCGTGACGGAGGCCGGCGTGACGGAGGCCGGCGTGGCGGATCCCGGCTCGTGACACCCGCGCTTCAGCGGGGAATCACTCGGTCCGCAGGATCTGCCCGGTGCGCAGCCGTGCCGCGCGGTCGCCCGGCCAGGCGGCCAGCAGGTTCGCGGCGAGCAACGCCAGCGGGGTGATCAGCAGCATCGCCCACACGGCAAGCGGTGGGTGATATGCCACCGGCGTGAAGTTGGCGACGACGTGCCAGACGGTGCGGCCAAGCGCAACTCCCAGCGGGACCCCGAACACCAGCCCGATCACGGCGAGCACGCTCGCCTGCGTGGCTACCACCATCCGGGATTGCAGTCGGGTCATTCCAAGCGCCCGCAGCACCGCCAGTTCGTGGCGGCGGCGCCGCACGGCAATGGATAGGGCGTGCCCGACAGCCCCGACCGCCAGCAGTGCCAGGAAGGCGCTCAGCGCCAGCGGCAGCACCGCTACGTCCTTGATCTGCTGGACTTCTTCCAGCGGGGGCGGGGGCCCGAAGGTGAATGCCTTCCCGCCCTTGATCGCCGCCGCTGCGGCGTTCAGTCGGCGCGCGACCGCCTGGACATCAGCACCGGGCCGCAGCGCCACCGCCGCGGCGTGGAACTTGAACGCGTAGCGCGCGCCGGCAAAAATCCGGTCGTACCCAGCCGGGGTAAGCCACGCGCCGTCGGCGTAGTCGTTGTGCGGCCCCGAGGGGACGAAGCCGATACCCGTTACCGTTTCGGCCTGCTTAGTCGTGCCGCCGCTCAGCTGGATCCTTGATCCTGTGGAAACGTGCAGCTCACGCGCGGTCGCCGGGGCCAGCGCGATTTCGTTCGCCGTGGCGGGCATATGCCCCTCAGTGAGCACAACCGGCATCCGCTTGCCGGCCACGGGATCGTACGTGAAGCTCTCGATGGAGACCTGGCCGGATTGCGCCCCGGCGAAACGCGCGTTGACGACGCCGGTGACGTCGCGGTCCGCGGCGACGGCGCGAAGCACCCGGTCCGTCGGCCCAAAGTCGTGCCCGTTGAACCCCAGGAACGTCCCAAGCTGCCACGTTTGCCCGAAGCGCGCCGGATTGGCAGCGGCATCGGAGGCCCCGGCGGCGAAAGTGAAGGCGGCGAGGACGCCAAGGACGCCCGCGACCGCACCCAGCAGAGCCGGCCGAACCGGCACGGAGGAGCGGCCACGTCCCGGCTCGAGCGCGAAGCGGGTGCCCACCACAACGGATACGGGAAGCCCCGCTCCCGCCACGGCCGCCGCGACGGCGGAACGGCGGGGGACTGCTTGCCGCCGGCCGGCAGTGAGCGCGATAGCTGCCGTGGCAGCCGATCCGGCCAAGACGATGAGCGGCGCGATGACCAAGCCGGGGCCGAGGATCAGCCAGTCCACGTCGATTCCCGGACGCGGCTCCACAGCCGACGCAGCGCCGATTGGCATCCACCGCGACGCCACGATGGCCCCCGCGACGCCGAGCGTTGTCCCCGCGGCGGCGGCCAGAAACGGAGCGGCCGAGGCCGACGCGACGGCCTGCCGGGCCGTCATGCCCACCGCCTGCAGGACCTGGAGGTCGGTTGCGGTTGCCGAGGTGTAACGGGCGACGGACTGGCCGATGAGGAAGAATGCGGCCACCAGCGCCGCAACTGCGAAGGCGAGCAGGCACGCGGCCTCGTAACCGGTGACCCTGCGAATGGGGCCGCCGAAGTCGACCAGGTTGTTCCACACGTCAATGTCCGACCGGCCGGTCACGCGGGCCAGGTCGTCGCGGAACGCGGGGATCGCTGCGCTGCCCCCTTTGAGCCGCACCAGCGCGTTGATATACGTCTGCCCGCTGGTGCCCATGATGTTGGCGCGGTAGTGGGCAAACAGAGCGGGCGACGGGAGCACGCCCCCTTTTGCCCCCGGCGTGTCCACGAGGACCGACCCCCAGAGCGAACGGGCCACCCCGACGATGCGGGCCTGGATCTTTGGCCCGCGCGGTGGCCCAGTGGACCCGTCGTACCCGAAGTCAACCTGCTTCGGGCTCGCCAGGTGCAGGGTCACCGTGTCGCCAACGCCCTTCCCGTAGCTCGCCTGGAACTTTGGGGTGACCACGATCTCGTCGACGCGGTTCGGGTTGAACAGCCGTCCCTCCAATATGACCGGCCGTTCGATGGTCCGGGTGATCTCGTCGTCAGCGGGCGGGAATCCGCTACTCCCGTCCGGGCAGCAATCCAGTGCGAACCCGAAGCTGACCGGGAACATGCTGAGCGCGCTGACCTCGGGCAATGCGCGGACCTTGGCCCAGTCGAAGCCCGGCTGGTTGGGCAGCACGGTGGCGGTCGCGGGCAACGTGCGCGCCCATAGCCGGTCGAAGGCGGTCTGCCCGCGCCGCGCTCCTGCGGCTGCGGCGAGCACCGTCGCTGTGGCCAAGGCGACGAGCAGGGCAAGCACGGTGAGCGACCACCAGCGCCGCCGCAACTCCATGCGCAGCCAGGTCAGGGTAATACGCAAGCCCGCTCACCCACATATCAGTGCGATCGCACGATCCGGTCGTCCCCAGACCGTGATTCCAAGTAGATGGCCCGCCGTGCCGCGTCACAAGAGTGTTAGGGCGATCTGGTGGGGGAGGCTGGCCTCACCACGCCTGGCATGCTGGCACCCCGGGCTGGCGGGCGGAGGCCAGGACGCTTCCTTTGCCGCGCCACCCAATGGTACAACTCCCCCCGTGAGGGGCTGAACAGGTCATTCCTCCGGTTGGACGGTCGGCTGCGCCGGCATGTGCTCGTCCTTGCGGTCCGGTGGCGTGTGCTCGTCACTGTGGTCCGGTGGCGTGTGCTCGTTCTTGTGGACGAGGGGGATGCCATCACCGAGACGCAAGAGCAACGGAAGCTGGACGTGTGCCTCCCGCATGGCTAGTCGTCGGCCCTCGGCCGACAGCGTTCCAGCCACATCACAGTCCCCAGCGTGCAGGCTGACAAGCTGGCCGCCTCGGATGGTGGCGACCAGTCCCTTCACCGTGAACTTGAGGGACATCTCGAAGTGCACGGTCGCCACGGGAGCGTCGTTGACCAGCAACCTCACATAAGGCTCGTGCCTGAAGGTGATGGTGTGGGTTGCAAGCTCCACGATTTCCCTGCTGCCGGGCTCGGTGATTGTGCGCTTGGCCGCCGCCATCATGTCGGCATATTTACGCCATCCCCCGATGACGATGTTGTCAAGGTCGAGGTCCACGAGCCCGTGCGCAACGGAGGCGATCTGGTTACCGACCGCTCCGCGCCCTGCCCGGGTCAGGTTCTGGACGGCAGCGCCGAGGGAGCCGACAACGCCCTTCTCCACTAAGGCTTGCGCGAGCGCGGCGGAGCTGTCTTGGCTGTCGCCAAAGAGGAAGGCTGCGGCAGTGAACGGTTGGGTGGTGACGGCGGTCGTCATCAGTTCCCCTCCTTCTGGATTTCGGTTTTGCCCTCGCCGCCGTGCGGCTCCAGCCGGACGGCAAAGGTCGGCGAAGCAGCGGTGTCGCGGTCGGCTTCGACCTGGCTGGGACGGGAGTGTGGTTCGGTCCGGACGTGCTGGTTCACCCAACGGCGCTGGCGGCGGGCACGATGACCGCTGAGGGCGAGCGCGGCTACCACAAGCAGCAGCAGTGCCGCAACGGCAGCCGCGAGCCACAACAGCCAGCGGTGTCCCGGATGGGGCAGGGGCTTGGCAAGTACCTCGAACCGCAGGGTGGCAATGATCCCGCCGTCTGCGCGGGCCAGCTTCACGGTCGTGGTGCCGGGGGGGACATTGCTGGGAATGGTCCCTTGTGCGGAGATGTCACCATTGGGACCGACATTAAAGACGCCGCCAAACCGGGCGCCGCCCAGCAGCGTCGCGACCGAGCAGCCGGCAAAATCCCGGTTGAGCGTGGCGGTGATTTTCAGTGGTGTCCCCGGTGCCGCCCGGTCCGGTGTCACCGTCACATGGTGCGCGTCCCCGCGCGAAAGCATGCAGCTCACGAGCGTGACCTTGACCTGCAGGGTGGCCGTGGCGGTGAGGTGACGGTTCCCACGAGTGAGGCTGCCGGTCACGGTGTGCTCACCCGGTTTGGCCGGGCTGCAGGTGGCGCCGGAGCATGAGCCGTCAGGGCTGATGGAGAAACGGGTGTTGCCGGTAAAATCGCCCAGGCCGCTGCCGTTGGCAGCCACCTCCGTTGCGAAAAAGGTAATGCGTGCGCCGGTGTCGACTACCGCCGACCTCGGGTCCAGTTCCAGGCTGACGAGTTGGTGGCCGGGCGGCCCTATCGCCCCGCTGCCGACCCACAGGGTGGCTGTCCCGGTCAGGCGGCGGTTCTGAATGTCCACGGCAGCGGTGACGGTGTGTTGTCCCCGCTTGCTGGCCGTGCAGATGGCACCGGTGCAGGAACCGTCCGGGGTGACGGAGAGGGTGCTCACGGCAGTAAGGTCGGCGACGACATGATGGGCGGCGTCCCTGCCCGCGACGGTGTAGGTCACGCGATCGCCTGTGCGAATGGCCGCCGACCGCGGGTTGAGCCTCAAATCGACGATCGGCGTCGACACCACAAGCAGACGCGCCCTGCCCGTCAGGACGTGGGTCCCGATCGTTGCGGTACCAAAGACCGTGTGCCATCCGAGCGTGCTCGGGGTGCACGTGGTGCCATCACATGAGGTTGCCCCGATGGAGAAGTGCGTGCGGCCGGTGAGATTGACATGGCGGGTTCCGCCAGCGTTTGAGCCGGTAGCGGTGTAGGTGACGCTGCCGCCGGCGAGGATTACGGCGGACCGCGGGCGGAGCCGCAGGATGATCAGGGGCCGCTTTGGACCAACCACGGCAAGGACGTCAAGAGTCGCCCTTGCCGTTGCCTGCCCACCGCGGGCCGTGGCGGTGGCGGTGACGATGTGGCGGCCCCGGCGGGTGGCGGTGCAGACCGGGCCGGAACAGGAACCGTCCGGGCTGATCGAGAACTTTGTCCTCGCGGTCAAATTGCCCAGCGCGTTGCCGTAGGCGTCAAAACCCTTCGTGCGGTAGGCCCGGCTCCCGCCGGCCTTGATCTTCGCATGGGGAGGCCGCAACGTCAGGTTCACGAGTGGCCCCGGTACCACGTCCAGGATGGCTGTCCCCGCGACCGGCCCACTCCTGGTCTGGGCGGTGCCGGTGACGATGTGGCGGCCACGGCGGGTGGCGGTGCAGACCGCGCCGGTACAGGAGCCGTCGGGGCTGATCGAGAAGCGTGTCCAGGCGGTTATGTCGCCCAGTGGGTTTCCGTAGGCGTCAAATCCGCGCGCCAGGTAGGCCTGGTCGTGACCGGCGACAATCCTGGCCCGGAGCGGCGAAAGGCGCAGCCTCGTGAGTGCCCCCGCCACCACGTGCAGGGGGACCGTGCTCGTGAGGGTCCGGTCTCCGATCTTCACGGTGCCGGTGACCCGGTACTCACCTGCCTTGGTGCTGGTGCAGGTGGCTTTGGCGCAGGAACCAGGTGGAGTGATCGAAAACCGGGTGTATGGGGTGAGGTTGACGACCGGGTTGTGCGCCTCGTCCACACCCAACGCTCGGTAGACGATGGGCTCGCCGGCGGTGATCGTCGCGGATACCGGACGCAGCACCAAGTCCACGTGCGGCACCACACGCAGGCGGGCATGGCCGCTGAGGGTGCGGTCCCCGAGGCCCGCGGTACCGGTGACGATGTAGCGGCCCGGCTTTTCCGCTGTGCATGTGTTGCCGGCGCACAAGCCGGGCGGGGGGATCGAGAAACTGGTGAAGTCCGTGAGATTGACGACGCGGCGGCCCTTGGCATTCAGGCCGAAGGCCGCGTAGGTGACAGCCTGCCCGAGTTCGATCAGCGCTTTCCGTGGCTTCAATCTCAGGCCGGCGAGCCTGGGCACCACGAGCAGGGTCGCCACCCCGGTGATGCGGCGTTTTCCGAGATCGATGGTGCCGGTGACAGTGTGCTGCCCGAGCTTGGTTGAGGTGCAGGTCGCGAGGTGGCAGGAGCCGGGCGGGCTGATCGAGAAACTGGTGAAGGCGGTGAGGTCGCCGAGGAAATGGTGGGCCGCGTCGTAGCCATCGGCCGTGTAGGTGATTTTGGCGCCGGACTCGATCACCGCTGAGCTCGGGTGGATTTCCAGGGTGGCCAATTGGTGCGGAGGCTTCACCGAGTGGCGCCGCGGTACGACCTGTACCGCCGCGTCGCCGCTGATGGTGCGGTCCCCGAACTGGAAAGTACCCGTGACTGTGTGCCGCCCGGGCTTGGTGGCCGTGCAGGTGGCGGCGGTGCAGGAGCCGTTCGGGCGGATGAGGAAGCTGTTTCTTTCCCCGCTGAAGCCGATCGCGAACCTGGTACTGGCGGTGACGTCGCCGAGGGTGTGGCCGGTGTCGTCATAGGCGACAGCGGTATAGGTGATACTTCCTCCGGCGGGGATAAATGCCCGGGCCGGGGTCAGCACAAGCTGTGCCCGCGGCAGCGGCTGGCTGCCTGCCCGCTGGCGGGTAACGGGTGCCGGAAGGGGCCCGGGCTGGGCCACTCCCCGCGAGCCATGGCTGGCGTCGGGTGCGGGCTGGTGCGCGGCGGGCTGTGGATTGCCCGGCGAAACCGCTTTCTCCACGACCAGCGCGGCAGTGCCGCGTATGGTGCGGTTCTTCTGGCGGATTGTGCCTGTCACCGTGTGCGAGCCGGGTTCCCTCGCGACGCAACGTGACTGTGTGCAGTAGCCCTCTGGGCTGATTGAGAACTGAGCGAGCGCCGTGACGTTGCCAAGATCATGGCCTGCGGCGTCATACCCCTCGGCGGCATAGGCCAGCCGCGCCCCGGTCAGAAGGGAGTCCCGGGCCGGACTGAGGACCAGTCGGGCGAGGGCATGCAGCCGCGTTGGCACCCCGGAGGTGGGCGTGGAGGTTCCGCTCGTGCCGGTGGCAGAGGAAGCCGGGACGGCGCTGATGAGGACCGCATTCAATGCCATCGCCGAAACGACAGCGGCCGGGACTAGCTGCCGTTGCCAGCCGGCGTTCCAGCGCGGTGCCCGGCCAGCGGGCGGGCTGCCTGGCGGGCGGTGCGACCAGATCCTCGCACGTCTCCCGGCTAACGTACGAGTCAAGCCCGCAGGCACCCGAATGCGTGCCCTTCGCGGTGGAGGAGCCTCTCGCTCGACGTTGGGATGCTCACCGGAAACAGACATGGGACCCCCCTCGCGGCCTGTCGTCAGGCCTCTTCCTCCAGGTAGGCCGCGATCCGCTCTGCTTTTCCAGCCACAGCCTGGTTTGTGCGCGCTTCACCTAGACGTCCTTGAACGGCCGCTTGCCGCCTGCCGCGGCGCGTGTGTCCGCGCCTTGTCATTCCGTGACGTTCTTTGCCTTGAAGAGGCCCGCGCCAGCCTGCTGATACATTCCGGCTGATATTCCGCCGATTTACATTTACCGCGAACCCATTGGCCCGCGGCCCTCGACTGGCTGGCTACGGCGTGGGAGAGGCAGACGTCCCAGGCGGTGCCGCAGATGGCGACTGGGTCGGTGTGGACGAGGTCACCGATGGCGAGGGTGCGGGGCTGGACGAGACCGCCGATGGTGACGGTGTGGGTGTGGACGGTGTTGGCCGGGGGGAAGGGCTGGTCCGGCGTGGTGAGGAGGATGAACTATGCCGCGTGGGGCTGGGCGGAGCTGCAGGAGTGGCAGCTGGAGGAACCGGCCCTGCGGTCGTGGTTGGCGGACTTACCCATAGCCAGAGCGCAAACACGGCCAGGAAGAGCCCACTGAGCACAAGTGTCGAAGTGCGCGGGCGCCCAGTCACGAGGCACCTCCGGTGGCACGGCCGGTGTCGAGCTCCGTGGCGACGTGGATTCCCTCACGCCGGAAGGCCGACGCGACCCGTGCCCTGAGCTCACGTCCCACATCGAACTGCTTGCCGGGCAGCGTCCGGGCAACCATCCGCACGGAGAATGTGTCGACCTCGATCTTTTCCACGCCCATCACGGTCGGCGGGTCGAGCAGTGCCTTGCGCAGTTCATCGTCGCGGTAGGCGGCGTCGCCTACCTGCCGGAGTATTTCATTGACCTGGCTGACATCAACCGTGGACGGCACCGGCACATCGATGACCGCCCGTGCCCAGTCGCGCGACAAGTTGGTGACCTGGACGATCTGGCCGTTCGGCGTCGTGATCACCTCGCCGCTGACCGAGCGGATGCGGGTCACACGAAGTGTGACCTCCTCGACCGTACCGGTGACTTGCTGCGTCACGTTTGCGACTGCGATGCGGACGACGTCGCCGAAGCCATACTGCCGCTCGCCCGTGATGAAGAACCCAGCGCCAATGTCCTGGACAAAGCGCTGCAGGCCGAATCCCAGTGCGGCGCTGAGCAGCGCAGCGGGCGCGACCAGGCCAGCGATCGGAACCCCAAGGAGCTGAACGATGAGGACGGCAGTCACGACGTAGATGATTGCCACCGTCGTCCACGTGAGGACTTCCGCGACGACATGGCGGTGCTTGGCGGACTCAGAACGCACCAGCTCATCGGTTTCGCGGGCGTTGGCGTCGATGCGTGAGGTGATCCGGTCGCGCAGCCATTGCGCCAGGCGGGTGAGCAGTATTGCCCCCAGAACCAGCAGGACGATCACAAGCAGGTTGCTGCGCGCCCACAGGCTAAGGTCGGTCAACGCAGCGTTAGCGCCCGTCACTGAAATCCTCCTGTGTCACCACATACCGTTCACTGGCATCCTTGGTGGCCAGCCCACCCCCGGCTTGGTGCCAGCCCACCCCCGGCTTGGTGGCCAGCCCACCCCGGCTTGGTGGCCAGCCCACCCCCGGGCCACGGCCAGCCCACTCCGGCCACGGCCAGGCGAGACTCTCGCCCGGCCAGCCCAGCCGTTTTACAAGCTACTCGCAGAACCACGCGCCCCCGCAGATTCACCCGCCCACTTCGCGTCCTAGTGTGTGCCACTGTGCCCGGACGAGCACCGCCAACACCACCAAGGCTGCTCGATGTCGTATCGAACCACCCTCACAACCGGAGTCCCCCACAGCCTGGGCTCCCTCGCACCAGCAGATTGACCCGGTTCTGTGCCGCTGAGCCGGGTAGGTGTCCGGCGATGGCAAGGTGGGACATGCTTGTCGCATCCGGGACGGGCGATGCGTCGCAGAGCGAGAGTAGCCTGGCTGCGGACGCCGTGGATGCGACCATGCGGCGGGGCTTTGCGTGGCGGTGGGTCGTGGGGGCGTCCGCGGTGGACGCCGCCGTTCTGTGATCGGGCGGAGCGCCGCGGGACTTGCGCGAACGGCCCGCCGGCAGCTGACGGACCCAGGCTTGGGCTCGCTCAAGACCGCCGCCCGGGCGGCGATCGTGATGCCGGCCGTCTTCGCATTTGCGGACAAGGTCATCCAGGACCCTCAGACGGCGACTTTCGCGGCCTTCGGCTCCTTCGCCATGCTCGTCATGGTCGATTTCACCGGTCCATGGCGGACGCGGCTCGCTGCCTACCTGGCACTGGCAGTGGCGGGCGCCGGGTTTATCGTGCTCGGGACCTTGTGTTCCCGCAACGCCTGGCTCGCAGCGGCTGCGATGGCGGTGGTCGGGTTCGCGGTCCTGTTCTCCGGTGTGATCAACGGCTATCTCGCAGTAGCCGGAACCGCGGCGATGCTCACGTTCATCCTCCCGGTGACGCTGCCTGCCACCGCCTCGGTGATCCCCACGCGCCTGGCCGGGTGGGGCCTCGCGGCGGCTGCCGGAACCTGTGCGGCCATGCTGCTCTGGCCATCGCGGTCGGCGGCTGACCTGCGTGCGGCGGCTGCTCGAGCTTGCCTGGCCCTCGCCGAGCTCGGCGATGCCGAGCTGCGGCGCGGCCCGCGACTGGTCTCCGAGCGAGCCGATGTTGCCCGGGAGGCGGTCGCAGCGCTGCGCAAGCGCTTTCTTGCTACGCCACATCGGCCGACTGGGCCCGCTGGGCCGGCTGCGGCGCTTGCAGCGCTCGTCGACGAGCTTGACTGGCTCTTGTCGTTCCTGCGCTCACCCGCCGTGCCGGGGCCACTGGAGGTGTGCCGACAGGAGAACGCGGATCTGATGGCCGCTGTCGTTGCTGTGCTTCGCGCCAGCGCAAGCCGCCTCGCCGGCGGGGCCGGGTGGCCCGACCTTGAGCGGCTGGAGGAGGCGCGGGCCGGGGTAGCGCGCGCAGTTGCCCGGCGCCTTGGCACATCGCCGCCAGTAACCGACGACGCCGCGCTGGCATCCGCGTTGGGGCCGTCGTTCCGGCTCCGGGTGGTCTCATACTCAGCACGGCAGGTGGCTGGCTATGCGCTGCGAGCGAGCGGTGCGGCAGCGCCAGATCCAGGAGATCCCCGCGATGCCCACTGGCATAAAGTCGCTCCGCCGGGGCGATCGGTATTCCGGGCAGCGCAGCGGTTGGTCGCAGGGCATGCGAGCGTGCGGTCGGTATGGCTGCGCAACAGCGTGCGGGGCGCAGTGGGAGTCGGGGTCGCGGTGTTCATCGCGCAGCGGAGCGGGCTGCAGCACGGCTTCTGGGTAGTCCTGGGCACGTTGTCGGTGCTGCGGTCAAATGCCTTTGGCACGGGCGCGACGATCATTCGGGCGCTCGCAGGCACAGCGGTCGGGATTCTGGTCGGCAGCGCGCTCGTCATTGCCATCGGAACCAGTGAGCCCGTGCTCTGGGCAGTCCTTCCAGTTGCGGTCTTGCTCGCCGCGTACGCCCCCCGGGCGATCTCGTTCGCCGCCGGGCAGGCCGGGTTCACGATTGTCCTGTTCATTTTGTTCAACATCATTCAGCCCGTTGGCTGGAAGGTCGGGCTCGTTCGCGTCGAGGACGTCGCGACCGGCTTCGCGGTCAGCCTGGGAGTCGGTCTCCTCTTCTGGCCGCGGGGCGCTGCCGCACTCCTGCGAGAAAACCTGGCCGCGGCGTACGCGCGGAACGCGGAATACGTCACCGCTACCGCGCAGCAACTACTGCACGGCGGCGACTCAAGCTGGTCACACAGCGCGGCCCAGGCTGCGCACACGGCCTCCGACCGGCTCGACGATGCCTTCCGCCAGTACCTTGCAGAACGCTCCGCCCTGCGGCATGCCGAGAACCTCGGCGCCTTGGTCGCCGGTACCGCACGCCTTCAGCGCGCGGCACAGTCACTGGCGGCGCTGAGGCGCCAGACCGACGCCGGCATCCCAACGGAATGTGCTCATGTGCTCGACGGCGAGATCCACGCGCTCCGCTCGTGGTACGTGACCTTCGGTGTCTCGCTGGTCAACTCGACTGGCGTGCCGCAGCCGCACGCCCGCGATGCGGAGGGCCGCAGCCGCCTGCTTCAGTGCGTCCGCAACACCCTTGCCGATGCGGGCATGGCAGCCAGCAGCGCCAGGGACA
>Ga0137385_10005058_pt1 | contig 11546 bp, 7 predicted proteins | sample SagtaG_FD_104921 | JGI IMG/M metagenome (GOLD analysis project Ga0137385, IMG submission 104921) | Vadose zone soil microbial communities from Sagehorn Ranch, Mendocino, California, USA - Sage2_R_80_16 metaG | ecosystem: Environmental > Terrestrial > Soil > Vadose zone | place: USA: California...
AGTATGGGTGAGCCGGATAGGAGATCGCTCATGGGACCTCGACTACTCCATCCACGGACCCAGAAGAGCAGAGTACGCGATCGGCAGGACTACACAAGTAGCCTACGACTACAAAACCAGATCTGCGGCCAAGATCTCCGGAAAGCTCAAGAGAGAACTGACGAAGCACTTCGAAGCGCCAGTCAAGTTCAGAGAAACAGGTTAAGGCCCACCCAAAAAAGGTTCGGCAAACCTAATGCATCATCGCATTCTTACTTCCTAACACACTAGCAGCGATCCATACGCCACTGGTCAGAAGTAGCACCCCACCAAGAAATCCGAGAATGAAGCTGAAGAACGGGGCGGAGAGAAAAGAAAGGAGAATTGCCACGAAATACGGAACGCCTGACCATTTTGGTAGTCGTTGACTCTGCCATATCGCAATCCCGAAAAGGATCGAACCAATAACTGAGAAGAGCCCAGCCAACCCTGCAAAAAGGAATGCAGACGAGTTCGAGACCGCGACCGAGTCCGCGACGATCTTGATCGCGTTAGCGTCACCGTCGAGGTAAGCTCTTCCCGCTATAGGTGCCACGAAAGCAAAGATTCCAGCAAACGGCAGGAAAAGTCCTACCCCAACGATTGTCAGGATCATTCCTGCAAATGCCCATCTACCAGCAGACCCCTCAACCAATATCGAATAGAGAGATTGCACGCCTACGAGCAAGAGGACCAAAGACACCATTCCAATCATGTTCCCAAGGCCAACCATGCCAGACGCCTGGGCAAAGCCTGCAGGGTCCACGGCTGGATTGATGAAAACTCCTGGAGGTAAGACGGAGACGATTCCTACAGTCCCTGAACTTGGGAGAGCCAATATTCCAAGACGAACTCGGTTCTGCATCCCACTTGAATTCCGAAGCTATCTAGATTATGAAACGTATCTTCTCCCGTAGACTGAAATGATCTGTGAGGCCGCAAGACGCCCTTAGGGCAGAACGCATGAGGTCCTTGTTCCTACCAGTTCTCTGAAGAACTCGCTTTCCTAACCAGTAATAGAAACGATCTTCAGTTGTGGTGAGCCGTGCGGTCCTTTCGGCTCCATTTTGGACGAACACGGTTTGCTTCCTTCTCTCCCTCTCATAACCTCTGAGTGCTTGCGCACTGAAATTCTTCGATTCAAAACATTTCTCAATCGTGTTTGCGAGCGCCACTGCATCTTGTAAAGACAAATTCGCTCCTTGGGCCCATGACGGGTCAAGCGCATGGACAGCATCCCCGAGCATGGCAGCTCTATCTGAAACCCAGTTCTTCACATCAACTCTTCTAGCTAGGCTCTCGGCGACGTCAGACCACGATCCTAGACTGCTAAGGGCGCCGGAAACGTCAGGTTCGATATCGGCAAGCTGTTTCTTGAATGACTCTATTCCTGCGGACTTTAGCTCTCCGACAGTCCTGTTCGGAAGGTAGTAGAAAATGTATGTTGAGCTTTGGGCGGGAAAAAAGCCGACCATCCTGCCGCGAGCAAGATACTGTCTTGCTTCTCTCTGAAGCGAGTCGACTGGCCCCGCAAGCATAAAGAGAAAATGGTTGGGATACTCTCTCACTCGTACAGGTATTTGGAGAGCCTGCCTGACTCTGGAGTTCTCACCATCAGCGCCTACGATAATTCTTGCTGAGAGTTGAACGAGAGAACCGTTCCTCTCCGCCTCTAACAGGATTCGTTCAGACCGGTTTTGGAGTATTTGCCGAAACGACGTTGATTCATAGATTATCCCATTCCTCTTTGAGAGCAACTCTCGAAGTACGACTTCCATTTCACTCGGTACTATCGTTAGCAAGTAGTTGTAGGGGTGGTCGAGAATAGAGTAGTCAAGTGTCATCAATGGCTTTCCGCCTATCTCACGCCAATCAACGCGAGAAATCCTGGACCCTATTCTGGCAGCGTCATCCAGAAGCCCCATCTCCCTTAGCGCCATCATTCCATTGGGCTGAAGAGTCAGCCCTCTCTTGGATCGCGGCACTCCGGCCTTTCCCTCTATGATGCATGTTCTTCGTCCTTCGGATGCAAGGGCGAACCCCAAGGAGAGACCTGCTAATCCCGCACCTACAATTACGACGTCGTAGTCCTCCACCAGCCGCAGAAGCTCCCTAAGATTCGATCCCGAGTGGAGGTAGATAGCTCGCTAGGTCGGACCCACCCACGCAGCCCAGAGGAGACTAGGCTTTCGCTCGGACTGGGGTCTCGAGTCGTTTTTCTACGACCAGATACCTGTCAGCATCGCGATGCGTCGTGAAACCATTCTTGTCATACATTGATGGTGGACCCGAGTTCATGTTGGGCTCACAGTTGAAGTCGAATTCGTAATTATTGAAGTTCGAAGGTCCTGAGTATCTCGACTCTTCTTCGACGAGTCCGGCACATTCTAGCAATGATGATAATTCACATCGAATTCAGCCATATTTGCTTGTAGAGCGACAGAGTCTTGAACAACTTGACTGAACAGTAACAATCATCACTTATTCAGCAATCAAAAGCGCTCGAGAGGAGGCGTGTAGGATGAGGTCTAGAGCTTCGATGGCTCGAATGCCGGTCTTCCTCCTGATTGGGATCATCTTGTCCAGCATCCCAGTTGCCTCTAACACCTTTCCTTCGTTCCAATCCTTGGCCGCAGCCAGCCCGTTAAATCCTCCCACCTTGGACACCGCCGCGATCAACGCCTCAATGAGACAAGTCCTCGCATGGGCCGAGTCAAGGGTTCTTCCTAATGGCACCGCGACACTTCAAGGCACCTCGAATAATCTCTGGGGAACATCCCTAGTAGGTAGAACTATGACTTACCTACAACTAGAAATCGGCAACTTAACGACGAGGACAATTATCCAGAACATGACGAAGGCAGAACACATTCTGCTTCAGAATCCGTCCTTTATCAGCTACGGAATATGGTCCCCTGCAAGCCTCAATACACAGTTCCAAGTGAACCTCGACGCACAGAAATTCCTGTCAAGAGCCTACGGGCTAACGCTCGACCAGACCGCAAGGTCAGACCTGATAAACGTCACCCAGAACATGCATCTCAACCTGCCTCTCAGGAGCGACTATTTCGACACGGTCGCCTGGACCCTCTCGAACGCTGTCTGGTTCGCACACTATAGCGGATCTACGCTACCCCCGCCCTCAGACTTCACAACAGCAGTCCAAGACCTGAACACCAACTACAACCAGATAGGGGCCACATCAGCAGCCGCAGACCCGCTCCTCGACTTTGCCAAGCTTCTCCGCTTTCTCAAGCCGATCACTTACACTGACAGCTACTTCAGGCTCCAAGGCAATTCTCTCAACCAATCCTATCAGACACTAGATACGGGCCTTGCGAACCAGCTTGTCAAGAGACAACAGTCAGACGGTAACATCGTCACGGTCAACCCCTACAAGTCCTACCTTGTAGAGGATTTCGCGAGAGATCTGGACTCAAGCGTCTACCTTCACAACAATCTGACCTACGCATATTCGGCGTACCGGGCCGAGTCTTACCTCACTAGCCTGTATCTCCAGTCTAACGGGAACTTTTCCCTTCCGGACAATGGAGAAGGACTGTACCCCACGGGCGCCTTTCACATGCTCTCGATCGCAAACGATCTCAGATCATGCTCCAGCACCGCTTGGTACAACATCCTCACGTCCTCATCAAAACTACTCAGCTACACGCTAACAGCACAGTATCCCGATGGGACTTTCAGATTCTTCCTCAACATAACCAATCCCGGCAACGCATTAACAACAGTCAATACAGTAAGCGGAATCGTCGACTCGTATTTAGTAATTCATGACACGAACGTACTCTCCCCCGAGACCCCGGTCAACCTTGCCACCTGCCAAACCATATCGTCTCCCTCCCTATTCCAGAATCTCTCCTGGCTCTACATCGACATCCCCCTCGCCGTAGTCGTCGCGGTCGCCATCGCATATGAGAGAAAACACAGGGCTAAGTATCATGGACTGGTGGAAAAGTGAATTGCGGAAGCTCTCGCTCCGGAGACTCGGCGAGACTGCGTTTCTCATCACGTTCCTTCTAATCTGGCTAACCCGAGCGATCCCAATCCAACCAATAATCGCACTTCTCTGGCCCATCTACCACTGGTACGGAGTAGACTACTACATTCCAGTAGTCAAAGCTCCCGGCGTACTCATTGGCTCCATCCTGGCCTGCTTCGTCGCGGGTTTCGTAAGGGAATATGTGGCAGACTCCAAGGCTATCGCCAAGATCCCAACGAGAATACACGTGACCGGAATAAGAGGAAAGACAACTACTGCGAGACTAATCGGAGCCGCCCTAAGATATCACGGCTGGCGGGTAGTAACCAAGACCACGGGAAAGGCCGCGAGACTAATCGACCCGGAAGGAACAGAGCGTGGAATCCGTGGTCACCATGAACAGCCTAACCTCAGAGAACAGCCTAGAATAATCGAGAGCGTAGCCGACGCTGGCGGCGCAGACGCGATAGTGTTCGAATGCATGTCCATCCGGCCAAAGAACATGATCGCAGAGAGCAAGTTCGTTAGATCAACAATCTCAGTGATAACAAACGTTCGTGCCGATCACCTGGACGTCATGGGACCATCATTGGAAGATGTTGCTTGGAACCTTTCCGGAATAGTCCCAAGCAACGGTGTCGTTGTGACTGCGGAGAAGAAGTACCTACCGATCATCAGAAAGAGAGCGGAAGAGAAGAATGCGAAAGTCATAGAGGTCGACCCTGACACAGTCCCGGACGAGAATTTCTCCAAATTCCACTACATGATCTTCAAGGAAAACATCGCTATAGCAATTAGAGTCTGCGAACTACTCAAAGTTCCACCGGATGAAGCACTGAAGGGAATGCTCGACGCCAAACCAGACCCGGGTCTAACACGCATCTTGAACGGTGTGATCGCCAATCACGACGTGAGGCTCATCGCAGCCTTCGGCGTCAACGACGTCGACTCGACGAGACTCGTCTTCCAAGAACTCAGCCGCCGAGGAGACATAGAAGAGCAGAGGATGCTTGTCGGAATGTTCCACGCTCGAGAGGACAGGGTTACGAGAACTTTAGAATTTGCCCAAGCAATGGCGCGAATATCGTTTGAGAAAATTATCGTTGTGGGGGAAATGACGAACCTGTTCGTAAGCCAGGCAACCCGAGAAGGCTACCCGAAGGAGAAGATTGCGAATTTGGGGCCTGTCAACCCTCCAGCAATCATGGATTTCCTCTCGAAGATGACTCTCGAAACAGGTCAAGGCGTAATCCTGTTCGGCTGTGGGAATATGATCGGAATTGAGGATTTCATCGACGCGTTCGAGAAGCCTTCTGAGAAGCAAGACTCACACCCCATGGAGTCTCGGAACTAGATGGTAGTCTACGGAGTTACCCTCGACACCGCCGAGGTCGCTATCGCGTTAGGAATCGCCGTCAGCATGCTGTTCTATGAAAAACAGAACCTCGTCCCTGGAGGAGTTATCGTCCCTGGCTACGTAGCCCTGACTCTCGATAGACCCTACTTGCTACTCTCGACGTTTGCGGTCGCAATAATCACTATGTTCGCGCTCAGAAAAGTTGCCGGATACATTGTCCTCTTTGGAAGAAGAAAATTCTCGTTCATGATGCTGATGAGTTTCGTAATCGGCTGGGGAATCCAGTCCCTTGTAGCACTCGCACTCACCTACGGCCAAGTAGCAAGCGTCGGACCAACCGGAATCTTCCAGGTCATCGGATTCATCATACCCGGGCTGGTCGCGAACAGCATGGAGAGACAGGGCATCACCAAGACGATCTATGCTCTGACAATTGTCTCCGTCATCACGTACGTAATACTCTACGCTGTCACCGGAAAGTGATCATGCTCCTTGTCCGCTCAAGCGAAAAAAAGACCCAGAAGAATCATGCCGATAATTCCCGTAATAATTCTGATCGTAATAGTCTCGACTTTCTCCTTGCCGGTTCATCATTCGCCGGTCAATGCCAGTCAGCTCCCGCCGGCAGGTATCGCATGGGTTACAAAGCCACTGCAGCAGGTCTACAATCTGATACAGAACAGGTTCATCGGGCTCATACCCGGAAACTACACTGAGCCCTCCACTTCAGACTATTCTACGATGAGCACAATTTTCGGATTGATTGACACGGGGGTATCCCAGAACGACGCGGGTTCGATCCTTAGCGCATCCAACGTAGCAACACAGCTAGAGTACCAGCTAATCCCGGTGAACGATTCGGCAACTGGCAACAAGTACTACGTCTTAATGGAGAACACAACCGTAAACCGAGGATGGGGATCATACCTGTTCACAGCAGAAGGGAGTCCCTCGACAACCCCAGTCATAATAGAAGCCCCACATCCAGTCACAGACTTCAACAGCCAACAGATAGCTTACACAATCTTCACCAGCACCTATCCACACGTTAAAGCTCTCTTAGTATCAGGTGTAGAGAGAACGTTCGGTCCAAACGGTCAGACCGACCTAGCTCACAGAACACAGAGCATCTTCGAAACCGCCCATGAAGCCTTCACCAAATTTGGTTCAGTGGCAATACAGATCCACGGCTTTGACGCGTCCCAGCATCCCACAGAACCCCAGGTGGTTCTCAGCGATGGAGACGGGGGTATCAACGGGGCCTTACAAGCGATCGCATCCCACCTCGAATCTGCTAACCTCTCCGTAGGAATCTTTGACGGTTTCACCCATGAAAAACTAGGCGCCCAAAAGAACGTCCAAGGTCGCTATGCAAGAGCATTCGGGGCAGGCTTCGTACATTCCGAGATCTCATCTACCGTAGTCTACAATGCAACCCTGATCACGCTATACGAGAACTCTCTCACCCAATCTATCTTGAACAATTTTGGTTTTCCAGCCTATCAGATCGATATCAAGATTCCAATCATAGCGCTCGGAATCATGAGCTTCTTCTTCGTCGCAAGCTACCGATTTTCAAAAACCAGACCTGACTAGCCAAACGGACTTATTGCCGGAACCAGAAAAAGGTAGCGCATTCCTAGGCCTTGATCAGCCGCACGAGTCTTCTAAGCAGCACTAGTTGAGTGTCTATTGGAACTTGGGCCGGATGATTCATGTCGTAGAATACGTGATCTATGCCCAGCTCGTTGAGTCTCGGCAAATCTTCTGCGGCTTGTTGAGGTGTACCTCCCAATAACGCTCGGGGCTCTGTAGCTTTCTCTTCGTCCAGGGGGTTGTGGACTCTGAGGATCCGCTTCATCTCTTCAGGGTTACGACCTGCTCTCCGCACCATATCGCGAAAGTTATTGATGGTTTGACTCAACTTCTCAATCGTGGTGCTTCTTCCCGCAGCCGGCATAATCCCGTCTCCGATTCTTGCCGCCCGCTCGAGTGATGCGGCGGCGAAAGCGCCGAGTAGCATTGGAATGCCGCCAGACTGTACGGGTTTCGGCCCGATTCTTGATTCCGGGATGTTATAGAAGTCTCCAGTGAAGCTGACAGGGTCCGGGCTCCAGACGGCGCGCATTGCCTTGACAAATTCCTCAAATCCTCTTCCACGCCTTCTTATCGGGACGTTGGCAGTTTCAAACTCGTCTCTAAAGTCGCCCTGGCCGATGCCGGCAATCGCTCTACCGTCACTCAGTCTGTCCAGCGTTGCGAATCGCCGGGCGAGGGTCACGGGATTCTGAAAGAGAGCACTCATCACGCTCGTGCCGAGCTTAACCTTCCTCGTCCTCGCCGCGACGAACGTTAGCATCTCAATTGGATCATAGACGGTCGCAAAAATCTCGGGCCAGGGATCGCCATCGAACGTCTCCTTCGGCTTAGTCGGGAGAAGCAAACGGTCGCTAACCCACAGAGAAGCCAGTCCCATCTTCTCCGCCTCCTCTGCGACATGTAGGATTCTCTCACGGGAAGCAATTGTTCCATTGCGGGAGAGCGATCCCTACAGCAACGTTCGATTCATCTGATCGACTGATGATGCTTGGCACTTGGCTCTGCGGATGCCAAGCTCCAATTTAAAGGCCGGTTTTTCGAATTTTTCAACAACGCCAAGGACAGTCCGTTCAAGATGGGTTTCTTGACGATGGCCCCAAATCTCCCTCTATCTTCGCGTCCGACTCCGATAGGGTCCGCATTAGGTTGTTAGTACGATGAGTTTGACCGTCTCTCGGAGATTGAATGCTGATTCGGTGTGGCCGGTGGCTCAAAGAACGCTAGAGACCATATGCCTGAAGCTGGAACAGTTACGGGTGCAGTGTATGATGTTGCGAGCGGAGCCATCTAGGTCGCTGATGTGTAGTTTCCATATGGTACACAATTGCAGCTCACGAAACCGAGATACTGTGCTTGGTTGAGAAGAGCCACCCTAACGCTGCCACCGCCAGCAGAGACTGTGAGGTTGAGTGAGTACGAGACGCCGCCAGCTGGTGCGTTGAACGAAACAAGCTGTATTCCAGGATGGCCTACACACTGATGTTCCAGTTAATGACCTGTGTCACCTGAGTTGTCAAATTTAGGGGCCCGATTAGGAGGACGTCCTAGGATTCAATGTTTCGACTCTTATCTTCTCCTCTGCAATAACGACAAACTTACTTTTTTAACTCAAATAAGATGGTTCCTTTTACAAGTCGCGACCCCAGATCCCACGAATACTTGCAGGATAACCACCTAACACTAACAGTACGTGACAGAATACTACTCCATCTTCTCGAGTACATCATGAGTAGAAGCAACCATTGGGTTCCATTTCAGGTGACCCAGCCAGGTATATCTGACGCAGTCGGTATCAAGCCCAGACATATCCAACAGTACATTCGCCCGATGATAGTGCAAGGACTTGTAGAGGAACGATCCGCGGTCGCCCATGGAGGAAGACAGCGTCGGAAAACCTATCTCCTCACATCTCAGGGCGAAACCGAGGCCGCGTGGTTGAGCGGGGATATGTCCAAGGGATGAGATTTCAGCTTTGGATTGAAAGAAAAATTGGAGCAACCTAAGCCGAGACCCTGGAGTCCCCGTAAGAGTTAGCTGTGTTCAGAGAGATCAAGCTGTAGGAATCTCTGTCAATCCCGAGAGGGGTACCTTAGGTACTCCTGAGGTTGTATTATTAGCGATCGAAGGACACCATCCTACGAGATTCTTCATGTATAGGATCATGATCATCCCGACCGGTCTAGGGAGTCTGGATTCAACCTTGGCTTGGCGAAACGAATGTTGAAATTTTCATTCAAAACCCCCCGTCTTTCGGCCGCCCTTCTCACTTGCTTAGCAGTTCTAGGTTTTCTTGGATTCGCACTCCCTAGTCTGGTTCATCCCGTTGCGGCGGCAACTGTAACCCTGTACCTGGACTGCAGTTATCTCGGCGGAACCTTTACTTTTAGCGGAAACGTGCCCGACTTCACCCAGTACAGCGGCCTCAACGATGCAGTATCCTCTCTAAGGGTCCCCGCGGGGTACGTCGTAACACTATACCAAGACATCAATTATCAAGGAGCCCCCTCCCAGGCCTTCACCTCGGACAATTCCTGCCTAGTCGGTTCATCGATAGGCAACGACCATGCATCTTCGATGACAATCTATCCAATTGGTTACGGTACTGCAACCCTCTACGCTGACTGCAACTTTGGCGGGAGCACTTGGTACTTTAGCGGCACCGTCCCTGATTTCACGCAGTACTCTGGACTCAATGACGCGGTCTCTTCCCTCCGAATCCCTTCAGGGTATCTCGTAATGCTGTTCAGCGACATCAACTTCAAAGGAACTGCGGAGATCTTTGGCCAGGATCAGTCATGCTTGGTCGGCTCAAAGATAGGCAACGACCAAGCCTCTTCTATGGTAGTGCTGTCAGCACCCAGACCAACAGCGTGGGATCGCAACGAGAGCCCTCTCGGCTGGGGTATTTGCAATCACTACTGGGGCAACTGTCCCACTTCCGCACCTTACTGGGATGGGGGCTTCATGGACGAAGGCAGCTCCTATGCTGATGCCACAAGTGTCCTGATCGCATTCCCTGGTACTGGGAGCTTGGGGAGTTTGATCCCAGCAGGGAACTACTTGGCTCTCGGAATGGTGGTTCAATCGCAGTCAAACGTGGGCGACCTTGACCCGCACGCCGACCAAGACATGGCCAATATCGCCATGGTCTACCTGACTAGCTCCGGTCAACCCATGATAATCGGTGAGGTGTGGGGTTTCCACGATGCCAACCCCGCTGGTACCCCGTTTCTGCTCTGGGGAGCGAGTTGGATATGCGACTGCTTCACTGGTTCCAACTACCAAAACCTGGTAACGCTAACCATGAGCTGGAGTGGCAACACTCTGACATGGAAGGCGACTATTGGGGGAGTCCAGTACTCGCTGTTTAGCTACGCAAAAGATTACTATCAGGAGAACCTGCTTCGTGTAGGCATCAACTCCGACATTTTCTGCTCGTGCAACAACGAGTGGTTCCAGTTCGGCGTAATGGCCAACTTTGTTCCTGGGGCAGGTTGGAACGGATACGTAGGAGCTCCAAGATACGTACAGCACAGCAACGGCCTATGGACAAATGTTGTGCATTCGACTTGGATCGGGAACGAGTTGGCCGGCTCGGCGTTTAGGGCTCAGTTGGACCACTGGTATGGAACTGGTAGCCGCACCCCGGGGGCTAACCAAGGGGACTCGTACATTAGCGGAGGGAGCTTCCCGGGCACCTCTCAATCATTAGTCTCGGGACAACTAGTCGTCCGGTACAACGGAGGCGCAGTTTCGCCTCACGGGCTATGGGACTCCAACTCTCCAACGGACACGTATGCCCCAGGATCTGCGTTTGCGGCGGGCACGCCGTTAGGTGGTACTTGGCAGAGAGGACAATTCAGCGTGTCAAGGAGTGATTCCGACGGCGGACCGGCGATCTCCGGAGTCGCGCTGTGCTTCTGGTCTGTGGACTCCTATAATGGAATCTGGTACAACACCTTGTCCGGGCAACCGGTTGGTTGCAACTCTACGCAACAAGTGACCGTTGGCTCATCAGGGTACTGTCAGAATCAGGGGTCGAATAGTTGCCGAGTAAATGTCTGGTCGGAGGACTACGTCGGAAACATTGGCTTCACGGTCTCTAGATCCTTTTCCGTGGATACTGTACCTCCTTCGGCTCCGTCACCGATAACACCCTCGAACGGGGCGACCGGAGTTTCTAGTACACCGACGCTGACATGGGCCGCCTCGTCCGATAGCACCAGTGGAATCTCCAGTTATACACTGCAACTGAGCACCTCCTCTTCATTCAATCAGCCAACCACCTACGCAGGAATCACGGGTACGTCGTACACAGTGACCTCCCCACTATCATCGGGTACTTGGTACTGGAGAGTTGAGGCGACTGACAACGCAGGAAATATCGGCCCATGGTCTACCACGTTCTCGTTCACAGTTGCTGGGACAGTTTCTGGGAACCTGCTCGTCAACCCTGGCTTTGAGACGGGCGACTTTACAGGTTGGACCCAAACTGGAATGATCATACGAGGCGACGCGGGAAGCATGCATTCAGGGCTCTACGGAGCAGCCCCGGCCTACAATCCCACGACG
>Ga0137385_10005059_pt1 | contig 11543 bp, 16 predicted proteins | sample SagtaG_FD_104921 | JGI IMG/M metagenome (GOLD analysis project Ga0137385, IMG submission 104921) | Vadose zone soil microbial communities from Sagehorn Ranch, Mendocino, California, USA - Sage2_R_80_16 metaG | ecosystem: Environmental > Terrestrial > Soil > Vadose zone | place: USA: California...
AGCTTTCGGCCCAAGAGCCGGGCCCGCAAAACACTAGGTTGGAGCGGATGAGGACAGGGGGCGAACCAGGAAGTGTTAGGAGACGCGAGGGCGGATGCGCGGATGGAGCAGACGCTAGGGAAGGGTACCCGAATGTGTGACGTTCTGTGCGCACGCGTAAGCTCGCCACATGGATGGGGATCAATCGCCCGATTGATCCCGCTGTCTGACATGAGGTAAGCATTGTACAGTGGTGTAACTGGGCACCACTGCTACTGCTACTGGAAACATATCCTCCACCAACATGTCACCGCGTCCACCACCTGTCCCCATTCTTATCCCTCCACCTGCACCTGACTCTCCGCGTTCCGCGCAATCTATACCGCCAACAGGAATTCAGGGAGATCTTGAGCAAGACCTGATGGGACTCGCAAACGCGTTGTACAACCTCGGCACTACAGTTGTGAACGATTCGACGAAGGACCCGGGGACAGGCAAGCAGGTCGGACTTCGAGTGTACGTCCTATCCTGCACTGTCGCCTTCTCCCCGTTCTCAGTGCGCGAGCAGAAACGAAGTAGTGGGATACTTGGCGGGGCTCGACGACATGGCGTCACATCTTACGACACGCGTACCGACACAGATACTGACCGACATTGACAATGGGCGAAATCCAATGCACTTGACCAAAGACCGGCTGGAAAGGGCAGCTACCGAGAACCAGTTTATGAATGGTAAAATCAAAGCAATTGAGGTGTGTCACTAAGCTTGCGTGCTCCCGCGGTTCCCTAAGACTCTAGACTGTAGGGCTACAGACAGCTGTTGGACGAGGCACTAGTGCAGACATTTCCCGATCTTGCCGAGGTGCTACCAAGTACAAACACGGCGAACCCGCAGGCAAACCTGACCAATGGAGAACATCGATCGTGACGAGAGTGGAGCGTAGATAACGTAATGTACATTCTGTAACCCGGGATTGCCGGGCCGTGGCAGTGCATCCGTTGCTTCGTGTCTTGTTCTGCTCTTGTTTGCAACGGACTCTTTATATTTAATCGAGCTTGAGCCTGAGACGGCACTCATGGCCGATCTTCTAGCGTCCTACAATGCCCTCTCCTCCTCTTCACCAAGGACCGACATCACCAAGGTCCTCAATGCCCTCATAAGCGGTGCGCTAATCATTATTTTGAGCTGATCACTCTGACCTTGATTCAGCACCCATCGTCGACGATTCCAGTCGCGAGGCCCTCGTCGCCACTCTCGTATCAGATATCGAGTCTTGCAAACCGGGTAGCACGAGTGGCCGGCTCCATCACACTGGTACTTATCCATGCTCACACCTTCGCACATCGCTTTAACAGAGCGCTGTTTCCCAGATGCCCACCTTGCTCTCTCCGCTATCAAAGCACTTGGCCGCCACCCATCAGGATCATCCGTCATTGCGTCGGCTAGCAACCTGTCCATTCTCCTTGCAGTATCAAAGAACTTCAGTGGCAGCAACTTGGACGCATCATTAGAGGCTCTGCGCTGCATCGCCAACACGCTTCTTCTCATCGAAAGTGCACGAACTACGCTCACCAGTGATTCTGTGAATGGAGGGGAATACGCCGTTCTTCTCCTGGAGGTTAGTTATTTATAGCATCTGGCCACTCCCGCTTGTTTACCCTCTTCAGAAATCTTCGTCCCCAGACGTCATTTTTATTGCGTCACGCATCCTCTTTCTCGCCACTGCGTCATCTGCGACTGCTGACTCGTTCATCATCTCGATCGTTGAGCGGAAACCTTCAGGACGCACACACACACTTGTTGACATCATTAGTCTCCGTCTCGACTCTCTTACTTCCGCACTCCTGAACGGTACCCGAATGGCTCGCGAGGCAGTGGTAGACCTTCTAAAGTTCGCCTTCAACATCCTCACGCACTACCCAAAGGTACAGTTTTACAATACCTCGATCTTTCCTTCGACTTATGCGTCTCAGCTCGTGGACTGTGAGAGAGTTGTCGAGATTGGCAGTGACGATGGTGGTGTCAGAGTCATGGGCGAGTATTGGTCTGACCGGCTCCATGGGCGAGTATTGCGACTTGCTATCCAACGTCATTACTAATATGTGTGCCATCGTAGCATTCTCCCCCCGCTTCTTCGTACCTTTAACTCCCTCTCAGCCGGTTCTCCCTCACCCCTCGCCCCACCTCTCAATCACGTCATTCATGCGCTCCTTGCAATTCCCTACATAAAGAGTCTACAAGCAATGTGGCTTCCACCGACCTCCCCCACGTCCGGTCCTGGTTCACCCATCTCTACGAGCGGGGGCAACTTAGCTTCGGACCCACCACGTGAAACTTCTCGCCACCACGGTGCCTTTGACCGCGCCAAGTCTATGCTTTCCGCCAGCCGCCGCTCCCTTTCTCGCTCCTCCTCCCCAGCGCCGTCACCCAGCCCACCAAATCACGACACCCTCCTACATGCATACGGCCTCCTCGAAGTCTCGCTCTCCCATTACTTCCCAGGTACGGTCGAGTCAGACGACGCTTCTGTGCGTGCGACAGCCAAAGCGGAGAGCGAGAGCACGCTGGACGAGCTTCTCGCCCCCCTCGTGATGCTCCTTCTCAAGCTGGTCACCGGGGACACTGGTGCGCGCGACCGCGTGCGCGAGTGGCTGCTTCCTTCAAATCTGGATCGCACTGTGGTACTCGAGAGCCGAGCCGACACACTTGGCCGGCTCTTGCGCCTCCTCACGAGCGTGTACCACACGCGCCTGAATTCGATCTCTGGCGAACTACTTTACGCGGTGTGCAACCACGATGGTACGTCACACCACTGCCAGATGCCGCCGCTTATCCATTGTTACTAACGTATGTTGAATCTAGCAATGCAACTCATCTCGCAGGTAGGCTATGGTAATGTCGCAGGTTTCCTCTTCAATAAGGGGGTTGTCACTGGCCCACCAACCTCAGGCGGAGCTTCGGGCTCGGTTGATCCCTCGGGCGCACAGATCAATCCTATCACTGGCGCGATCCAGGAAGAATCCCCGGACATTGAGATGACGGAAGAGGAGCGCGAGCGCGAGGCGGAGAAGTTGTTTGTATTGTTTGACCGGCTGGAACGTTCGGGTGCCGTGCCGCAAGAGGCCAATCCCGTTCGACGCGCCATTCAGAGAAGTTTTGCATCTTAAGATATATGAGAGGCCAGCAAGAGGACGTGCGGACTTTGTGTTCTTTTGACGATTCCTTCGGCGTTGTATACCACTACCTCACTGACATAATAAAAGTTGTTGTCTTATCATCCTGTGTCCATCGGTCTGGTCAAAGAGACCTGACCCTTCCTTGTCTGTAATCTTCTCGATGTGTCGCGTCGAGAGATGTATAGAGCACTGGAGGCTGAAACGACTCTAGATGAAGCATGAACGTGAACCTAAAGGGGATATTGTACATGTACATCTGAGACAAGAGTATCTCTCGCAGAGCCGGGGCAATTGCCTGCGCCTGATCAGTCGAATGTGACCTTTTTACCCTCGAAATGGGCTATCCCGCCTGTCCGTGCGCCGCCGCCGCCACGGCCTCGTCCCCGGCCCCCGCGCCCACCCTGGATACATAGTTAGCAAAACATGGGATGATCCTGTATGGCCGAATACTCACGCGGCCTCCATCAAAGCCACCACGTCCCCCACCGCGGCCTCCACCGAAGCCTCCACCGAAGCCACCACGTCCTCCACCGCGGCCTCCATCGAAACCACCACGTCCCCCACCACGACCAAATCCACGACCGCCTCTCGCGCCGCCGCGACCACCACCACCGTCTTCACGTGGCTGTGAATAGTCCAAACGCAAATTGCGGCCTTGAAGTTCCATACCCTGAACGCCTGCAAACGCCTTCTTGGAAGCCTCGATGTCGGAGAACTCGACGTAGGCAAACCCTTTGACCTTGCCAGTTTCACGGTCCGTCGGCACGCGCACGCTCTTCACGTCGCCATACTCAGCAAACACGTCCCACAGCAAGTTCTCGTCCGCACTCCAGGACAAGTTGCCCACAAAAAGCACGGTGTTTGGTGGGCTCGTCTTGTCACCATATGCAGCGCGGCGCTGGTCATTCGGGTTGCCCGCTCCGCCGGACTTGTTGTTTGTGCTGCGGTCTACGTTAATCGGCCGTCCATCGATCTCCTTGCCCGAAAGCTCGAGTGCCTTTTCAACCGACGCGGGATCGGCAAACTCGACATATGCGAACCCACGGCTCTTTCCAGAGTTGCGATCCATCTGCACCCGCGCGGCAACAACCTCACCACATTCCTCGAATTCGGATTTGAGCCAATCGTTGTCCACATTCCACGAGAGGCGGCCGACAAAAATTGTCGTGGACGACGTATCCTTATCGGTGTTGTCAGGAGGGGCTGCGTCACCGTTTGCGAGCTTTTTCTTCTTTAGAGGTGCAGCAGTCTCAGTATCTGCTTTACGCTTTCCTGTATGTAGATAGAAGACTATGAGGAAGCGGGTAAGACGGATGAATATGATCAGACCATTTGTCGAGACCAAAACAGATGCAGTAGAAGCATCGGCCATATCAACATCTTCATCCTCCTCACTATCTTCAGACCCAGAACCTGAGGCAGAGTCCTCACTCTCAGACGAGCTCTCTTTTTTGGCGCCTTTCACACCAGGCTCCGGATCCGAAGACTCCTCCTCCGACTCCTCTGATTCGCTCGACTCCTTGCGGGAAACAGCATTCTTGGCTACAGGTCTTGACGTGGGTGGTGGCGCCTTGTCAGAATCTTCATCTGAAGACTCCTCACTTGAATCCTCGCTGGAACTAGCCTGTGACTTCGCGCCGGTTTTCGCTGACGAAACTTTTGCGGTTGCGGGACTGGTCAGGGTAGGTTTTGTGAGGGCAGATCCCTTAGCAGTAGGCTTCGCAGATACAGGTTTAGCGGGGGCATCTTCATCAGATTCCTCCTCCGATGACTCTTCACTGGATTCCTCGCTTGAGCTGGACTCTGCTGCGGCAGTAGCTTTCGGTGGTGGCGCCTTCGGGTGTAGCGCCTTCCCAGAGGTAGGCTTGGGCTGCGTCACCTTAGAAGTAGCCTTACCGAGTGCTGCTTTGGCGGGTGCGGGCTTGACCACAGGTTTTGATGGTTTCTCCGAGTCCGAGCTATCGGAGCTTTCATCATTACGGTTGCTACCCACGGGTTTTTTGGAGACCTTGGCCAGTGTGGCTTTCGAAGGGGCAGCTTTCACCTGTGAGGCTTTGGAAGCCAAGTTCGGAGACTCTTCTTCGGAATCGCTTTCACTCGATTCAGAAGACGAGTCTCTACTCGCCGAGGGCCTCTTTGAGGTAACCTTCTTACTAGTAGCACTAACCGCGAGTTCATCTTCAGACTCACTATCGCTCGACTCGGAGGACGAGCTAGCTTTCGGAGGAAGGACCTTAGACCGCTGCCGAAGAGTCAAACGGTGCCAATCCATAAATCCGACGTCGCACGCACCTTTCCATTAGTTACAGGAGGCTTAACTGCGGGCTTTTCATCCTCAGATGAAGAATCCGACGACCCTTCACTAGACTCGTCCTTCTTCGATTTTTTGTTACTTTCTCGCTGTGCCTTCCGACGTGTTGGTATAGATACTTTTTTTTTTAAAAACCACAATGGGTACATACCCTGGCAAGGATCTCTTTTGAGGAAATCGGTGCAGCATGCTTAGCACTGGGTATCGCTGATGCAGGTTTTTTGGGGTCAACAATCTTGACCTTTTTGCCGACTTTGGCCTTGGCTTCCGTCTTGGCCTTTATATCGGCCTTTTTTTCAACCTTCTTGTCGGATTTGGCCATCGTAGAGGACAGAAGACGGGGTTAGAGGTTGAACCAGACCCGTAAAATTTTGGATCGACCGACACAGGAAGGTTACGTTACGTCAGCGCAGCTCGCTAGCTCGTGCCTGACTCCGAGTCGGAGTGTGTCCGCCTTTACATTATTCCCAGCAGTACAAATGACAGATCTGGAGGGAAACTTTGACGTGATAATATTTGGCACAGGGCTGGTAGAGTCTATAGCCGCTGCGTGAGTTCATACGTGGATCTCAAGCGTAATGCTAAATCGCCCCAGCGCGCTCTCAAAAGCAGGTGTTAAAGTTGCCCATCTTGATCATAATCCTTATTATGGCGGAGACGAAGCTAGTCTAACCCTCGATGAACTGGCACGATGGGCTGATGACCGTTCGGAATCCTCTGGGAACTCTAGAAAGTCATCAAGCTACCTTACCGCCCAACGCGCCAAATTCATATCCATCTCGCGGTCTGGAGTAATCCCTGACCACTCTCGGCATTATTCTATCTCACTTTCCCCCACTCTAATCCCATCAGTTGGTTCACTTATTTCCTCACTTGTTGCTTCCGGCGTCTCTCGCTATGGTGGCTACCGCCTCCTCGAACGCGTCGGTATCTATTCCAGCAACACCGGACTCCAGAACGTTCCTGGAAGTAAAGAGGATGTTTTCAAGTCTTCTCTGAGCCTCATCGAAAAGCGCAGGCTTATGCGCTTTCTTGTCTTTGCTTCTGGAGATTTTGAAGGCTCCAAAGAGCTGCAAGGTCATGAACAGACGGCTTTCCCAGAGTTCCTTACATCCCAGTTCTCCCTCACCCAGGGAATGGTAGACGCAATAGCCTATGCGCTTGCATTTTGTTCCTCAACGACAGGTTCGCCCTGTTCATGTTCTTGTCGTTGTGCACATGGTGACGACTAAGGTTGTTGCAGACACGACCCTCCCCGCAATGACCCGTCTGCGCAGTTACCTTCGGTCTTCAGGGAGGTATGGGACATCGCCTTTCCTCGTCGGACACTATGGTGGACTCGGCGAAATCGCGCAGGGCTTCTGTCGTATTTCGGCAGTCAACGGCGGGGTGTATATACTGGATAAAAAGGCCGAGAAAATTACGGCTCCATTACCAGCCTCAGGCGGCAAATTCGTTGTGGAGTTGGACGACTTTCCCGAACCTCTTTCTGCCGATGTTCTCGTTGCTGCTCTTGATCAACTCCCTATGGAACTGCACCCTCCAGCACAAGCTGTTTCTCTTTCTATCATTGCGCGAGGCATTGTTGTGATCGACAAGCCAATTCCTTTCCCGCCGTTGTTGTCCTCGGGGGAAGGGCCAAGTGAAGATGAAGCAGAGTCGCTACCAGCTATGGCGGAAAGCGCCGACACAGGCGGACCAACTTCTAAGTCTACGACACAACCTGAAACATCTGTTGAAGCATCACCCATCGACACATCTGTTATCGTCTTTCCGCCGGGCTCAGTTAAAGGCGGATCATCAACCAGAGCAGCTCAAGCCTTTACCACCGGCGCGGGCACCCTTTCTGCGCCCCAAGGCAAATGGAAGTGCCTCTTTTGCTGTATTAAATACTGGAGTACTGATTCTTGCTCTCACAGATGTCGTCTATCTCTCATTACCAGTTGCAGATGGAGAAGATCCTGAGCAACTACTCAAACCTTACCTCGATACCATTTTTTCTCTGACGGACGTTTCTGAGCCGCTCTTCAAAGTCGTCTACACGCAACACGTCTCTACGTCCTTCGCACCAATACCTACTCCCACCCAGTCCTCCATCTTGGTGTCGCCAGCTCTACCGCCTCATCTAGCCGAGATATCTGATTCTGCGAGCTCTGTAGCAGAGAGGCTCTTCTTCGACATTGTTGACAACCTGAAAGCAAAGAACCCGGAAGCGTGGGCTACCGAGACTCCGGATAGTGAGAGCAGTAGCGGGGACAGGTTCGTGGAGCTCAAGGTTCCGATGTGGCCACCTTTGGAAGGACCGGGAGAGGAGGGGGAATGATGCATTTGTCAGGTCATGTGATTTAACGCGTACGAAACATGGATTGTTTGGCTCAGTGTTACTGTCAGCCTCAGGCTCGCCCGACCGTTAAAACTAAGGCAAAGGTCACCCCCAACAAATAAAAGTACTTCCCGCTGGCTACGGGATCCCCTCGCTCTTTTTCTTTCTTTCTTCACTACATCTATATATCTTATACCTATCTATCTATCTTTCTTTTCAATTGGTCAGAGACCTCAATCTGCACCCTTTTGCCTCTCTATAAGATCTCGTGATTTGTTGAGAGAATTCCTGTTTGTTGTTTGTGTTACTCTTCAGCTTCCCGCCCAGCAGTACTCCTTTCTTCCCCACCACCGCCCGCCCTTGAAGGGCACCACATCTTACTCGATCAACTCCACACGCTCTCTTTCGTCATGTACCGGAGAAACCCCCTCTCTCTCCTTCCAACGACCCTCCACAACCCGCAGCTCATCCGCCTCATTCAGAAGCCGGTTACAGCCCAGATGGTCGTCTATCTCGCTCGTCAGACGAGTAGTATTGTTCCCCTCGCTGAATATCCGTCGCCGGTGTCGTCCTCTACAGGTTACGCGCTCCCCACCCCCCCTAACACACCGTGCAAGGCCGACTCTGGTCAATTCGCAGACACCCCACGTCTCATCCCACTTGAGGAGTTTATTGCCCGCCTTGTCCAGGCATCTCGCGTGCAGGTCCCCACCCTCCTCACAACACTTATCTACCTTCAGCGCTTGCGAGAAAATCTTCCCAAGATGGCGAGAGGTTGACTTTGTACTTGCGTATGTCAACCCATTCTTACATTGTCCCTCGTCATAGGTGTCCCTTGCACGCTACATCGAGTATTTCTTGCGACCCTCATTGTTGCCGCAAAGTATCTCAACGACTCCTCGCCCAAGAATGTGCACTGGAAAAAATTTGCGGAGATCTTTCATATACACGAGATTAATCTGATGGAGAGAGAGTTGCTTGCCATGCTCGACTACGACTTGCGTTTTGATGAGGCAGAAGCCTGTCGTCTATTCGAGCCGTTTATGACGGCTCCTCCCCCGCGAAACCAAGAGGCCCGCCGGAAGGTGCTCAGCGTTGTGGCCCAGGCGAGCAGAGCGCGCAAGCAGGCTCAGACCCAGCTGCCGCCATCGCGTCCTCTAGAGTCTGTTTCGGTACCCTCACCGCCTCTCTCCATTGTTATACCGAACACGGCGCCAAATTTGACTGACACGGTGCAGAAAGTCGCCAAGCGTCTAGGATCGACCTACCTCAGTCATGGTACCGCTCCTGAACCGTGCGACCGCCCTCCTCAGGGACTCGCCACGCCGCCCAGTGCTGTCAGTAGTACAAGCGGCGAATCAGAAGCAGAGTCTACGACCGAGAGCTCGAGCTACTCGTCCGACGACTACCTCTCAGACGACGATGCATCCGAGCCCGGTGAGAGTTCACGTTTCCTCTCCGAGCCCGAGACTTGCCTGCCTCCGCGCTTCGCTGCGGCCGTAGCAGAGCACCGCCGTGGTCGAACGATTTCTGTCGCATCTGACACGACCATCGATGGTGGCGAACAATGCGCTGAGGACACGCTTCCCGCGCCCTCTCCCGTGCGAGGCGCCAAGATACCCCTGAGCCGCACCGCGCCGGTCGGCTTTCTGAGTCGGATGTGGGGAGCTGCGACGAAGGTCGCAGCGAATCACTCACATACAGAACCCGATGCGCCGCTGCACTCAGGTGTGAGCGCGGTGGCATCAGGCGCGGGTACCTTCCACTTGCGCAAGCTTGCACACTCACGCTCGGCGATGTTCCGTGGGGCAGCGCGCGGGGACCCCACGGACGAGTAAGGCATTCCCCTGAAGAGCTTTCGTTGCTGGAGGGCACATCTCTTTTATTCGACACTCGTTGATCGGACACTTGAAACCCACACTTTTTTTTCTTGCTTATCCCTTCCCTTCTCTTTCCCAATTTTTTTTATCTTCGGCTGTCTTGTATTCTTCACACTATGTAACGCACATCCTAGAGCATTTTCGTTTTTGTCATCACAGCAATGTACTATCCCCCTACTTCCTACAGCGTACAGTAGACTATATCCTGTAAAACGAGACGGACACTGCTTGTGCCCCTAGATATATGCCATATTGACTTGGACTTGGACCTCAAGGACTTGGATTTGATTCGTCGCCGTATAGAAATATAGTGAGGATGTATTACCACCACAGCTACAGGGGTCTGACATATGTTGCGGGAAATAGCCCGCTCCGACTGCCTATTTCTCCAGTCCACCTAGATTGCGATGATCAGCCTCATAAGGTCTAATACGGTAACTCGCCCCATGCGTACCAATCTGATGAAGTTCGTTCCGTCACGCGCACTCTCTCGCCCGCTCGCAAGTGCAGATCTCCCGCGTCCTTCAGAGACCATCCCGAACAGTCAGTGCTTCCCATTCGTGAAGGCATTTTTTTTAATAAAAAAAGACGCACCTCACTCGTATAATCATATAACGCCTCTGCCCACTCCCCATCCCCTTCCTCTTCTGCCTCCTCCGGTTCCGGTTCCGGCTCCGGCTCTGGTGCAGCGGGAGACACAGAGACGCGACGCACAGGGGGCGGCGCAAAGGCGCTGACGGCTTTCTTCGCCACAAACGCAGATGGCGTGCGCACCGGCGCTGGCGGTGCGTTCTTTGCGGCCGTCGACCCACGCAGCGAGCGGAACATGGCTCCCGCGGACGACACGTCGACGTCTCCAAATTTCTGACCACGCAACAAAAGTAGCCCAGCGGTCAGTCCACTAGTCGAACAGCTCGAACAGAGAAAAAGTTTTGTAGGAAAAGGGGAGAGAAAGACCACCGATAGCACGAGGTGGCATTTCGCACCTTTTGTGGAACCAGGCTGCTCGAAGATTCTGCCTGTTTATCGCTGGTGGATTGGCGGTTCTAGGTGGCGGCGGGGTCGGTCCGGCCGCTGCAGAGAATGCCTGTGCGGCTGCTGCGACTCGGCCGAAATTTATGGGCGGCGCAGGGTCGTTGTCGACCGCCGTTGATGACGCAGACCTGGATGGCGCGACGGGCGGCGGCGATCCTGTGGAAGAAGCGTGACCGGATACGGCGCTGCCAGCGCGCTGGATGCCCGTTGCGAAAGCGCGCGATGTGGCAGGATTCGCCAGAGCGCGCTGTGCGGCTGTAAAGGCGGCTGCTGCTGCCGGTGCCGCTGGAATTGATGATTGCGTCTCTGCGCCCTCAAAAGGGCCCCCTGCGCTGCCGACACGGGCGAGAAGATCGGGCCTCGACGTAAAGTATCTGTGAGAGCATCGTGGCGCCCGCTGTGAGATTAGAGTGGTCACTAGCCATATCGGCGTGGATTTCGTGCTCACTCGTCAAGGAGGGCGAAAAACGCATCTTTTTCATGTGTGGGGAGATTGGCGAACGGCATCTACAGATGAGATAATATGTAGCAGTCTAAACTGTGTCACAAGCTTGGCGGCAGAGCCGCCTATGATGAGCAGTGTTGGACGGACCGGACCGAGGATCGACTCAGGCTCAACTAGCGCTCAAAGCGCTCAACCATTTAGGAAGCCTGATTGTCTTGGGCTTTATTTTCCCTTACGTTTCTATGTTCGGGGCACCTCGTCTACATACTTACAGTAACTGTAGTTCACGCTACGACCAGTCTGGGTCCATGGCTCGCATTCCAAAATACAAATGGTTTTTTTAAAAACCAAAAAAAAGGAATGGTGCGATACCTGGTAGTCAAGAGGTTGGGC
>Ga0137385_10005060_pt1 | contig 11542 bp, 8 predicted proteins | sample SagtaG_FD_104921 | JGI IMG/M metagenome (GOLD analysis project Ga0137385, IMG submission 104921) | Vadose zone soil microbial communities from Sagehorn Ranch, Mendocino, California, USA - Sage2_R_80_16 metaG | ecosystem: Environmental > Terrestrial > Soil > Vadose zone | place: USA: California...
AAAACCCACTTTTTTTGTTTTATCCCAGTCACCAGAACCCAATTTACAAGACCGGGTTCCGAAATCCGTGAGATGAAACACACGCCCTCCGGTGGCAATCTCCCAATCCCGCTCGATCTCTTCACATATGGCCTCATCCGCAAGAAAGCCGCCCACCGTTATGACTGGATGATCCTTCTCTTTTCCGGCCCCGTCGCAATAGACGCGCATAGCCATCATGGTCCCCTTGCGGTCGCGTCCGAATGCAGCACCAGCCATTTCGCGGACGCTAAACCCGGCACCATTCTGCCGTACAGTTTCAGTTTGACTTTCGACACACGTAGAACTACCCTTCTCTCTAGAAGGGAAAAGCCCTTCCAGACAGCAAGGTTTATACGTGCCTCAGAAGTCAACTCGCCCCGCCGCTCCCGCGAAGAATGAGCAGGATGAGATCACAATTATAGAGCATGAAACCTCACGCGGAAATGATAGAAGGCACGGAAGCTGCAACGCGGTTTGTCGATGCGCTGAAAACAGTTCTCACCGTGCCTAAGAGTTCCGTCCCGAATCCCTTCTCGAAACCCAAGACTTCCCGCGCCAAAAGAAAAAAGCCAGCCGCCCGAAAAGGCTAACCAGCTTTCCGTTTTCCTCTTCTCTGTCGCTTTAGTTGATCGCCGCCGTACTCATATCCCGATCTTGCCCGGTGAGATGTTCATAGGTCAAACGCTTGCCTGTGATCTGAGACAAGGCCAATCGAAAGCGGTCATAATCATTCAGGTCTTTGCGGTTGTTGTACCGGAAGGTTTGCTCATCAAGGTAACGGAAAAGATGAAATGGTTCCACGCTGACGTAGGTTCCTGCGATCCCGCGCTTCAGCAAAGACCAGAAGTTCTCAAGGCCGTTAGTGTGTACGCGACCATCCACGTACTGCACGGCATGGTCAATGACCTGATGCGCGTAGTCAGTCGCCAAGCCCTCGTATGACTTCAGTGCATCGGAATACAGCGCGGAGCCTGCCTCAACATGCTTTCTTACCTCTGCCTGAATCGCATGTTTCTTGCGGTTTGGAATCACAGAAGTGCGAACCTTGCCGCCGCGTTCCAAGACTCCCATCACAGCGGTCTTGTCTTTTGTGCCAGTGCCAGTAATCCGGCGCTTACGCTGACCGACATGCATGTTCCGCGCCTTACCTCCGATGAATGTTTCGTCGGCTTCGACTTCGCCAGACAGCAGACTGAATCCGCCTTCGGTCAGAGCGAAGCGCAGACGGTGCGCCATGAACCAAGCAGTCTTTTGGGTCACTCCAAGATCGCGGGCCAGTTCGCAAGAGCTAATGCCATTTTTGCAGTTCACCACAAGCCACAGAGCAGGGAGCCACTTGTCCAACCCTAACGGAGATTCCTCAAAGAGTGTGCCAGTTTTTAAGGAAAATGTCGGCCTTGGGTGTCCGCTGTAGCATTTCCAGACGCGGGTCTTTGCGAGATAGGACACTTTCTCAGAACCGCAGTGCGGGCAAGTCACTTTGCCATCGGGCCAGCGAAGCTCTATCATCAGCTTGCGGCAGTTCTCGAAGTCCTGAAAGTGAATAATGGCTTCTTGCAGTGTCTTTATGCTTTCCATGCCATAAATATACGGCTTTTCTTACGGTATGTCAAGTATATAATTGCCCTAACAAAACCGGAACAGGGCGGAAATGCTGCCATGGTCGCCGCACAGGCTGTAATGCATGTCGCCACTGAAAGCGCCGTCTGACACGGCCTTCAGCGTCCTACCCGCAATAATTTGCCTTGACACCAACGGTTTTAGGCATAGACTTATGCCGCTCAGCCGGACCCACCCTTCCCTTCGCAGTGGTTCGACTGAACTGGCCCCTCGGATCCCAGCCCGCACAGAGGAGACGACATGAAATCCAGGACAGTGGGCGATCGCGCCATCGCGCTCCTTCTAGAGGGGCTCCACTCGTCGAATGCGTGCGATGCCTGGGTGGAGTTCCTGGAATCGTACGGCCCTGTCTTGTACCAGACAGCTCGCGCTTACACATCCAACCAAGATGCGGCTGCGAACTGTTACGTCTATATGTGCGATGAACTTGCGCGCAATCGTTGTAGACGCCTCCTGAAATTCAATCCGAAGGGACGGGCAAGTTTCACTACCTGGTTACGAGTGGTCGCACGCAATCTGTGCTTTGACTGGCATCGCGGCCAATCGGGTCGGCACCGACCGTTCAAATCGTTCGAGGATCTTTCACTGCTAGAACTCGAAATTTACCACTGGCGGTTCGCGCGTGGCGCTTCCCAGCACGAGGCCCTGCAACAACTTGCAGTGGTGTTTCCTGGCATTGGCCTTGACGAACTGTCTGCCGTCGAAGACCGGCTTCAGAACTCGCTCACTTCGCGCCAGCGCTGGATCCTGAGCACGCGGAGGCAATCAGAAATCAGCACGCCAGTCGCCATCGCTGGAGAAGAAGGCAAGCTCAGTGTGCTGGACGTTGCCGATCCGCAGCCCGACCAAGAGACACAATTGGTCACCCAGCAGCAGCGGGAGCAGATTCACAAAAGTTTGGCTTCGCTGCCCGCCGATGAACGTCTTGTGCTGCAGCTTCGCTTTGAACATGATCTGTCCCTTGAGGAAGTCGCCAGGTTATGTGGCTTGGGGGATGGGCAACGGGTTCACCGGAAGTTGACAGCTGTCCTGAAGAAGCTACGTTCTCTGATGGGCTAAAAAAAATGCGGGGAAATCTGCAACGTGTCCGTGCAATAAGGCAGGAGCGCCAACATGCCGGACACCAACTCCCCGAAGTTGGCCATGGGCGAGGAGACTTTTCCAGCGATGCGATCCGAAAGCAGCGAAAATCCACCCACTCGTCGATGGACGTGTCCAGACGACCAGACGATTGCGGCATATGTAGATGACGCGCTCAGCCAAAATAGAAGAGCGGGAGTCGAATTCCACCTGTCAAAGTGTGAGCGCTGCCGCCTGATTGTCGCAGATGTTGTCAAACTCCAAAGAGAACATGAGCTTCCTGTCCCGCCATTCGAGTTTGCGCGAAGACCAGCCCAGTATGCGCCAGCAGTTTCGGCGGGCTTCCGTTGGATTTGGGCTCCAGCGGCAGCTGTAGCCCTAATAGTCTTGATGACGGTCACTATCGGCCTGCTTCGCGAGCCGCAAAAACTGCTGGTGACGGCGCCGCCACCGCCTTCTGCACCCATGATCGCCAAAGCGGAGCCGCTGACTTCGCGCAACACACCCCTGCACGAGATTCTTAGGAAACCCAAGCTTTCGGAGGCACGCCCGGTCATACTGTCCCCCCGACAGGACAGCATCGTGGTACGCGAGAACTTGGAATTCAACTGGAAACCCGTTTCGCGCTCTCGCTACTACGAGATAAGCGTCGTCACCTCGGATGGCGATCTGCTCTGGGAAGATCAAACGGAAAAATCCGTCTTGCACCTTCCATCGGAGGTTGTGTTGAAGCGCGGCTCGTATTTTGTTTGGATTACGGCCTACCTGTCTGACGGGCGAGTGGCAAGGTCATCGCCGGTGCGGTTCGTGGTCAAAGGCTAGTCTAAACCAATGCGCACCATCGCCAAATTCATTTGCTGTTGTGGTATCGCATTGCTGTCTGTGACGGCGTGGCCGCAAGACGCACACCCATCCGCTCAAGAACGGCTCACGACAGCGAAGCAACTGTATACCCAGGAAGGTCCAAAGGCAGCGCTCCCGGAGTTCGAGGAGGCGCTGAAGATGTTCCAGGCCGACAAGGACCGACACGGTGAAGCCATCGTTCTCGGGTTCATCGCGAATTGCCAGCGGAAACTGGAAAACCTCGACAAGGCTCTGGAGTTCGCGCAGCAAGCTCTGCGCATGAAAGAGGAACTTGGTGATCGCGACGAAATCGGAAAGACCCACAACCAGCTCGGCCTGATTTATTGGGAGCGGTCAAACTATCACGAGGCCATCCAGCACTTGCAGCAGGCGATTGAGATTGCCTCGACCGCAGACGATAAGGAACTGGAAGGATCAGCGCGCAACAATCTTGGACTCGTATTCGATGAGCAAGGCGATTATAAGCGATCGCTCGAACAATACCAGCGAGCGCTGGAACTGCATCGCTCTACGCATTTCGAGCGGGGGGAAGGCGACACGCTCGGCAACATAGGCGGTGTTTACTTGCTCCTGGGAAGGTTCAAGGAAGCCCTTCCGTATTACCAGCAGGCATTGGCGATCAGCGAGCGCCTCGGCCTTAAGCCTGCATCCAGCGATGACCTGGGAAATATTGCGCTCTGCCTGGCGGGCACGGGAGACATCGACGGCGCACTCAAGACTTTTGATCACGCATTAGAAGTTGCGCATGAGACCGGCTTGCCAAAAGAGGAAGCCGATTGGCATAAAGGCAAGGGGACTACTCTGGTCGGGCTCGGCCGTTTTGATGCCGCACTTCGCGAATATGCCGCAGCCGAGCAGGTCTACGAGCAAGCAGGACTGAAGCGTGAACTCGTCGAAGCGCTCGCGGACACCGGAAACCTGTATGAGCTGTTGGGAGATGCCATTGGGGCCGAGGAACGCTTTGAGCGCGCCCTTCGCTTGGCACGCGAGATCGGAAATACATCCGGCGAGAGCGCCGGCCTCCTTGCCATGGGAGATCTCGAACGCCGTCGAAAAAAATACGAATTGGCAGACACCCACTTCAAGCAAGCACTGAAAAAGGCTCGCGGCGCAGGAGAGGAAGGAACTGTTGTTTCAGCCCTGCTCCAGCAGGCAATGAACAATCTCGACCGCAAACAGTACGAATCGGCCATGAGGACTGCCTCTGAAGGAAAGGAGGTCGCGGAGCGCTCGGGAAATGTCCCAGCTCTTGCGCTGTCTCGCTATACCCTCGGCGAAGTTCGGCGATCGCAAGGACAGTTTCAGCAAGCCATTGAAGAGTATTCAGCCGCACAGGCCTTACAACAGCAATTGCGGGATCCCGAACTGGCTTGGCGAATTCACTACGGGCAAGGACAAACGCTTGCAGCTCGGGAGAAAACTGACGACGCAATTGCCTCTTATAAAGAGGCAATCCGCATTATCGAAGAGACACGCTCCGGTATTGCCGAGGAGCGATTTCAAGCCGGGTACATTGAAGATCGTTACCAAGTATATGTCGCCTTGGTGGAGTTGCTCCTGAAACTCAACAAGCCGGACGATGCGTTCTTCTATTCGGAAAAACTCCGGGCGCGGGCTTACTTCGATCTGCTTGGCGGAGATCCACCTGCCATCGGCGAACCCGCACAGCAACGGAGGCGCGAATTGAGGGAACAGATTCAGACCCTCAGAAAAGCAGTCCGAAAGGAGTATTCGATTCCTGAAAATGAAAGACGCGGACATGCTTTGGAATTATTTTCTTCGGAGCTGGCGGAGGCAGAACGAGATTACGCAGCGCTGCTCGACAATTCCTTTTCAGTGACGGGATACACATCTGCGCCGGGGGGAACGCTCCTATCTGCCACAGAAATCCAGCACCTACTACCTGCCGACACGGCGCTGATCGAATACGTGGTAGGCAGGCAGATGGTCAGCATTTTCTTGGTCACACCATCATCTGTGGTTGGTATGCCTGTACAGATCAAGTCCGAGAGTCTGTCCTCCCGCACGGAACTGCTTCGCGGACTGATCTCGGAGCGGAGGCCGGAGTGGATCGAGCCAGCCCGTGGACTGCGCAAGGTGCTGCTTGACCCGATTCGAAGCGATGGCCATCTGAGCTCGATCCATCAGCTTCTGATCGTTCCCGACGGTGTCCTGAACTACGTGCCATTTGCTGCTTTCCCTATGGCGACGAATCGATTTCTTGGAGAGGAGTTCACTATCGCGTATCTCCCTGCGGCAGCGGCTTTGGAGAGGGATCCAAAAACCCGCGGCGGCACGACGTTGTTGGCCATGGCTCCATCGGGCGCGAAGTTGCCGAATGCGCCGCTCGAAGTTCGAGAGATCAGCCGAATCTTCGGTTCTACCTCCCGCGTCGTAGTGGGAAAAGCGGCCACAAAGACCTTGTTCAAGCAGATTGCCAGCGACTATGACTATCTTCACCTCGCCACTCATGGCAGCCTTAACCGGAACGTTCCATCGTTATCTGCAATTGAGCTTGAGCCTGACAAGGAGAATGATGGAAGGCTGGAGCTGTACGAGATCGCCGGCATGAGGTTGCATGCCCGCCTCGTCACGCTCAGCGCCTGCGAGACCGCTTTGGGCAAGGGCTACTTCACAGAGACCCCCAGTGGAGACGAATTTGTCGGAATCACAAGAGCATTTCTTAGTGCTGGAGGCCAGAATGTGCTGGCAAGTTTGTGGGCGGTAAACGACGAGTCCACTCGGGCGCTAATGGTCAGGTTCTACCGGCATCTGCTGACAACGAATGGTGCGGAAGCACTCGCCAAGGCGCAACAGGAGCTTCGGCGGAGTGATGTCCGCTACCGCCATCCATATTATTGGGCTCCATTCGTGTTGGTCGGGTCTGCAAATTAAAAGCGGGGAAATCAATTTGATGTCCGTGTATAGCAACAGAAAGCGTTAGTCAGACATGCATAGCTGCTTTGGGGTGCACTAATGAAATCTAAACATTGCTTGTTCGTCCTGCTCACGTTGGCCGCAGCAGTCAACTTTCTTGGTGCCGTCTCGGCGATTGCCCAAATCCAAGTCAACTCTACCACCCCCAGCGCCGCACCCCAGGGCACTGTGAACCTAAACGTCACCGTTAATGGCAGCGGATTCAAGAAGGGCGCCAAGGCCCAGTGGTTCGTAACCGGCACCACCAATCCCGGCGGAGTCACGGTAAATTCGACAACGTTTAATGGTTCGTCCTCGTTAACAGCGAGCATCACGATAGCATCAGGGGCGGTCATCAGCGGTTATGACGTTCGCGTCACCAATGCTGATGGTCGCACCGGCAAAGGCACGGATCTCTTCGCAGTCACCCAGCAAGGAACACCTACCGGTTGCTCGACCACCGGCACCCCTGGCGGACTCACATTACAAGCAGTACTCAACCCGGTCCAGCAGAGTGGAGCGGCATTGGTCACAACGTTGATCTTGGGCGAGGCAATCCGCGTTCAGCCACTGGACTTGAAGCGCGATGGAGTCGTGGACACGCTCGTGGCGTTCGTGACTTCGGGCAGTAACAACGGCTCCATTCCGGGGACGTATGTTTTCTTCCTGGATCCGGCGACAGGGCAGCCCCAGGCAACCAACCCCGCGACGGGCGCAGCCTGGCAGAACCCGCTGCAGGTGCTGACTGGAGTTCAATCGAGGCACGCTGCGGCAGGGGACGTCAACGGCGACGGCATCCCTGACTTCGTGCTGGCCAGCCCAGCCGATAGCGTTGCGTACCTGTTCGTCGGGGCTGTGAGTGCATCACCCTCATTCGCTCCCAGCTACACTGCTTATAAAATCTCGCCTCCCGCCGGTGCACCAAGTACCTGGGCGAGATGGGCAGCATTGGGGGATTTAGATGGGGACGGTAAGGACGAGATTGCGGTCAGCGCAGTCCCCGGCAGCAAGCAAGCCGTAGTACCCGCCGTCTTCATCTTCAAGTACACAGGCAGTGCGGTCACGTTCTGGGAGAAAATCCAGGACCCGACCGGCAGCCAGACATCTGATTTTAGCGGGGGAATTTACGGCGGGGCAGTTGCGATCGGGAATGTTGATGGCACTGGAAATGACCTAGTGGTTGGAGCCGACAGCGGCGGGACAAACGGCTTGGTTTACGTTTTTCCCTACCCTGCATCGCAATCGAACTATTTCACCCTCTCGGGGCCAGGACCGGGTTTTGGCGAAGGAGTCGGAATCGCTGATGTCAACCTTGATGGTTTCCCGGACCTAGTGGTCAATGCCGGAGGCAGCAAGGCGGGTCAGACGCTGGTGTTTCCGGGCAACGTACACGCGGGCTCCAGCTACACCAACCAGCTATTGCCCGCAACTGGGTTGTCCAACAATTGGGCCCTTCCGGATTTCGCAGTTGGCAACTTGCAGTCAGTCGGAGGGGTGGCGGTCGGCACTCCCAACGCGAGCAACAGTAATGGATGCCCGATCTCCGTGGGCGCTCTGCAGCTGTTTACGTCTCCCTATGCCTCGTCACAACAGCCGAACTATGTGTTCGAACCGCCAAGCTTGGTCGGCTCCAAACAGTTCGAGTACGGGTACAGTGTTAGCTTCGTGCCTGGGTATCCCATCATGCTTGTTGGCGAACATTATCGAGACGTGGGCACAACGAGCATGGCAGGACAGGTGTACGTGTACAAAAGGAACTAGGTGACTGAAATGGCTGAGACGGCGAGAACGAACCTCGACTGCACGCTTGTCCACCGAACCTCAGGAACGCAGACGAGGGCGGGTGTACATCCTGCATGGGTACGTCTCATGCGCTATTGCGCCGAGCTCGGCCATGGCGAGATTGAAAAACTGAAGATCCAGGATGGCGTGCCGGTTATCGCGGATGTCGTCCGGGAGAAAGTGAAGTTCACGTAAGCGAAAGTTCAACTGAATAGGGCTGACCGAAGCACTCGGAGGCCGCTGGTCCGGAAACGGACCCGCGGCCTTTTTTTCTGAAAGTCAAGGAGCGAACATGACTCGCAAACGCACGCTACTGACGTTCGTATTGAGCACTGCGGTTCGACGAAGGGCTGCGGTTTTCCAAAAAACGAAGTCCCTTTTAGAGGGGGAGGATCTTATGAAATGGGTCAATTCGCTGTTGGGTGCGTTTCTCTTACTTGGCGTGCTGGCGGGATGTGGAGGCGGTGGCACAAGCAACAACAATAACAATAAAGGCGGAGGTGGTGGTTCACCGCTGCCTGCTGGTACGGAACTTCTGTATGTTGGTGACAATGTCGGTGTAATTCACGGATTTGGTGTTGATCCTGGTTCCGGTAAGCTGACTCCGCTACCGTCTGTGGCGGTCACGAACCAAGCTGCCGCTGCTGACGTTGGACTGGCAGCTGATTCAGGCGGCAAGGTGCTCTACGCCACGAGTGCAGGTCTCGGTGGACCCAATGTGGCGTCGTTCATTGTGGATCGGACGACGGGCACTTTAACTCTTTCCAGCAGTCTGGCGCTGCCGGTTCCTCCGCGCAAGCTGGCTGCCATTGAAGGTAACCTCTACGTTATCCCCGATCCGAGTGCCAACGCGGCTCAGATGTTTGCATTCAGCATCAATGGGGTCAATGCCGCTCTCACCCAGTTGAGCCCGACGGTCACAGTCCCGGGCCCTGCCCACGATTTGGCCATAGCTGGTTTCGGGAATAACATCCCATCCTGGATGGGCCTAACCTTTGACGGCACTTCTGGGGGCGAGATCCAAGGAATCGTGCGGCAGCCCAATGGCGGTGCGACCGGACTTCAACCGGGCTCACCCACCAGCACTGCCGGGGACAGCCCACAAGGAATACGCGTTACCCCGGATGGGAAGTTTGTGATCGTAGCCAATCAGGGGACAAGTAACGTGGCGGTGTTCTCTCTGGATGCTACGACGGGTGCGCTGACTGAGGTGCCAGGATCACCGTTCGCCAGTGGCCAGCAACCGGGCCCGGTGGCAATTGACCCACCAGTACTGGCGGGGACAGCCCCAAGCGGTAAGTTCGTGTTCGTCGGCGACACCGGAGGGAACAGCCTATCCGCCTACACGATCGACTCGGCAGGCAGCTTGACACCTGTGTCCGGAACACCGATCCCACTTGGAGCGAATGCCCAACCATCATCAATCGCCGTGGACCCAACGGGTAAATTCGTATACGTCAGCATCGTGCCCCAAGAAGTAGCTGGATTCGCTCTGGACCCAAGCACGGGAGCGCTGACGCCTATCACCGGCTCGCCATTTTCGGTGGGCGCTGTGACTCGCGATATGGTCTTCGTGCCATAAGCTAAAACGAAGCCTGACACTAACTGAAGAAGGCTGACCGAAGCACTCGGAGGCCGCTGGTCCGAAAAGGACCCGCGGCCTTTTTAGTTTGGGGAAAAGAAAGTGAGAGACCATGACTAGCAAAAGCACGTTACTGACGTTCGCATTCGCAACACTGGTCGCGCTGCCCAGTTGGGGCGCTCCGCCCTCCGCTAACCGTGGGACCTGCTCCGATGTCCCGTTACTGTTGATCGTGGCGCCGCAGACGCCTAGTCAAGGGGGCATTTCCGGCGACGGCGTGTCCATATACAACAACCCGAAGGATCCGGCATTCAATGGCGGCACGCAGTATCAGGATGGCATCGGCGGCGTGTACGTCAAGTTTCAGGTCTGCAATGGAACCAACGACCTCATCGTCAACCTTCGCAACACTAAGCCCGTGCGGTACCTGAATCTCGACTTCTCCGTCCAACTCGCCCCGCCCGATACGGCCAACGGCGCGGTGGACCTGAGCGGCCAGCAATACCACCAGCAGGGAGAACAGATCAATGAAATGGCGAATACTTCGCTGTACTCAAATGGCCAGTTCGTCACCTGTTCGGGGCTTGATCTGGGTGCCCTGAGCCGAAGCGTGATTGGCAGCACCGCCTGGTTCAAGCCGACGACGATTTACTCCCCCATCGTTCCCGATTGCAACGGAGGCAGCGGGCCTGATCTTGCCAACCAGCCGACCAACACGTCTTCAGTGGTGGTGCAACAGGCTGACGCCTGCACATGGACTGTGTCGCCAGCGTCGGACAGCACCGGGTCATCTCGCATCGGCGTGGCAGAGGTTGTGAGGACGACCGGCAAGAACACGTGGGTGGCCGGCGGCCAATTCCAGATGCCGTTCAGCTACAAAATCCAAAAGCTCAATTGCACGCCGTAAGTGCGAGGTGACAGTGTGCCGTCGGCACCCTGGCGGGGCCCATCATGACACGAGATTCGCGTAATTAGAACGACCATTTTTCAAGGAGGAAATCATGAAACGCATCAGCTTTTTGAAGTTCGTTGTTTTTGCCTGGCTCGCGTCAGCCCTGTGGGTACATGCACAAGGCCAATTCACCACCTTCGATGCTCCGGGCGCGGGGACGGGGCCCGGCCAGGGCACCGGGCCTAACCAAATGACCGCTGCGGGGACAATTGTCGGAAACTACGTGGATAGCAATTTCGTGACCCACGGCTTCGTGCGGACTGCCCAGGGTGTATTCGCAACTATCGATGTGCCAGGGGCTCGGCGTACGCAGGCCCTGGGCATGACTCAAGCCATGATTGTTGGATTCTACCGTGATACCAACCGCGTAAGGCAGGGCTACGTGCTCGGTCCCGACGGCAAGTTTGTCACCTTCGGAGCGCCGGGCGCGGGGACGAGCCCCGGCCAGGGCACTCTTGCTGCCGCTATAAATGCGGCGGGTACGGTCTCGGGAATGTATTGGGATGCAAATTACGTGACTCACGGCTTCGTGCGTACCGCCGACGGAAGCTTTGCCACCTTCGATCCGCCGGGCAGCGCTTACGTGATTGCAGACACGTTGGGCATCAATTCGGCAGGCACTGTCGTGGAGCAATATGTTGATGCGAACTCCGTAGGCCACGGTGCGCTGCGCACCGCTGATGGCACGATTGTCACCTTCGATGCGCCGCACGCGGGGACAGGCC
>Ga0137385_10005065_pt1 | contig 11536 bp, 16 predicted proteins | sample SagtaG_FD_104921 | JGI IMG/M metagenome (GOLD analysis project Ga0137385, IMG submission 104921) | Vadose zone soil microbial communities from Sagehorn Ranch, Mendocino, California, USA - Sage2_R_80_16 metaG | ecosystem: Environmental > Terrestrial > Soil > Vadose zone | place: USA: California...
TGCGATGCAGCAGTGGATTATGTCGCCAACGACCGTGACTTGGATGATGCGTCGTAACTTTCGATCTTCAGCATCGGATACTTGGCCAGCGGCGAGAACATCAGCACAGGGACGCTACTCACCGCGGGATGTCGGGGGGCAAGGGTCGACGTGAGCCGAAACAGTTGCCGCGTCTGCTAAGGGCACAAGATCAGAAGTGATCCGCGCCTTCGATCACGGCGTCGACTCGCTACCTACGACGACGCGAGGGCTTTGCGTTCTATTCTCTGCCGCAACCGCCACCTCTACGCGCTAGCGCGCAGCTCATGAGCGAGATCTGCTCAGGGTCATTTGGAGGCAACCGTCTCCTTGAACAGCTCAACCTTGCCGCACGTGTTGTCTGTCACCGCAAAGACCTCGTACAAATGGATTTGTGGCTTGATGCCGTAGCGCTGGATGATGCCCTCGAGCCACGGCCCGGTGTAGAACGCCGTGGCGTCCTCGATGCGCTCCCACTGGTACACGCCGCCCGCCCAGCCGCTTTCGGACCAGATAAAGTGCTTGCTGATCAGGCCCGTCACCTCGCGGAAGTTGGGCGCGATCTTGTGAAAGTGCTCGCGACACGCGGCGCAATCGATCTGCGGCGGCAATTTGTATTGTACGACAGCGGTAATCATGCGACCTCCTTGTAAGGATGTCCCCGGCGCAAGATAGATGGCGTTCCCGCGATCAAGCAAGTGAAGCAGGAAGCCGACATGAGTCAAAGACGCAAAGCCAAACCAGTAGCTTCCGTTCTGCTGCGACAACCTGGCTATTCCGGAGCATGCTGGACTTGGCGTTAGAAGTCAGCCTTATCTGCATGATCTTGGTATAGGCGTCCATCAATTCGCGTAATAGGCCTCATGCTGGTGCGTGCGCACGACCGAAATATCGATCATCTACTCGCGCCGATCGCGATCAAATGCGACAGACCTGCCATGAGTAGGTCAACGCGATTGACAAGTCCTTTGATCGCCGCGCAGCTATCTCCTTCCAATTTTTTGCATTAATGTGAACCGCTTCACACTGGTGTAGCAGACGGGCTTGGATGATGCCCAAGAGAGGAGAGCTAAGGCCCCGCGAAGCGCCACCCGGTTCATTCCATTCGAGTTTGGGAGCGACACATGGAAAAGCGCGAAATTGGCAACAGCTTAACGAAAGGTCAGTCTGGAGCGAAGCAGGGCGCCTTCTCCCGCCGCTCAATGCTGACGTTGGTTTGCACCCTCGGCGCCGCAGCGCCCTTTGGGATGTTCGGAGCGGCTCGCGCGCTGACGGCATCCGGGACTGGATCGCTGTCTTATATTCCTGGCGAGCCTTTTATTTGCCGCGCAGCAGCGAACAGTGAAGAGCTGCAGGGCCCGCCCCGCCAACTAAAAATCGCCTGGAACGCGAACGCGGCGTGCACGGTCGCTGCGGCAGTCGCAAAGGAACGAGGTATCTTCGCCAAGCACAACCTCGATGTCGATTTCGTGAATTTCGGCGGCCCGACCGACCAGTTGTTGGAGGCGATTGCAACTGGCAAGGCGGATGCCGGTTTGGGATTGGCCCTGCGCTGGCTCAAACCGCTGGAGCAAGGTTTCGACGTTCGGATCACCGCCGGTGTGCACGGCGGCTGCATCCGGCTCCTCGGCTCCAAGGCTGCGAATATTGGCAGCCTGGAGTCCCTGCGCGGCAAGGCTATCGCGATTAGCGATCAAGCGAGCCCAGCGAAGAACTTCTTTTCGATCTACCTCGCCAAAAATGGCATCGATCCGGCCCAAGAGGTAGAGTGGCGCCAGTACCCGGCCAATCTGCTTGCGCTTGCCGTCGACAAGGACGAAGTGCAGGCGCTAGCCGAGATCGATCCGCTGCCCTATCTGTGGCTTAAGGAAGGAAAACTTAACGAGATCGCGACGAACTTGACGGGTGAATTCGCCGACCGCACCTGCTGCGTTCTCGCGATACGTGGCAGCCTCACCCGAAGCGAAATGCCGGTGGCGGCCGCTCTGACACGATCGATACTCGAGGCGGCAGACCGAGTTGCCGGCGATCCCGCCGATGCCGCAGCAATCTATTCGGGCTACGGCGGGAGAGGGTCCATCGAGGATCTCGCCACTATGTATAGCAGCCATACTCACCACAATCATCCCGTCGGGGCGGCGCTCAAGAAGCAACTTTTACTCTACACCGATGAACTCAAGGCAGTGAACGTCATCAAGCGAAGCACTGACCCGGTCAAGTTCGCCGACCGGATTTATCTTGACGTTCTAAGCTGAGCCGATTGGGAAGATCCGCAGTGAGCTCGGTCATCAATGAAGCGCCGAGGCCGTCAGAGAAATCGGGTTTCGGCTTTTTTGACAGTTCAACCACTCGGTCGTTAAGCCGCGGACTGTCTGTGGCTGCCGCATGGTCTATGGTCGCCGCGCTCACTGCGTTCTGGCCGGATAAGCTCGCAAGCGATTGGGCCTACACGGGCGGCTTCGCCATCGCCTGCGGCGCATTGGCCCTTGCCCTTGCCTTGGCGGCCTTTGCCGGCGTTCGTTTGGTTGCTTTTCAGCGTCTCCAGCGGCTTTCTCCGTGGCTGTTCGCGCTCGCGGTGTTTTTGGCTGCTTGGGAGGCCGTCACAGCAAAGTTCGGATTGCTGCCGTTGCCGTTTTTTCCGCCGCCGCAGGCCATTGTCGAAGTCGCAATCGACGATTGGGCGCGACTGGCTGAAGGCGTCTTCGCCTCAGCTCGCCTGCTCGCGACCGGTTATTTTCTCGGTGCGGCGCTGGGGTTCGTGACCGGCGTGGCGATCGGTTGGTCGCCGCTCGCCGGTTATTGGATCCACCCAGTTTTGCGGTTCATCGGGCCGCTGCCCGCGACGGCTTGGCTGCCGCTCGCATTTTTCGTTTTCCCATCGAGCTTCAGCGCCAGCATTTTCCTGATTGCGCTCGCCACCGGGTTTCCCGTCACCGTGCTTACGTGGTCGGGCGTCGCCGGCGTGAAGAGCGCCTATTACGATATCGCGCGGACGTTGGGAGCAACCCAGCGCTTCCTCGTGCTCAAGGTTGCCATTCCGGCCGCAATGCCACATGTCTTTGTTGGCCTGTTCATGGGTCTCGGCAACTCCTTTGCGGTTCTTGTCGTAGCCGAAATGCTGGGCGTAAAGGCGGGGCTCGGCTGGTATCTGCAGTGGGCGCAGGGTTGGGCGGCCTATTCCAATATGTACGCCGCACTGCTGCTCATGGCGTTCTTGTGCTCCGGGTTGATCACGCTGCTGTTCCGCTTGCGGGACCACCTGCTTGCTTGGCAGAAAGGTCTGGTGCGATGGTAGCGGCGATCGCAAGCGATCACGCGGTCCGTGGATCGACGCTAACGCTCCGCGAAGTGAGCCATCGCTTCGATCTCGAAGGGCAGCCCCTGCCGGTATTGGACCGCATCAGCCTGCAGGTCGGCCGCGGCGAATTTGTCGCTCTCCTGGGACCGAGTGGATGCGGAAAATCGACGTTGCTGCGGCTCGTAGCGGGGCTCGACACTCCAACAGCCGGCTCCCTGCTAACGGAGGGAAGGGAGATCGATGCACCCGATCCGTCGCGCGTCGTCGTTTTTCAAGACCCCACGCTTTATCCATGGCGGACGGTATGGAGCAACGTTGCGCTCGGTCTGGAAGCCCGCGGGTTGCTGCGCACCCATCGCGGACGGATCGAAGACGCGTTGCGCCTGGTGGGGCTCACGGGCTTCGCCAATGCCTACCCGCACCAACTTTCCGGCGGCATGGCGCAACGCGCGGCTCTAGCACGTGCGCTTGTCAACGACCCGAGGCTGCTCATTCTTGACGAACCTTTGGGCCAGCTCGACTCGCTGACTCGCATCGCGATGCAGGCGGAGCTTCTATCGCTTTGGCAGCGCTCGAGCTTCACAGCGCTGCTGGTCACGCACGATGTCGAGGAGGCGCTCTTGCTCGCCGGCCGCGTCATTGTGCTGAGCGACCGACCAGCACGGATCAAGGCCGAAGTCGTCAACAGCCAGCCCTATCCTCGCCACCGGGGCGATCCGCACTTCGTTGAGCTTCGTCGCGAGGTGTTCGAGCATCTCGGCCTCGATGAGGCATGGTAGCCGTCAAACGGAGCTCGCCGTGACAGATCTTGTCATATGCATCATAGAGCAGCCGCACGGCGCGCTGCCGCGATTGCAATGCGATTGCTTTAGGGGCTTGGTAGCCACACCGTCGCGGTCTAAGAATTTGGGGAGCGCGCGGAGACTTCGAAGACCTCGGAATTCAACGTCCACAACGCCGCGGGCTATGAGCAGCTCATGGGCCGCTGGAGCCGAAGACTCGCGCGGCTATTCATCGACTTCACAGGGATTGCCGAAGGCGAAAGGATTCTCGATGTCGGCTGCGGCACCGAGAGCTTGACCTTCGCGCTCGCCAAAGCCGCCGACCTCGCCGAGATTGTCGCGGACGACTATTCACCAGTCTTTGTCCGGGAGGCGATTCGGCGCAACACAAATCCGCGAATAAAAGTCCGACAGGCGGATGCCTGCGCCCTGCCCTTCGCGGGCGGCACATTCGACCGCGCTTTGGCGCTTCTCGTGCTCCACTTCGTTCCCGAAGCTGGCAAGGCAGTAGCCGAGATGCGCCGCGTCGTCCGGTCGGGCGGCGTGGTCCAGCGGCGGTGTGGGATCATCTCGGCCGCATGCCCGGCATGCGCATGATGGTCGACACGGTGGCGGCACTCGGTGAAAGCGAGCGCCAGCTGCGCAGTCGCTATTGCTTTCAACCGATGATGCAGTCGGACGAACTGGGATGGACTTTTGCCGAACAAGGCCTCGTGGACATTACGGAAATGGAGCTGATGATCCGCATGGACTACCAAGGCTTTGCCGCCTATTGGGCGCCGATTGCCGCTGGCGAGGGGCCGCTCGGCAAGTATGTGGCAGCGCTCGACGCTGCGGAGCGCGCGCGCACCGACGCCGCCGTGCGCGATGCCTGCGAGGCCGGCCGGCCCGATGGCCCGAGGTTCTTTGCAAACGTCGCGTGGACCTGCCGTGGCATCGTTCGCTAACTCGACCGTCAGAGCCGTCTCTTCCGAGGTCTCGAACCCGAAATTGTTCACCCAACCGCGCAGCGGCCTTCGGAATTGTCACCGAGAAACCAACTCCGCCTCAAGCGCGGGAAGCAGTATGTGCTGCCCGCGCATAAGGCGACTTTCACTTTACGGGTGGAAGACCGGCCACGGCAGTGTCCGCAGGATTGTTCAGACACTTCGGATGGCCGAAGCCGCCAGCGCTGTGGCCGACCCCGCCCTGGCCGTTGGGGCCTGACCCGTACCCCCGGTGCCGTCAGCGTTCGGCGTGATGTCGAAGATGATGTTGTCGGGATGGGCCGGATCGGCCACGCCCTTGACGCCCTGCAACTGATCGAGGCCGGACAGCAGGGCAATCGCTAAACTTCACGAAGGCCCCGGGCATAGCCCCGGGGCCTTCTCATTTGAAGGCCTGCAAAAATGGAGCTTACCGGAGGACTGGAGCGAGAATTCTTGTCGCGCTTGGCTGCGGAGCCTTCAAAGGCAGAAGCTGCGACGTCAGTCTGAAACGAGTTAACCGAAAATTACAGCTTCGCGTCAATGCTGAGATGATTGTAATCGCCGCACCGCGGCTCCCTTGGAAGTACCCCTTCCATTTCGATTTTACCTGCTCGGTTGGCAGTCTCCTCACTGGAGAAGTCCGCTATGTGCAAGGGAATTCTGATTGCGCTCTTGGCGCTCCTCTTCTTAACGATGTGCGATGACTATTGGTCAGATGGTCGCTATACCGCAGCTGCGATCGTGATGACGAAACAGATTGGTCGCGCCTACGGCGTCTGAGCCCGCGGCTCGGATTGGCGGACGCCGAATTTTTGAAAGCGGGCGCGGTTTAGGAAACGACGAACGTGTCAAAGGCCATGGAATTGATCGTCGCTGGCTACGTGAAGGTACGGGACCGACGCGCTCTGGTCGACTTGCTGGCGCATCGGCGCAAGGTGCTCGCTGAACTGCAAACTGTATCAGGCATCAATCCAGAAAAGGCGGTCAGAGCCGTCCAAGAGGAACTAGCGGTGATTGAAGCCGGCCACGAAGAACTCAAGCCGCCGCCTGGCTCGTTGCCTGAGAACGATTGGGGCTAGCGCGGGGGAGCCGTAAACTCGGCGGAAACCAATCTGCAACTACGCTCGTAATTGCGCTGGTGAACTGATCAAGCGCGATACGCATGGGCATAAGGAGCCCGCTCCCCCCGTCGGTGAGCGGGCTTCCTTTTGATCGACAGAGATGCGCGTTAACAAGATCAATTGGGACAAGATCGGCCGCGTGACGGAGCCCGGCCGATACAAGTGCTTCTTCGGCTATCTAACCGTCACGTCAGACGATATCGAAGTGTGGACGCGCTATCCCGACGCGACGTTCACTTTGATTGCGGGGCCGACGACTGAGCAATCGGTGGGCGAAGATTACCGTCTAGGCGCGTTCGACATCGGCGATCCTCAACGATAGGAACGCCGCCCTCGGTGAGGTAATTACGCTGCCACTTGCGCAGCCCTCGCACGCTCCTCAAGAGCATAGAGCGTCGATACGAGGTTGTCGCGTCGCGCGCGAAGATTTAGCGCGAGAAGCGGATATGTTGGCTGCCGCACGTCGAACACGCCTGCTTTGGCTTCCTCTTCGAGGATATCGGAATTCAAAAGATCGACGCGCCACCATAGATCGGAGATGAGCGCGCTGAGCTGCAACTCCCCGGTGATGCCGGAACGGGACACTTCTTGCATCGTTTGCCTCAACCTGAGACGGCCCCCGTTGTTGGGACCGACCTTTGGTCGTACCTGAGCAAGTCGGGTGCCAAGGATTGCCGTCGCGGGCGTGGTTCCGGAATTAACCCCGCGCGGCGGCATCAAGCTTAATTCGCGAGTTCAATTGCGACGACGTGCGGCTCCGCTAGGTTAGCCCGCACCGGACATTGCACCGTCCGGGACCCCCAGGGCGAAGTCGACGCGTCATCATACTCGGCGCGTCGGCTTCGTTTTTACCGCCGATAGCGTGAGCTTTGTTTTGACGAATGAACCGGACGATCAATCGCTCGATCTTATCGAGATACGACGACAGATCACGGCTTTGCGCTCGCAACATTCCGACAATCTTCCCGTCACATCGGCATTGAACCACTTCCTCGTGAAGATTGCTTTTCTCTCAGAGCCAAAAGATGCGGCGCACGTACAACATCTGCGGTCTGAATTCGCTCGGATGCTGCAAAGTGTTGAAGCGATCGTCTCGCGGGGTCGATCCGTAAAGCCCGAGTAATGCTAACGCACGAAGTCCTTGCAGTCGCCGGCGCGGTGCCGATGCTGGACGCAGTCGCAAGTCGTTCTCGTTTCGCGTATCGACGTCTTCGCGGCGAGGGGCCGCCGCCACAAGCGACGGCCCCGCACATGAGAGACCTAGTAGGCACGCCGCACCACTCGGGGCGGAGAGGACGGTCTCGGAGAAAACCGGTTAGCAAGCGCGAGCACTGCGGCTTCGTCGGTTTCGAGTGCGATCTTCTGGGCGAGCATCACGTCCCCAGCCACTACGGCTCGTTCGGGAACGAAACACCACCCGATCTTAGGCTGCATATCTTCATCAAGCTCAAAAACATTAGTCATGGTGCCATAATGAATTCGATATCGCCGGCCGGTGTAAGAGCCCGTGACTTCGAAATAACCCTTGGCATCAAACTGCGCACGCTGATCCGGAGACAGCCATTCGCGGAGAAGACGACGCGCACGCGCTTCCGGCCCATTTTGGTCGATGAAGCTTCGATAAAGCGCACGGACAGCGCGCAAACTCAGGCTGCTGCCGCCGCGTCTGAACGAAAACATCCGCTGCGCCGCGAATGCGTCTAGCCGCCAACGAGGCGCGGATAGAACAGCGTCTCATCCGCAGTCGGGTCAAATGCCCGAGCGACCTTGAGATCCCCGGCCCCCGTCCAAGTGGCAGCGGTAAATCCTTGGCCCGTCAGCTTTTTGAAGCGCTGCTCAGCCTCGGCCAGCAGCTTGGGGTCGTCTTGCCGAAAAAAATGACTGCTGTCGCCGGTATGGTCCATTACGATCTGGGTGGCCATGGAACAGAACTCCGCATTTCGTAGCCCCTGACGAGCAAGAAGCTTGCGGACCGAGCTATGTTCCTAATTTCTGACCGCGGCGCAGCGCGCGAAGCTGATCGCGAAGCGGAAGGCAGCTTATGAAGCGGTGCATCCGGAGACGCAGCACGGCGCGACCGGCCGCCGCAGGAAAAAAGACGCCAACTTGGCGTCTTTTACTTCCGACACAGCCGCCAAGACCGGCAAGCCCGAACGGACGATCCAGCGCGACGCGACCCGCGCCAAGGCGCTAGGCCCCGATCTGGACCGTGTCGCTAGGACGTCGTTGGACAAGGGCGCCGAACTGGACGCGCTCGCGACTATGCCGGCGGACGGCCGGGCCCCGCTGATCCAACGCGCAGCCGCCGCCTACCGCGCACAGGCCGACGCGCTGGACATCGAGGCGCAGGCGAAGCGCCGGCTTGCTGATGAATACGACGCGGCGCAGGCGCGGGGCGAGGTTGCGTCCTCTAATGGCGGGGGCGAGTGTTCCGGACGGGAAGCCGCGCGAAACTTTATTCAAGCCGCCTGGGACAGCCAGAAAAGGCATCGGGACTGGCTGTATCTCGTGTAGGTGACATGACTCTCGATAAGCCCATTGTTGAACAGTACCGGCAAATTCTTCGTAATGCCGGTGAAACAGTTGACTGACACCGGCAACCAACATTGCTGATGCCGAAATCCTGTCCATCGCCAGTGACGGCAGGTTTTGGCGATGCTTCTCGCTGTCTGCCGCCTAGTGTGTTCCGGACACAATTGCGGGCCTTCGGGAAGTATTCCGGTGGCCCCAGCAGTCCCGCTGCTCGGGTACTGGACCGCTCACCGAAACTAGCCCACGCCCCGGGGCCGAGAACGGCTACTGTTTGCTGACGTCTTGTTCTACGTTGTCTTTGCCGGTTACCAGCTCTCGCCAAAAGGCCGCAGTTCGACATTGAACGACCACGCGCTGCGATGCTGGTGTGCGACATGCCAGATCTCGTCGGCGATCGCCGCGGGCTTGATGAAGAAGTCGTCCGGTCGGTCGGGCCAGCGCTTCCTCGTCCATTCCAGGTCGATCACGGCGTCGACGACGACGTAGGCGACGTGGACGCCTTTCGGGCCCAGATCGCGCGCGATCGCCTCAGCGAGAATCCGCTGTGCTGCCTTGGTCGGCGCGAAACCGGCAAAACCTGGCTTGCCCCGCAATGCCGAGGTATTGCCCGTGGCAACGATTGCACCCTTGCCGGTGCCGACCATCGCCGGAGCAAACCGCCTCGCGAGGTACAACAGCCCCATCGTGTTGACCTGAAAGTTGCGGTTGAGAATTTGCGGATCGATCTCCAGAAACGTGCCGAATGCTCCGCCGACAGCGTTATGGATGATGACGTCGGGATTGCCGAGGTCACTCTCTACGGCGGACGCCGCAGTTTCAACTTGCGCAGGGTCTGAGACGTCACATCGATATCCCCTGGCGTTTGGCAGTTCCTTTTCGAGTGCGGCAAGACGCGCCTCGCTCCTGGCGAGCAGGGCGACGCGATAGCCGCCCTCGGTAAATCTCCTGGCGAGTGCCGAACCCGTTCCGGGTCCGACGCCGGAAATAAGGCAGACAGGTGCGGTCATGCGATCAATCCTCCCTGCTCGAGCTGGCAGCCTCAATCGGCCGCTTTTGACAGCAACCTTTCAACATACGGTTTGAGGTCCGGCCTGAAATTCGTGTGGTCGACCAGCCGATCAAAGTGGGCGAACACGCGCGGGTACTCGTCCCGGATTCGAGCGTGCAAGATCCTGTCCAACCCACGCGCGCTCAACTGCTCGGCCCTTGCGTGCTCGTTCATGAACAGCACAAGCTCGGCTGCAAAGCAGATGTCGGCCAGCGTGATGCCGTCCCCCACCAGCGTATCGCGCCGCGGCGACAGCGCCTGTTCGAGCCCCGAGGCATAGATCGCGAATGCCGCCTTGGCACGCGCGTGAACGGTCGCATCAACCGTGCCATCCGACAGTGCAAGGAGATAGATTTGTGAATCCCTGGCGAAGACCAGGCTGACATCCAGAAAGCTGTCGATCCTGGATGCTTCATAGGCGTCACGCCCGTAAAGCGGAAACCTCGCCTCACCCAGCCGCGCTACCGCGCGCATGATGCTGTTCGACTCGAATATTCTGGTCCTTCCGTCAGGCCCGAACGCGGCGGGCACGTTGCCGAACGGCTGTGCTTCCAGGAAAGCGTCAGTCTTGAAGAGTTGCGCGCCGGTCAGCCCGACCCGCCCGGTTCGTGCAAAGGACGAAAGGGGATTCCCGTTCGCCCTGCGCGAGGGGACGCGCGTCATAATCCCACAGCCAGTCCCGCAACTCCTTGCCTGACGCACCCCTGACCTCGACGTCGACGCCGCAGAATCGGGCGGCAATGGTCGCCTTCCAGACGCGCGGGTTGGGTAGGTACGAGAATATGCGCAATTCAGCCATCATGGTTTGCTCCCGGTGACTCTTTGTACCCACAGGAGGATGGGGCCCGCGACCATCAGAGCCGGATGCCCTACTCCGAGCTCGCGTCGAGAATTTCACCGAACTGCTCCCAGCGTGTGCCGGTCCATCGTTGGAGCTGCAACTGCGTCCATATCATGTTGTTGCTTTCGCTGGTGTTGATCCGGATGCCGGGCAGCGCGGTCGGCAGCGCAATGTCCTTCAGCGATTTCGCCTGCTTGATGACGTTGTCGCGCGAAAGATCGTCGCCGCATTGCTTGAGGATCTGCTCCAGTACCAAGCCCTGCTGGTACCCGGTTAGATAGCTGGTGTTGGTGATATCGGAGCCGGCCAGGTATCGATCGAAGAAGGCGCGATAACCTTTGATCGCCTCGTCGTCCGTCCATTTCTGGTCATTCGGATCCTTGTTCGGGGTCCCGACGATGACACCGATGGAGTTTTCCAGGCCCGCCGGTCTCAGCGTGCCAGCCACCGAGGACGAAGGGAAGTTGATCAGGATCGTCGCCTTCCATCCAGTCTCCGCTGCGCGACGGATCGCCTGCGCTGCAAACTTCGGCGTGCCCGCGACAAACAGCGCTTGCGCGCCCGAGCTCTTCAGCGAGACCACTTGCGAGTCCACGGTCGGTTCCGTCACCTCGTAACTGGCGGCGACCACGCGCTTGTCGAAATCGGCGCCCAGGACCGCCTTGAAAGCGTTGACGTAGTCGCGGCCGAGATCGTCATTCTGGTAGAGGATTGCGTATTTCGCCGCGGGCAACGCACGCATCAGATATTTTGCGTAGATCTTGCCTTCGGTGTCATAGCTGACGAGGCCGGTGGTCGTCAGCGGATAGTCCTTGACGCTGGTGAACTTGCTCGCTCCCGTGACGATCGCGATCGTCGGCACACGTTTCGCGGCAAGATATTTTGCCACGGCGGAGTTACCCGCCGTGCCGAGCTGGCTGAACATGAA
>Ga0137385_10005067_pt1 | contig 11535 bp, 11 predicted proteins | sample SagtaG_FD_104921 | JGI IMG/M metagenome (GOLD analysis project Ga0137385, IMG submission 104921) | Vadose zone soil microbial communities from Sagehorn Ranch, Mendocino, California, USA - Sage2_R_80_16 metaG | ecosystem: Environmental > Terrestrial > Soil > Vadose zone | place: USA: California...
CAGCTTTCTCAATTAGAATGCTCGTTTCGATCCACTTTCATCCTCAAACCTGTCTTGTATAATGTCTTTTGATGTTGAAGATAGGGTGATGATGAGTGGTCAAGAGCCCGTAGAGCCTCTTGACCACTTTGGGTTGTACAACTCATCATCAACAGCAGGCCTCGGCAAAGGATGACTCATAGCGGCGTGCAATACCTTTTGTAATGAAACAGGCCTTGCTCATACGTCTGTCTAGCTTGTTGACATCTCCCCACGGCTAAAGCCGTGGGACTCCCACTCTCACGAGTGGGCTTTCCTGCTTCGCTGGAGGATGCAGTCTACGAATATATCCGTATTTTCGTCTTACACCGCCTCCACAGGCATATACCTTTCCCTGAGCCCCAGGGTAGGTTCTCAAGTCTCTTAGTTCATCAAGGCCGAGGTCTTACGCTCGAATTGATCAACAGGGATTACAAGGGTTCACTGAGTTCCCGCGACTTGTGACACAGGTCTTAGTGTTGCAGCCCACGCTGTTCCCACTTTGGGCAGCACCCATGACTTCAGACAGCTCATCCTCGGTCAATTCAATCTGGCCCACCGGGTTCTCTGGTAGCTTGGCCCGCTCTTCCTCACTCAGGCTCTTGCGATACTCGGGATCTTCCCAAGCGCGGATGATATTGGCGATAGTCATCTGAAAATCTCCTTTCGTCGTGGAGACCATTCCAATGGTCTCCAGCCTAGATATAACACACGATCAACATCTATGGTAACGAACGAGACACTCCTGACGCTTTCTGTCCACTGATCAGTTGTACCTTTCTGGCACAAGGAGCCTTAACTGCAAATGGTTGCATGGAGTTCACAGTAACTCAGAAAGCAGCTCGCGTATCGTCCGAAGACCAAGCAAATATGCTGTTATCTGGAGATAGGCAAAGGGAGAACCGACAAGCATAGACTTTCCAGCTTGTGCCTGTCATTCACTGACCACGATAAAAGACGGTGATGAGAACATGCTTTTCTAGGGGGGGGTTCGGTGAAAGCCGTATCCTCATGCTGTTTATGCATGCATCGACTTTCATGCTCCTTTCTGATGTGGGGCGTCATGACGCTTGGAACTAAGCACTGCTGGCTGGACTCAATGCATCTTGCCCAATCCCAAAAATACTAGATAAAACATAAAAAGTCAAATCTGCTGATCCCTAGATTCCTAGACATCCACTCATAAATGAGGCTTGTTCGATTCTAGCAAATCTTGTAGCGCGGTTCACTTTGATTTAAGTATTTATACTGACGCATCTGTAAAGTTACTCGTCGGATTTATAAGTAGATGTCAGTCTAATACCTGACTTTATGGGGATTGATGACCCAATTTGCAGGTAATGATGGCTAGTAGGTTGTCTCAGAAACGTTCAGCTGAAACAATACGACGATCCTGCTCCAGCTTGATCTCTCCAGGCTGCCTGCCGACTAAATGATCATAGCATGTCTAGCTGAATTGAATCTGTGACAAGGCTGAGATGAAGCTGAGAAAGTAGGCAGACACATTTAATGTGAGGAGAACCAACATTTTGCGATTATTAATATTATTAAAATACTTTTATCTTAACATCATAATTTCAATCTTTAAAGTTTCACTATTCCTAACTTTTTGAGTGTACAGTCAGGCAGTCATACTGAACACAAAATGCACCCAGCTACTGAAACAAAGAACGCAAACTCTGGCAACAAGAGCAATAGCGTCCCTCTACTGTAAGAGCGGAGTTCGTTGCCGCGATCGAGGACGAGCACTACCTGGATGAAGAGTACGATGATGCCCAGTATTCCACCATTTGCTTCGACGAGCACCTTGTCGCTTAGCAATCCGAATACCTCCATCTAACGAAAGCTGTCATGATGAGAAGTGCATCTGCCCAACGGCGGTATGAGCCAGCAATTTTTGGGCGTTGCGCCACAGGATTTTCTCACGCACCTCTGGTTTGAAGTAATCCAGGGCATCGAAGTCCTTCAGCCAGCGTTGAGGTGTGATAAAAGGATAGTCGGAACCAAAGAGAAAACGATCCTGCAAGCGCGTGGCGGCTTCGCGCAGCAGTGAGTCAGGAACATAGCGGGGTGACCAGCCCGCCACACTTTTAACATATTGGGGTTCGATGCCGTCTCTTTCAGCCGCTAGCCTGGGACCCTTGCTGGCAGAACTTCGCTCCCTCCTTGCTTGATTGGCAAGCCTCCAGCGGCAGGGAGGATGGTGTTGTAGGTAGTCTACCACAAGTTATCACTGCGAACAAAGCCGCCCTCGGCTATATCATACAGGACTGTCCTCCGGAGGCCTATAAATGAATTTTTAACACAAGGATAGAGTTGGTAGCCATATGGAGATTATCAGGAAGTCCTGTATTTTAGTCAAATGCACTCACGAGCCTCTCGACATCAAGAACTCCAAAGCCCATTCCAGGATTACTCAGATACGTTTTAACACATTAGAACAGGTTCTTAGCCACTGCTAAAATTCGACGATAGGCGCTCATCGCTTCCTCTTTTGAGCGTCCCAGAGAGATATCTCCTTCAGAGGTTGTTATTTGGTACCTGACTTGAGGAGATATTCGCATGAACCAGAACGTATCAATGCCTGTTCCCTTCAAAACCGGGTGGTATTCCTTTGGCCTGTGGTCCTATCGCCTATGTAAAGCGACCTATTGCCTCTACCCCTATGACAGCATTCCACCGCTTCCCGCAGCACAATTTACCGGGGAGTTCCAATGGCTTGAACCGTTGGATGAGGACATTGATCGCATCATGCAAAATACCGCTATCCGGAAGAAGAAGCCTTCTGGATGGATAGGATCAACTGGCTGGTTGACTCGGCGCGGCAATTGGGGTTGAGCTTGCCGGATCCGTTTGTGCGTTTCATGGCCTCACCAGAGCTTCAAAAGCACGTTCCGTCATGCACCGACTGTCATTTCTATCTTCCTGAAACGATTGTCCCGTGTCCCGGAAGCGAGGATGGCTACCTCATTCGTTTCCTTGACGACCAGCAATTCGTGTTGCTCTGGTATCTCTATCTCACCGCATCGGGCAAACACTCTGTTCTAGTAGCGCATCCCCGCTTTCATGATCTCGCGGAGTCTCCCGAATACGCAGAACCATTTCGTAGTGAAGAGGAGCGGCAAGAAACACTGAAAGGGGTATATGTCTGCGCCCCGTCTTTTGAAGCGTTCCTGTACCGCTTCTGGCTGGAGAATACGATCTGGTTCAATCTGGACCTGCATAAGCCGCTTACCGAAGAGCAGCAGCGCTACCTCGCGCACTACAAACCTGGTTCAGTTGAGCAGTAATGCCAGCGCATTACTTTCTAAGGAACTGCTACGTGAAGGTTGCGATAAAGAGGTGGCTCTAAATTCCTTCACCGGGTCGCCCCCTGGACTTCACGGGTCCATGCGGGACTATAATAAGGAGTATCGCAGGCACGAAGTTGTACTTAAGTACCTATTGTGAAGGAGTATGCCATGCCACGCGCCATCGACTTTCATGTCCACCTGCCGACGACGGAGTTTATGCAAGTCACACTTGGCCCCTATGCCAAGGCCGCCGAGCGCTTCTTCCGCACCGAGGTGAAACTGAAGGATATCGAGCAGATCGCCGCCGATTACGCCGAGCTCGATATGATCGGCGTCCTGCTGGCCTGGGATGCGGAAACCGCTACTGGTCTGCCGCCCCTGGGGAACGATTATATTGCCGCCATCGTGCAGCGCTATCCCCAGCAATTTGTCGGTTTTGCCAGCGTTGACCCGCATAAGGGAAAGGCGGCGATAAAAGAAATCGAACGCGCTATCAAGGAACTAGGACTGGCTGGCGCGAAATTTCATCCAGGGGTGCAAGCATTTTACCCCAACGACCCCGTTTTCTATCCTTTGATGGAGAAGATTCAGGAACTGGGCGTCCCAGCACTCTTCCATACTGGCACGAACGGCCTGGGCGCAGGCACTCCAGGTGGGATGGGCATCAAACTCGATTACACGCGGCCCATCTACCTAGATTCTCTGGCGGCCGATTTTCCTGGCCTGACCATTATCGGTGCGCACCCCTCCTGGCCCTGGCACGAAGAGATGATCGCCATCGGGCAGCATAAGGCTAATGTGTTCAATGATCTCTCTGGATGGTCACCGAAGTACACGCCTGAGCCGCTGCTACGTGAGGCAGCGACCCGCCTGCAAGACCGCTTTCTCTTCGGCTCGGACTACCCCTTCATCACACCCCAGCGCTGGATGAAGGACTTCGATGCCCTGGACTACTTCAAGCCGGAGGTGCGGGAGAAAATCCTGTGGCGTAACGCCCAAAAATTGTTGGCTCATACCGCCGTTGGGCAGATGCGATTCTCTTCTTGACGATCCTTGCCTGCTCAAGCGCTTTCTTGGAGTTGGGAGGATTTTCTCTGCTCCGCTTTGTGTTCGTGCGTCGCCCCTCCGCTCAGCCGGTCCTGTTTATCTCGCCCCTCTTCAAACTGCCGGCTGAGAGCCAGCTCGACGTATGCCTGCAGTAGTTGTCGTTCCTCTTCATTGAGCAGTAACCAACCGAGGGACGGAAGCAGTGCTGTGGATTCATGTTTCCGTTTATCGCGGTCCATCGCAAACTATCCTTTTATGTTGCAGAGCCATAATGTTACCCTGTTCTCGATGATCCTGTTGACGTGCCCTCTTCCTTTTGTTAGAAAAGGGAAGTTGAGGTAATACCACCTTCTTGTGCAAAAGTATGCGGCATGCCGAGGGTAGGAGGAAGGTCGCCGACTATCCGCGAAGTAGTCGTTTACTAGTCGTTTGGTGCTGCGCTTGTTTTACCTCTCATGCACTTTGAAAGGGGCAGTCTCCTTGTGTACAATTGTTTAAGATTTGATGAACCGTTGCCTCGATACAACTAGAGGAAAGAAGACCAGTGATGGAGGAACCACAGGATCCAAAAGTGCGGATACGACAGGAGCGGGAGCAACTGAAGCTCACCCGAGGAAAGCTCATCCGACGAGCGCGCGAGCTTTTGGGGCTTTCGCAGGAGGAGTTGGCACTGAAGATTAACGGGGCTGGAATTACGGTGAGCCGCTGGGAACGAGAGATAGACCAGGGACCAAACCTCTTCCACCAGCGCCACCTGGCCGCACTGTTTGGATTGGAAGTGGAAGAACTGGGTTATCTCCAGGCGGGTGATGATCAAGCTAGTCAAAAACTCTGGAATGTCCCCTTCCGTCGCAACCCCTACTTTACGGGCTATGATGAGGTTATAGAGGACTTACATCTGCGCCTCTCTGCGGAGAAAGACGGGGTCGCCATCGAGACGATTAGTGGACTGGGAGGAATAGGCAAGACCCAACTGATGCTTGAGTATGCCTACCGCAAACGTGATGATTACCAGGTGGAGTTTTGGCTCAGAGCCGATAAACAAGAGCTATTGGAGGAGGATCTCGCGCAGGCTGCGAAGCTGCTTGAGGTTCCGGAGGCTAGAAAGCGGCAGCCCAATCACCAGTATCTTGTAACAGAGGCCAAGCAGTGGTTTCAGAAGCACTCGGGCTGGCTGTTGCTGCTTGACAACGTAGAGGAAGATGTCCAGGTAAAGGACATCCTCTCAGGCATGCCGCATGGTCACGTACTGCTAACAACGCGCTCACAGGCGGTCGCGGAACTGGCCTCCAATTTGCGTCTGGACAAGATGCAACCAGAAGAGGGGACTCTCTTGCTCCTTCGCCGAGCGCACGTACTCTTGCCGCCTGCATCGCCTGACACGCTCTCCAATGCTGATCACCAAAAAGCCCTGGAACTTTCCCTGCTTCTGGACGGCCTCCCACTAGCGCTCGATCAAGCTGGGGCGTATATCGATGAAACCAAATGTAGCCTTTCGGACTACATTCAGTTATATCATGAGCATCGGAAAGAACTCTTGCAGCGACGAAGCCAGCGCGAAAAGCTGTATGCGGACTATAAGGAGTCTGTGGCGACAACCTGGTTAATCTCGTTTCGCAAAGTTGAACAACAATGTCCCGCTGCCACCAAACTGCTCGATCTCTGCGCTTTCCTGCATCCCGATGCCATCCCAGAAGACATCCTGCTCGAAGGCACCTTTCTTGAAAACACTGAGATGCATCCCATCGTAGAAAGTGCCTTGCAGTTGAACCAGGCCTGCGAGGTACTGCTCAGATATTCCCTCATCCGGCGCAACGCCGCCGCGAATCTTTTCTCGATTCATCGGCTCCTCCAGGCCGTGCTCCAGGATAGGGTGGATGAACCGACACAGCGTCTCTGGGTTGAGCGGACAGTGCATGCTGTGGAGAAGGCTTTTTTATCTGCTCCTCTGGAGAGGGTAGAATACTACATTCCGCAAGCCAGGCTTTGCGCAGATCTTATTAAGCAGTGGGAACTGGTGGGAGATGAGGCGACGCGGCTCCTTGAGCGTGTGGCAAGAGAGGTCCACAAGCGAGGGTGGTACCCACAAGCCACGACCCTGTATCTGCGCGCTCTAGGAGCATCCAGCGACTCGCGAGGAAGTGACGACCCCCGTACCATTCACCTGTTGCGTGAGCTCGGCCGAGTGTATATGGAGCGGGGCGTCTACGGAATGGCCGTAAATCTCTATGCACAGGCCAAAGAGGACTGTGAGCGCATACTAGGAGAGGATCATCCCGCCGTAGTGGATTGCCTCAACAATATGGCACTGGCGGAGATGCGAGGAAGGCATTTTGCCAGTGCCACCCGGATTTGTGAGCAGGCAATTGCATGGCATAATAGGGTGTCGGAACTGGTCTATGCTGCGGAAAAGGCGACGACGTACTACATTGCAGCGGAAATCGCCACCCGGCTTGGACCTGTAGGTGCTCTCTTTGCCGAGGCATACTACCAGGATGCGCTCAGCATTGGTATCCAGGTTTGGGGAAGAGAGAGTGCTGAAATTTCGGATATCATCAGTGGCCTTGGGAGGCTCTGTGCGTGGTATCGCAAATTTGAGCAGGCCGAGCGTCTGCTTCGACGAGCACTGGAGATACGGCGGAGCGTCTTCGGCCACGATCATCCACAGACGGCGCACAGCCTGGAAGACCTCGCGGCACTCGCTCGTCGTCAAGGTGACCCTGCAGCGGCAGAGCAGTTTTGCACCCAGGCACTCGCGATTCGGCTCCAGAAACTGGGTCAGTACCATCCTGACATTGCGCGGAACTTTCAAGCCCTGGCTGTACTTGCGTGGGATCAGGGGAAGAGCGATGAGGCAGAGCAGTTGTACCGAGAAGCGCTTGCCACCTACCAATACGCGGGAGGACTTGAGTCTTTCGACTGCTTGCTCTTGCTGATAGACATCGCCAATTTTTTGCGTGATAGGGGACGGGGGGATGAAGCAGATGCCTATGAGCAACACGTCGCCTCCACCATCAAGCACATAGAAGAAAGAGGTGAAATCTTGTCATATATGCTATCTAAAGATGGCCCGCAGGATCCTTCAACATACATTTGGCTCCGGTGGCGTCCGGGCGGACCAGAGTCGTAGGTGATACTGCAAGGCGGGCTTACTTTGGTGGGAAATCGATGAAGAGACTCCCTTATCAAACTCTTCCCATAGAACTCCCCAAAGCCGTGATGGACATAGTTGACGGCCGTTTTATCCTCTTCCTTACGCCTTGTATCATGTCCATAATCGAGATTTTTATGTGACTCAGGCCGCCTATCGTTCAAGTCCCTTGTCTCGGTTGGCCTCGATCACTATACACCAATATGAAGAGTAGCGCTTGGTAAGTGCAACTTCCCTCTCTTGCGATGGAGAACTTCCCTCCGGGCCGTCTGCAAGACACTCAAGCGAGGGCCGATCTGCTATCTTGACAAGCTTGGAGGGGTCTGTTACAAAATCCGGGCGCAAGTTCACAGGCCATGCGCTAGCTACCTGCTCATAACGCTGTCTACATGCACATTAGTGTGTGCCCTGGAACGGTCCTTCATCTCGAAGGCGCATGAGGACATTCCCTGCAGTCTCGAAAGCTTTCACGCTCATGAAACAGGGCATAGAATTCACTTTGTCCCTCCTGGTCCAGTGCATTTGTAATGTATCGGCTATTGTAGAGCCATTTTCCACATTCCACTGTAATTTTTCCGGTTTGGGCTGCGTGATCGGCTGCACCCTCTGATACTCCATGCTCGCGGGCGAACACATGGAGCGGAATGAGTGTTCGTGGTAGCTTTTTGCCCTTCGTTCTTTTCTTGGCGTTCTTCGTAGGTGTCCTGGTTGATGACGAACCGCCCTTCTGAACTGCTGGTTTGTGCTCGCGCTGTAGGGGTACTGTTCGTTCCAGGTTTGCCAGGTGTTGCTGGAGGTCGGCAATAATCTGAAGTATCTGAAGCCCCTGCGCCTCTAGTCGCTTGAAATGTTGGGTGATTTCCTGCTCTAATAGGGCCAGCCGCTCTGCCAGCATGGCAGCAGCCATAGTCGCTGGTAGTTCTGGCTGGCTATCCAGGGGCGGTAAGGTTCTGCCATGTTGCTTCGCCAGCAGGGTAAGTTGTTCTTCTGTCAGATAACGCTCTCGCGAATCGGCCAGGTTCACCTGCTTAGTTGGGTCAATATCTGCTTTCTGTAACCATTTTTGAAACGTCTTTGGATCGACGCGGAGCAGCTCGCGACTTTGGCGGAAGTTAAATGTGCGGCTCATGTCAGCACCCCTTCATGTGTTCATGGAAGTCTTGGGTATCCAGAGAACCTCTAGCAATATACTAGATTTCCTTGGAGGTTCATTCACATCCCACGAGGAAGTATGCAGCATGAGGGAGATGAGATGAAGGTCGCCTACTTTCCGCAAAGTAGTCGTTTGCTAGTCGCTAAGGGCTCTCAGGGAAATAACTTTTCCATGAGGGTCAGGATGCCAGCAACCAGCAGGTACCTCTTCTCTCAAGAAGTGGAGAAGTTATTTCCCCGAGTCTCCTCAGTGTGTTTATGGAAGCCTCGGATATCCAGCGAAGCTAGTGATAATACATTCGATATTCCTGGAGTTCCCTCCTCCGTTTCTCCATAGAATATCCTGGGAACTCTTCTTCCCTCTGGTTTGTCCCGATGTACTCATAGATGCTCTTGTGCTTTCCAGTTCTTCCCAGGTAGATTATATAATAATATCTATATTCAATGGATTTTATTATATATTGACAGAAAGCGTAATCATAGCTTATAGTATTAGTATTGTATTGGCCTGACTCCTCCAGTATCGGAGTTGCAGCTTGTCCACTGCGCCACAGGGGCAACCCCTGGAACGGACGAGGATGGTCTCCTGAACCTGTCTGTCGCTGAGTTGCTCGCCGGGGTTCAAATGACCAGGCCGGTCACCTGCGACTTGCCCGTGTTTCACGGAGTCGCAAACGATGAGGAGTGGTTTCCTGAGTGCTGTGCTGAGTTGCTCGCCAGGCTCAAACAACTGGGCCGCTCACCCTGGCTGCATGGCGGCTGAGCCATTGCTCTCCCAGCAGCCTTAACGAGCACCGATCATCGTTCTCGTACGGCGTGCTCGTAATGCCTCTCCTGAGCGCGGTTTCGTAACACTTCTCCTGTGGTGTTCCTTCTTAGCGCCTGCATGTAGTGTAGCTTGGTAGGATGTTCTGGTAGGGCGGCCCTGGAGTGTAGACCTGCCAGCGGTGAGAGTCCGATTGGCAGGAGCGGAAAACGTCCCCGGAGCGCGTCGGAGTAGTGCTTCCTCATAGTGCATCGCTGCTCGGATGTCTTATAGCTGTAGGGCTTCTGCGGTTAGAGCTCTGCCTTAGTGGAGTTCTAAACAGCAGAAGCCTGCCTAAAGATAAAAAAGAGTGGCAAGTGGGGTCTCGTATACGCCTCGCTGGTTTATCAGCACAGTATCACGTACAAGTTTGAACCTTGGTTGTCGGTTTCTTAGTTTTGACTCACAGGAGCAGATTGTGCGTGGCATACACCGTAAGAGCATCATTAAACAAGCGTTGGATCGCCTGGAGGATAAGATGGCGATTCACCAGAGTCGCGGCAAGGCGAAAGAGCAGGCCCATAATGCCGGAGAGTACGTGTGGGCGTATTCGACTGGCAAGATACATTCCTTTAAAACACGCTCCACTTATCAAGAACACATTCTCAAGTTTGTGAGTTGGGCCAGGTCCGAGTATTCCGTCAAATCGCTCGAGTACCTGGATCTCCGTGCCGATGAGTTAGCGACTGAATGGTTGCAGCAGCAGGTAGACGGCAAAAGCCCCTATACGCTCCAGGTCGAACGGGCGGCACTGCGCCTCTTCTTCGGAAATCGCACGTTGGCCAGCACGGTCAGGATTCCCCAACGAGCCAGGTCGAGTATTACACGCTCGCGTGGCGAGAAAGCGCATGACCGCCATTTTCAACCGGCGAACTGGCAGCCGCTTCTAAAATTCTTGGAAGCGACTGGCTTGCGCCGCCAGGAAGTGCGTGATCTGCGTTGCGGGGAAGTCGGCCAGGACGAACACAGCCAGGTTTACGTCTATGTGCGCAGCGGCAAGGGCGGACGCGACCGCAGAATAGGGGTGCTTCCGGGACGCGAAGCAGATGTCCTGGCTGTCGTTGCTGGGCGCGATCCGGGGGAATCGGTCTTTGGGCGTATCCCGAAACACCTCGACGTACATAGCTATCGTCGCCTGTTTGCGCAGGCGCTTTACCTCCATCATGCGCCTGGTCGAAGTCTGCCGCCAGCAGCTGGGAGACTCAAACCAGGTGACTACGACCGCATTGCCGCCAAGCACGTGACCCAAGCCCTGGGCCATAACCGGATCGATGTCGTCCTACGCCACTACATCAGGTGATGTTAGCCTGAAAAGCGGCCTAAAATCGCACCCTTACATAGAAACGAATATAAATCATGTCTACACCATTTCGCCCACGCATGGACCCTCGGCCACACATCGAGAAAGCCCTGGACAGGGCTATCGAGCTTTCTGTGGGGACCAGGCGCTACATGATTACTGATGGGCGGCTTGTCTATGAGCGACATCGCCGCTATCGCTATACCTTTACTCTCACCCAAGGATCGTGGGATCTGCCCGATGGCACCGACCTGCAGCTTGCCAGTTCGGACCTTACCAACCCACCCCCGGTTGAGCTGTCCAATACCAAAGATGACGCCGTGACCATCATGGTGAAGCAGCGGCTGACACAGAAGACGCTAGCCTCTGCACATCTGATGGTGGATCGTGCCTTCCTTTTACGCAAGCTAAAAGAAGCCTTCCTCCGCGAGAGCACTTCGGCCCAATTCGGCTTGAAGCTCCTCGGCGTGCTCGACAGTACCGATGGCGAGGCAGAGGCGCATCTGCTGGAAACAGTCAAGGAAATGTTTCCAGCAGATGAGGCGCAACTGCTGGCGATGAGGCGTGCGCTGTCCAGCGAGCTGCTGATGGTCATGGGACCATCAGGCACTGGAAAAACAAACGTACTGGCCGCTACAGCTCTGCTGCATGCCACACTCTTTGGGTACCGGGTGTTGATCGTCTCACACACTAACATCGCAGTCGATAATGCCGTGCTTCGCCTGGCGAAGTTCTTGCGCCAGCAGGGTAAGGAGCGCTTTCTAGACCA
>Ga0137385_10005071_pt1 | contig 11530 bp, 8 predicted proteins | sample SagtaG_FD_104921 | JGI IMG/M metagenome (GOLD analysis project Ga0137385, IMG submission 104921) | Vadose zone soil microbial communities from Sagehorn Ranch, Mendocino, California, USA - Sage2_R_80_16 metaG | ecosystem: Environmental > Terrestrial > Soil > Vadose zone | place: USA: California...
CGCACCACTATCGGCCGGGCCACGCGGAGCACGCGGCATCACACCGCTGTCCGCCGGCCCGCGGCCACCTCGTGGGGCCCCCGGTGGCAGGGGCGGGTAGTTGTCCTGCTGCGGGAGTGGTTCCAGCCGCTCAAAGGACGGATGCTCGGTATAGGGCCCGGCCGGGCCGGCCGGGCCGTATGGATCGGCGTCGGCATACGGACCCGGCGCGGCTGGCCGCGCGTACGGGTCATAGGAACCCGGCGGGCCATAAGGATCTGCCGGAGCATAGGGATCCGCTCCGTACGGTGCTTCCTCACCGTACGGGTCTGGCTGACCGTAGGGGTCTGGCTGACCGTAAGGGTCTGCCGCGGCATAGGGGTCTGACTGGGCGTAGGGATCCGGCCCGTACGGATCCGCGTCGCCGTACTCCTCTGGCTCGTCGCCGGGCTGACCCGGAAGGCGCGGCATTTCCCGCGCCGACCAGTTCCCGCCCCGTCCGTCGCGAGTCACCTTTCACCTCCCGAAGCTGACCCGACCAGTTCCCCCGCAGGCTGGCCCGTTGACCGTTCCGTGTCTAGCGCGCCCTGCAACAGCAGCGCGGCGGCCGCTCGGTCCACTCTAGGCCGCCGGCCCCTGGCGTCGCTGCCGCCCTGTCGCAATACGTCGTGCGCGATCACCGTAGTGAACCGCTCGTCCACCAGGCGGACCGGGATCGGCGCTACGCGGTCGGCCAGCGCGGCCGCGAACGTCCTGGCCGCGCTGGCGGCAGGCCCCTCGCGGCCGGAGAGGCCGATGGGCAGGCCGACGATGACCTCGATGACATCGTCCGCCACGGCCAGGGCCGCGATCTCGTCCAGATCCCCGCCGCCGCGCGGGACGGTGGTCAGCGGGCTGGCGAGCCGGCCGTCGCTATCGCAGTGCGCCACACCGATCCGCGCCGAGCCGACGTCGATCGCCAGCCGTACGCCGGTCCTCAACCGACGGCTCCAGGCGCGCAAGGTCTCACCCCGGCAACGAAACGGTGGCGGCACGGTCTCACCGTACGCCACCCGACCCCGTTATGTCCTGAATGGCCGCGCGAACCGCACCAAACGACGCCTCAATAGCCTCAGCCGTACCATCGCCGAGCGGCGCCCCGCCTCCCTGGGCCACGTCATCCTTGCCACCGCCGCGGCCGCCGAGCGCACCGGCCGCGATCAGCACGAGCGCCCCTGCGGACAGGCCGCGGGCGCGCGCCGCGTCGTTGACGGTGACCACCACCGTGGGCCGGTCGGTCGGCACCCCGGTGACCACAACAACGCCGGGCCGGTCGGATGCGAGCAGGCCACGGACATCGAGCGCGAGCTTGCGGACGCCATCGGCGGCGGTGCCATCGGGGACGCGGTGCGCGACATACGACGCTCCGGCCACGTCAGCCGCGCCCCGGGCGATCTCGGCCGCGGAGTCGAGCAGGCGGGCGGCATTCAGCCGCTCCAGGTCCCGCTGCGCGTCGCGAAGCCGGGTCACAATGCCGGCGATCCGGTCCGGCAGCTCCTCCCTGGGCGCCTTCAGCTGTTCCGCGAGCTGGTTGACCAGGACGCTCTCCCTGGCCAGGAACCGGAACGCGTCCATCCCCACCAGCGCCTCGACCCGGCGCACGCCGGAGCCGATGGATGACTCGTTGAGGATCTTGACCAGCCCCAGCTGCCCGGAACGGGCGACGTGGGTGCCGCCACACAGCTCACGGGAGTAGTTGCCGACCTCGACGACACGGACCTGGTCGCCGTACTTCTCGCCGAACAGCGCCAGGGCTCCCATCGCCCGCGCCTCGTCGATCGACGTGTGAAAGGCCCGGACGGCCAGATCATTGATCAGGATCTCGTTGACCTCCGCCTCCGCGTCGGCGAGCACGGACGGGGGCACGGCGCCCATCGCGGTGAAGTCGAACCGGAACCTGCCGGGCGAGTTCTCCGAGCCCGCCTGGGCCGCAGACTCGCCCAGCGCACCGCGGAACGCCCGGTGCACGAGATGAGTCGCGGTATGCGACCTCGAGATCGCGCGGCGGCGCTCGACGTCGATCTCGGCGTGCACGGCGTCCCCGACGACGATCTCGCCCGCGGTGACCCGGCCGCGGTGCACGATGAGCCCGGGCACCGGCGCCTGCGCGTCGACCACCTCGATCTCGGCGCCCTCCCCGGTCCCGCTGCCCGTGGCCCTGATGACGCCGGCGTCGGCGAGCTGGCCGCCGCCCTCGGCGTAGAACGGGGTCCGGTCCAGCACCACGTCGACCTCGGTTCCCCGGCCCGCCGCTGGCACCGACGTCCCGCCGACCAGCAGGCCGGTAACCGTCGCGTCATCGGTCACCTCGTCGTAACCGGTGAACGCCACGGGCCCGGAGCGCTCCAGGAGCGCCGCAAGCACCGAGATGTCGGCGTTGCCGGTCTTCTTCCCGGCCGCGTCCTCCTTGGCCCGCTGCCGCTGCTGCGACATGAGCCTGCGGAACTCCTGCTCGTCGACTGACAGCCCTTGCTCCGCGGCCATCTCCAGGGTCAGGTCGATGGGGAAGCCGTAGGTGTCGTGCAGCTGGAAGGCCTGGTCTCCGCGAATGACGTCGGCGCCGCGGCGCCGCGTCTCCTCGACCGCGGCGTCGAAGATCGCGCTGCCGGTGCGGAGCGTGCTGAGGAAGGCCGCCTCCTCCGCGTCGATGACCGTGTGGATGTGCGGCGCGTCCCGGCGCAGCTCGGGGTACTGCTCGCCGAGCGCGCTGATCGCCACGGAAGCAAGCTCGTGCAGGTAGCGGTCGTCCTCCCCGCCGTGGCCCTGGCTGCCGCCTGAGCCGCCGCGCTGTGCGCCCGCGAGCAGCCGCAGATTGTGGACACTGCGGCGCAGGATCCGCCGGAGCACGTACCCGCGTGCCTCGTTGGACGGCACCACGCCGTCGGCGACCAGCATCACGGCCGTTCGCACGTGGTCAGTGACCACGCGCAGGGCCACGTCAGCGCGGTGATCACGGCCGTAGCGCTGCTCGGTCAGGTCGGCCGCGCGCTCCAGCACCTTCCACATGGTGTCGATTTCGTAGATGTTGTCGACGCCCTGCAGCAGGGCGGCCATCCGCTCCAGGCCCATCCCGGTGTCAATGTTGCGCGACGGGAGATCGCCCGCGATGTCGAAGTCCACCTTGGTCCGGACCGCGCTGAGCTGCTCCTGCATGAAGACGAGATTCCAGACCTCGAGGTAGCGGTCCTCGTCCGCGACCGGCCCGCCCTCGCGGCCGTACTCGGGCCCGCGGTCGTAATAGATCTCCGAGCAGGGCCCCCCGGGACCCGGCACACCCATGTGCCAGTAGTTATCCGCCAGCCCGCGGCGCTGGATCCGGTCCTCGGGCACACCCACATGGTCGTGCCAGAGCTTCGCGGCCTCGTCGTCGTCGGTGTAGACGGTCACCCAGAGACGGCTCTCCGGGAAGCCGAACCCGCCGGCCGACTCCGGGCTGGTGAGCAGCTCCCAGGCGAACGGGATGGCCTTTTCCTTGAAGTAGTCGCCGAATGAGAAGTTCCCCAGCATCTGGAAGAACGTCGCGTGCCTCGTGGTCTTGCCCACTTCCTCGATGTCCGGCGTGCGAACGCACTTCTGCGCGCTGGTCGCGCGGCGGAACGGCGGAGCTAGCTGGCCGAGGAAGTACGGCTTGAACGGGACCATCCCCGCGTTGACCAGCAGCAGCGTGGGGTCGTCGGCGATCAGGCTGGCCGAGGGAACCACGGTGTGCCCGCGCTGGGAGAAATAGTCAAGGAAACGGCGGACGATCTCTGCCGACTCCATCAACGGCCATCCTCTTCATAGTCGATGTACCAGGGGCCCCGGCCTGTCCCGGCGACGGCCTGGCCCGAGCGCTGCACGCTCCCCTGCCTACCTCCGAGCGTACGGTCCGTGAGCCCGGGGTGACGATCCATATACAGCTCCATGCCCTCGCGCACGTCATGCGCGAACCGTGCCGCGCCATCGGCCAGCGTTCCGCCGCGGGGCCGCCACGGGGCCGCGACGTGCCGGGCCCCCGGCCTGACCGAGCGCGCCAGTTGGCTGACCCGCCGGTAGCCGGTCACGCCGAGCACCGCGCCCACGATCATCCAGAACAGCCTGCGGATCACCGCCGCACCTCCTCCCGGCGGCCCGGGCTCGCGTCGCTGCGCTGCCTCGGCAGGGCGCGGCGGACCCTGGCCGCGCGCGCGCCGGGCAGCGTGTCGTGGCCGGCGCGGGACGCGGCCCGCTGAGACGGCAGAACACCCTGCTCCTGCCCGGCGGCGGCGACCCGGCCCGGGCGGCGCAGGCCCACCGCCCGGCGAACCCCGTAGGCGAGCGCGGAGACCCGCAGCAGCGGGGCACCCAGCCCAGCCGAGATCCCGCGGGCCAGGCCCGCGAGAGCGGACACGTGCCCGGAGAGCTCGGCCATGTTGGCCGTGACCTCGTCCATGCTCGCGGTGATCGAGTCGGTCCGCGCGAGCTGTTCGTTGGTCCGGTCCACCGCCGCCTGGGCGCGGTCGATCAGGTTGTTGGCGCTGTCGCGGTAGTCGGTCAGCATCCGGGTGGCCTCGGAGATCAGCCTGGCCAGCCGGAGCAGCACGAAGACGGCGGCACACATGCCCACCGCGAAGAACGCTGCCGCGATCAACGCCGCGACCTGCCCGGCACTCATCTGCGGCTGCTCCTTAGCGATCGGACCGGTCTGTCACCTGCCCGACCCTATCGCCTGCACAGCGACCCCACGGCGATCGCGGCTAGACCAGCCCGCTCGACCTTCCCGCCGCCCTCGCACGCCACTGCTCGCCGACCGGGGGCGGTGCCGCTCCCCAGGTCGAGGCGTCGCTCAGCTCACTCGCGAGCAGCAGCCGGATCCTGGCCAACGCCCGTCCGGCGTGATCGCGGAGTGGGCTGCGCCGGGCGGCACGATGGACGTGCGGTCGGCATCTTTGTGCTGACGTGCAGATTTCATCGGCGTACTGGCTGGCCAGTTGCCCCAACAGTTCAGGATGCATGGTTCCAGCCTTGTCTCTGGCCGGGCGGCTGTCCTGATCGTGGTTGCTATTCTCCGGCCTCTTCCGACGGCTCTTCTGCCCCTTCCGACGGCGGCTTCTGCAGGATCTCCCTGATCCGCTCGGAACGATCCGCGTACCTGGCCTCGGCCCCGTGCCGGGACGGCTCGTAGTACCTGCGGCCCGCGACCGACTCCGGCGCGTAGGCCTGGGCCACGACACCCTCGGCGAAGTCGTGCGGGTACTGGTACCCGCGCCCGTGCCCGAGCCGGACCGCGCCGCGGTAGCTGCTGTCGCGCAGGTGCGCGGGCACCTGCCCGGCCAGGCCCGCCTGCACATCGCCCTGCGCGGCGCCGATCGCCCGGACCACAGCGTTCGATTTCGGCGCCAGGGAAAGGTGGATCACCGCCTGGGCCAGGTTGATCCTGGCCTCGGGCAGCCCGACGAACTCAACGGCCTGCGCCGCGGCGACCGCCACCGGCAGCGCCGACGGGTCGGCCATCCCGACATCCTCGCTAGCGTGCACGATCAGCCGCCTGGCGATGAACCGCGGATCCTCACCTGCCTCGATCATCCGCGCCAGGTAGTGCAGCGCGGCATCGGCATCGCTGCCCCTGATGCTCTTGATGAACGCGCTGATCACGTCGTAGTGCTGATCACCGGCCCGGTCGTAGCGCACCGCGGCCCGGTCCACCGCCCGCTCCAGGCCCTCCAGGTCGATCTCGGCGCCTTCCTGCAGTCCGAGAGCGGCCGCCTCGAGGTAGGTGAGAGCCCGCCGGGCGTCGCCGCCAGCGACCCGGATCAGCTGCTCGGCCACTCCCTCGCCCAGGGTCACGCTGCCGCCGAGCCCGCGCTCGTCGGCCAGCGCCCGGTCGATCACGAGGCGCATGTCATCGTCGCCGAGCGGCTGCAAGGTAAGCAGCAGCGACCGGGACATCAGCGGCCCGACCACGGAGAACGACGGGTTCTCGGTGGTAGCCCCGATAAACGAGACCCACCGGTTCTCCACCGCCGGCAGCAGCGCGTCCTGCTGCGCCTTGTTGAACCGGTGCACCTCATCGATGAACAGGATGGTCTGGCTGCCGGTCAGCCCGAGTGCGGTGCGGGCGGCGTCGATGGCTGCCCTCACGTCCTTGACCCCGGCCGAGACCGCGGACAGCTCCACGAATCGCCGCCGCGTCACCAGGCTCACCACATAGGCCAGGGTGGTCTTCCCGGTTCCCGGCGGGCCCCACAGCAGCAGCGCCATCGGGGCGTCGTGCTCGGCCAGCTTGCGCAGCGGCGACCCGGCGCCGGTGAGGTGCTGCTGCCCGATGACCTCGTCAAGGCTGCGCGGGCGCATCCGGACCGGCAGCGGCGCGGCAGCATCGGCTGCCTCCTCCGCTGCCGCGTCGAAAAGGCTGTCCCGCTGGCCGGGACCGGCTCTGGCCACGCCTTGACAGTATCCCGCCTGACGAAGAATTCGCCCCGGCTGGCGGGGCGGTGCCTGCCGGGCTGGTCCCAGCTGGTGAGGGCCTGGCGGGCAGGTCCCGGCCGGCGGCCTGGCGGCCTCGTCCGGGCCGGGAAGCCGGTGCCAGCCGCGACGGCCGGCCGGAGGCTGGCCCGAGCGGATGGCACGCGGGGGGGTCTGGGGGGGTCGTCCCCCCGAGGCAAGCACTTGGGGGTCGTCCCCCGGACTAACACAGCGTCAGGCAGGCGAGTCCGGGGACGATCCGGGCGGGGGCAGGATCGCGTCGATGCCCGCCTCTTTCCGCTGCGCGGGCGTGATCGGAGTTGGCGCGCCGGTCAGCGGATCGAGCCCGGAGGCGGCCTTGGGGAACGCGATCACCTCGCGGATCGAGTCGCGTCCGGTCAGCAGCATCAGCATCCGGTCCCAGCCGAACGCGATGCCCCCGTGGGGAGGCGGCCCGAACCGCAGCGCGTCCAGCAGGAAGCCGAACTGGGACCTGGCCTCCTCCCGGGACAGCCCGATCACGTCGAACACCCGCTGCTGCATGTCCGGCCGGTGGATCCTGATCGACCCGCCGCCGATCTCGGTGCCGTTGCAGACGATGTCGTACGCGTCGGCCAGCGCGCCCCCGGGCTCGGCGGCGAACTTGTCCGTCCAGTCCGGCAGCGGCGCGGTGAACGGGTGATGCACCGCCGTCCAGCCTCCCGCGCCGTCCTCCTCGAACATGGGCGCGTCCACCACCCAGGTGAACGCCCAGGCCGCCGGGTCGATGAGGCCGCAGCGATGGCCGATCTCCAGCCGCGCCGCACCGAGCAGCTCCCGTGCCGCCCGGGCCGAGCCCGCCGCGAAGAACACGCAGTCCGACGGTCCCGCGCCCGCCGCGGCGCAGAGCCCGGACCGCTCGGCCTCGGACAGGTGGCGGGCGACCGGCCCCGAGTCGGACACCTGCCCGCCGGAGTCGATCAGCACGTACGCCAGGCCCTTGGCTCCGCGCGAGCGGGCCCACTCCTGCCATTCGTCGAGCTCCTTGCGCGTCTGCGCGGCGCCGCCCGGCATGACCACGGCGCCCACGTGCGGCGCCTGGAACACCCGGAACTCCGACTGCGCGAAGTAGGCGGTCAGGTCCACCAGCTCGCAGCCGAATCGCAGGTCGGGTTTGTCCGATCCGAACCTGGTCATGGCGTCGGCGTAGGTTAGGTGCGGTATCGGCTGCGGCACCTGGTACCCGGCGATCTCCGCCCACAGCCGCTGCACCAGGTCCTCCGCGACCTCGATGACGTCCTCGCGGGTGACGAACGACATCTCAAGGTCGATCTGGGTGAATTCCGGCTGCCGGTCGGCGCGGAAATCCTCGTCGCGGAAGCAGCGCACCAGCTGGTAGTAGCGTTCCAGCCCGGAGACCATCAGCAGCTGCTTGAACAGCTGCGGCGACTGCGGCAGCGCGTACCAGTAGCCCGGGCGCAGCCGCACCGGCACCAGGAAGTCGCGCGCGCCCTCCGGGGTGGACCTGGTCAGGAACGGGGTCTCCACGTTCACGAACCTGCGGTCCCGCATCACGTCGCTGACCAGGTACGCGGCCGTCGACCTGGCCCGCAGCGCCGCCGACATCTCGGCTCGCCTGATGTCGAGATACCGGTAGCGCAGCCGCACCTCCTCGTTCAGCTCGGCCGCGCCCTCGACCTGGAACGGCAGCGGGTCGGACTCGGCCAGCACCTCGATGTCGGTGACCGCCACCTCCACCTCGCCGGTGACCAGCTCGGGATTCTCGTTGCCTGCTGGCCTGCGCCGCACCACCCCGGTGACCAGAACGCAGAACTCGGCCCGCAGGTCGTGCGCAATGTCCTCCTGGCGGAACACGACCTGCACGACACCGCTGGCGTCCCGCAGGTCGATGAACACCACGCCGCCGTGATCCCGGCGGCGTGCGACCCACCCGGCCAGCGTTACGTTCTGGCCCTCGTCTGAAGCACGCAGCGTGCCTGCTTCACGGGTGCGGATCATCGTTCTCCCAGCCTTCGACGGAAAGATCAGGAATCACATGCCGGTCGGCCGCGGCGCGTCCGGAACCGACGGGGCTCCGGGATCCCGCTCGGCGAGCCCGGCCAGGAACGGGTTGGACCAGCGCTCGGCGCCGATGGTTGTCGCGGGCCCGTGCCCGGCGAGCACCTCGGTCTCGTCCGGGAGCGGCAGGCAGACCCGGGCCAGGCTGTCCAGGATCGTCGGGTAGTCCCCGCCGGGCAGGTCGGTCCGGCCGATCGACCCGGCGAACAGCAGGTCGCCGCTGAACAGGGTGCCGGGCTCCGCCGCGGCAGGCAGCCGGAACGTCACCGATCCCGGAGTGTGCCCCGGCGCGTGGTCCACCATGATGCGGACCCCGGCCAGGTCAAGCTCCATCCCGTCGGTCAGCTCCCTGACATCGTCGGGCTCGGTGAAGGTGATCCCGCGGAACAGCTGCTGCCCGGGCCCGAGCGCCAGCCCGCGGGCCGGGTCGGTCAGCAGCGCCCTGTCGTCCGGGTGAATGTAGGCCGGGATGTCCCTGGCGCCGCACACCGGGGCCACGGCCCAGATGTGATCGACGTGGCCGTGCGTGAGCAGCACCGCGGCGGGCTGCAGCCGGTGCCGCTCGATGATCTCCTCGATGCCAGGCTCGGCGTCCTGGCCCGGGTCGATGATCAGGCACTGCTCGCCGGGCGCAGCCGCCACGAGGTAGCAGTTCGCGGCGAACGAGCCGGCCGGGAACCCGGCGACAAGCACGACTGGCCTCCTCTGGCGAGCGCAGGCGGTGTGCATACAGGCTACCGACAGTGATTTCAGCACGTGCGCGGGCCCAGCCAGGACACAGACAGGACGCGGTTGGTGCGGCGAACAGATAACGGACGCGCCAACGCTTGCTCCGCGCGGATACCATTCGCGCAGTTTCGCTGATCACTGTACCCGGCCGACGACAGGAGGGTTGCGAGGGTGGCGGGCAAGAAGGAGCGTCAGCGCAAGCTTGCCAGGGAGCGATATCAGCGCCGAGCGGCGCGGCAAGCCAAGCGGGACAGACGTACGCGCCGGATGACCATCGTCAGCCTCGCGGCAGTGCTGGCGGTCGGCATCGGCGTGGGCGGTTTCCTGCTGGCCGGCCGGTCCGCGGGCACGCCCGCCTCGGCCACTCCCAACGCCAGCGCGACCCCGTCCCCGAGCGTCAGCCCCACGCCCGCCCCGGTAGCGGAGCCCGCGCAGCATTGCACTTACACCGCGAATCCGCCGGCCGCGCGCAAGGTCGCCTTCCCGCCGGCCAAGCCGGACTTCCAAGCCACATACCGGGCGACGATCACCACTAACCGCGGCAACATCGTGGTCGACCTGCTGAACAGCAAGGCCACCTGCACAGTGAACTCGTTCGTGCACCTGGCGGCGCAGAATTTCTACAACAACACCCCATGCCCGCGGCTCAGCACCACCGGCGGCCTGTACATGCTGCAATGCGGCGACCCGACAGGCAAGGGAACCGGGGGCCCGGGTTACGAGTTCGCGAGCGAGAACCTCACCGGCGCGACGTATCCGGCCGGCACCTTGGCCATGGCGAACACGGGTGCACCGGACAGCAACGGAAGCCAGTTCTTCCTTGTCTATAAGAACACGACACTGCCACCCAGTTACACACCGTTTGGCAAGATCGTGAGCGGGCTTAATATCCTCCAGAATGTGGGAAAGCGGGGGGTTGGGCCGCCGCTCAACCCCGCAGGCGGCGGCGCGCCCAAGGAGAGCGTCGAAATCAAGAGCGTGACCATCAAGAAAACATGACTGGAGCGGCGTCACCCGTCAGGTACCTGGCGGGGGGGCTCCGGGGGTCGTCCCCCCGGGCCAGCACTGAGCAGGAGGTTCGCGGTGAGCACGGCCAGCGATGCGTGGGGCAGGGTAGCCGATGACGGCACCGTCTACGTGCGTACCGCCGCGGGTGAGCGGGTGGTAGGCTCGTGGCAGGCCGGGAGTCCGGACGAGGCGCTGGCCTTCTTCGAGCGCAAGTTCTCTGCCCTGGAGACCGAGGTCAGCCTGCTCGAGCAGCGGATCTCGACCACGGACCTCTCGCCCGCTCACGCTCAGGCGACGATTACCCGGCTGCTCGCGGCCGTGGCCGACGCACACGCGGTCGGCGACCTGGACGGGCTGCGCGGCAGGCTGGAGGCGATGACCGGCCTTGTCGATCACCGCCGGGAGGAGCACAAGGCGGCCAGGGAGCAGGCCCGCATCCAGGCCCACGAGGCGAAAGAGCGCATCGTCGAAGAGGCGGAGCGGATCGCGGCCGAGGCCACGCACTGGAAGATCAGCGGCGAGCGGATGCGGCAGCTGCTCGACGAGTGGAAGGCCGCGCCGCGCGGCGACCGCGCGACCGAGACGGCTCTGTGGAAGCGGCTGTCCGCCGCGCGCAACGCCTTCACCAAGCGCCGCCGGGCGTACTTCGCCGGCCTGGAAGAGGAGCGCGAGGGGGCCAAGGTCCGCAAGGAGAAGCTGGCGGCCGAGGCCGAGGCGCTCGCCGCATCGACCGACTGGGGGCCCACGGCGTCCGCGTTCCGCGAGCTGATGCGGTCGTGGAAGGAAGCGGGCCGGGCCGACCGGGCCGCCGAAGAGGAGCTGTGGAGCCGGTTCAAGACAGCTCAGGACAGCTTCTTCCAGGCGCGGTCGCAGGTTTTGCACGCCAAGGACGCGGAGCTGCGCGAGCACGCGAACACCAAGATGCGGCTGCTGGCCGAGGCCGAGCGGCTGGTGCCGGTCACCGACCCGCGGGCGGCCCGGGCGACGCTGCGCGGCATCCAGGAGCGCTGGGAGCAGGCGGGAGGGGTGCCGCGGGACTCGCATGAGCGGCTGGAAGGCGGCCTGCGGCGGGTCGAGGAGGCCGTGCGCAAGGCAGAGGACACGCAATGGCGCCGGTCCAATCCCGAGGCGCTGTCCCGGGCCCGGGGAACGGTGGAGCAGATCCGGTCCGCGATCACCCAGCTGGAGGGCCAGCTCTCCCGGGCGCAGGAGAACGGCGACGCGAACGCTCAGCAGCGGGCGGAAGAGGCCCTGGAGGCGCGCCGGTCCTGGCTGGCCGAGGCCGAGCGCACCC
>Ga0137385_10005073_pt1 | contig 11529 bp, 16 predicted proteins | sample SagtaG_FD_104921 | JGI IMG/M metagenome (GOLD analysis project Ga0137385, IMG submission 104921) | Vadose zone soil microbial communities from Sagehorn Ranch, Mendocino, California, USA - Sage2_R_80_16 metaG | ecosystem: Environmental > Terrestrial > Soil > Vadose zone | place: USA: California...
AAAAAAAAAAAAAACAACAAAAAAAAAAAAAAAAAAAAAAAAAAAAAAAGGGGAGGGGGATGAGAATGCGCAGAGGACTTCAACATCATTGCGGCGGCGTGCCGCGGTGGAATTGCTCCAGCGCCTCCGCGTCCCACGGCGCCGGGATACGCGCAACGTCATCGAGGTTCTTGTCCGCGCGAGCGTCACGCAGCCGCTCGCGCGTCGGCATTTCCATACGCGCGCGACAGCGCACGAGACGCAACTTTGTCCGCTTGATCCCTAGGCACATCGCACGTCTCGTCAGTAGCCGGCGGTGCACCCAACGCCGCAAGAAAGAGCACGACGCACAGGTGGCGATCGTATCGCGGTCCTCGTCCACGAACGGGTTGCCCTTCTGCAGCAGGTCGTCCTGCAGTGCGTACAGGCACCAGAGCGACTCTTCGTACAGGCGCTCGCACTCGTCGGGCGACTTGTGCTGGTCGAGCAGTTCCTTGCGCGCCGCTGTGCGGCTCTTCCGCATTTGTTCCCGCTAAGTTTCGTCTAACCAAAGAGAAAGGAAGGGGTAACGTACGAGGGTGAGCGCGCGGTTGTACACGAGCTCGTCGACCCAGGTGCTCGGGCCCGTATATTGCGCGGGCAACCACGTCTTAACGAGCGCCGCACGGTCGTGACACCGCAAAAAGAGGTCCCTGAACCATCCGAGCGCTGCGCCACCCAAATCCCACAGCGCCTCCTAATCAGGATTTCTTGCCCACGTACAGGCTGACGCATGATGACGCACCTTCGTCGAAGCCCTCGGAAAGGACAAAGTCACCCTCTGGATGCCGCATCTCCATGTGCTCCTGGTACTTGCGCAGTTCGTCGATGCCCTTCTGGGAGAACTGCATGATGAGCATGTATATCGCCACGCACGTCACCGCGTTGTACTCCGCCTGCGCATCTGCATTGCGCCGGCGCGCCGCAAGTTTCTCGTTCTCGCCCTCGCGCGGGGTAAACTTGCTCGGGTCCGGCAGCGGCTCTAATCCACACCAGCCCACCCCCAAAATCAACGACGGAAGTAATGGAACGAGACGAAGGAAACATGCAACGCACTCTGCGGCACACTCTTCACAAATTCGTACATCTCATCCGCCCAGCGCGTGATCACGTGAGTCTTCTGCGCCAGCTGCTCCAGCGCACCCAACAGCTCGTCCTCCACCGGGTCGGTCTCGCCTGTACCACCCAGGCTCGCGTTGCGCATCCGTGGGGAGTGCGAGCCTACCCCTTCCCCATATCCAATAAAGTGCGGCGGGGAGCGCGGGAGGCTCACGCTCGCGCCGAAGAGCTTCTTCGATGCGAGGGTTAGAGCACGCGAGAGGGCGTTCGTCGCGGGGCGACCCATCGGGATAGGTACACTGCCCGGGTTCGGTGGTGGTGGGAAGGTTGGACTCAGGTGCGGATCAGGCGGGAGCTGGTGCGGGAGATCAGGGGAGCGCTTCTCGTCGTTGGTAGAGGCAGGCGTTGGAGGCACACGACGGTCAATGAGCGGCCGACGTCGGGCAGCGTTGATCTCTGTGTGTCGATTCGAGTTCAATATCGGTCACCTAGGTAGTGTGAAATGCGCACCATCCACCGCTCTGTTGAATTCGACGGCTTGCGTATCACCTACCAGCACATATTCTCTTCTGAGAAGTCCATCTTCTTCCGTCTCCCCCGGAATGATGGACCCTTCCGTCGACAACGGCTTCAGGGGTGGTCGCGCAACGGGAGGAGCATCAGGGGGGTTGGAGGCTGTACGAGGACCTAATGGTGGGGGACCCATACTGACACCCTTGGGAAGACTACGATGAAACTTAGTCTCACGCGACGACGTTGGTTGGGTATCACATTACCTTGAGGGCGACCCTTCTTGTGAGGGAGACGCTGCCTCGCTCTCCCGCCTCCTAAAGTTGAACTTGCTTGGTGGAATCATCGCGCGGGGGTCCAGAACCTCGGGTGGGATACGCATATGATGTTCAGGGATCTTTCCGTCTTCCATTGGCTCCTGAGGAACCGGAGTAGGTGGCCGGACGGGAATTGGACGAGGAAACTTGGAATTGGTCATGGCTTCACTCTTGAAAAAGTCTTCAAAGCTCGCGCGCTCCACAGGGTTGCGCCGTAGGAGAGTACGGATGAGCCCCTTGACGTCTGGGGGCACGACCTGGGGTGGGTCTTCGCCTGGGCGCGGCTGATGTAAGGGGTCCTCGTCTGGAAACTTAATTCCTTTGGAATGGTCGATCTTCTTAAGGAGTTCGATGTGATTGGAGGCACGAAAAGGGGCTTTTCCAACAGACATTTCGTATAGCACGGCACCGACAGACCAAAGATCAGCCTTGGCGTCGTACTTTTGATAACTTAGGATCTCTGGCGCCATGTACAACCTGCGGGGAAGTTGGGTTGCTTAGTCACAGGTGGCAAGAAGGGGCTTACGGAGAACCGCAAAGAGTCTCTGCCATCATAGCGTTTGGAAGTGATCGCGCGAAGCCGAAATCGGCTACTTTGAGGAGAGGAACACCTAGGGGGTGTCCGCGAGCCAAGTCTTCCTCTCCTGGTGGTCGTAAGAGCAAGTTTTGTGGCTTTATGTCGCGATGAATCAGGTTTCGTTGCCGTAAGAACTTGAGTGCACGCGCTAGGGATCTAGATTGTGAGTGATTGTGACGAAATAGATCAAGACAAACGTACCGAGCTGCCTCAGGAAACTGCGAACAACGATTTCAGCGAGTCCACCTGTCCTAGGGTGAGGATAGTACTGGGGTGCAGCCCCGGGTTCTGGGATATATTCTAAATTTTCGACGCGCCCACGCTTCTTGATGTAGTTAGTGAGGTCACCGCCAGAGCAGTACTCCATGATGAGGTATATGTTACGCTCGGCGCGCTTGAATGATGGTCAGTGAGGGGTTATCAACTGCAATGGATGACGCCACGGACAACAATATTAATGAGCTTTGTAATGTGCCGATGAGATAGTGACTTGAGAATATCGATTTCACTCTGGAGATTCTCGAAAAGCTTGGTTGAGAGGTTGCTCCGGCTGACCGTCTTGATTGCTACCTCTTGTCGCGTCTCCTGAAGCAAAAGGTTGAGTCGTCAAATAGGAGGGCACGTCGCGACGCACTTCATTATAACCTTTGTAGACTGTCGCGAAGCTTCCCTTGCCGAGGTCACCGACGATAACGTATGGTTTAAGCTCGTCGTCCTCCGGCCGTTTACTCGACGAAGGTGCTCTTTGAATTTGAGAGTCTGGGGTGCCCGCCATTGGCGTTTAGGAGGAAATAAGATGAGGAGAGTCGTGTGGTGCTCAGTTCGGTTGGTCAGATGAGAGCAGAGCTACTCTAATTAGCCTTGCTGCGCTCCTTGTCTCGTGCCCGTGGGACCGATTATGTAATTCATACCTGTCCAAAGCGGATCAACTGACTCGACTCGGGCTGTATGCTCGCGTCCAGGCTGCATCGATCTTTCCTTAGATTACGACTACGACAGGTTCATTCTGCTCTCATGTCCCAAGCTCAAGAAGTTAAAAATAATGCTCCGGTGCGATCAGACCCTCCATCTAGCTCCGCCACTCCATCTGGCAGTGAGCCAAACCCCAATTCGAAGAGCGCAGGTGTGTCCCAGGGATTCGGATAATCGTATATGACCAACCACAATTGCATTGTACAGCAAAGAAGGAGGCAAAACGATTAGAGAAGGAGGCTAAGCTCGCTGCGAAGGCCGCTAAGATTGTAGCGGTTACGCCAGCAGGGGAAAAGAAAGCTAAGGAGAAGGTCACTAAGGAGGAAGAGGCACCATTTGTGAATACGACGCCAAGGGGGACGAAAAAAGGTGCGTTTACACTCTCTATGTGCTACAGAGTGCCGATCTAATTCGGATTGTGTAGATGTATCAGGGCCCATGTCTTCCAGTTACAATCCTATTGCCATCGAGGCTGCTTGGTACGACTGGTGGCACGAGCAAGGTTTCTTCAAGCCCGAGCTTGGTCCAGATGGTGGCATCAAGTCTGAGGGTCTATTCGTAATATCTGCGCCGCCACCGAACGTGACCGGAAGCCTGCACATAGGTCATGCGCTCACCACTGCCATCCAGGATGCACTCGTGCGTTGGTGAGTAGCAGGAGAGTTCTTAAGTCTGCTCTGACGTCTCGAAGGTATCGAATGCTAGGAAGGACTACGCTCTTCGTCCCTGGTTTTGACCACGCGGGGATCGCAACACAGGCTGTCGTTGAGAAACGTTTATTCAAGACATCAGGCAAGACACGTCACGATCTTGGTCGTGAGAAGTTCCTCGATACTGTGTTGGAGTGGAAAAACGAGTCGGTCTTCGTCTTTTGTCAACAGCATGTCCCTAATTTCTTCTCGGACAGCTATCAAGAACGTATCACCAAACAACTTTATAGACTTGGTGGCAGCTACGACTGGTCTCGTGTTGCCTTCACAATGAATCCTGTAGGCTCCCGAGTCGGCTTTGTTTTTATTGCCAATGTTCTAGTTTCCACTCGTAGCAACTGTCAACAGCTGTCGTCGAGACTTTTTGTCGTCTGCACGAGGAAGGGATTATATACCGTGCTAATCGACTCGTGAACTGGTGCGTCCGTCTCAATACTACGCTCTCCAATCTCGAAGTAGGTGTTTTGTACTGTCTTGTCCGACGTGGTACTCAGGGGCCTTTCACAGGTGGACCAGAAACAGCTCGAGAAACGAACTTTTTTGAGCGTTCCGGGCTACGCTCCCGGAGAGAAGTTCGAGTTTGGTGTCATCACGTCGTTTGCGTATCCCATAGAGAATTCAGGTTTGGCATATTCCTGTGATCAAATGTTCTCCTGCTAAAATGAGAGTATTCAACCAGACGAGAAGATTATTGTGGCGACCACGCGTCCGGAGACTATGCTCGGTGATACTGCCATCGCTGTGCATCCCAATGATGAGCGCTACAAAGTGAATATCTATTTTGCTTCGATGGTCACCGAACAAAAATTGACCTGGCCCCTCAGCACCTTCACGGAAAGTTTGCTGTTCATCCCTTTGTGCACCGCCGCATTCCGATAGTGAAAGACGATATCGCGGTCGACATGACTTTTGGAACTGGTGCCGTAAAGATCACTCCTGCTCACGATCCGAACGACTACGAAGTCGGAGTACGGCACAAGCTTGACTTCATCAACATTCTAAATGACGATGGCACTTTCAACGCAAACGCCGGGCCTCAGTTCCAAGTACGTCCTTCGCCTAAACGTAGATGACTTCCTTCATTATACTTCGCTCTAGGGCATGAAGCGTTTCCACGCGCGTGTAGAGGTTGTGAAGAAGCTAAAAGAGCTCGGGTTATATATCGAGACGAAGGATAATCCCATGCAGATTCCTATCTGCAGGTACGAAAGTCATCTTCTTCTCGATGCGGATCTAACGTCCATGTAGTAAATCGGGTGACGTCATTGAGCCCGTGCTTAAGCCCCAGTGGTGGGTGGACTGTAAGCCTCTCGCTGAGGAGGCCATTAAGGTGGTCCCATTACAGTTAATTTTTGCACGACACTAAAACAAATGTTCTTTGCAGCGCACCAGGGCTGGCGAACTTCATATCGCGCCGAAACAGTCCGAAGCCGATTGGTATAGATGGTTGGAGAACATCCAAGACTGGTGTATTTCGCGTCAGCTCTGGTGGGGTCATCGTTGTCCAGCCTACTTCGTACGTATCGAGGGCCAAGAACAAGATGTAGGTCGCGCGTTCCCTCTCTTTACTTCAGTCTAAATTAGGTATAGGCCACAGACGGTAAATGGTGGGTGGTGGGACGCGACTTGGAGGAGGCTACTGTGCGGGCAAAGGAGCTTGCTGGTAGCTCAGCGTTCAGGCTGGAACAAGACGAAGACGTGCTTGACACGTGGTTTTCTTCTGGTCTATGGCCGTTCTCTATCCTCGGTTGGCCCAACAAGGTAAAAACCTTTTCTTGTAGCCCGTGCTCGTCTCACGCAATAACCCCCAGATTGTGGACTTCGAAAAGTTCTACCCGACCTCCATGCTCGAGACAGGATGGGATATCCTCTTCTTCTGGGTGGCGCGCGTGGTAATGCTTGGCCTGAGACTGACAGGCGAAATGCCTTTCAAAGAGGTACTTTGTCATGCGATGATTCGCGACGCACATGGCCGCAAGATGTCGAAGTCTCTTGGAAACGTGATCGATCCTCTTGATGTCATTCAAGGACTCTCCCTCGAAAACCTCCACGAGAAATTGTCTGAAGGAAACCTCGATGCGGCAGAAATCGAAAAGGCCAAACTTGGCCAGAAGAAGGATTTCCCGAAAGGTATCCCGCAGTGTGGCACAGACGCACTGCGTTTCGCACTTTGCGCTTACAGTGGTGGAGGTAACTACTTATCATGCATGCTCCGTGTTATAATTGACAAAGGACTTCAGGGCGCGATATAAACCTCGAGATCTTGCGTGTGGAAGGCTACCGCAAGTTCTGCAACAAGATCTTTAACGCGACCAAATTCGCCATGTTGAAGCTCGACGAGTCATTCATACCCGAAGCAACACCCCAGGTCCGTACCGTTCCTAGAATAGTGTGCATCTCTAAATTCCTCGTTGGCAGCCCACTGGCAATGAGACTCTCGTTGAAAAGTGGATCCTGCATAAACTTAACTTCGCTTCCGCAGAAACCAACAAGCAGCTCGGCGAACGCAACTTCATGGCCGCGACCAATGCCGTGTACAGTTTTTGGCTTTACGAGTTATGCGACGTCTACATTGTGCGCCATTTTTCCCGTGTTTGATCCGGTGCTGAGCGGAAGATTAGGAAGCAATGAAGCCTATGACGGACCCCACTGTTTCTGCGAAAACGCGCATCTCAGCGCAGCAGACGCTCTACACGTGTCTGGACCACGGACTGCGCCTGCTGCATCCCTTCATGCCCTTCGTGACGGAAGAGCTATGGCAACGCCTCTCCAGACGGCCTAACGACGCGACACAATCCATCATGGTGTCGAAGTACCCAATATATGTACGTCTCTCGTATCTACGGTCGGCCACGTTAGGCGAATGGTTTTGTAGGACCCGGACTTTGTGTTTGACGACGCAGACAAACATTTCGATCTGCTCTTCAACGCGATTCGGGCGGGTCGCTCGCTCGCAGCGTCTTATAACATACAGTCAGACATCCAGAGTAGGTCCCGACAGCAAGCGCCGGTCCTTGCTAAACAGTTTGTGTAGTCTTTTTTCATATACAGGATGGTGCCGAAGCGGCCCTCTTCGAGTCTCAGAAGGGTGTTATCACAACGCTCACTAAGGGCTGCAAGTCCGCGAAGGTTGTACGCAACGCCAGCGAGATCCCACCCGGGTGTGGGTCAACAGTGCTCACGTCGACGATTAGCGTCCACATTCTCGTACGCGTACGTCCTATAGTCTACTTTGCGCCGTATTCCCTCTGATACTTAGAGACCCCAGGGCCTGGTCGACCTTGACGCTGAGATCGCCAAGTGTGAGAAGAAGCTCCAACTTGCGCAGTTGAACCTGGATAAAGTCAGAAAGGTGGAAGCTCAGTCAGACTATGTAGAGACCGTCCCAGCGAACGTGCGACTTATCAATGAGGACAGGGTACGTCTCACCTCGATGCTTTTTTACGTATTCTAGAACCACTGACAACACGCGCAGAGGAAAACATTAGAGGCGGAAATCGCTTCGCTGGAATCCTCAAAGGGGACGTTTGCGAAGTTGAAGTAATACATATCTTGGCTGATCTGAGCAAAAATTGTCACATTTTTACCCTGCACGGAATTCAGCGGATCGTGGTCCACTCAAGGAAGTGAATATCGGGATGCCCTTGATACTTATTTCTGCACCAACGCCACAAAGCTAGACCTTAGAGTTTTATCCCCGTATTTCCGAGGACTCGGACGGTGGGACAGCGTGGTTGAGCCCCCGACTTGCACCATTTGATGTACATTTTCATCTTGATTCAAAAGTGCCGTAATAAAGTTCCGTGACCGACGATCGCCAATTGTCCATATTGGTATGTTCTTCCGTGGAGAGCAGTGCCGCAGACACCACTCATACTCCTCAAATCGAGGATGAACGTGACTATTACTATCTCGTTGAGGTCAACTGACGATTCTTACGATCTTAAATGTTATAAGGCTAGCTTGCACGGACGAACCCGGAAGATCCGAAGGATCTACCTACAGTACTAGCTCGCTTGTCGCGACGCGAGGCTGTAATGCTCCCAAAAAGGAAGGTTTGGAAACGTGCTTCCTCTTCTTCCCCACGCATCCATATCCTAAGGTCCCGTCCCGTTTGTTTGCAGCGACTTTCGACACGCGCTGCGCCTGGAAATCGTCGTCGTGGATTCGCGGTGTGTGCTGTTTTGGGATTTCGCGGGCGAGAACGGGCACGCTGCATATAATAAGTCCCAACCACTAAGATTAAGACCAAGCTATCCATCATACGGCCACATTGAACTCTTATCGAGCATGTTACATGACACTTCATGTCAGAATATAATTTTCGTGAGATGATGTTTCATTTGACTCGTGCTGTGTTATTCCATACGAGCGTGGTGCAAACCCGCGCATCGTGTTCCGTATTTTACCTCGGTTCGTTATTTTCTTGCCTTTCGGATGCTCGGGCCGTCTTCCCGGATCCCCTCCTGGTCGTACCGCCGACCTACTGATTGTTATCTCGTCGCACTGAGGAAGCAGAGCATAAAATTGCGTACTATACAGTTCTTTCCTTGCTAGTTATATAAGCTCTCTACTTTTATAGTATAGACCTCGGTCCTGCTGTTAGTGCGCGCAGAGACTGAGGTGAGACTTTATGTACTTCGTCCTATATTCACTCGTACTTACTTGCCCTAGTTGGCTTGTCTATTTGTACAGGTGAATAATATATCCCAGTTCTGCTGTTAGTGCGCGCAGAGACTGAGTTGGCTCGTCTATTCGTACAGACTTCGCCCGCGCGCACGTTTACTCACACTCATTTACTCACTTTATCCCATTTACGAAACGTCCATACCTTGTAAGACTTCAAACCGCCCCAAAAAGAACCACAGATTACTGTGATGGCTCTATTGGACTCTATCTAGTTATTAATACAGGTAGCCCAACTGTGTCCATGCATAAAAGTAGAAAGATCAATGCGGGTTTCATATTCGCCAGCAACCCAGATATTACTTGGGCGGTGAAGATTTGCCCTATGAGGTAGCGGGATCCACATTAGGAGTTCACCTTTACTACCACATATCCATCCATCCTCGTTGATCACAGAGTGGTCAGTAAAGCCCACGTGTCTTGTACTTTCCGTATTTCCTGTCATAGCGTTCAACATACGAATTGATCCATGCCCTGATGAGACAATGCACTGACCATCTCGCGAGAATGTCACAGACTCGACCGAATCCATATGTCCAATAAACGGACTTGCTGCTGTCTCTCCCGTAGTGGCATTCCACACACGAATTGTTCCATCGCGCGAGCCTGAGACGAAGCGCTGACCATCTGGCGAGAACGCCACAGACCAGACAAAACCCGTGTGTCCAGTGAATGGGCCAGCCTCTGTCTCTCCCGTAGTGGCGTTCCACACACGAATTGTTCGATCCTTCGAGCCTGAGACGATGCGCTGGCCATCTGGCGAGAATGCCACGGACATGACCGAACCCGTGTGTCCAATAAATGGGACTGCCTCTGTCTCTCCGAGTCCCGTAGTGACGTTCCATACACGAATTGTTCGATCGTCCGAGCCTGAGACGATGCGCTGGCCATCTGGCGAGAATGCCACAGACAAGACCGAACCTGTGTGTCCAGCAAATGAGTCCGCCTCTGTCTCTCCCGTAGTGGCGTTCCACACACAAATTGTTTCATCGTGAGAGCCTGAGACGATGCGCTGGCCATCTGGCGAGAATGCCACGGACATGACCGAATCCGTGTGTCCAGTAAATGGGTCCGCCTCTGTCTCTCCCGTAGTGGCGTTCCACACATGAATTGTTCCATCGTCCGAGCCTGAGACGATGCGCTGACCATCTGGCGAGAATGCCACAGACCAGACCAAATCCGTGTGTCCAGCAAACGGGCCCGCCTCTGTCTTCCCCGTAGTGGCATTCCACACACGAATTGTTCCATCGGAAGAGCCTGAGACGATGCGCTGGCCATCTGGCGAGAATGCCACAGACCAGACCCAATCCGTGTGTCCAGTAAATGGGCCTGCCTCTGTCTCCCCTGTAGTGGCGTTCCACACACGGATTGTTCGATTGTCCGAGCTTGAGACGATGCGCTGGCCATCTGGCGAGAATGCCACAGACAAGACCGAATCCGTGCGTCCAGTAAATTGGCCTGGCTTTGTCTCTCCCGTAGTGGCGTTCCACACACGAATTGTTCCATCGTCCGAGCCTGAGACAATGCGCTGGCCATCTGGCGAGAATGCCACAGACCAGACCGAACCCGTGTGTCCAGCAAATGAGTCCGCCTCTGTCTCTCCCATAGTGGCGTTCCACACACGAATTCTTCCATCGGAAGAGCCCGAGACGATGCGCTGGCCATCTGGCGAGAATGCCACAGACAAGACCGAATCCATGTGTCCAGTAAATGAGTCCTCCTCTGTCTCTCCCGTAGTGGCGTTCCACACACGAATTGTTCGATCGTTCGAGCCTGAGACGATGCGCTGGCCATCTGGCGAGAATGCCACGGACATGACCGAGTCCGTGTGTCCAGTAAATGGGTCCACCCCTGTCCCTCCCGTAGTGGCGTTCCACACACGAATTGTTCGATCGGAAGATCCTGAGACGATGCGCTGGCCATCTGGCGAGAATGCCACGGACGTGACCGAGTCCGTGTGTCCAATAAATGGGCCTGCCGCCGTCTCTCCCGTAGTGGCGCTCCACACACAAATTGTTCGATCATCCGAGCCTGAGACGATGCGCTGGCCATCTGGCGAGAATGCCACAGACCAGACCGAATCCGTATGTCCAGTAAATGGGTCTGCCTCTGTCCCTCCCGTAGTGGCGTTCCACACACGAATTGTTCGATCGTTCGAACCTGAGACGATGCGCTGACCATCTGGCGAGAATGCCACAGACCAGACCGAATCCGTGTGTCCAGTAAATGGGTCTGCCTCTGTCTCTCTCGTAGTAGCATTCCACACACGAATTGTTCGATCGGAAGAGCCTGAGACGATGCGCTGGCCATCTGGTGAGAGTGCAATGGAAAAGACCCCGCCCCCGACATTTGAAATCACCATCTCCGATGATGGCCAATGAGACAATCGCCCACGTTCCACCCGTAAGATTCGAGGAAACGAGCTGGAATAATGTGCAGAGACAAGAGAACGAGTTGGCGCAAACGGTAGAGCAGAAAGATAGACATGTGGAGCACTCTTTGCTATGGCCATCCCGAAATACCGTACAAACATAGCGGCATCATTGACGAACAACCTTGTTGAAGTGTGGTGCGCTTGTGTGCGCAACACGGTAGGATCGGAGGTTTGACTCTATACTTTAGTTAGATTAGTCGTACTTACCAGTAGCTACGATCACTACGATCGCGGGTGTTTTGATCA
>Ga0137385_10005074_pt1 | contig 11529 bp, 7 predicted proteins | sample SagtaG_FD_104921 | JGI IMG/M metagenome (GOLD analysis project Ga0137385, IMG submission 104921) | Vadose zone soil microbial communities from Sagehorn Ranch, Mendocino, California, USA - Sage2_R_80_16 metaG | ecosystem: Environmental > Terrestrial > Soil > Vadose zone | place: USA: California...
AGCAATGGTCCTTTAGAGGGGAATGTGAATCGGCTCAAACTCATTAAAAGAAGCATGTATGGTCGCGCCGAAATCGATCTTCTCAAGCTTCGGGTGCTCCATCGGAGCAAAGCGAGTCAGGACAGAAAGGACAAGAAGAAAAAGAAGCAAGGACAACAGGTGGTTCATCTGAAGAAACCGAAGAGCATGAAAAACGGTGCAACCTCTCAGAATATCACAACTGGGATCAGCAAGGTTGCGTAAGTTCCAAATTAACCGACAAAGGACAACGCTTCGTGTCGTTGGGCGTGATGAACGATTTCGTGAAACCTACCGGCGCTGCCTGCGGGATATAGAAGAGCGTCTCCCCACACTCGAACCAGGCATGCGGTATAGGACAGCATATGGAATATTACGTGGCTTTTTTGGAGCTGTGATTGACACCTGTGAAGAGGCATTCACGGTCGATCAGCTGATAGAAACGAGGATTATCCTTGGGGCTTTGGATATAGCAACAAGGGAAAACGAGGAGAAGGACAAGGTTAGCGTACAAAATTCCGCCATTACTACGAAAAAGTCAGTATGATATACTTGCTCAAACGATGAAAAAAAATAAGAAACGCTTCATAATTTTCTCCTCCCTTTTTCTTCTCCTGTTATTACTCGCAATCTCCTCATTTTTGATCTACAAAAACAGGAAGAAACTTTTCCCTCAGTTATTCCCGATAATAAGAGGCGATATTCACGTTTTTGGCAAGCCGAATGCAAAAGCCGACTATACATTTCCCACCAATAAGCCGCAGTACACCGCGCATGTAACCTCACTACAATCTTCATCTCTTCAACAGCAATCAGTCACTATCTACCACAGTAGCGATAAGAATAAGACTCCGGTCTTCCAGCGGCAATTCTACGCTGACGAATTTCGCGGGAGGATGCTTACATATTCTTTCGCAAGTGACTCCGCGTCATTTCGCCAAAGTGGCTCACTTGGCACAATTGGTTGCAGTAGTAATGAATGTGCATTAGTGTGGAGCAATTTCTACATGTGGGACCCACAACAGAATACGTTTGTTCTTACTAACGCAGCGCATAAAGACTTCTTTCAACAGCTACTTATTAGCTACCAAGCAATCGATAAAAGTGGATGTAGTCTTATAGGTACCGCCACATTACCAACTCAAACCGGCATCTCTTTCTCGCAACTGTATACTAAATATCCTCGGGCCTCATGGTACTGTAGCCAGAGTCAGGGAATATTGCCAACAAATCTCATGTTTTTCCTGAAAGCGAAAAAGGCAATTCAGGAAGGGATCGACGGGAAAAACATCGGGACCGATGACATAAACGATGTCTCGCTATAAACCAAAGCAGAGTGTATTTTAGTCTTTGAAGCACACACTCTTACAATCTTAATCACTTATGGCTGAGGAAACAAAAGACACAAAACATTCTCTTTTCAAAAAAGCGGGCATTGCCGTTTTTACCGGCGCTATCCTTTTACTGATTGGGTCCACTTATCTCCTGTTGACAACCCGAAAGGCTTCTTTACTGAAACAGTCATCACGTATTCATTCTGTGCCTACGACTCTGCCAACTATCACCAGTACAGCACTAAATGATCTATCAACATGGAACACCTTTATGGACCGGAAATATGGTTTTTCCCTAAAACTTCCCCTTGAGTTCTATAGTGTAGTACCTGAAAAGGCACTGACAGGAAAAGACCCTGACCCGTTCGGATCAGGTGAAATGATTTTTGCCGATAAAACTTCTGATAGGCCGAACGTCAAGTATGGATTTACAGTTCACATCCAGCGTAACAATCATCTCCAGGCGAATTGTACGACGGATCAAGACTGCTTTATTGCGTTAAACGCATTCTATCAGCACCAACCAAAAATCCAGGTTTATCCCTTACATGCGACTATACTACAGAGGAACATAAACGGTCTTGCGGTCCACTACCTTCCTCCGGTCCCTACGGTTAACGAATATTATGAGTTTGTCTTCGATGGCAAACCTTATGAGATCAATGTATATTACGTCGGTACCTATGACCAGTTTAAGGGAAAACAGCCAGTTATTGACGCGATCCTCTCCACAATTTCCTTCCGTTGATAATCTCCCCCTTAAATTCCGGATAAAGATCAGTTAAAAGAAGCGAGGGGGGCTGGTCACAACAAGCCCTTGATAGAGATTGATAATTTTACGGATGGGTGATTGAGATATTATCAAATGTCACGGTACTGAGTTGGCTGCCATTATGAGAGGTGACGAATAACCCTACCGTGGCATTGGAGTTCATAGTTACCGTTGTGCTCCCAACAGTAGTCCAACTGGTGCCGTCGGTTGACTTGTAAGCAGTAAACGTATTTCCTGCACGACTTACCTTCAGCCAGACATTGGGAAACGTATACGTCCCACCATAGACATTGCCGTTAAAGGTATACTGCATATCCAGTCCATTACCAGGGGTAACTGCCATCATGACGTAATTTGCGTTCGCGGTTGCAGATTCTTTAATCATGACGCCAGCTTTTGCCCATGGATCAGTGTTGGTTTGCGAGGTGACCCTGGCAATAATACTGCCATCACCGTTTAATGATTGGTATGCATACTGAAACTGATCATATGTTCCCCAGATATCAATACCCGCGCCTTGGAGGGTAAACACATTGTTAGCCAGGCTCGTTGAGCCAGCGAGTGCTGGCGAACCAATATCAGAGCAGGTCCAATTGAGTGAGCACCCAGTCGCAATACTGAAATTATCAAACGTGGCGCTCGTTGTTGTAGCTTCAGACTGCCACGTGCCAATTGCTAGGCCAGGGTTCATTGCGGTTACCACAAACGGGGTAGCCGTGGATGTGAAATTTGTCCAGGTTAACCCGCCAGCTGAGTAATCCCAGTAAATTGTACCTCCAGACTCCCGTATCCTGAACCATTTATGCACAGAGGAGTTATACGTTGCGGAAGAAACAGTTGTCAGTACATTGGCAACTTTCTTCTCCGCATAGATCGTATTGCCTGCTACACGCCACTGAAGTTGATTGGAAGGATCGTTGTTCTTAAAGATATAGACTGGATATACCTCCCAGGAGGTCAATGACTGATTTCCTGCGTTAACTAATTGACTAAAAACATATGAACCCGTAAGGTCATACGGTACGTTGCGCGCATCCAGACCAAAGTAGTTAGCAGCAGTGGTAGAGGTTATATTCAACTGCTGATTGATGACTGAAGCATGCCCACTACTCCAGTTATTCGTCCATTTTGTCGAACTAATTGCTCCTGATGACCAGTCTTCAGTGAGAGAAGAGGCAAGCGGTGTTGCCGGCGGCGAAACATTGAAATTGTCAAACGTCGCACTCGTCGCTGTAGCCTCAGATTGCCATGTGCCAACACTTTGACCAAGGTTCATGGCAGTTACCGCAAACGGAGAAGCTGTAGAAGTAAAGTTTGTCCAGGTTAATCCGTCAGTTGAGTAATCCCAATAGATGGTACCATTTGCTTCTCTGATCTTAAACCACTTGTGTACTGAGGGGTTATATGCCGCGGAAGCAATGGCAGTCGCAGCCCAGGCAACTCTTTTCTCCGCATAGATCGTGTTGCCTGCTATCCGCCACTGTAGTTGATTGGAAGGATCGTTGTTCTTAAAGATATAGACTGGATATACCTCCCAGGAGGTGAGCGATTGGTTCCCCGCATCAACTAACTGAGTGAAGGCGGATGAACCAGTCAGGTCGTAGGGCACGTTGCGCGTATCCTGACCGAAGTAGCCTCCAGTTGTAGATGAGGTTATGTTCAATTGCTGATTGATGACTGAAGCATGCCCACTACTCCAGTTGTTATTCCATCTTGACGAATTGATTGTCCCTGAGGACCAATCATCTGAAAGAGCTTTCGTAAGCGTTGGTGGATTGCCGGATGTCAATTCCACCTGGTCTACATAGACCGCCTGTTGGTCAGTTGCATAGGGATTATGTATCACAATATCGCCCAAGGGCACGTTGGTTGCTCCCAAATCCGCCAATGGTATGTTATATACTGTCCACCCCGTGCTATTGGGCTGACTAGCATAGTTTGCCAATGACACAGGGGCGCTGAGCGGCTGACCAAACACCGAGTCTGCATACACCTCATATTGTTGTCCTGCCTGGCTAGCCTTCAGCACAATATGCAAGGTATCAGATCCATCTGTGCGCATTCCACTGGGCGCTTTAAAATCCAGACCTCCATTTGCGCCAAGATAGGAAACCAGCGCGACCGTTCCACTGTAAACATTTGCCGGCGCGGTCGTTGTCGCATCGGTGGCGTTAAACGATGCATCAGTCCATCCTGAAGCAAGGGTATCGTCATAGACCATCGTGTTTGTAGTAGCAGAAGCTACTGCATGGACAAGACTCGTTGTGCCATAGGTGTATTGGGTAGTTCCTCCAAAGCCGGTAAAGGTTTTTAAGTCACCAACCGCATCATAGGCATAGGTAAAATTATACGAGCCATCCGACTGCGACGCTGCTGTTAATCTGTTCAGGTTATCGTAGGTGAACGACTGCGTTTTAGACGTAAGGTTATCTGTCGTGCTCGCGACATTCCCGACATTATCATAGGTATAGCCAACATCCTGCACAGTTCCGGTTTGAATTCTATTCAAGCGGAAATCATTCGTGTTATACGAGTAGTTTGTTGTCAGCGAGTTTGCTAAAGCTTTTGTTGTGACCTTGCCTAGCGCATTATAGTCAACGTTACTCACAATTCCGTTTAAGCTACCCACCTCACCTTGAGCATTGTAGCCGTAAGTCAAAACCTCACTATCAGGATTTGTTCTCGTCAACAGACGATTTGCAGCATCATAAGTAAACTGTGTGGTCCATGTTATCCCATCAGTAACTCGCTGTTCCTGTGTCTTGCGCAGCCTATTATCGTAGGTATAACTCACAGTACCTGCGCCGTCTTGCACCTGAGCCAGTGTGCCGATCGTATTGGTGTCATAGGTATAAGTCACCGTAGGATCTGTTGGGAACGAAACAGTTGCCAGACGATTCAATTGGTCATACGTTTTAGTGGTACTCTTCCCACGAGCATCAGTCTGTTGGGTCTGATTGTCCACTCCGTCATATTGATAGTTCCACGTACCCATATCCAGATCCGCTAATGCAGTTTGTCTATTCAATGTGTCATATGTGTAATTTGTATTATTTCCAAGCGCGTCCGTGGTTTTTGTCAGGTTGTTTAAGGCGTCATAGATGAAGGACGTGGAGAAAATAAGCGAGCCACTATATTCATCAACCTGGGAAATATTGTTGAAAGCGTCAAAATATTTCTTAATCTGATGCCCATTCTCATCGGTATTGGTCTGAGTCCAATGGTTATAAGAAGTCGTCTTTGTTGTGCCTTGCGGATTGGTCAAAGTCGTAACCCTTGCCATCGGATCATAGGACATATTGGTACTTAATATACCCGAAACAGGTGCCACGTAGCTCGTAGAAAGCGTATCTAAGTGAGGAACCGACTGCTTTGAAACTTTGCCATTTGGGTCATAGTATGTCTCGGCCACGATTTGTTTGGCTGTATCCTCTGCAGGAACTCTGGTCTGAAGTGTTCTACCAAAGCCATCAACAAAAGTATATGCATCAAGCGTACCTGCCGCCCCACTTGTTTTGCGCTTAGAAACCAGCACGCCTTGAGGAGCAGCACCGTCGAAATATTGATAGTTGATTGTCGGATAGGTTGAGGTATCATAGGGGTCAATTTCTTTACTAACCCTCCCGAATGGATCATAGGAGAAAGAAATCATAAATCCATTCGGATCAGTCTTTGACAAAACATTCCCTGTTCCCAAATCAGTGACTGCGTCGCTCGTTTGGTTTTTCGCATTGACTGTATGGTCAACATAAGTATGCGTGCTATCGTGGATCGCATACTGAAATTGCGTTGAGTGGTTATTAGGATCGGTGACCTGGGTTTGATTCCCATAACTGTCGTAGGTAAAAGTCGTTGTCGGGTTGGATCCTCCACTTAACCACTTCACTTGCTTGGTAAGATCCCCTTTTGTTGGCGCGTCAGTTAAGTTAACATTGCCATCATAGTAATTCCAGGTTTCGCTAACTTTTGTCGAGTCATCTGATTTATTAACATAGGTATCACTTACCTTATTAACAATCCACGAAGAAGGGTTCACCGTATACACATTATAGATGAAGCGATTATCAGCGGACGTACTGGTATCCCCCAGCGCAGACTTCTTGGTGACATTGCCATAGGTATCATATTGATAGTCGTTCTCTGCTATTTTGGGATTGCTCGCGGACCCATCATAGGTATATTTCATTTCCTGGGTAAGATTGACCGTATAGATGCCATTGGTTTGAGAGTTACTCCACGTATTGACTGTTTTTTCAAAGGGATTATTTTGTGAGTCATTTGTATCAACTTCTGTTAATTTGCCTTTGGCCGCATCATCCTGAGCAAAGGAGAACACTTTTTTGGCAGTGTTGGGATCAGTTTCGTTTACCTGGCCAAAGCCTCTAAATTCATGATTTTGATAGCTGTACAATCCATTCGCGTAGCTATATGCGGTAACATCATTCGTCTGCTGAGTGTTGCTCATACCATTATTCAGGGTCATTTGTTTCACAACCCACAGAGGGAACGGAAGGTTGCTCCCGTTGGAATACTTTGTTGAGGGGTTGTAGTCAAAGTGAACTGTACCGCCTTGCGAAGTGTGGATTGTGGACAATGAATCAGTAGAATACCCGTTATTCGACCAGACGTCAAACGTGTCATTAGCACCACCATTAAAGTACTCTCTCAAGATATCAGGCAGGCCGTCGCCGTTCACATCAACAATCTTCACATCATTATATTGCGTGTTAGCATCTACCGATGAGCCACTGGCCCAGACTACTGGTTGGATCGCAAAACCAGTCCCCGTATTCAAATGTACAGACCAGGTGTTGCTCGGACCTCCGTTATTGTCTGCTCTTACAATATCCGGCAGGCCGTCTCCGTTCATATCGGCGAAGGTAACATTAGGTTGGGTAATATCAGCATCAAGCGATTGATTGTTGACCCAGGTCTGTGGTGTCGTTTGCCAGCCATTTCCTGTATTCAGGTGGACAAGAATTGTATCATTGGGACCGCTAATGACGTTTTCCCGGACGAGGTCTGGCAGGCCATCGCCATTAACATCGATAAGTTTTACATTTGATTGCGAAATATCTGTATCGATAGGTTGGTTGTTGACCCAAGTCTGCCCGGTTATATCCCACCCGCTTCCTGTGTTGAGATGGACTATGAATGTATCATTGGGACCGCTAACGACGTTTTCACGCACAATATCTGGCAGGCCATCGCCATTAACATCGATAAGTTTTACGTTGGCAGCTGAGATGTCCGCATCAATAGCCTGGTTATTGACCCACTTTGTTCCAGCAATATCCCATCCATGCCCATTGTTTAGATGAACAGTTATTGTGTAATTCGGACCGCCATTATTATCTTCGCGCACAATGTCCGGCAGGCCGTCACCGTTGACATCGATAAGTTTTACATTCGGCTGCGTTATATCAGCATCCAGCGCCTGATTATTGACCCAGGTCTGTCCTGTTACGTCCCACCCATTTCCATTATTCAGATGGACTATTATCGTGTCATTGGGACCGCTAATGACGTTTTCGCGCACAATATCCGGCAGGCCATCGCCATTGACATCGATCACCTTTACATTTGAGTTTCTTATATCTGAGTCGATCGACTGGTTATTTACTAGGATCTGGGGTTGCGTTTGTAAGCTTTGCACTTCAGGATTGTAATCAAAACTTGTTGCAGGGAGCGAAGATCCATCAGTTCCTTTTTCAGTGATTGAGCCCAGGAGATTTTGACTATTTACGGCCTGGCTGAAGCTCAGATCATACTCGTGAACAAGATTTCCATTCGCCTTTACCAGGACAGTGCTTAACCTCGAACCTTCCGTAACACTACATCCCTGCAGGTACGCTTGGATTTGATAAGGATTTGTGACGTAGGTGAAATCAACTTCTCTTAGCTGATCATTGTTATATTTAATCTGGCTCAGGTACGCCACCCCACTACTCGAGGTATAAGTATAATAGATGTGATTGCCATGAATATCAGTGACTTGATCAAGATTCCAGTATCCATCATAGCTTTGTCCGTTGCAGCCAAACTCAGAATTAGAAGCATAACCGAAGCGGTAAACCGTACCATCTGTAGTAGTCACCTGCCAGTAAGCTCCCGTACTACCTTGTCCCCCACTGAGAAATTGTTGAATTTTGAGATGAGACTCTATTTTCGTATGGAAAAGGCTATCAGAGGCGTTATACACCAGGTCATACGTAGAGCCCTTGAAATGGAGTTTGTATTTATCATCGCTTGTGTCCCCAGGAGTATAATTGACATCCCGCTGGATAAAATCGCGATCTACCTGCCAACCAACCCCGGCAAACATACTCGGGTCATGATTACCCTGGTTGTTATATGACAAAGAAACAGCAGGCGTCTGATCATCTGTTCCTTTCGGAACCTTGATAGGATAAGAATAGGTAGAGCTTCCAGTAAAAAGATCTGCTTGAAATTTATCACGTTGATTCGTTGGCGCCGGCGCTCCTGGTAGAGTCTCCACGGCAGCGAGTGCCTGTACAGAGCTACCCAGGAAAAATAGTGATACTACAAAGAAACTTACGATAACTTGCCTTTTCATATAATAATATTAACCGAATTTCAGATTACCTTTTTTCCACTCTTGAAGTGTCATTTTTGCACTAAATCCAACAAGACCATGTCCATCAGCTATGGACTGCAAAACTTTCTCCGCTTCCTCAGTATAAATATCGAGAAGGACACTTGCTGCCCAGGATTGTACAGAGAGATTACTATGATACATAAGTTGATGAAGTGCCTCTATCCCACCTTTCTGATCTTTTAGCTGCTTATACGTTTTTACTATGGCTTTATATTGCTTATTGCCACGATTGTAGTCTCCAGTTTCTGTAGCTTCTCCATGCGAAGCAGCTGCGTCTATAAAGGTTTTTTTAATCTGTTCTAATTCGCTCATATTACTTACCTATATACTTTTTCATAGCTTCATCTAACATTTGCTTACCAAAATTAAACTTTTCCTCAAAGCTTCCTCCTTGAATCCATTGTCTTACCGTTAACCCTTGGGTAAAGCTCTGCTTAGAGGAAAAAAAGCCGTTAAGTGCCAAGTTAACCTTTGCAGGGATACGTACAACATTATTCGTATTGTGGATCGCCTCTGTTCCATGTTCCGCTATATTAGCAGCATTCTGTTCAACTATATGATGCCAATGATTACCGTCCCCTGCTGGCCCTAGCACTCTCTTCAACGCACTGAACGACGTGAAGGATCGCGCGGTCCTATCTGTATTTGCAATTATACCTACCCCATCACCAACAGGCAAAACCGAAGAGGCATCAACAACTGAAAGCGCAGCCTGGCCAAGAGTAGGATTCTTTTGATAGTCCGTGTATGCTTGATTTACAGTAGCTATTATCGGATTTATATTAGCAGCAACTACTGGCCCAGCCATTACAAATCCAACACAAGCTACTATAAATGGCCCAAAGCAATGACCCGTCGGATCGTTATATGTCAGCGGATTGTTATTTACATACGCGTACCTGTTTAAATTCTGAGGATTATAAGGATCAGCAATTACATCATCAGGCTGGGTGAAATGGCGGATTTGAGGACTGTAGTAGCGTGCATTATAGTAGTCTAATCCCGTTTCTGAATCATTTTGCTGGCCTGTATAGAGATATTTACTCTGCGTCCCGCCTGACCGAATAGCTCCGAAGGGATAATAGGAAGAATTCTCAACAACGCCGCCACTCTGATTAGTTAGGACACTTGTCGATTGCAGATTATCAGAAAGATAATAATTCTTCGTTCCATCAGGGTTCTTCTTGGCGACCAGGTCATTATTGACAAAGTAGTAGGAGGTATTTTGTGTTGTGTTGTTTGCTAACTTCTTTGTCTCATATCCCTTGTCAGGCGAGTAGACAGTATTATTGAGAGCACCATTGACATAATTCTTTTTGACTAGCCTGTTACCCTGGTAGTCATAGGTATATTGAGCAACGACCTGATTGCTGACACAATTTTTTACTTGCGAGACCTGGTTCGCATCATTGTAGGTATAGCAATTTACGCCATCAGAAGTCAGGTTTCCGTTTGCATCATAAGAATACGTTGCTGAGGCAGAGGCTGGGATAGCCGTCAAGGAGAATAAAGGAAGGAGAGCAATAAGAAAGGCAATAATAGTTTTTAATTTGCCCATATACCGGCACTAAAATAAATTCAAAATACCTTTATATAATATCATTAAAAATATATAAAATAAACTACCAACTATTTAACTATAGTTTTATTAGCGACATCTTTGTCAAGAGGTAAAAAGATAAATTAAATTTATATACATCACTTTAAATTTAAAATAATATATAATTCAAACATGAAAATTCAAAAGAAGGCACGAGAAATCCTCCTCATAATTCTTCTTTTTCTCGCCCTAACAGTTCTTTACTTATTCCCCCTAACACAAGGCTTAGTCCTATTGCCACTAGACATGCTTATCAGCAACTACAGTCCTTGGTACGCTCCAGCACAGATTCTTGTAAAAAACCCCTACATGCAAGACAGCATCGCCCAACTCTACCCCTGGAAACATCTTGTTTTTCAAACACTCCTGCATGGCACTATTCCATTCTGGAACCCCTATCAATTCATGGGCATGCCCTTCATGGCAGGCATGAAACCCATGGTTTTTTATCCCCTGAACATTTTGTACTTTCTTGGCGAGGCTAACGGATGGAATGCGTTATTGTTCCTCCAAGTCTTCTTATCAGCGATTTTCATGTATCTTCTTTCACGAAGCTTTAAACTACGCGTTCTGCCAAGCATCCTCGCTAGCTTTGCTTTCACATTAAACACGCTTATGATCGGTGTGCTTGAATTCGGCTCTGATGGACATGTTCTGCTTTGGCTCCCCTTCCTTATCTTCTGTGCTAAAAAATATCTCGAAAAGCAAAAGGGAATTTATCTACTTCTACTCGGAACTACAATAGCGATAAGCATCTTCGCAGGACAGCTGCAATACACAGGATATTCACTGATTCTATTGACAGCATTCATTTTCTATTATGGCCACACGCTTAAGACCAGGCCCACTTCATTCAGTCTTCTATTACTTTCTATCATCCTGGGAGTAGGCATTAGCTCTATCCAACTAATTCCCAGTTTTGAATTGTATGCTCATTCATTCAGAGGAGTAATAGACTCTCATCATGCCTTTTCAATTGGGCTTAACAAGCCATATCAATTATTCCGCTTATTCGCACCTGACTTCTTTGGTAATCCGGTAACCAGAGACGCCCGGTTTGGTTTATAATGGTCCCAGGAAACTGGACAGGTCGTTAAGATAAAAGAGCTGTAGCGAGAGAGGCAAAAAAGGAGAAGGAAAGATGCCAGGATACCGAAAGAATTACAGCAGCGACCTGAAGGCTAGA